>Ga0208519_100014_pt1 | contig 359627 bp, 324 predicted proteins | sample LakWasM130_HOW14_2_FD_183940 | JGI IMG/M metagenome (GOLD analysis project Ga0208519, IMG submission 183940) | Freshwater sediment methanotrophic microbial communities from Lake Washington under simulated oxygen tension - Sediment Metagenome... | ecosystem: Environmental > Aquatic > Freshwater...
CAAATTCTAGCACGGTTTTTAAAGAACCGTCAAACTTTTGAAAACTTTCTCTCTCCAGGCCCCAGCCGCTTGCAGCAACCAGATCCACCGAGCGAAGCCTTGAATTATATACCGGGTTTTTACCCAGTCCAACCCAAAACCATCTTCTTTTTTCCTCCGCATCCAGTGCCCTCACGAAGAGGGCTCACGGCAGCGAAGCCATACACTATAGCACGGAAAAACCCAGAAAAAACAAGACTGCAGCGCGTCCCGTCACCTGCTTCATCCCGAGTGGCAAGGCGGATGGACCGAGTCCGCTACCCCGGCGTGCATTGCATTGACAACATTACAGCAGCACGATGTCGTACTGCTCTTGACCCATGGCACTCTCGGCTTGCAGTGAGATGGGTTTGCCAATGAAATCGCTCAAGCCCGCGAGATGCTGGCTCTCTTCATCCAGAAAAAGCTCAACAACGCGCGGCGACGCCACTACGCGAAACTCCCGCGGGTTGAATTGGCGAGCCTCGCGCAGAATTTCGCGCAGTACGTCGTAGCAAACGCTGCGTGCGGTTTTCACCTGACCGGCCCCCCTGCAGACGCTGCAAGGTTCGCACAACATGTGTGCAAGCGATTCGCGGGTGCGCTTGCGTGTCATCTCCACCAGGCCCAATTGAGAAAAGCCGCCCGACATGGTTTTGACCCGGTCGCGCGCAAGCTGTTTCTTGTACTCTGAAAGAACGGCTTCCTGATGGTCCTCACGGGCCATATCAATGAAATCCACGATGATGATGCCACCCAGGTTGCGCAGGCGCAGCTGGCGCGCAATGGCCTGCGCGGCTTCCAGATTGGTCTTGAAGATGGTGTCGTCGAAATTGCGCGCGCCCACATAGCCACCCGTATTCACATCAATGGTGGTGAGCGCCTCGGTCTGGTCCACGATAAGGTAGCCACCCGACTTCAGATCCACACGACGGCCCAGGGCCTTGGCCACCTCCTCGTCGATGGCGTACAGGTCGAAGATGGGCCGTTCACCCTTGTAGTGCTGCAGCTTGCCGGCGGCTGCTGGCATGAATTCCTGCCCGAACGCGCGCAGGCGCTGGAACTGCTCCATCGAATCGAGCCGGATGGTCTGCGTGTGGTCGCCCACCAGGTCGCGCAGCACGCGCTGCAGCAGGTCCAGGTCCTGGTGCAGCAGCGACATGGCGGGAAGCTTGAGCGAGGCTTCCTTGATGCGCGCCCAGGTCTTGCGCAGATAAGCAATGTCCTCAGCCAGCTCTGCGTCGGTGGAATCCTCCCCATTGGTGCGCAGGATGAAGCCGCCACCACCGCCCGTGGACTTGTCGCCCACCAGCGCCTGCAGCCGGGCGCGCAGCGCGTCGCGCTCGGCGGGGGGAATCTTCTGCGACACGCCCACATGGTCGTCTTGCGGCAAAAACACCAGCAGGCGGCCCGCAATGCTGATCTGCGTGGACAGGCGCGCACCCTTGGTGCCGATGGGGTCCTTGATGACCTGCACCATGAGCGCCTGGCCCTCGAACACCTGCTTTTCGATCGGCACCTGCGGCTCGCTCTTGCGCGCAAATGCCGGCGGCTCGCCATCCGGCTGGCGCTGCCACACGTCAGCCACATGCAAAAAGGCCGCGCGTTCCAGCCCGATATCGATGAAGGCCGACTGCATGCCCGGCAGCACGCGCGAGACCTTGCCCAGATAAACATTGCCCACCAGACCCCGCTCCAGCGTGCGCTCGATGTGCAGCTCCTGCACAGCACCATGCTCCACCACGGCCACGCGGGTTTCCTGGGGGGACCAGTTGATCAGGATGTCTTGTTGCATGTTGTTCTCAGATAGCAAACCCGGCGGCGCGCAGCAGTTGCGCCGTTTCGTACATGGGCAGGCCCATGATGCCCGAATAACTGCCCGCCAGGTGCTCCACATACGCTGCCGCCCGGCCCTGGATGCCATAGGCCCCAGCCTTGCCCAGCGGCTCGCCGGTGGCCACGTAGGCGTTGATCTGTGCGGTCGTCATGGCGGCAAAGGTGACGCGCGACACGGACAGTGCCGAAATGCGCTTGGGGCCCACCTGCAGCGCCACCGCGGTGAGCACCCGGTGCTCGTGGCCCGCCAGCTCGGCCAGCATGCACGCTGCATGCTCCGCATCGTCGGGTTTGCCATAGATGGTGCGGCCCAGGGCCACAGTGGTGTCGGAGCAAAGGATAGGGGCATCGGGCAGACCACGGCGTGTGCGCCGCGCCACGGCGGAGTCAAGCTTCAGCCCCGTCACGCGCTCCACATAGGCCGTGGGGGATTCGCCGGGCAATACCACTTCGATGGCCTCAGCATCCTCCGGCTCGTCGCCCTCCACGTTGGGCAGCAGCAGCTCGTGGCGCACGCCCAGCTGTTCGAGCAGCTGGCGCCGGCGGGGGCTCTGGGAGGCAAGATAGATGAAGTCGGGCATGGCTAGATTTATAGCAAAAATCAACTCTAGCACTTATAAATAAAGCGCTAGAAGCTATCAATAAAATAGTAATTCATACGCCACCCCGCCGTCCCGGCATCTCATTCGCGGTGGTAAGGATGCCCCGCATTCACCGACCACGCGCGGTACAGCTGCTCGATGAGCAACACCCGCACCATGGCATGAGGCAGGGTGAGATCCGACAAGCGGATGCGTTCGTGTGCGGCCTGGCGGAAGGCCGGATCCAGCCCGTCGGGGCCACCGATGACCAGCGCCACATCGTCGCCCCCCAGTTGCCAGCCCTTGAGGCGTTCGGCCAGGGCCTTGGTGGTGAGGTTGGTACCGCGTTCGTCCAGGGCCACCACGCGTGTGCCGCGCGGGATGGCGGCTTCGATGCGCTCGCGCTCGGCGGCGTAGAGCGTCTCCAGGGTCTTGGAGCCCCGCGGTTCGGTCTTGACAGCCTTGAGCTCGACCTTGAGTTCGGGTGGAAAGCGTTTGGCGTAATCGTCGTAGGCCGTTTGCGCCCAGTCAGGCACCCGCTGCCCCACCGCCACGATAAGCAGCTTCATGTATGCGCCTTGGTGTGAAAACCGGGCCCCTGGCGCAGGTCAGGCGACGCGCGCAAAGAACCCTGCGGCAAAGCCTCAGCCCTTGCGGGCAGGCGCCTTTTTGGCTGCGGACTTTGTGGCCGCAGCGGGCTTGGCAGCAGATCTGGCTGCGGGCTTGGAAGCGACGCGTGGGGCAGACTTCTTCGCAGCAGGCTTTTTGACTGCGGGCTTGACGACCACCGTCTTTACGGGGGCCTTCTTGGCGGCTGCGGGCTTCTTCGCTGCAGGGGCCTTGGCGGCTGCGCCTGCGGCCGCGGCTGGTGTCTTGCGGGCCGGGACTTTCCTGGTTGCACTGACAGGCGCCTTGGCCTTGCCCTCGGCCCCGGCAGCAATGGCGACCTTGGGCTTGCCTGGCTTACGGGCAGGGACTTCCGCAGCTGCAGCAGCCTTCTTCTTGGCGGGGGCCTTCTTGGCTGCCGCTGCCACGGGCTTGGCAGCGCCCAGCTTCAGGCGCACGGGGGTGTCGCCCCACAGCTCTTCCAGGCGGTAGTACTGCCGGATGGTGGGCTGCATGATGTGCGCCACGGCGGCGCCGCAATCCACGATGATCCATTCGCCATTGTCTTCGCCCTCGATGCGGGGCTTGGCAAAACCGGCTTCTTTCACCGCATCGCGCACGCTGGCAGCCAGGGCCTTGGTCTGGCGATTGGAAGTGCCCGATGCCACGATCACCCGTTCAAACAGCGGCGAGAGATGCTCGGTGTTGAAGACCTGGATGTCTTGCGCCTTGACGTCCTCCAGGCCATCGACGATGGCGCGCTGGAGTTTGGTGACGTCTTTTTTGGCGGCGGTTTCCGATTTGGTGGAGGTGGTCATCAGGCGGTGATTAGAAAGGGAATGGAATCAATATAGCGTGCAACGCGGCGCACAGCCAGCGGGCTACGCCTTGGGTGTTGCGCTGGTGTTGCGCTCGGGTGCTGCGGCAGTTTGAGGTGTTTTTGACCTCTGGCGCTGGTGTGAAAAGCGCGGAAAGCTATTGAAATTATAGCTTTTGCGCTTTTCACTGCTTTCAGGGGGCGGTGGCAGCGCCACGGCCCAGCCATTCGCGCCGCACCAGAAAGCGCCGCGTGAGGTCGGCTTCGGCCGAATCGGCGGCGTCCGAGCGCTGGTACGACCAGGCCACCAGCGGCGGCATGGACAGCAAAATGGACTCTGTGCGCCCACCCGACTGCAGGCCAAAGTGCGTGCCCCGGTCCCACACCAGGTTGAACTCGACATAGCGGCCCCGGCGGTAGAGCTGGAAATCGCGCTCGCGCTCGCCAAACGGCAGGTTCCGGCGCCTTTCAACGATGGGCAGGTAGGCGCCAAGGAAGGCATCGCCCACCGACTGCGTCATCTCCAGGCTTTGCTCGAAGCCCAGCTCCGAGAAGTCGTCATAGAACACCCCGCCCACGCCGCGCTGCTCATTGCGGTGCTTGAGATAGAAGTATTCATCACACCACTGCTTGAAGCGCGGGTACTTGTCGTCGCCAAAAGGCGCCAGCGCATCGCGGCAGGTGCGGTGAAAGTGCACCGCGTCCTCTTCAAACCCGTAGTAGGGCGTGAGGTCCATGCCGCCGCCAAACCAGCAGGTTGGCGCCTGCCCCGGGTGCCCGGCCGCGATCATGCGCACATTCATGTGCACCGTGGGCACATACGGATTGCGCGGGTGGAAGACCAGCGACACGCCCATGGCCTCGAACGGCGCTCCCGCCAGCTCGGGCCGGTGCTGCGTGGCCGAAGGCGGCAGCTGCGGGCCGCGCACATGGCTGAAGCCGCAACCTGCGCGCTCGAACACGCGGCCGCCTTCCAGGATCTTGGTGATGCCGTCGCCCTGCAGCAGCTCGCCGGGGGCTTTGCGCCAGGCATCGGCCAGAAAGCGGGCCCCGCCCTCACCTTCCACGGCCTCCAGTGCATCGGTGATGCGCGCCTGCAGGCCCACCAGGTAGGCACGCACGCGGGTCACCGTGTCGGCGGCGTTCAAGGTCTGAGCGCCTGCCATCAGCTTTTCAGGGCGCGAAAGCCGATGTCATGGCGGTATTGCGCGCCGTCAAAGTGAATGCCGCGCGCCACGTCATAGGCCCGCTGTTGCGCCTGCTTGACGCTGTCGGCCAGAACCGTCACGCACAGCACCCGGCCGCCCGTTGCGCTGACCACTCCGTCTTTCAACTGCGTGCCTGCATGGAACACCACTGCGTCGTCCGCCTCGGCGGGCAGGCCGGTGATGGTATCGCCCTTGCGCGGATTCTCGGGATAGCCGTGCGCAGCCATCACCACGCCCAGCGCGGTGCGGCGGTCCCACTGCAATTCCATCTGGTCGAGCTTGCCGTCGGCCGCAGCGGCCATCACATCGTAAAAATCGCTTTTCAGGCGCATGAGGATGGGTTGCGTCTCCGGGTCGCCCATGCGGCAGTTGAACTCCAGCGTCTTGGGGTGGCCCTTGGCGTCGATCATCAGCCCCGCATACAAAAAGCCGGTATACGGGATGCCATCCTTTTCCATGCCACGGATGGTGGGCAGGATGATCTCGCGCATGGCACGGGCATGCACGTCGGCCGTGACCACCGGCGCGGGCGAATACGCGCCCATGCCGCCGGTGTTGGGGCCTTCGTCGCCGTCTTTCAGGCGCTTGTGGTCCTGGCTGGTGGCCAGCGCCAGCACATTCTTGCCGTCGCACAGCACGATGAAGCTGGCTTCCTCGCCTTCGAGGAACTCCTCGATCACCACGCGCGCGCCGCCTTCGTTGTGTGCCACGCCATATTTGTTGTCCACCAACATGAAGTCCACGGCATCGTGCGCCTCTTGCAGCGTCATGGCCACCACCACGCCCTTGCCAGCGGCCAGGCCGTCGGCCTTGATGACGATGGGCGCGCCCAGGCGATCCACAAAGGCGTGGGCTGCTGCGGGATCGGTGAAGGTGTCGTAATCGGCCGTGGGAATGCTGTGGCGGCGCATGAAGGCCTTGGAGAACGCCTTGGAGCTTTCGAGCTGCGCAGCCGCCTTGGTGGGGCCAAAGATGCGCAGGCCGTGGGCACGGAACTCATCGACCACGCCCGCAGCCAGCGGGGCCTCGGGGCCCACCACGGTCAGCGCGATCTTCTCGGCCTGGGCCCAGGCACGCAGTTCGCGCACGTCGGAGATCGCCACGTTTTCGAGCTTGGGGTTCAGGGCCGTGCCGCCATTGCCGGGCGCCACATACACCTTGGTCACCTTGGGGGACTGGCTCAGTTTCCACGCCATCGCGTGTTCACGGCCGCCGCCACCAATTACAAGTACTTTCATAGGAACCTTTGGTGAACCCCTGCCTGGCACAACGCCGAAGCCCAGGGGCTCGTAAAAAAACTATCTCAGCAACCAATCGCGCTAGGCGCTACACCCACAACCGCCAAAACTGGCGCGCCCCAGACCAGTGCCACCGCGCAAGGGCCGCCAAGACACTTCCGTGTCGCTAACGCTCCGTGCGCTGGTGGCGTCCCCCTCCCGCAAGCGCAGCGCAGCGAGAGAGGGGAAGGCGCGAAGCGCCTCAGGGGGAGCTTCACAGTGCCGCGTTGTGGTAGACCTCCTGGGTATCGTCCAGGTCTTCCAGCACATCCAGCAGCTTTTGCATCTTGGCGGCGTCGTCGCCAGTCAGCTCAATCGTGTTCTCGGGCCGCATGGTCACGCCGGCCACATCGGGCGTCAGGCCTGCGGCCTCCAGCGCATTCTTCACGGCTTCAAAGTCGGCTGGGGCGGTCAACACCTCCACCGCACCATCGTCATCGGTCACCACGTCTTCGGCGCCCGCCTCCAGCGCCACTTCCATCACCTTGTCTTCGCTGGTGCCGGGGGCAAAAATCAGCTGGCCACAGTGCTTGAACTGGAACACCACCGAGCCTTCAGTGCCCATGTTGCCGCCGTGTTTGCTGAATGCGTGTCGCACTTCGGCCACGGTGCGCACACGGTTGTCGGTCATGGTGTCGATCATGATGGCCGCACCACCAATGCCATAGCCTTCGTAGCGGATTTCCTCGTAGGTCAGGCCTTCGGCGTTGCCCGTGGCCTTGTCGATGTTGTATTTGATGCGGTCGGCGGGCATGTTGGCCGCCTTGGCCTTGTCCACCGCCAGGCGCAGGCGAGGGTTGGCAGACAGGTCACCGCCACCGGCGCGGGCAGCCACAGTGATTTCCCGAATGATGCGGGTCCAGATCTTGCCGCGTTTTTCATCCTGGCGCCCCTTGCGGTGCTGGATATTCGCCCATTTGCTGTGTCCTGCCACGGGAAGTCCTTTGGTATTGATTTAATCTAGTGGCCGCGATTTTACTTTTGCCCGTCACCGATCTCCGAGGAAACCCTAAATGGCCGAACCCCTGCTGATTGCCAAACACGGCACGATTGAATGCCACCTGCTGCCCGGCCTGGCCAACCGCCACGGGCTCATCACCGGTGCCACCGGCACCGGCAAGACCGTCACCCTGCAGACCCTGGCCGAGAACTTTTCGCGCATCGGCGTGCCCGTTTTCATGGCCGACGTGAAGGGCGACCTCACGGGCGTCAGCCAGAGCGGAAAGATCGGCGACAAGCTGGCCGCCACCCTGAAGGATCGCGGGCTGGAACTGCCCACTTCCCAGTCCTGCCCCACCACGCTGTGGGACGTGTTCGGCGAACAGGGTCACCCGGTGCGCGCCACCATCTCCGACATGGGGCCGCTGCTGCTGGGACGCATGCTCAACCTCAACGAGACCCAGCTCGGCGTGCTCAACCTGGTCTTCAAGATCGCCGACGACAGCGGCATGCTGCTGCTGGACCTGAAGGACCTGCGCGCCATGCTGCAGTACGTGGGCGACAACGCCAAGGAGTTCACCACCGAGTACGGCAACGTCAGCGCCGCCAGCGTGGGCGCCATCCAGCGCGGGCTGCTGCAGATCGAGCAGCAAGGCGGCGACAAGTTCTTTGGCGAACCCATGCTCGACATCCAGGACTTCATGCAGACCGACACCAACGGCCACGGGGTGGTGAACATCCTGGCCGCCGACAAGCTCATGAACTCGCCGCGTCTTTACGCGACCTTCCTGCTGTGGATGCTCTCGGAGCTGTTCGAGACGCTGCCCGAGATTGGTGACCCCGAGAAGCCCAAGCTGGTTTTCTTCTTCGACGAGGCCCACCTGCTGTTCAACGAGGCGCCCAAGGTGCTCATCGAGCGGATCGAGCTGGTGGTGCGCCTGGTGCGCTCCAAGGGCGTGGGCGTGTACTTCGTCACGCAGAACCCGCTGGACATCCCCGACAGCGTGCTCGCCCAGCTGGGCAACCGCGTGCAGCACGCGCTGCGCGCCTTCACCCCCCGCGACCAGAAGGCCGTGAAGGCCACGGCCACCACCATGCGCCAGAAGCCGGGCCTGGACATCGAAACCGCCATCACCGAGCTGGCCGTGGGTGAGGCGCTGGTGAGCTTTCTGGACGCCAAGGGCCGCCCCAGCGTGACCGAACGCGTTTTCGTGCTGCCGCCCGGCAGCCAGCTCGGCCCCATCACGCCGCAGCAGCGCCAGGCGTTGATGGCCAGCTCGCTGGTAGCCGGGGTGTACGAAAAGGTGGTGGACCGTGAATCGGCCTATGAAAAACTCAAGGGCCGCACTGCCGAAGGGAGCGAGCAGGCGGGCGGGGGCAATGGCAAGGCCGCCAACGGGGCACCTGCCGAAGAAGGCGGCGGCCTGATGGGCGGGCTCAACGACGTGCTGTTTGGCAGCACGGGGCCACGCGGCGGCAAGCGCGACGGGCTGGCACAGACCATGGCCAAGTCGGCGGTTCGCACCATGGGCACCTCGCTGGGCAGGGAAATCCTGCGCGGCGTGCTGGGCGGCATCTTCGGGGGCAGCAAGCGGCGTTGATGCGGCAGGCAGCCCGGGCGCTGCGGCGCTCTGGCACTCTGGCACTCTGGCACTCTGGCACAGCACATTACTCCTGTTTTCATAGCTTCCAGCGCCTTATTCAAAAGCACCAACGGCATATTCATGGGAAGTCACCCACGCGACGGTGTGCAGTAGCGCCGCAGGCCTACATTCCTCGTCCATGAACACCCTCACCTGTTTTTCCCTGAGCACCATCGACCATGTGGCCCATCTGGTACTGAACAGACCAGAGGCCATGAACACCATGCACCCCGCCTTCTGGCGCGAGCTCGATGGGGTGTTGGCCCAACTGCACCAGGCGGGCGCGGCGCGGGCGCTGGTCATCAGCAGCACCGGCAAGCATTTCAGCGCGGGCATGGCGCTCGAAACCTTCGGCGGCGCCATTGCCATGGACGACCAGAGCCCCGAGGGCCGCGCCGCCATCTTCGACCTGCTCACCGACATGCAGGCCACCTTCACCCGCATCGAGAGCCTGCGCATCCCCGTGATCATGGCCATCCACGGCGGCTGCATCGGCGGTGCGGTGGACATGGTCACGGCGGGCTGCATCCGCTACGCCACGCAGGATGCGTTCTTCTGCATCCAGGAGATCAACATCGGCATGGTGGCCGACGTGGGCACGCTGCAGCGCCTGCCCAAGCTGATCCCGCTGGGCGTCGTCAAGGAACTGGCCTACACCGGCCGCCGCCTGGGCGCGCAAAAAGCCCTGGCTTACGGCCTGGTCAACGAAGTGTTCGACACGCAGGACACCATGCTGGCCGCCGCCCTGCAATGCGCGCGCGAGATCGCCAGCAAGCCCCCCGTGGCCATCTGGGGCACCAAGCAGGCGGTGAACTACGCCCGCGACCATTCCGTGGAGGACAGCCTGCGCCAGATGGGCTGGCTGCAGGGCGCCATCTGGAGCAACCAGCATGTGCGCGAATCGGTCACGGCCATGAAGCAAAAACGGGCGGGCGACTTCCCGGCGCTGGCCCCGCTACAGCGCTTCAGCGAACAGGCCTGAGCCCAGATTCATCAAAATAGATAGCTACCAGCGCTTACGGGACAAGCGCTATAAGGCTTTTTTGCTTAAAACAGCATCGCAACGGGCTATGATGCGGCAGCGTGGTTGCCGCTTCCCAGCGCCGCGCCTGCCCAAGGACGCCGCCATGACCCAGACACCCGTTTCCGTGCCCATGTCTGTGCCCACCTACGCCGACGTGGCCGATGCAGCGCATCGCCTGCATGGCATGGCGCACCGCACGCCAGTGCTGCGCTCGACCACCGCCGATGAGCGGCTGGGCGCGCAGCTGTTCTTCAAGTGCGAAAACCTGCAGCGCACGGGCGCCTTCAAGTTTCGAGGGGCCTTCAACACCCTGGCCCAGTTCACCGATGAGCAGCGCAAGGGCGGTGTGCTGGCTTTTTCGGCCGGCAACCATGCCCAGGCCATCGCCATTTCGGCCCGGCTGCTGGACATGCCCGCCGTGATCGTCATGCCCGAAGATGCCCCCGCCGCCAAGATGGCCGCCACACGCAGGTATGGCGCACAGGTCATCACCTACAACCGCTACACCGAAGACCGCGAGGCCATCAGTCGGCGCTTGGCGCAGGAGCGCGGCATGACGCTGGTGCCGCCCTATGACCACCCGCACGTCATCGCGGGCCAGGGCACCGCCGCCAAGGAGCTGCTGGAAGAAGTGCCCCACCTCGACTACCTCTTCGTCTGCGTGGGTGGCGGCGGCCTGCTGGCGGGCAGCCTGCTGGCCGCCGAGGCACTGGCGCCGCACTGCCGCGTGGTGGGCGTGGAGCCCGAGACAGGCAACGACGGGCAACAGTCCTACCGCGCGGGCCATATCGTGCGGATCGCCACGCCCCACACCATTGCCGACGGTGCACAAACCCAGGCGCTGGGCCAGCTCACCTTCCCCATCATCCAGCGCCTGGCTGACGACATGGTCACCGCCACCGACGAACAACTGGTGCAGGCCCTGCGTTTTTTTGCCGAACGCATGAAGATCGTGGTCGAACCCACCGGGGCCCTCGCCTTTGCCGGCGCAGGAAACGGCAGCGTGGACGTGCGCGGCGCCCGGGTTGGCATCGTGATCAGCGGCGGCAACGTCGATATGGCGCGCTATTCGCGCTTTCTGGCAGACTGACCTGTTTTACCGATCCTCCATAACCATAAAAAAAGGCCCATCCCCATGAGCAACGTCACCGTCATCACCCATCCCCTGGTCCAGCACAAGCTCACGCTGATGCGCAAGAAGGAAGCCAGCACCAACAGCTTTCGCCGCCTGCTGGGCGAACTCTCCACGCTGATGGCCTATGAAGTCACGCGCGACATGCCGTTGCAGGACGTGCAGATCGAAACCCCCCTGGAGACCATGACCGGCAAGGTCATCGATGGCAAGAAGCTGGTGCTGGTGTCCATTCTGCGCGCCGGCAACGGCTTTCTGGACGGCATGCTCAACGTGGTGCCCGGTGCCCGCGTGGGCCACATCGGCCTGTACCGCGACCCGACCACGCTGCAGCCCGTGGAGTACTACTTCAAGATGCCGTCCGAGATGGAAGAACGCGACATCATCGTGGTGGACCCCATGCTGGCCACCGGCAATTCGGCTGCTGCCGCCGTGGAGCGCCTGAAGAAGCTCCACCCCCGCTCCATCAAGTTCGTGTGCCTGCTGGCCGCGCCCGAAGGCATTGCCACGCTGCAAAAAGCCCACCCCGACGTGCAGATCTTCACCGCCGCCATCGACCGGGAACTGAGCGACCATGGCTATATCCTGCCCGGCCTGGGCGATGCGGGCGACCGCATTTTTGGCACCAAGTAGTCCACCAGCTCCATAAAAAACCGCCCAACCTTGCGGCAGGGCGGTTTTTTTGTGGTCACCGCCGCGAGGCCCAGGGGCTTCGTAGCGGCGCTTTCACTTCAGTACACGTCGTGCTGCGTGTTGTTGACGTTGAAGTGACCGGTAGGCGTGATCAGACGTGGGTCTTTGATGACCTTCTTGAGTTTGAGCGTTTTGTCGTCCACCACCACCATGGCGCTGATCTTGTCCTTGGCACTCCACACCGAGAACCAGACTTCATCGCCGGCCTTGTTGAATTCAGGCTGCACAACGCGCTTGGCGCCATCGTCCTTGATGTCGGCCCACTCGGCGATCGGCAGCGTGACATAGCCCTTGTCCAGGTTCTTGATGTCGTACACCACCACCGATTGCGAGACCTTCGGATCGGGGTTCAGAGGTGCATCCGAATACAGGTGGTTGGACTTGGGGTGGCTCTTGATGAACAGAGCGCCGCCGCCAGGCCCCTTGAGCTTGGCCACTTCCTTGAAGGCATATTGCTTGTACTTCTTGGGGTCGGTACCGATCAGCGAGATCGTTTCGTCACCCAGGTGGCCGGTAGCCCACACAGGACCGTATTTCGGATGGTTGAAGTTCGCACCACGGCCGGGGTGGGGAATCTTGCCCACATCGACGACGGCCGCAAGCTTGCTGTCCTTGAGGTCGAACACCGAAATCTTGTTGCTGTTGTTGGCAGCCACCATGAAGTAGCGCTTGGTGGCGTCCAGGCCGCCATCATGCAGGAAAGGTGCCGAACCAATTTCGGTCAACTTCAGTGCGTTCAGGTCGGAGTAGTCCACCATCAGGGTCTTGCCGGTCTCCTTGACGTTCACGACAAACTCGGGCTTGAAGTGGCTGCCCACGATGGAGGCCACGCGCGGCTCGGGGTGGTATTCCTGCGTGCCCACCACGTTGCCACGGGTGGAGACGATCTTCAGGGGTTCCAGCGTGTCGCCATCCATGATGACGAACTGCGGCGGCCAGTAGGTGCCGGCAATCGCGTACTTGTCTTCGAAGCCCTTGAACTTGCTGCTTTCGACCGAGCGCGCTTCCAGGCCGGTGCGGATTTCAGCCACCGTGTCGGGTTTTTCCATCCACAGGTCGATCATGTTGACCTTGGCGTCACGGCCGATCACGAACAGGTAGCGGCCCGAAGCCGACATGCGCGAGATATGCACCGCGTAGCCGGTCTTGATGATGCTGATGATTTCCTTGGTATCGCCATCGATCAGCGCGATCTCGCCCGCATCGCGCAGGGTGGTCGAGAAGATGTTGGTGATGTTGTAGTTGTTCATCTTCTTCTTCGGACGCTTGTCCGCAGGAATGACGACCTTCCACGTTTTCTTCATGTCCGCCAGGCCGAATTCTGGTGGAACAGGGGGATCCTGCTGGACGTAGCGGGCCATCAGGTCCACGTCGGCCTCGGTCATTTCGCCCGAGGTCTGCCAGTTGGGCATGCCTGCGGGCGAGCCGTAGGCAATGAACACCTTGAGGTAGTCCGTGCCTTTGGCAAGCGTGATGTCAGGCGTCAGCGGCTTGCCGGTGGCACCCTTGCGCAGCACGCCGTGGCAGCCAGCGCAACGCTCAAAGTAGATCTGGCGGGCTCGGTCGAACTCGGCCTGCGTCATCTTGGGCGCTTTGGGATTCGAGCTTTGGTACATGGCCACATCGGCCAGAGGTGAAGTACCTGCCTGGTAATTCACCTCGGGGGCCGATGCGCCCTCCTTGTGTTGTGCCGCAGCGGCCAGAGCCAGAGTGGACAGTGCCAGGGCCGCAAGGCGCGCCAGCTTTCGGGTTGTCATGGGAACTCCTTTTTTTCACAGCCCATACGCTCATTCCATCCTGCAGGATCGCCCGCCGAGGGCTGCGACGATATGGTTTCGGCAGACATGGCGGCCATTCTTCGACGGGTGTCCTGGGCCCACTTTGATACGCATCAAACAACCATTTAACTTGCATCATTCACCCCGAGACACACCAATAATCCAACAACGGATACAAGAAACCAACACCCATGAAGGTCAGCCTGGGCGTGCTTTACGACACGGCCGCCTGGGGCCTGCGCGCCGAGCTGCGCTACCACGGCGCCAAAAAGGCCAGCGACATTGACAGTGCCTCGGTCGTCAAGGCGCCCGACACGCAGTTCACCATCGGGCAGGCCACCACGCTCGACCTCTCGGCCCAGTGGCGTCTGCGCAAGGATCTGCGGCCCAACGTTGCCGTGCACAAACTCACCAACCGCAAATACCGGCTCTGGCCCGACGTGTACGGCCTGGCAGCCGCCAGCACCGTGAACGACGCCTACACCCAGCCTGGCCGCAGCCTGCACGCATCGCGGGTCATGGACTTCTGAAGCATCCAGGATGCACAGAGCGCCCGCCCCAGGGCACCAGCCATCCCGGCGATGGCGCCCTCGGGGTTGCCGGCCAGCGTTGCCCGCCCGTGATCAACCCACGCATGCTCTCAAAGAGCCCTTGCTTCCACCCTGTTGCGCCCATGCTCCTTGGCCAGGTACATGGCCTCGTCCGCGCGCTGCAAAAGGGCGTCTGAAGAATCGCCAGGCAGGTATTGCGTAGCCCCGATGCTCACCGTCAAGCCAATGGGGCCACGCTCGGTGAGCACAGGCTGGCTGGCCACCATGGCACGCAGGCGCTCGGCCACGGCACGGGTGCCCTCGCTGCCGGCGTTGGGCAGAAAAATGGCAAACTCCTCGCCACCCAGCCGGCCCATCACGTCCTCCTTGCGCAGGCAGCCGGTGGCCAGGCGGACAAAGTGGCGCAGCACGTCGTCGCCAGTTTTGTGCCCCCAGGTGTCGTTGACCTTTTTGAAATGGTCCAGATCCATCGCCAGCACGGAAAGACCGGACGGCGTGCGCCGTGTGCTGCTGATGGCCTTGTCCAGCAGCGTGAGGAACGCACGCCGGTTGAACACATTGGTCAGCGGGTCCATCTCGGCCAGATGGCGCAGCTCGCTGGTAATGTATTCATTGGTGAGCATCAGCGTGCCAAATGCCATCATCACCAAGGCCAAAGTGGCTTCCAGCACCACGAACTGCGACAGCAGCGCCACCATGCCGGTGCCAGCACCCCCACCCCCTTCGGGCGTGGCCAGCCTGAACAGCAGCGGACGCAAGAACAGGAAAAGCCCATGCAGGCCCGCCACGAGGGCAAACAGATAGCGTGCCGGCACATTTCGAAAGCCACCCCGCGCCAGGGTGTGGCCGGTCAGCAAAAAGCACACGCCAGAAACCGATCCCGCCAACGCAAACCGGATTCCCAGGTGTGGCTGCACCACCGTGAAATACACCGCCAGCGCCGTCACGGCAGCGATGACCATCACCACATACCCATGCGGCAAGGGGTGCCGCCCCATGTAGGCACGGCTTGCCAGAAGGCAGAGGTAGGCGGCCACGGAGATGGACGCCTGCGTCAGCACCACTGACAGCACCTCCGGCGTGTGATCGCGCACCAGCAAAATGGCGCAAAACACCGACGCACTCAGAAAAGACAGCGTCCACAACCGCAAGCCTGGAATGCCCTTGTTGAAATGCCACACGGCATAAAGCACCGTGGTGACCAGCGCCGCGAGGATGCCTGCGACGATAACGAGCGTGGGACTGTGCACGGAGGATGGGAAAGGCTGAGGACTGTGCGCGCAACGGCCTGAGGAATCCGCCGTGTGTTGCGAACCGGCGGGAAAAGCACGCCAGAAAATTCGCATGCAATTGTATGCACACCCCGATGGCTCAGAAGATGTGCATGAGCGCTACGTGCCCGAGCGGGTGGCACCCACGTGCGCCATCAAGGCGCACCGCACCGCCATAGCGCGGGCGATGGCGCGCATGAGTCACGCGCACCACAACAGCAGGCGCCAGCCCCCGTCAAGCGCCCGGGTCGCTCCGGCACGCAGAGTCACCCCGCCACATGGCACTCGCGGCGCAGCAAGGCCAGCGCGTCGTGCATCTGGTAATCCATGTCGCTGCCCAGCGTCTTGGCCGATTCCTGCACAAAGCTGTTCCACAGGTCGATGTAGTCGGACTGGTGAGCACCTGGCGCATGGCTGCGGATGAACGCGGTGGCCAGCTCGGGCTGCAGGCCGCTCTTGCGGATCCTGCGCACCAGGCTGGCAGCGGTTTTTTCGGTCAGCAAGGTCTTTTTGGGAGCGCCTGCTGCCACGCACAGGAACAGCGTCAGCAGCGAATGTTCGTCTTCGTTGCCCTGGGCGGTCTTCATCCATGTCTTGCTGGCGGGCTGGGGCGGCTCGCCGCCCTCTTGCAGCGCATCCAGGCTGCGGTGGTACCGGTCCACCTCGGCCAGCGGGTCGTCCAGCAGAAAATACCGGGCACGAAATACGCCGGTGGGGCGCAGCAGCGCACGCAGCGGCGCAGCCGAATCGAGCAGCTTGGCCAGGTCGGCCAGCACGGCTGCGCACTGCGCCTGCATCAGCGCGCGCAGATCCGCAGGCACGCCAGCGGGCAGCTGCAGCTGCGTGGGTGCTGCCCGCTTTTTCTTGCGCTGCGCCGTCACCAGTTTCTCCAGGGCCACGGCGCTGGGCCACTCGCCCAGGTGCATGGCTTTGGGCGCCAGGGCCTGCATGAGCAGGCCGGTGCGGATGACGGCCTCGGCATCGGCACCAGCGGCCTCCAGCTCGTCGGTATCCAGGTCGTATTGCTCGGCCAGCCACTGGGCGGCACCGATGGCGCTGGCAATCTGGCTGCGGCGGGCCAGCTCGGCCCGGTAATCGGCATGGCTGCGCAGCGACCACAGCGCCAGCAGCGGCGTTTGGGCATCGGCATAACCCGCCATGCCGAAATTGCTGCTCTCGGGCAGAGCGATCAGGCGCTTGAGCATGTCGGAGCCGCCCTTGGAGCGCGACAGGAACGAGTGGTCGCGCAGCGAGATGGCGGCTTGGGTCAGATCACCGCCCGTGGTTTCCAGCAAATACAGGCTGATGAGGTTGACCATGCGGTCGCGGGCCTTTTCCAGCTCGGGCCGCAGAAACTCGCTGCCGAAATAGCGTGCGATCTGCACCATGCCCTTGGGCGCATCAGTGCAAATGGCATCAAGACGGGCGGCATCCAGGATGCCGTGCTGCACGCCATGCACCAGCGCTTTTTCAAAGAACGGGCGGGCGTCGTGCAGTTGCAGAGCATTGGTTGCGGCAGGCAGATCAGTGTTGGGTGTGTCAGGCAATGTCATTCAGTTTTCCATCGCGCTGCGCGTCATCGCGGCGTCACAAAACTGGCACGGACCAGGCCAGGGCCGCCGCGCAAGGGCCGCCCCGCCGCGCTGGCGCCTCAGGAGATACATACTAAATCGCGGATTCTTCGTCAGATGTGCGCGCTGCGGGGGTGGCCTTGCCGCGGTCGGTGTCGCTGGTCTCGAACTTGCCGTCGTCGTCCTCGGCGGGCTCGTCGCCCTCTTCCAGGCCCATGTCATGGGCACGGGCCTTGGCGCGCAGCACCAGCAAGGTTTCGATAAAGAGATCACGGCATTCATAGCGCAGCAGCCAGGCCAGCTGCATCCAGTCGCGGTCGGCCACTTCGTCCTGGTCGATGCGGGGCTGCACGTAGCCGGAAGCCAGCAGTTCGTCATCGGTCAGGGTGAGCCCGTAATCTTCGGTGGCGTCGAAGGTGCCGGTGCGGGCAAAAGCCTCGATGCGGCTCCATTTTTCGGCAAAGTAGTTGGCCAGGGCCTCGGCGCCGCCTTCCAGGTCGCCAATGGCGGTCAAGAACTCCACCGGGTCGGCATCGTCCCGAAAGATGACGGCGTTGACCATGTTGCGCAGGTGCGTGTGGGTCAGGTCCTTGTATTGCTTTTCCAGCACCATGGCGCGCGCAAACTGCTCGGGCGTGACCAGCAGGTTGACGACCGACGCCTTGGAGTCGTCGTATTCGCGCATCACGGCCAGCACGTCTTTCGGTGCCAGCTGGTCCAGCACGACCATCAGGGCGTTGTCGCCTTCGGTATCGGCCAGCTCGGCCAGCGCCGATTCGGCACCCACGATGTCGCCCGCGGCAATCAGGCTGGTGGTTTTGGTGATGAGGGCCAGGTGGTTCATGGGCGGAAAATCTCGGTCTTGTCAGTCTTTGCGGTCAAAGCCGGCCTCGGCCAGCCAGTGGGCGCTGGCCTCTTCGCGGGTGCGGCTGTTGTGCGGGTCGGCGGCGTCGTCGGCGCTGAGGGCGTTGTAGTCATCGTCGTGCTCGGCGGCCTCTTCGTCGCCATCGTGCCCGGCCTCGCCCTGCGCCGGTGCCGGGGCCAGGCGCGCATGCTGGTGCAGATACTCCAGCGCCGCCGCCACGACCATGAAGACCGGGCCACCGGGCTCGCGCAGCACGGTTTGAGCCAGGCTGGCGGCCCAGGGTTCCAGCGCAACGGCGCCCGTCAGCGCCCCCCACTCGGGCAGCTTGTCCGCACCCTGGCCGAGCCAATGCTCCATCACCGCTGGCTTGGCAAAACGGAAACCCTGGTGAAAAGCCACCGCCACCATCTCGGGGGCCAGTTCCATCATCTTCACCAGGAAGCCGATTTCGGAGCGCTTTTCGGCCAGCCGCTTGCGCAGCACATCCTTGCCCTCCGAATCCGAAACCAGGTCATCCAGCTCGGCCTGGTAGGCCGAACGCAAGTCATAAAAGTAAGGGGATAGTTTCACGAAGGAAGAATGCTCTTGAAATAGGTTTGCCAGATCTCTTGTGCGGTCTGCAGCGGGTCGTCCAGCAGGTTGCGGCGGCGGTTGTCGTCGTAGGCCTGGCGGGCCTCGTCGTCCGCCAGCACCTCGTAGGCTTTTTGCACGGCCTGGAAGCGCTGTGCGGCATCGGGTGCGTCGTTCCGGTCGGGGTGATAGAACGATGCCTTCTGGCGAAAAGCCTTCTTGATGTCGGACAGCGACGCGTTGGCGCCCAGCCCGAGGGCTGCGTAATGGTCAGCGGTCATGGAATGGTTGCCAAAAAAACAAAAGCCCAGCGCGGGCCGGGGTGGTGGCCAGCCCCGGGCGATCAGCTGCCCAGGCTCACAAAGACGTTCTGCACGTCGTCGTTGGCGTCAATGGCGGCCAGAAAGCTTTCCACCTCTTCCAGCTGCTCTGGTGTCAGGTTGGCGGGGTTCACCGGATTCTTGGGCTTGTAGCCCAGCTTGGCCGACAGCACGGTGAAGCCGTGCGCCGGCAGCGCACGGCTGACCAGGTCGAGTTCAGCGGGGTCGGTCCAGAAGGTGGTCGTGCCAGCCTCATCGCCCGCTTCGCAGTCTTGCGCACCAGCCTCGATCGCGGCTTCTTCGGGGTCGGCACCGGCAACCGCAGGCTCGGCTTCGATCATGCCGACATGGTCGAAGTCCCAGGCCACCGAACCCGATGTGCCCAGCTGGCCCTTGCGAAACAGCACGCGCATTTCGGGCGCCGTACGTTTCACGTTGTCGGTCAGGCACTCGACCATCACGGCCACCTGGTGGGGGGCGTAGCCTTCGTAGATCACATGCTCGAAATGAACGGCCTCACTGCCAATGCCGGCGCCCTTTTTAATGGCGCGCTCCAGCGTGTCCTTGGGCATGGAGACCTTGCGGGCCTGCTCGACCACGAGGCGCAGGCGCGAGTTGCCAGCCGGGTCGGCCCCGCCGCGCGCAGCCACCATGATTTCCTTGGCCAGTTTTCCAAACAGCTTGCCTCTGGCATCTGCAACCTGTGCCTTGCCTTTTGCTTTCCATTGCGCGCCCATGGCGGATGTTCCTTGGTGTTGTGGCGCTCGATGAACCGGTTCAATGGATCCATGGCGCCTGGTTTTTGTCGTGGGGCGAATGCGTGCTGGTTTTTTCAACCAAAACCGGGCACGCAACCAAACCCTGTAGATTACCACCCGGCGATTTACCCTGTCCGTTGCGCGTTTGCAGGCAAAAATGCGGGTTAACCTATCCATGGCCGGGTTCGCCACCAGGTGGGCGTGGCGATCAGGACGGCTGCGAGCCGGCCCCACAACGCATTACGGCCCACACGGAGTTTTTTCCTTGCTCAACATCCTCTGGCTGGGGTTTTTTGTCACCGCGACGTTTGCCGCCCTGGCCCAATGGCTGGTCGGCGGGCATGCCCAGATTTTTGCGGCCATGGTCGAGGCCCTGTTTGCCATGGCCAGGCTGTCGGTCGAGGTGATGGTGTTGCTGTTTGGCACGCTCACCCTGTGGCTGGGCTTTTTGCGCATTGCCGAAAAGGCGGGCATCGTCAACGCCCTGGCGCGCTGGCTGGCGCCGCTGTTTGCGCGGCTGATGCCCGGCGTGCCGCGCGGCCACCCGGCCCTGGGCCTGATGACACTGAACTTTGCCGCCAACGCGCTGGGGCTGGACAACGCCGCCACGCCCATGGGCCTGAAAGCCATGCGCGCGCTGCAGGAGCTGAACCCGCAGCCCGACACCGCCACCAATGCGCAAATCCTGTTCCTGGTGCTCAACGCCTCATCACTCACGCTGCTGCCGGTGACCATCTTCATGTACCGCATGCAGCAGGGCGCGCCCGACCCGACGCTGGTGTTCCTGCCCATCCTGCTGGCCACGTCGGCATCCACGCTGGTGGGGCTGCTCAGCGTGGCCGTGGTGCAGCGCCTGCCGCTGTTCAGCCCGGTGGTGCTGGCCTACCTGCTGCCGCTGGCGCTGGCGCTGGCAGGCTTCATGGCGCTGCTGGCCACGCTGTCGGCGGCAGCCCTGGCGCAGTTGTCGTCGTTGCTGGGCAACCTCACGCTGTTTGCCCTGGTCGTGCTCTTTGTGGTGGTGGGCGCCTGGCGCAAGGTGGCCGTCTATGAAGCCTTCATCGAAGGCGCCCGCGAGGGCTTCGAGGTGGCCAAGGGCCTGCTGCCCTACCTGGTGGCCATGCTGTGCGCGGTGGGGGTATTCCGCGCCTCGGGCGCCCTCGCCTATGTGCTCGACGCCATCCGCTGGTGCGTGCAGTTGCTGGGTGTGGATGCGCGCTTCGTCGATGCCCTGCCTACGGCGCTGGTCAAGCCGTTTTCGGGCAGCGCGGCGCGCGCCATGCTCATCGAAACCATGCAGAGCCAGGGCGTGGACAGCTTCGCCGCGCTGGTGGCCGCCACCATCCAGGGCAGCACCGAAACCACGTTTTATGTGCTGGCGGTGTACTTCGGGGCGGTGGGCATCCAGCGCGCCCGCCATGCGGTGGCCTGCGCGCTGCTGGCGGAGCTGGCAGGCGTCGTGGCGGCCATTGGGGTGTGCTACCGGTTTTTTGACTGAATTTCAAGCCAAACTGGCTACCAGCGATTACAGACAAAGCGCTGGAATCTATAACTTTAAGAACACATCACCCGCTTTCAGGCCAGCGCCTGCGCAAAGTCGGCCAGCAGGTCCTGCAACTCCTCCAGGCCGACCGACAGGCGGATCATGCTGTCGCCAATGCCCATGGCGGCCCGGACCTCGGGGCCCGCTTCCCAGAAGATGGTGTGGGCCACCGGGATGATGAGCGTGCGCGTGTCCGCCAGGCCCGTGGCCTTGACGGGCAGCTGCAGCCGGTTGCACAGGGGCAGGCACCGGGTGGGGTCGCGCAGTTCAAACGACAGCAGCCACGAGCCTGCCTTCAGGTGCTTTTGGGCCTGGGCATGCTGCGGGTGCGACGCCAGCATCGGGTAATGCACCCGCGCCACGGCCGGGTGCTGCTCCAGCCACTGGGCCAGCGCCAATGCGGTGGCACTGGTGCGGTCCATGCGCAGCGCCAGCGTTTCGGCGCCCAGCGCCATCTGGTGCGCGGCATGGGATGACAAGCTGCCGCCCATGTCGCGCAGACCCTTCTTGCGCAGCTGCTGCAGGCCCCAGCCTTTGGCATCGCCCTTGCGGTAGGCCGGAAAGATGTTGGGGTAGCAGCTCCAGTCGAAAACGCCGGTGTCGATCACGGCGCCGCCCAGCGCGTCGCCCTGCCCGCCGATGCTCTTGGTGAGCGAATGCACCACCAGGCCCGCCCCCACCGTGCCCGGACGGAACAGGTACGGCGAGGCCACGGTGTTGTCCACCACGTACAGCAGGCCGCGCTCCTGGCACAGCGCGCCAATGCCCTCCAGGTCGGGCATCTGGGTGCCGGGGTTGGCGATGGTCTCGACAAACACCATGCGCGTCTGCGGCCGCACGGCGGCAGCTACCTGGGCGGCGTCCGTGGCATCCACCGTGGTCACCTCGATGCCCAGATCGACCAGGGTGCCGAACACGCTGTTGGTGTTGCCAAACACGAACTTGCTAGCCACCAGATGGTCACCCGCCTTGAGCAGCGTGAGAAAAATGGCGCAAATGCCCGCCATGCCGGAAGCAAAGACGATGCTGCCCTGGCCCTGCTCCATCTGCGTCAGCTTGGCCTCGAGCGCGGCCGTGGTGGGGGTTCCCTGGCGGGCGTAGTTGAATCCGCCTTTGGCGGTGCCCTGGAACACGGCAATCAGATCTTCGACCTGGTCGAAACCGTATTGCACCGAGGTGTGGATGGGCTGGTGAATGGCGCCATGCACGGCGCCGCCCAGGCGGTCGGCATGCACGATCTGGGTGGTGAAGCTGCGGTTTTGCGGTGTCGTCATAAAAATCTGCGCTGTTTCTGCGGGGCTACTTACAAGGCGGGACGATCAATACTGGCGCGCCCTGACGCCAGCGCACCCGTGGAACTGGCTCTGCCAGGCCACCGGGTGCGTCCCCCTCTGGGGGAAGGCGCGCCAGCGCCTCAGGGGGCTAGCGTTCAGGCGCGATGTGCTCGGCGTAATCGTACAAGGCGCCCAGGATCTCCTGGGTGCGGTCGTCGTCGGCGGTCTCCGAGATCTGGTCGATTTCGGTGAACAGCTGCTCCACGGTGCGCGCCCCGCCCGCCCCGTCAAACAGGCAGGCGGCGCGATGCGCCTCCCAGCGCTCGGCCTCTTCGTGCGACAGGGTACCGGGAAAGTTGCGGGCCCGGTAGCGCCATACCAGCTCGGCCAGGCGCGGGTCGTCAAAGCCGGTGCGCGCGGCAGCCAGTTTCGCGCCACTCAGCACGCGCAGATCGTTCAGGTGGCGGCGGTCGCTGTTGCCGACGAATCCGCCATACAGGTCCTGGTCCACATCGGGGGCGGGCTCGGCCGGGCGGGCAAACACGGCCGGCCAGATGCCGCTCATGTCCGGCAAGGCCCGCGCCCTATCGGCGTGCTGCGCTGCCTGGGCCAGGTCCAGGCCCCAGCGCTGCGCCAGCGCGGGCGTGAGCGTGTTCACATTGCCGACCACCATGGGCGACTTGTTCAGGTGGATGGTCTTGATGGGCAGGCGCGTGGTGCCTTCCGGCAGGTCGGCCGCCCGGGAGAACATGCGCAGCCGGATCTCGTCGGCGCCCAGCGTGGCCAGCTCGCGCGGGTCATGGGCCAGGTCCCAGGCAATCAGCTCGTTCTTGTTGGTGGGATGGCTGGCCAGCGGCCACATCACCGCCAGGCAACCGCGCTCGGCCGGAAACATGCCCGAGACATGCAAAAAAGGCCGCGCCGTGAGCGCCGTGGCGGGCAGGCGCAACTCGGCAGCCACGCGGTCCTTTTTGTGCAGCGACAGGGCAAAGTCAAACAGCCTGGGGTTGTGCTGGCGAATGAGCCGCGCCAGCGCGATGGTGGCGCGCACATCGGACAGCGCATCGTGCGCGGCCTCGTGCAGCAAGCCGTTGGCCTTGGAAAGATGCTCCAGCTTGAAACTGGGCGTGCCGTCTTCCTTGCGAGGCCACTCCATGCCGTCGGGGCGCAACGCATACGTCATGCGCACCACATCGAGCAGATCCCAGCGGCCGCACTGGTTCTGCCACTCGCGCGCATAGGGGTCGATGAGATTGCGCCAGAACATGAAGCGCGTGATCTCGTCGTCGAAGCGGATGGTGTTGTAGCCCACGCCGATGGTGCCTGGCTGCGCGAATTCGGCCTCGATGCGGTTGGCGAATTCATGCTCGGGCACGCCCTTTTCCAGGCACAGCTGGGGCGTGATGCCGGTGATGAGGCAGGCCTCTGGATCGGGCAGGTAGTCGTTGGCCGGCTGGCAATAGAGCATCAGCGGCGCGCCGATCTCGTTGAGCTCCGCGTCGGTGCGGATGGCCGCAAACTGCGCCGGCCGGTCGCGCCGGGTGTTGGCACCAAAGGTTTCGTAGTCGTGCCAGAGAAAGGTGTGAGAGGCCATGGTCGGTGGACAAACAAAGGCTGGAAAAGAGTGCGCAGGGGCATCACAAGCGCCAAATTCCAACTGTAACCGGGATTTGTGAAATTTTGGCCTACAGCGCTTGCACATCAAGCACTGGCAGCTATCAAAATAGTAGTAAAAACGCAAACCAGCCCATTCGCGGCGTGCCACGCGTGCGGCAAGACACGGGCGCTGCAGCACGGGACAATGGTGCATGCACCGCATACAAGCACTTTCCTCTTTCCCGCCGCCTTGCCCGGCCCTCGCGTCCACGTTGCTGCCTGCCGCACTGGTAGCGGCCCTGGCCCTCGCAGGTTGCTCCTCCGTGCCGACGCCCCCCAGCCAGCCCCTCACGGCAAGCACCACGTTGCCAGCGGCCGCCAGTGCGGACACCCCAGCCGATGCAGAGCACGCCGCAGGCTTTGCCGCCTGGCGCGCCGCGTTTTCTGCGCAGGCCCTTGCGGCCGGCATCCGGCCCGGCACCGTGCGCGACGTGCTTGGCAACGCGCAATGGCAACCCCGCGTGGTGGAGCTGGACCGTGCCCAGCCCGAATTCACCCGCACGCCCTGGGCCTACCTCGACAGTGCCGTCTCGGCGCAGCGCATCGCGCAGGGCAAGGCCCAGCTGGCCGAGCACCACGCAGCACTGGAGGCGGCCGCCGCCCGCTACGGCGTGCCCGCCACGGTGCTCACCGCCATCTGGGGCATGGAGAGCAACTACGGCAGCAACTTCGGCAGCATCCGCACCGTGGATGCGCTGGCCACGCTGGCCTACGACGGCCGGCGCCGCACCTGGGCACAGGGCGAACTGCTGGCGGCACTGCGCATCCTGGACCAGGGTGACATCACCGCCGAGCGCATGGTGGGCTCCTGGGCTGGCGCCATGGGCCACACCCAGTTCCTGCCCTCGGTGTTCCTGGCCTACGCCGTGGATGCCGATGGCGACGGGCACCGCGACATCTGGGGCAGCATCCCCGATGTGGCGGCCTCCACGGCCCATTTTCTGTCCCGCTCCGGCTGGCAGGCCCACGAGCCCTGGGGTGCCGAAGTGCGGCTCCCACCCGCGTTCGACCATGCCCGGGCGGACCTGTCGGTGCAACAAACCACCGCGCAATGGGAAAACGAGGGCATACAAGCGCTCGATGGTCAGAGGCTGCCGGCCCTGGGTGCGGCCTCCATCGTGGCTCCGGCCGGTGCCCGCGGCCCGGCGCTTCTGGTGGGTGCGAATTTCCGGACCATCCTGCGGTACAACAACTCGATCCACTACGCGCTCGCGGTGGCGCTGCTGTCGCAACAGATCGGCGGCGGCGCAGCGGTCGCGGGCGCCTGGCCGCGCGATCTGGAGCCCCTGTCGCGCGCGCAGATGCAGGCACTGCAGGAGGCACTGAACCTCAGGGGGTTTGCTGCCGGGACCCCGGACGGCGTGATGGGCCCCGCCACCCGCGCAGGGCTGCGGGCCTTCCAGCGCAGCATCGGCACGGCGCAGGATGGCTACCCCACCCTGGAGCTGCTGCAACGCCTGCAAACCCCTTGAGTGGCGGTAGTGCCACAGCGCACTCCGGGGCCCCCGCCTGGCGCCATGAAAAAAGCCCACGGAATACACCGTGGGCTTTCTTTTGGCGGGCTGCAGCGACCGCGGCGGCGGCAGCAGCCACTGCACTGCGTCAATCCGCCGTGGCTTCTTCGGGTTCGGCGGGTTCTGACTTGGCCGAGCGCTCTTTCTTGGGCAGCGGCTGGATGTCCAGCAGCACCTCGGACGTTTCCACACCCTTGTCATCGGTCTTGAGCTCGATGTCCACCGTGAGGCGCCCGCCTTCGGTCAGGCGGCCAAACAGCAGTTCGTCGGCCAGCGCCCGGCGGATGGTGTCCTGGATCAGGCGCTGCATGGGGCGCGCGCCCATCAGCGGATCGAAGCCCTTCTTGGCCAGGTGCTTGCGCAACTGGTCGGTGAAGGTGACCTCCACCTTCTTCTCGGCCAGTTGAGTCTCCAGCTGCAGCAGGAACTTGTCCACCACGCGCAGGATGATCTGCTCGTCGAGTGCCTTGAAGTTGACGATGGCATCCAGCCGGTTGCGGAACTCGGGCGTGAACAGGCGCTTGATGTCGCCCATCTCGTCGCCCGCCTGGCGCGGGTTGGTGAAGCCGATGGTCGCCTTGTTCATGGTCTCGGCGCCCGCGTTGGTGGTCATGATGATGAGCACGTTGCGGAAGTCGGCCTTGCGGCCGTTGTTGTCCGTCAGCGTGCCGTGGTCCATCACCTGCAGCAGCACATTGAAGATGTCCGGGTGCGCCTTCTCGATCTCGTCGAGCAGCAGCACCGCGTGCGGCTTCTTGGTGATGGCCTCGGTCAGCAAGCCACCCTGGTCAAAGCCCACGTAGCCCGGAGGTGCACCGATCAGGCGGCTCACGGCGTGGCGTTCCATGTACTCCGACATGTCGAAGCGGATCAGTTCGATGCCCATGATGTAGGCGAGCTGCTTGGCCGCCTCGGTCTTGCCGACGCCGGTGGGACCGCTGAACAGGAACGAGCCGATCGGCTTGTCGCCCTTGCCCAGGCCCGAGCGCGCCATCTTCACGGAGCTGGCGAGCACTTCGAGCGCCTTGTCCTGGCCGAACACCACGCTCTTGAGGTCGCGCTCCAGCGTCTGCAGCTTGCCGCGGTCGTCGTTGGACACGTTGGCGGGCGGAATGCGCGCAATCTTGGCCACGATCTCTTCGATCTCGGCCTTGCCGATGGTCTTCTTGCGCTTGCTGGGCACCAGGATGCGCTGGGCGGCACCCGCTTCGTCGATCACGTCGATCGCCTTGTCGGGCAGGTGGCGGTCGTTGATGTACTTGGCGCTCAGCTCGGCCGCAGCCTGCAGGGCGGCCGCCGCGTATTTCACGCTATGGTGCTCTTCGAAGCGCGACTTGAGACCCTTGAGGATGTCGATGGTCTCGGCCACGGTGGGCTCGACCACATCCACCTTCTGGAAGCGGCGCGACAGCGCCGCGTCTTTTTCGAAGATGCCACGGTACTCGGTGAAGGTGGTGGCACCGATGCACTTGAGCTGGCCGCTGGAGAGCGCCGGCTTGAGCAGGTTGGATGCATCGAGCGTGCCACCAGATGCCGCACCGGCACCGATCAGCGTGTGGATCTCGTCAATGAACAGAATCGCGTTGGGTTTGTCCTTGAGCGACTTGAGCACGCCCTTGAGGCGCTGCTCGAAATCACCGCGGTACTTGGTACCCGCCAGCAGCGCGCCCATGTCCAGCGAGTACACCGTGGCCTCTGCCAGGATCTCGGGCACGTCGTTCTGCGTGATGCGCCAAGCCAGGCCCTCGGCAATCGCGGTCTTGCCCACGCCCGCCTCGCCCACCAGCAGCGGGTTGTTCTTGCGGCGGCGGCACAGGATCTGGATCGTGCGCTCCACCTCGTAGTGCCGGCCGATCAGCGGGTCGATCTTGCCGTCCTTGGCGAGCTGGTTCAGGTTCTGGGTGAACTGCTCCAGCGGCGAGGCTTTCTCGTTGCGCTCGGAGCCGCCACCCTCTTCACCCTCGGCCTGGCTCTCGGCCTTGGCGGGCTCTGGCGGCTCGCCCTTCTTGATGCCGTGGGCGATGAAATTGACCACATCGAGGCGCGTCACGCCCTGCTGGTGCAGGTAATACACAGCATGCGAATCCTTTTCGCCGAAGATGGCCACGAGCACGTTGGCACCCGTCACCTCTTTCTTGCCGTTCCCCGTGGATTGCACGTGCATGATGGCGCGCTGGATCACCCGCTGGAAGCCCAGCGTGGGTTGGGTGTCCACCTCGTCAGACCCTGCGACCTGCGGCGTGTTGTCCTTGATGAAATTCGACAGCGATGAGCGCAGATCATCGATATTGGCCGAACATGCGCGCAGCACCTCCGCTGCGCTGGGGTTATCGAGCAGTGCAAGCAACAGATGCTCCACGGTGATGAACTCGTGGCGCTGCTGGCGGGCCTCAACAAAGGCCATGTGCAAGCTGACTTCCAGTTCCTGGGCAATCATGTGAACTCCTTTGTGCTTGCGTGGAAGGGATAACTTTAGATCGGGACGAGAAACCCGTTATTCAACAGGCTCACTCACACATTGCAGGGGGTGGCCGGCCTTCAGCGCCGCCTCCAGCACCTGGTCCACCTTGGTGGCGGCCACATCGCGGGAATACACGCCGCACACGCCTTTGCCGTCGAGGTGGATCTTCAGCATGATCTGGGTGGCCTGTTCGCGGTCTTTGCTGAAAAACTCCTGCAGCACCACGATCACGAATTCCATGGGCGTGTAGTCGTCATTGAGCATGACCACCTGGTACATATGGGGCGGCTGGGTCTTTTGCGCGCGTCTTTCGAGCACGACCGAACCGCCATCATCCTGTGCTGGCCGGGTGGAGGGCAGCGCGGTGGGGGGAGAAGGTGGTTTTGTTGCCATGAAATTCATTCTAGCGATGCATTCGTTGCACTGCAGCCGGTGTCATCTGAGGACGATTGCGGTTTTTACAACCGCCGGCGCAATGCACGCCGCCCCATCCAGGGGTCACTCATAGATCACCGTGGCCGAGCCGGTTCCCACCCCTGCGCTCCAGGCCGCCAGCGCGGCATCGCCAGGGTAAAAGCGGCTGGCGTCACCCAATTGGAGTTCGGCCACCGCGGCCCCCTGCTCTGCCACGCAGCGCACACCCATGCGCACGCGCAGCCCGTGCAGCAGATCGCCCTGCTCCGACTCCTCCCGGCGTGGAGGGAACTCCCGCACCAGACCTGGCACGTCAGGGGATTTGTCCCCCACCACGACATGCAGGTATTTGCCAAACCGGGCGCGCGCTCCGGCCATGTCCCACACCTGCTGCACCTTCACCCGCAGCCCGCCGCTGAAGTGGTCGAGCTGCAGGCGCCCCATCATCACCACGAATTCATCTTCCTTGAGCTGGTTGCGGTAGGTGTTAAGCAGCGCTTCATCGGCGGACGCCTCGATCACGCCCGATTTGTCGTCCAGCCGGAACAGGCCCAGCTTGCCCCGCTGGCCGTTGATCACCCGAAAGTCGCTGACGATGCCGGCCAAGATCTGGGGCTCGCGGCTGTCCAGCAATTCATCGATCTGCGTGCGCACGAAACGGCGCACCTCGTGCGCCACCTCGTCAAACAGGTGGCCTGACAGGTAGAAGCCGACGGCCGTTTTCTCCTGGGTGAGCCGCTCCTTGATGCCCCAGGGCACCGCATCGACCAGATCGGGCTCCTGCGTGCTCGATCCATGGGCGTCTTCGCCCATCATGTCAAAGAGCCCGCCCTGGTTCACGTTGGCCAGTGTGGCCGCGGCAAAGTCAAAAGCCCGGTCGATCGAAGCCACCAGTGCGGCACGGTTGAGATGGAGCGCATCAAACGCCCCTGCCTTGATGAGCGCCTCGACCGTGCGCTTGTTCAGGCGTGCCCGGTCTACCCGCACACAAAAATCGAACAGGCTCTTGAAGGGGCCAGTGGTGGAGCCCTGCGGCCCCTCGCCCCGTCCCTCACGGGCGGCGACGATGGCCTCGATGGCCTGCTGCCCCGTACCCTTGACGGCACCCAGGCCATAACGGATCACCTTGTCGGTCACAGGCTCGAACCGGTACACGCCCCGGTTCACGTCTGGGGGCTCGAAGGTCATCCCGAAGTTCTTGACCGCATCCTCGAACAGCACCTTGAGCTTGTCGGTGTCGTCCATTTCCACGGTCATGTTGGCGCAGAAGAACTCGGCCGTGTAGTGCACCTTGAGCCAGCCCGTGTGATAGGCCAGCAGCGAGTAGGCTGCGGCGTGCGACTTGTTGAAGCCGTAGCCCGCGAACTTCTCCATCAGGTCGAACACCTCGTCGGCCTTTTCCTGGCCGATGCCCTTTTCAGCCGCACCCTTGCGGAAGATGGCGCGGTGCTCGGCCATCTCCTCCGCTTTTTTCTTGCCCATGGCACGGCGCAGCATGTCGGCGCCGCCCAGGCTGTAGCCGCCCAGCACCTGGGCGGTCTGCATCACCTGCTCCTGGTACACCATGATCCCGTAGGTCTCTGCCAGCACGGGCTCCACCAGCGGGTGCGGGTACTCCACCACCTCCTTGCCGTGCTTGCGGTTCACGAAGCTCGGTATCAGGTCCATGGGACCAGGGCGGTACAGAGCATTCAGGGCAATCAAATCCTCCAGACGGCTGGGTCGCGCCTCTTTGAGCATGCCCTGCATGCCGCGACTTTCAAACTGGAAAACGGCCTCGGTCTTGCCATCCGAGAACAACCGGTAGGTCGGGCTATCGTCCAGCGGAATGGTTTCGAAAGCGAAGTTCTCCTGGCCCTTGTGGCGCTTGATGATGAACTCGCGCGCGATCTCCAGGATGGTGAGCGTGGCCAGGCCCAGAAAGTCGAACTTCACGAGGCCGATGGCCTCCACATCGTCCTTGTCGTACTGGCTCACGGCCGATTCGCTGCCAGGCTGCTGGTACAGCGGGCAAAAATCGGTGAGCTTGCCCGGCGCGATCAGCACGCCCCCGGCATGCATGCCGATATTGCGCGTCATGCCTTCGAGCTTCTGCGCCATCTCGATGATGGTCTTGACGTCGTCCTCCTTGCGCACCCGCTCGTAGAGCAGGGGTTCCAGCTCCAGCGCGTAGTTGTTCTTGTCCCCCTCCTTCTTGGTCTCGGGCGGGTACTGCAGGGTGTAGGACTGCCCCGGCTTGTTGGGCACCAGCTTGGAAATGCCGTCACAAAAGGTGTAGCTCATGTCCATCACCCGGCCCACGTCGCGGATGGCGGCCTTGGCGGCCATGGTGCCGAAAGTGGCAATCTGGCTGACGGCATCCTTGCCGTATTTGTCCTTCACATAGTCGATCACGCGGTCGCGGTTCGCCTGGCAAAAGTCAATGTCGAAGTCGGGCATGGACACCCGCTCCGGGTTCAGGAAACGCTCGAACAGCAGGTTGTATTCCAGCGGGTCCAGATCGGTGATCTTGAGTGCGTAGGCCACCAGCGAACCCGCGCCGGAACCCCGGCCCGGCCCGACGGGACAGCCGTGCGTCTTGGCCCATTGGATGAAGTCCCCCACAATCAAAAAGTAGCCGGGAAACCCCATCTTGAGGATGGTGTTGAGCTCGAACTCCAGCCGCTCCACATAGCGTGGGCGCTGCGCATTGCGCTTGGCTTCTTCGGGAAACAGAAGCGTCAGGCGCTCCTCCAGCCCCTCAAAGGACACATGGCGAAAGTAGTCCTCCACCGACAGCACCTGCCCATTCACGGGAGGAATGGGAAAATTGGGCAGTTGGGGCTTGCCCAGCACCAGGGTGATGTTGCAACGACGGGCAATCTCCACAGAATTGGCCAGCGCGGCGGGCAGGTCCTCAAACAGCGCCTGCATCTGCGCCGACGACTTGAAATACTGCTCGCGCGTGAACTTGCGCACCCGACGCTGGTTACCCAGGATCTCGCCCTCGGCAATGCACACCCGCGCCTCGTGGGCCTCGTAATCGTCCGCCGTGGCAAACTGCACGGGATGCGTGGCCACCACAGGCAGATGCAGCCGTGCCGCCAGCTGCACAGCCGCCACCACATGGGCCTCGTCGTCGGAGCGGCCTGCCCGTTGCAACTCCACGTAGAAACGGTGGGGAAAGATGCCCGCCAGCCGCAACGCCAGACGCGCCGCCCCGGCGTCATCGCCTTTCATGAGGGCCTGCCCCACCGCTCCTGCCTGGGCGCCCGAGATCGCGATCAGCCCTTCACCCAGCTCCTCCAGCCACTCCCAGGTGCAGACGGCATGGGTTTTGGACACATTGCGGGTCCAGGCACGTGCCAGCAATTCGGACAGATTCAGATAGCCCTGGCGCCCCTGCACCAGCACCAGCATGCGCGACGGTGCTGCACCCGCCTCGCCTTCCAGAAAGATTTCAGCGCCCAGAATCGGCTTGACGCCTTTGCCGCGCATCTCCTTGTAGAACTTGATGGCGCCAAAAAGGTTGTTGAGGTCGGTGATGGCCAATGCAGGCTGGCCATCCTTGGCCGCTGCCTTGGCCAGGTCATCGATGCGATTGGTGCCGTCAACGACGGAAAATTCGGTGTGCAGGCGCAGGTGTACAAACATGGGCTCCATTGTAGGAAGCCCACCTGGCCCGGCTCGGGCAATAGCCGTTTCAGGCAAACGGGACCAGGCAGGCACCGTCGGTACAATGCCGGTGTCGGTTGAGATTGCGCCGCAGGCCAAGCCGTACCATGCCGGTGCGACAGCCGGTGCAGCGCCTCACGGGACACACGTTCACTTTTTGTCTGAAAGCTGCCTGCGATGCTGCGTGCCCCCCTGCCTTTTATCACTGCCCTGCTGACCGCCGGCTTGCTCGCGGGCTGTTCAAGCACGCCGGAAGACAAGACAGCGGGCTGGAGCCCCAACCGCATTTACTCGGAAGCCAAGGACGAGTTGAGCGGCGGCGCTTTCGACAAGGCCGTGCCCTTGCTTGAAAAACTGGAGGGCCGTGCGGCAGGTACGCCCCTGGCCCAGCAGGCGCAGCTGGACAAAGCCTATGCGCAGTACAAGGGCGGGGAAAAGGCACAGGCCATCGCCACGCTGGACCGCTTCATGAAGCTGCACCCCGCAAGTCCTGCGCTCGATTACGCGCTGTACCTCAAAGGCCTGGTCAACTTCAACGACAACCTGGGTCTTTTTTCATGGATCTCCCAGCAGGATCTCTCCGAACGCGACCAGAAAGCCGCAAAGGATTCCTTCGAGTCGTTCAGCGAACTGGCGACACGGTTCCCTGATTCGCGCTACGCAAAAGACGCTCGCCAGCGCATGACCTACATCGTCAATTCGCTGGCCCAGTATGAAGTCCACGTTGCCCGCTACTACTTCCAGCGCGGCGCCTATGTGGCAGCCATCGGCCGCGCCCAGGCTGCACTGGCCGACTACCAGGGTGTCCCTGCACTGGAAGAAGCCCTGTACATCCTGATCCAGTCCTACGATGCCCTGGGAATGACCCAGCTGCGTGATGATGCCCGCCGGGTCATGCAAGCCTCCTACCCCCAGGGCGCCTACGCCACGGGTACCGTCAAGGCCAAGTCCAATCCGTGGTGGAAGTTCTGGTAAGCGCATCCAGCGCGGCCTCCAATCCCTCGGTGTTTTCCAGAACGCGCATGGGCGGCAGCGCGCGCATCAGCCGCTTGCCATAGCCCATGGTGGCCAAGCGCGTGTCGCACACGACCAGCACACCGCGGTCCGACTCCCTCCGGATCAACCGCCCTGCGCCTTGCTTGAGTGCAACAGCCGCCTCGGGCACTGCAACCATCTGAAACGAGCGACCGCCAGCGGCTTTGATGCGCTGGCTGCGTGCCTCTATCAGCGGGTCGCCAGGGGGTGGAAAAGGCAGCTTGTCGATGACCACCAGCTGCAAGGCATCGCCAGGCACATCAAAGCCTTCCCAGAAGGATGCCGAAGCCACCAACACGCAACCGCGTCCGCCGCCAGAGGTTCCCTCGCGAAAGCGCTGCATGAGTTGGCGCTTGGGCCGGTCGCCCTGCACCAGCACCTCCGGCCCTTCCAGGTTGCTGAAACGGGCCTGCAACGCATCACCGATGGCGCGCAGGGCCTTGAGCGTCGTGGTCAGAACCAGCGTGCGCCCGCCAAGGCGGCTGGCAGCCGCTCCAGCCAGCCCGGCCACTGCCAGGCTATGGCCGGGATCAGACGGTTCTGGCAAATGCCGGGGCACATACAGCGCCGCCTGGGATGCATAGTCGAACGGGCTGTCAACACGCAGTATTTCAGCGTTCTGCAGGCCACAGCGCTCGGTGAACCATGTCAGCCCGGCATCGTCCCCCAGGGTGGCGGACGTAAAAATCCAGGCCCGGCCCGCATGCTGCGCGGGGGCCGGCCATCCGTCGCCGTCATCTTTTTCGGCGTCGGATTCAGCGGGAGCAGCAAGCACGCGGGTTTGCATGGTCTGTGCAATATCCAGCGGCGACTCCACCAGCCGCAGCTGGCCGCCCACGTCCAGCCAGCGCACGGCGTCCGGACTGCAGGGCGCGGCAAACCGGCCCAGGCGCGCCAACAGTTCCGAGCCACGCTCATACAGCCGGACAAGATCAGGGGACACCTCGCTCAACGGGTCCAGCGCTTCCATCGCTTGCGCACACGCCGATGCCATGCCCCGAAGGGCCTCATGCCAGCCGGCAGGCGTGACGGTTTCGGGTACTTCGCCAGTCCAGCGCAGCTTGGCGCCGGTCACCCTCGGCCCCACGGCAATTCGCAGATCGCCACACGCCTGCTCCAGGTGCCCCGCCAGCGTGCTCCAGTCCGCAAGGCCGCGGGCGTGCTGCAAACCTGTCGCCAGCAGGTCACGGGAATAATCCAGCCATTGCCCTGTGGACAGGTGCGTGCCGAGAAACTGCACACCGATTTCATTGATCTGGTGCGCCTCATCCAACACCACGACCCGCACAGTCGGCAGCAACTCGGCCATGCCCGACTCCCGCACGGCCACGTCGGCAAAGAACAGATGGTGGTTGATCACCACCACATCGGCGGCCAGCGCTTCACGCCGGGCGATGTGCACATGGCACTGGCGAAAGCGGGGGCACGCCACGCCCAGACAGTTTTCACGGGTGGAAGTGATCAGCGCGATGACGGGCGATCGCTCGTCAAGACCAGGCAATTCCGCCAGATCACCCGAGTGCGTGCTGTGCGACCAGACCTCCACCTTCGCCAGCACCCGCTGCACGTTGCGATCGTGCAGCGCGGTGTCCTGCCGTGCCTGTTCCATGCGGTGCAGGCACAGGTAACTGCCCCGCCCCTTGAGCAGTGCCGTGCGTACCGGCAAGCCCAACGCAGAGACCAGCTGAGGCAGGTCCCGGGCAAAAAGCTGGTCCTGCAAGGCCTTGGTGGCCGTGGAAAGCAATACCCGCTCGCCACTGAGCAGCGCCGGAACCAGGTAGGCAAAGGTCTTGCCAACGCCGGTGCCGGCTTCGACCACCAGGGCGCCACCGAGCTCGATGGTCCTGGCCACCGCATCCGCCATCCGTATCTGCCCCTCGCGCGCGAGGTAGTGGCCCTCCGTTCGCGACAGCACCCCATCGGGTTGGAATGCCGCATGCACTGCGTCCGCAAGACCCATCACGCAGGTTCTTGGGGCTGGAGCGCACGCTCCAGGCGGTCGATTGCATCGCGCAATGCGAGGCGGCGCTTCTTCAGGCGCCTGAGCGAAAACTCGTCAGGCACCGCCTCCAGCGCGCCGTGGTCGATGCGGGCGTCCAGATCGGCATGGGCGATGCGCAGATCTATCAACTGGCGGGGCAAGGAGTGGTGGTTTGATTTCAAGGCGGTGGCGGCGCCATGCGCCCATGGGCATGGCAAAAATGCCACACGCGAGCGGATAATACGCGCTCCGACACGCCTCTCCGATGGGTATTTGCGCCGCCGCCCCCCACAATCACCAGCATGACCAAAGCGTTCCGCCTCATCGCATCGACCGGCATCCACAAGGGTGACCGCGAATACCAGCAAGACCAGGTGGCCCTGATCTCGCACGACCGCTACAACGGATGCGTGCTCGGTGTGGTTGCCGATGGCATGGGCGGGCGCAGTGGCGGGCGCAAGGCCTCCGACCAGGTGATGATGACGGCACGCCAGCTGTTCGAACGCTACTCGCCGGAAACCGACGACCCTGCCGCCATGCTCAAGAACATGGTGGAAGAGGCCCACATCGTCATCCGCCTCACGGCCATTTCATCCGAGCAGGAACCGCACAGCACGATTGCGGCTTTCCTGATCAACCCCCGCGGTGACTGCCACTGGGTCCATGCAGGCGATTCGCGCATCTACCACTTTGAAGGGGCCAGGCTGACCTTTCGCACGAGTGACCACTCGTATGTTCAGGCCCTGGTCGATCGCGGCGAGCTGACCGAGGCCGAGGCCAACATCCATCCGCACTCCAACATTCTGGTGGGCTGCCTGGGCACCGAGAGCGACCCGCCCATCACCACCCACACCATCCAGCAAGTGCGCCCGGGCGATGTCCTGCTCGCCTGCAGCGATGGCGTATGGCACTACTTTTCCCCCACCGAACTGGCCTCGGTGGTGGATTCGCTGTCGCCGCGCGAGGCCACCGAATTCCTGATCGACAAGGCGCGCTCCCGCGCACGCGGCGGCGGCGACAACCTGTCGCTGGTCATTGTGAAGATCGAGACCCTGGTCGAAGAAAGGAAGATCGGGCGACTGGTCCCACTGTCCGCCGGAAACGCCTGAAGCGCACAGCGCCCGATCGCACGCGCCTGGCGCGTGCAAGCCATCAGCGTCCCACGCTCAGGGCTGCGCGGACGGAAGCCCTGAAGAAGCAGGCAAGGGTGCAGCCGGCTTGCGCCCCGCGGCGGCCGCTTCGGCCTGCATTTTCTGCAGTCGTTCGCGCCGCTCCTGCGCCGATTTCACATTTTCAGCGTGGCGCACGCTCGCGGCGGCTGCGCGTTCGGCGCTTTGCGTGGCGCGCTGCTCCTTGCTGGCAGCATGGGACTCCTGGCGGCTGCGCTGCTGCTGCGCCCTTTGTTGCGCCTCGCGTTGGTGCTGCGTGCGCAAATCTTCCACACCGGTGGCAGGACGCCCCGCCCCACGGGCCGCGCCCTGGGGTTGCGAGCGGTCTGGCGCCACGCGCTGCTTTTCTTCAATCGAACGCAGCCGCTCTGCGGCCTTTTCCTTGCGCTCCGCGTCGTTGAGCTGCAACTCGCGCGCGCGCAGTTCAAGCTCGGCATTGCGCGCCTCGGTCCGCGCGTCCCGCAGGCAGTCTTCCACCACAAACCGGCGATAGCACGCGGCCTCCTGACGCTTGCGGGTCGCCACGATGACCTGGCGCTCCTGGAGGATTCGGTCGCGCTCGGCCTGCCGCTGCGCCTGCTCGGCACTGTGGCGGCCTTGCGGCGGCGCAGATGCCAACGGTTGCGCCAAGGCAGGCCCAGCCATCGCACAAACAACACCCCAGATTGCCCAAGCGTTTTTCATTACGTCAGTCCCGTGTCAACAGTGCGGCGCTCCAGCGCCAGAAATTCCTTGGACTGCATCTCGTGGAGCCGAGACACCGTGCGCGGAAACTCGTGTGCCAGCGGCCCATCGGTGTAGAGCTGCTCTGGTGGCACGGCGGCCGACAAAATGAGCTTGACCCGCCGGTCATACAGCACGTCCACCAGCCAGGTAAAGCGCCGCGCAGGCGACGCCATGTTGACCGGCATATAAGGCACATCCGACAGCAACACCGTGTGGAATTGGGTGGCGATCTCCAGGTAATCGTTCTGCGAACGGGGGCCACCACACAGCGTCCTGAAGTCAAACCACACCACGCCCCCCGCCTTGCGCCGCGCCAGGATCTCGCGCGCCTCAATGTGCAGCACCGGGTCTTCGTCATGCACTTCGGCCAGCTGATCGAAGGCAGCGTTCATCTCGGCATCTGCCTGCGGGCCCAGGGGCGTGTGATAGAGCTTCACCTGCTCCAGCGTGCGGCGCCGGTAGTCGGTGCCGTTGTCCACGTTCACCACCTCCAGCTTTTCGTTCAGCAGTGCAATGGCCGGCAGGATGCGGTCGCGGTGCAAGCCATCGGGATAGAGCTCATCGGGCCTGAAGTTGGAGGTGGTGACGAAGCCTACCCCGTTGTCAAACAGCGCCACCAGCAAGCGGTGCAAAATCATCGCATCGGTGATGTCGGCAACGTGAAACTCATCGAAGCAGATCAGCTTGTAGCGCTTGGCGATACGCCGGCCCAGCACATCCAGCGGGTTCTGCGTGCCCTGCAGGGCCGCCAGCTCGCGGTGCACCTCGCGCATGAACTCGTGAAAATGCAGGCGCACCTTGCGCTTGAGCGGCACGGCATTGAAAAAGCAATCCATGAGGAAGCTCTTGCCACGCCCCACCCCGCCATACATGTAAACGCCACGCGGCACCTCGGGGTGGTTGACGATCTTCTTGAGGGCGTTGGAGCGGCGCGACTTGTACGCAGCCCAGTCGCGGGCGCAACGCTGCAAGGCATCCACCGCACGCAATTGCGCCGGGTCGCTCTGAAAGCCTTTCGCGGCAAGTTCTGCGAGATAGGTCTGTTTGACAGTCACGTTGAAATTGCCCAGCAACTATGCAGCTATAAAATAAATAGCTGCTAGCGCTTTATAAATAAACGCTAGCAGCCGATTTGACGCAAAACAATCAGAAGTTCAGCGTGCGCTTGTCCACTGCCAGGGCGGCTTCCTTGGTGGCTTCGCTCAAGGACGGGTGCGCGTGGCAGATGCGAGCAATATCTTCTGCGCTGGCCTTGAACTCCATGGCCACCACAGCTTCGGAGATCAGTTCGCTGACCTGTGGACCGACCATGTGCACACCCAGGATTTCGTCCGTGGTGGCATCGGCCAGGAACTTGACCATGCCCGTCGTGTCGCCCAGCGCGCGTGCGCGGCCATTGGCCAGGAACGGGAAGGTGCCGGCCTTGTACTTCACGCCATCGGCCTTGAGCTGCTGCTCGGTGCGGCCCACCCAGGCGATCTCGGGGCTGGTGTAGATCACCCAGGGAATGGTGTTGAAGTTGACATGGCCGTGCTGGCCTGCCATGCGCTCGGCCACGGCCACGCCTTCTTCTTCGGCCTTGTGCGCCAGCATGGGACCCCGCACCACGTCGCCCACGGCCCACACGCCCGGCAGGTTGGTCTTGCAGTCGCCGTCCACAGCGATGGCGCCGCGCTCGTCGAGTTGCAGGCCCACGGCTTCGGCATTCAGGCCAATGGTGTTGGGAACGCGGCCAATCGAGATGATGAGCTTGTCCGCATCGAGGGTCTGGGCTTCACCTTTGCTGTTGGTGTAGGCGATGCTGACGCCCTTCTTGCTGTTCTTGATCTCGCCGACTTTCACGCCGAGCTCGATCTTCAGCCCCTGCTTGTCAAAAGCCTTCTTGGCTTCCTTGGCGATCTGTTCGTCCACGGCCCCCAGGAAGGTGGGCAGGCCTTCCAGCACGGTCACTTCCGCACCCAGGCGGCGCCAGACCGAACCCATCTCCAGGCCGATCACGCCCGAACCGATCAGGGCCAGCTTCTTGGGCACCGCGCCAATGCGCAGCGCACCGTCGTTGGACAGGATGTTCACTTCATCAAATTCCGCGCCGGGCAACGCACGCGCGTTGGAGCCGGTGGCAACGATGATCTGCTTGCCGACCAGGGTCTCTTCGGTAGCGCCGGCCACCTTGATCTCGTAGCCGCCGCCCTCGGCCGCCTTCACGAACGAGCCACGGCCATGGAAGAAGCTGACCTTGTTCTTCTTGAACAGGTACAGGATGCCGTCGTTGTTCTGCTTGACCACGCTGTCCTTGCGGGCCACCATCTTTGCCACGTCCATCTTCACGCCGGTGGCGGTGATACCGTGGTCGGCAAAGTGCTTGTTGGCGTGCTCGAAATGCTCGGACGACTGCAGCAGCGCCTTCGAGGGGATGCAGCCCACGTTGGTGCAGGTGCCGCCGGGGGCCGGGCCACCCGCAGCGTTCTTCCATTCGTCGATGCAGGCCACGTTCATGCCCAGCTGCGCTGCACGGATGGCAGCGATGTAGCCACCAGGGCCGCCGCCGATCACGACGACGTCAAATTGTTTGCTCATGAAAAATCTCACTCAGTCAGTTGGTGAAAAACCCACCGGCGGGCCGGACCGCAAAACGGTCCGCGCGGGTGGGTCGATGCATTGCAGGACTTAGATGTCGAACAGCAGGCGCGAAGGATCTTCCAGCGCATCCTTCATGGCCACCAGGCCCAGCACGGCTTCGCGGCCGTCAATGATGCGGTGGTCATACGACATCGCCAGGTAGTTCATCGGGCGCACCACGACCTGGCCGTTTTCGACCATGGCGCGGTCCTTGGTGGCATGCACGCCCAGGATGGCCGACTGCGGCGGGTTGATGATGGGGGTGGACATCATCGAGCCGAAGGTGCCGCCATTCGAGATGGAGAACGTGCCGCCGGTCATTTCCTCGATGCCCAGCTTGCCTTCGCCCGCCTTCTTGCCGAATTCGGCGATCTTCTTCTCGATGTCGGCAAAGCTCATCTGGTCGGCGTTGCGCAGGATGGGCACCACCAGGCCACGGGGCGAGCCCACGGCGATACCGATGTCGAAATAGCCGTGGTACACGATGTCATTGCCATCCACCGACGCGTTCAGCACCGGGTATTTCTTGAGCGCATGCACGGCGGCCTTCACGAAGAACGACATGAAGCCCAGCTTGGTGCCGTGTTCCTTGGTGAACTGGTCCTGGAACTTCTTGCGCAGCTCCATCACGGGCGCCATGTTGACTTCGTTGAACGTGGTCAGGATGGCGTTGGTGGACTGCGACTGCAGCAGACGCTCGGCCACGCGGGCGCGCAGGCGGCTCATGGGCACGCGCTGCTCGGGGCGGTCGCCCAGGTTCAGCGCGGACGAAGGTGCCGCGACCTGCGCCAGCGCCTTGGTGGGCACGCCCGTGGGGATCACGGCGGCCGTCGACTTCACGCCACCGGCCACGGCGGCCAGCACGTCGCCCTTGGTCACGCGGCCGTCCTTGCCCGTGCCCGCCACAGCCGACACCGACAGGTTGTTGTCGGCCAGCAGCTTGGCGGCGGCAGGCATGGCCACGTCGGCCTTCGAGCCACCGGTCGCCGCAGCGGCCACGGCCACTGCGGCGGCAGGTGCCGCTGCTGCGGCGGGCGCTGCAGCAGCAGGAGCGGCTGCGCCGGCCTTGCCTTCGGTGTCGATCCTGGCGATCAGCTGTTCGGCCACCACGGTGGCGCCGTCGCCCTGGACGATTTCCGCCAGCACGCCGGCGGCCGGTGCGGGCACTTCCAGCACGACCTTGTCGGTTTCGATCTCGATCAGGATTTCGTCCACGGCCACGGCCTCGCCGGCCTTTTTCTTCCAGGTCAGCATGGTGGCCTCGGCCACGGATTCGGACAGTTGCGGTACTTTGACTTCTACGATAGCCATATCAGTTCTTTCGGAATGGGTTTTGTTCTGGAGAGGGGTTGCCGGCCTTACTTGGTCAGGACAAAACCCTTGAGCTTGGCAAACGCGCCTTCGACCAGCGCCTTTTGCTGTTCCTGGTGCAGGTGCGAATAACCCACGGCCGGCGAAGCGGACGCTGCGCGGCCCGAGTAGCCCAGCTTCTGGCCATCGAGCATGTTCTCGTGGATGTTGTGCTGGATGAAGAACCAGGCGCCCTGGTTCTGCGGCTCGTCCTGGCACCAGACGATGTCGGTGGCGTTCGGATACTTCTTGAGCGCAGCAGCAAAGGCCTTGTGCGGGAACGGGTACAGCTGCTCGACACGGATGATGGCCACGTCGGTCACTTCGTTCTCGGTGCGTTTCTTCACCAGGTCGTAGTACACCTTGCCAGAGCAGGCGATCACGCGCTTGACCTTGTCGGCCTTCTTGTCGATGGCGTCGTTCTGCTCGGGGATCACCGTCTGGAAGCTGCCCTTGGTGAATTCGGACAGGGGCGAGGTGGCATCCTTGTTGCGCAGCAGCGACTTGGGCGTCATGATGACCAGCGGCTTGCGCAGGTCACGCACCATCTGGCGGCGCAGCACATGGAAGATCTGGCTGGCCGTGGTGGGCTGCACGATCTGCATGTTGGCGTCGGCGGCCAGCTGCATGAAGCGCTCCAGGCGTGCCGAGCTGTGCTCTGGCCCCTGGCCTTCATAGCCATGCGGCAGCATCAGCGTCAGGCCGTTGGCGCGGCCCCACTTGACCTCGCCGGAGGCGATGAACTGGTCGATCACCACCTGCGCGCCATTGGCGAAGTCGCCGAACTGCGCTTCCCAGATGACGAGCGTGTTGGGGTCGGAACCGGCGTAGCCATACTCGAAGCCCAGCACGGCCTCTTCGGACAGGATGGAGTCGATCACGACGAACGGTGCCTGGTTCTCGGCCACGTTCTGCAGTGGCACATAGGTGCCGGTGTCCCACTTCTCGCGGTTCTGGTCGTGGATCACGGCGTGGCGGTGCGTGAAGGTGCCACGGCCCGAGTCCTCGCCCGACAGTCGCACCGGGTAGCCGCTGGCCACGAGCGAGGCAAAAGCCATGCTCTCGCCCATGCCCCAGTCCACGTTGACCTCGCCACGGCCCATGGCGGCGCGGTCGTCATACACCTTCTTGACCAGCTGGTGCGGCGCCACGCTGTCCGGAATGGTGGTGAGCTTTTCGGCCAGCCGCTTCCACTCGGTCAGCGGAATGGCGGTGTCGCCGGCGTCGGTCCACTTCTTACCCAGGAAGGGCGACCAGTCCACCGCGTACTTGCTCTTGAAGTTGGTCAGCACCGGATCGATGGTGTGCTTGCCGGCATCCATGGCGGCGCGGTAGGCCTTGACCATGTCGTCGCCCAGCGTGGCGCCCATGCCCTGGGCGGCCAGCTTGTCGGCGTACAGCTTGCGCGTGCCGGGGTGCTGGGCAATTTTCTTGTACATCAGCGGCTGGGTCAGTGCAGGGGTGTCCTGCTCGTTGTGGCCCAACTTGCGAAAGCAGGTGATGTCCACCACCACGTCCTGGCGGAACTCCATGCGGAACTCCAGCGCCAGCTGGGTGGCCAGCACCACGGCTTCGGGGTCGTCTCCGTTCACGTGCAGCACGGGGGCCTCGACCATCTTGACGATGTCGGTGCAGTACACGGTCGAGCGCATGTCGCGCGGATCGGACGTGGTGAAACCGATCTGGTTGTTGATGATGATGTGCACCGTGCCGCCGGTGGTGTAGCCACGGGTCTGGGCCAGCGCCAGGGTTTCCTGGTTCACGCCCTGGCCGCCAAAGGCCGAGTCACCGTGCACCAGCACGGGCAGCACCTGGCTGCCCTTGGGGTCGTCGCGGCGGTCCATGCGGGCGCGCACCGAGCCTTCGACCACGGGGTTCACGATTTCGAGGTGCGAGGGGTTGAAGGCCAGCGACAGGTGCACCGGGCCGCCTGCGGTGGACACATCCGAGCTGAAACCCTGGTGGTACTTCACGTCGCCAGCCGGCAGCTCTTCAGGGGCCGTGTGGTCGAACTCGGCAAACAGGTCCTTGGGCATCTTGCCCAGCGAGTTCACCAGCACGTTCAGGCGGCCGCGGTGGGCCATGCCGATCACGATTTCCTGCACGCCCTTGGCGCCGGCCGACTGGATCAGCTCGTCCATCGAAGCGATGAAGCTTTCGCCGCCTTCCAGCGAGAAGCGCTTCTGGCCGACGTACTTGGTGTGCAAAAAGCGCTCCAGCCCCTCGGCGGCCGTCAGGCGGTCGAGGATGTGGCGTTTGCGGTCGGCGTTGAACTGGGGCTTGCTGCGGATGCCTTCCAGCTTTTGCTGCCACCAGCGCTTTTGCGCCTGGTCGGTGGTGTACATGTACTCTGCGCCGATGGTGCCGCAGTAGGTTTCATGCAGCGCGTTGAGCAGTTCGCGCAGCGGCATCTTGTCCTTGCCGAAGAAGGTATTGCTGGTGTCGAACACCGTTTCCTGGTCGGCATCGGTGAAGCCGTAGAACGATGGCTCCAGCTCGGGAATGGCGGGGCGCTCGGTGCGCTTCAGGGGGTCCAGATCGGCCCAGCGCTGGCCCACGTTGCGGTAGGCGGCGATCAGCTGCTGCACGGCGGTGCGCTTGCGGCCCATTTCGGCGTCGGCACTGGCCACCACCACCTTGGTGCCACCCTGCTTTGCGCGCTCGGCAAAGGCGTTGATCACGGGCAGGTGGGGAACGTCACGGGCGTTGGAGCCATCGACGGCCGGCACATGCTGCAGCGCATCAAAATACTCGCGCCACGTGTCGGGCACGCTGCCGGGGTTGGCAAGATAGTTTTCGTACATCTCTTCGACATAGGGCGCATTGCCGCCGAAGAGGTAGGTATTGCCTTGGTAGGCTTGATAGACGGATGTCGTATCGCTCATATTCCGCTGACCTCCGCTTCCCTTGGGGAAGCATTAGCTGGTTGAGAAACCTTCCGCGACACGGCTGGACCGATTGGCGGATGCGACTGTGGCTGGGGAAGGGCCTTTGGTACGGGGCGTATTGTGCCACCGAACCGCCAACCGGTCCTGCCAAGGAATCCTGGGATTTTGCCGCCCCCGGGGCCAGCGCCAGGCGGGCGTCATGCACTCGCGTACATTGCGGGCATTCCATCTGCCAGCCGACGCCCATGCCACCCTCCCCCTTCGAGAACCGCGTGTTCCTGATTCTCCTGACCCTGGTCACGCTCGCCTTCGGCGCCATCCTGTGGCCGTTTCATGGCGCCGTGTTCTGGGGGGTGGTGCTGGCGATCCTGTTTGCGCCCCTGCACCGCAAACTGCTGCGGCGCATGCCCAAGAGCCCCAATCTGGCAGCCCTTGCCACCTTGTCGCTGTGCCTGGTGATCGTCATCTTGCCCATGACCCTGATCACCGTGACCCTGGTCCAGGAAGCCACCGCCATCTACGATCGCCTCAAATCAGGCCAGCTGAACTTTGGCCAGTACCTGCAGCAGATCCTGGCCGCCATGCCCGCCTGGGCCACCGGCCTGCTGGAGCGTTTCAACCTCACGACCCTGGGCGAACTGCAGCAAAAACTGTCGTCCGTGGCGGTGCAGGCCAGCCAGTTCTTTGCAACCCAGGCGCTCAGCGTCGGGCAGAACACCCTGGAATTCGTGGTGGGCTTTGGCGTGATGCTGTACCTGCTGTTCTTTCTGCTGCGCGACGGCGCGGTACTGGCGGCGCGCATCAGCCAAGCCACGCCGCTCGGCACCGAGCACAAGCGCCAGCTGGCCCACAAGTTCACCACCGTGATCCGGGCCACCGTGAAGGGGAACATCGTCGTGGCAGCGTCGCAAGGGGCGCTGGGTGGCCTGATTTTCTGGATTCTGGGGATCCAGGCCCCCGTACTCTGGGGCGTGGCCATGGCATTTTTGTCGCTGCTGCCCGCCGTGGGCGCAGGACTGGTCTGGGGGCCCGTGGCCTTGTATTTCCTGGCCACCGGCGCCGTGGTGCAGGGCGTGGTGCTGGCCCTCTATGGCGTGGGGGTGATCGGCCTGGTGGACAACATCCTGCGCCCGATCCTGGTGGGCAAGGACACCAAGATGCCCGATTATGTGGTGCTGATCTCCACGCTGGGCGGCATGGCCCTTTTCGGGCTGACCGGGTTTGTCATCGGTCCCGCGATTGCCGCACTGTTCATTGCCAGCTGGGATCTGTTCGCCCCCCAGCGTTCAACCGCCAGCCCGCCAGAGTCCAGGCGCTGAGCCAAGCCGGCAAAAGCTGCATATTGAATAGCTTCTTGTGCGTGCTGTAGTTGCATGCACATCCGCCCCTTATTTCCGCGCATAGATCTGGTCAAAGCTCGCGTTGTCGGCAAAGTGGTCCCTGGCCGCCTTGTCCCAGCCGCCAAAGGCGGCATCGATGGTGAACAGGTTCAGCCTGGGGAACTGCCTGGCGTACTTGGCCTTGGCTTTGTCGGAAATGGCCGGGCGGTAGAAATGCTTGCCCGCGATGTCCTGGCCCTCTTCGGTGTAGAGGAACTTGAGGTATTCCTCGGCCACGGCGCGCGTGCCTTTCTTGTCCACGTTCTTGTCCACCACGGTGACGGCGGGCTCGGCAAGAATGGAAATCGAGGGCGCGATCACGTCGAACCTGGCGCCGAATTCCTTTTCGAGCAGGTAGGCCTCGTTTTCCCAGGCGATCAGCACGTCGCCCTGGTTGCGCTGGGCAAAGGTGATGGTGGAGCCGCGCGCGCCGGTGTCCAGCACGGGCACGTTCCCGTAGAGCCTGGCCACGAAGTCCTTGGCCTTGGCATCGCCGCCGTACTTGCGCTTGGCGAATTCCCAGGCGGCCAGGTAGTTCCAGCGTGCGCCCCCCGAGGTCTTGGGGTTGGGCGTGATCACGCGGATGCCGGGCTTGACAAGGTCGTCCCAGTCCTTGATGCCCTTGGGGTTGCCCTGGCGCACCACCAGCACGATGGTGGAGGTGTAGGGCGAGCTGTTGTGCGGCAGGCGCTTTTGCCAGTCTTTCGGAATCCAGCCACCGTTGGCGTGCAACGCGTCGGTGTCACCGGCCAGGGCCAGGGTGGCCACGTCGGCCTCCAGCCCGTCGATGATCGAGCGCGCCTGCTTGCCCGAACCACCATGGCTTTGCTGAATGGTCACGTCCTGGCCGCTCCTGGCCTTCCAGTGCCTGGCGAAAGCCTGGTTGAACTCCACATACAGTTCGCGGGTGGGGTCGTACGACACATTGAGCAGCGTCACAGACTGTGCAAACGACGGCAATGCCGCCAGGGCCAAACCGCCCACGAGGGCGGCAGCGAAAGGAAACTTGATAAAGTTGCGGCGAAAGTTCATGAAAGGCCTCTTTTGGGAATGGGTTGCGGCGCGAAACACCAATGCAACGCATTCTGGAAGGCCCTCTTCAAAACTGGAACAACCAAGATTTCAGTTTTTTATATCCAAAACATCTTAGCGAGCACTGTGTGCTCACCCCAACACAAGGAAACCCCATGGCACGCACCGTTCAATGCATCAAGCTCGGCAAGGAAGCCGAAGGCCTCGACTTCCCTCCCTACCCCGGCGAACTGGGCAAGCGCATCTGGGAAAACGTCAGCAAGCAGGCCTGGGCCGACTGGATCAAGCACCAGACCATGCTGGTCAACGAAAACCGCCTGAACCTGGCCGATGCCCGCGCCCGCCAGTACCTGGCCCGGCAAATGGAGAATCATTTCTTTGGCGGCGGCGCAGACGCCGCGGCGGGCTATGTCCCGCCCAGCGCGTAACGGAGTGCAGCGCTGCATCAGTGATTTCACTTTCAACAGTCATCGGGTGACGGTCGCGGTCAGGCCTTGGCCTGCGCGCCACCTGGCTCCTGCGTCTTTTTTCATACCGCCCCATGTCCGAACCCATTGACTGGCTCCCGGACGGCACCCCGTTCAGCCCCCGCTTCAGCGACCGGTACCACAGTGAAAACGGTGGACCGGAACAGGCGCGCCAGGTTTTCCTGCACGGCTGCGGGCTACCTGCGGCCTGGGCCGGGCAGGCCCAGTGGCGCATTCTCGAAACCGGGTTCGGCTTCGGGCTGAATTTTCTGGTCACCTGGGCGGCATGGCGTGCCGATGCACAGCGTCCGCGCCTGCTGCACTTCATCTCGACGGAGGCTTGGCCCATCGGTGCCGCTGATCTGCTGCGCGCTGCCTCGGCCCATCCGGCACTTGCGCCCTTGGCCCAGGAACTGCACGACCAGTTCTGGGGACTGTTGCCCGGCGTGCACCGTCTCACGTTTGATGGCGGGCGCGTGCTGCTCACGCTGTGCGTCGGTGACGCGCAAACGGTGCTGCGCCAGCAGGAATGGACCGTGGATTCGGTCTATCTGGACGGATTCAGCCCCCAGCGCAATCCGGATCTCTGGAACCTGCATACGCTCAAGGCCGTGGCGCGCTGTTGCCGCCGGGGCACGCGCCTGGCCACCTGGACCATTGCGCGCTCGGTGCGCGACGCCCTCACGCAATGCGGCTTCAATGCAGAGAAGGTGGCGGGCGGGCCGCCCAAGCGCGACAACCTGCAAGCCACCTTCGATCCACGGTGGGAGCCGCGCACTTCGCGCACCGCCCCTGCCCACCCCGTGCACACGGCACCGGCCCGCTGCATGGTGATTGGCGCAGGCCTGGCAGGGGCCGCCACGGCAGCCAGCCTGGCGCGGCGCGGCTGGCAGGTGCAGGTGCTGGACATGGGGGATGCACCGGCGGCGGGGGCCTCCGGACTGCCGGTGGGCCTGTTCGCCCCCCATCTGTCGCCGGACGACAATGTTTTCTCGCGCGTGTCGCGCAGTGGTGTGCGCGCCATGCTGCAGCAGTCGAAGGCGCTGTTGCAGCAGGGTGTGGACTGGAATCCTTGCGGCGTGCTGGAACGCCGGCCCGAGCTGAACCTGGGCCTGCCCGAAGGCTGGGAACAAGGCCCGGGTGCCGACTGGAGCCGGGCCGCCAGTGCGCCCATTCTGCAAGCCGCCGGCCTGGCACAAGACACCCCCGCCTGCTGGCATGCGAAAGCGGGCTGGGTGCAACCCGCCCGCCTGGTCCGCGCATTGTTGGCGCAGCCCGGCATCGAGTGGTGCCCCCGCACGCCGGTAGCGCGCCTGCAGCGCAGCCCCGGGACCAACGGCTGCGCCACGGGGCAGTGGCAGGCACTGGATGAGCACGGCCACGCCATTGCCGAGGCTGAATGCGTGGTGCTGGCTGCAGGCCCTGCCTGCAATGCGTTGCTCGCGGCCTCTTCGGCGCCCGCCCTGGCGCTGCAGTCCGTGCGTGGCCAGTTGTCGTGGGGCTTGCAAGACCCGGGTGCCACTGCCCTGCCCCCTTTTCCGGTCAACGGAAATGGCGGACTGGTCGCCCATGTTCCGCGAGAGGTGGGCCTTGCCTGGCACATGGGTTCCACCTTTGAACGGGATGTGGACGCCCTGCCGCTGACTCCCGCAGAAGCGGCTTCGGCTCATGCCACCAACTGGCGGCGCTTGCAGGAATTGCTGCCCGGCGCGGCACCCACGCTGCAGGCGGCGTTTGCCGGCACATCGCCCTCGGATGCCGCAGCCGTGCGCGCCTGGGCCAGCGTGCGCTGCACCTCGACCGACCGCCTGCCCATCGTCGGCCCTGTCGATGCGCAATCCCTGCCCGGCCTGTGGGTTTGCACCGCCATGGGGGCACGCGGGCTCACGCGGGCCGTGCTGTGCGGCGAGCTGCTGGCCGCGCTGTTGAATGCAGAGCCGCTGCCGCTGGATGCACGCCTGGCACGCGCCATGGGCACGGAGCGGCTGGAGAAGTGAACAGGGTGCTGCGCGCCTCCCTGGAGCCGCCAAAGGCGGGCCAGCTCTTCAAGCGCCATCACGCCCGCTCAGGCAGGGCGGCACATGCACGGAGGCTGCTGGCCCGGGCCGGAGAAAGAACAAGGCCAGCGGCAGCATCAAACCCTCGCAACCCGCGCCACAGCTCGTGCATAAGCTTATTCGCATAAGGGCAGCACGAAACAATCGTTTGTTTTCATAAGCTGCGCCTCTACAGTCGCAGCCATGCATGATTTCGCGTTTGTTTTTGCGGGCTTTGCCGTCGGGCTCATCGTGGGCCTGACCGGTGTGGGCGGCGGCTCGCTGATGACGCCCGTGCTGATCTTCTTCTTTGGCGTGAAACCCCACCTGGCCATTGGCACCGACCTGCTGTTCGCGGCTTTCACCAAGATGGGTGGCACCGTGAGCATGGCGCGCCAGCGCCTGGTGCCCTGGCGCGTGGTGGGCCTGCTGTGCGCAGGCAGCATTCCGGCAGCACTGGCTGCGTTGTGGCTGCTGCACCGCATGGGGCCGGCCACGGCGCAGGCGCAGCACCTCATGACCAGCACGCTGGGCATTGCCCTGCTGCTCACGGCCGCGGCCACCGCCTACAAGGTGCTGGTGTTCTCGGCCCAGCGCCAGGCTGCCGAACTGGCCGCGCGCCGCGCCAACGCAGCCAATGCCGCAGAGCCCCGCCACTGGAGCCTGCCGGTGCTGCTGGGCGCCGTCATCGGCACGCTGGTCACCTTCACTTCGGTGGGCGCCGGCGCCATCGGCGTCACCGTTCTGCTGCTGGTGTTTCCGCACCTGCCGCTGCCGCGTATCATCGCCGCCGACATCGCCTACGCCGTGCCGCTCACGCTGGTGGCGGGCCTGGGCCATGCGTCGCTGGGCTCGGTCGACTGGCCGCTGCTGGCGCAATTGCTGGCCGGCTCGCTGCCCGGCATCTGGCTGGGCTCACGCCTGGTTTCACGCACCCCCGAGCGCCTCATCCGCTCGGCCCTTTCCGTGCTGCTCGCCTGGGCGGGCGCCAAACTCGTTTTGATTTAAGAGGCTCGTTGCCCCATGTACCAATACACCTCATTCGACAAGCAATTCGTCAAACTGCGCGCCGAGCAGTTCCGCGACCAGATCGAACGCTGGCAGCGCGGCGAACTGACCGACGAACAACTTTTGCCGCTGCGCCTGCAAAACGGCTGGTACATCCAGCGCTACGCCCCCATGGCGCGCATTGCCGTGCCCTACGGCGAAATCAGCAGCACGCAGTTGCGCACGCTGGCCCACATTGCGCGCGAGTACGATCAACCCGCGCCGGAGTTGCTGGCGCATGCCCAGGCCACGCAGGACGCGTTGCAGGACGCGCAGCCCGGCACCACGCTGCCGGCAGCGCCGCTGCGCTATGGCTATGGGCACTTCACCACGCGCACCAATGTGCAGTTCAACTGGATTCCCATCACCCGCGCCGCCGATGTGATGGACCTGCTGGCCAGCGTGAGCATGCACGGCATCCAGACCAGCGGCAACGACATCCGCAACATCACCTGCGACGCGCTCGAAGGCATCGCCGAAGACAGCATCGTCGATACCCGCCCGTTTGCCGAAATCACGCGCCAGTGGAGCTCGCTGCACCCCGAGTTCAGCTACCTGCCACGCAAGTTCAAGATCGCCTTCAATGGTGCGGAAGAAGACCGCGCCGCCACCGGCTGGTACGACATCGGCCTGCAGGCGCGCCGCGCCGAGGACGGCAGCATAGGGTTCACGGTGAAAGTGGGCGGCGGCATGGGCCGCACGCCCATCATCGGCAGCGTGGTGCGCGAGTTTCTGCCCTGGGACCAGTTGCTCAACTACATCGAGGCCGTGGTGCGCACCTACAACAGCTACGGCCGGCGCGACAACAAGTGGAAGGCGCGCATCAAGATCCTCGTCAAGAGCGAAGGCCAGAACTTCATCGACGCAGTGGAGAAAGAATACAAGGACATCGTTGAACTCGACGGTGCGCCGCACACCATCACCCAGGCCGAACTCGACCGGGTGACCGCCAATTTCGTGGTGCCCGCACTGCAAGCCGCCAACCTGCCATCCAAGGTCAACACGCAGGGCCAGCTGTACCAGCGCTGGCTGCAGCAAAACGTGCGCGGCCATCGGCTGCCGGGCCTCAAGACCGTCACCCTGTCGTTCAAGCGCCCTGGCTTTGCCACCGGCGACGCCGACGCCGCCACGCTGGAAGCGCTGGCGCAACTGGCCGAGCAGTTCAGCGCCGCCGAAGCACGCCTGACGCACGAGCAGAACCTGATGCTGCCCTGGGTGCATGAAAGCGACCTGCCCGCGCTGTACGACGCGGCACGCGCGCTGGGCCTGGCGCAGCCCAACATCGGCCTGCTGACCGACATGATCATCTGCCCCGGCGGTGATTTCTGCTCGCTGGCCAATGCGCGCTCGCTGCACATCGGCGCCGCAGTCACCGAGCGCTACCAGGACCTGGACGAGCTGTTCGACCTCGGCCCCATCGACCTGCACATGAGCGGCTGCATCAACAGCTGCGGCCACCACCACAGCGGCCACATCGGCATCCTGGGCGTCGACAAGGACGGCAAGGAGTGGTACCAGATCACGCTGGGCGGTTCCGACGGCACCACGCTGTCCGGCCCCGCGATTGGCGGCAAGGTCGTCGGCCCCTCGTTCACGGCCGCCGAAGTGCCCGACGTGATCGAGGCCCTGCTCGCCACCTTCCGCGCGCTGCGCAAGCCCGGCGAGCTGTTCATCGACGCGCTGCGCCGCATTGGCCACGAGCCCTTCAAGCAGGCCGCCAACGCCGCGCGCCACCCCAAGGCCGACCAGGAAGCCCTGGCAGAACAAGACTGAGAGCGATTGATGACCATGAAAATAATAGCTGCTGGCGCTTTAACAACGGGCGCTGAAGCCGAGAAAACCTTGCAAATCCCCAACGACGCCGACCTGGCCGACCTGGCAGCCAGCGGTGCCCTCAAAGGCGTGCAGCGCATCGAGCTGCAGTTCCCCAAGTTCACCGACGGCCGCGCCTACAGCCAGGCCTTGCTGCTGCGCCGGCGCTACCAATTCGCCGGCGACATCCGTGCTACGGGCGATGTGCTGATCGACCAGCTGGTGCACATGCACCGCAGTGGTTTCAGCAGCGCCGTGCTGGCCGAGGGTGTGGACGCCGCTGCCGCCGAGCGCCAGTTCGCGCGTTTTGGCGGCTTCTACCAGGGCGATGTGAACGAACCGCGCCCCCTGTTTGCACGGGAGGCGGCATGAGCGCTTCCGTGAACAGCAGCATCGACCTCGCGCAGGTCAATGCCACACTCGGCCACGACGCCCCCGGCCTGGTGGCCTGGGCGCTGGGCCTGGGCCAGTCTTCCATCGTCACCACCAACTTCCGCCCGTTCGAGGCGGTGATCCTGCACCTCGTCACGCGCGTGCAGCCCGATGTGCCGGTGGTCTGGATGGACAACGGCTACAACACCGAGGCCACCTACCGCTTTGCCGATGCGGTGACGAAGCAGCTCGGCCTGAAACTGCAGATTTATCTGCCGCGCCGCTCGCGCGCGCACCGCGAAGCCGTGGAAGGCCCCACGCCCGCGCTCGACGACCCGCGCCACGCCGCCTTCACCGAAGAGGTCAAGCTCGAACCCTTCACCCGCGCCCTGCGCGAGACCGCACCCAGGGTGTGGTTCACCGCGCTGCGCGCCACCGACACCGCCGTGCGCGCGCAGATGGAACCGGTGAGCATCAATCCCGACGGCCTGATCAAGGTGGCACCGCTGCTGCACTGGTCGTCCAGGGATCTGCACGAATACTGCGTGAAGCACGGCCTGCCCAACAACTTCGATTACGTGGACCCGACCAAGGGTGAAGACAACCGCGAGTGCGGCCTGCACATTGCCCACTGACCCGCCACGGAGCCGACCATGAACGCCCGCACAGACGCTGCGCTGCTGCAGAAGAACGCAAACAGCCCCATGAGCTACCACCTCAACAACTCGCATCTCGACGCCCTGGAAGAAGAAACCATCTTCATCCTGCGCGAAGTCGCCGCCGCCTTCGAGCGCCCTGCCCTGCTGTTCTCGGGCGGCAAGGATTCTCTGGTCATGCTCAAGTGCGCCGAAAAAGCCTTTGGCGCAGGCCGCATTCCTTACCCGCTGCTCATGATCGACACGGGCCACAACTTCCCCGAGGTCACGGACTTCCGCGACTTCCGCGCAAAAGAACTGGGCGCCGACCTCATCGTGCGCAGCGTCGAGGATTCGATGGCGCGCGGCACCGTGCGCCTGGCCCACCCCGGCGAATCGCGCAACGTGCACCAGTCCGTCACGCTGCTGGAAGCGATCGAGGAATTCCGCTTCGACGCGCTGATCGGCGGCGCCCGCCGCGACGAGGAAAAGGCCCGCGCCAAAGAGCGCATCTTCAGCCACCGCGACAGCTTCGGCCAGTGGCAACCCAAGGCCCAGCGCCCCGAACTGTGGACGCTGTTCAACACGCGCCTGCAGCCCAATGAGCACTTCCGCGTGTTCCCCATCAGCAACTGGACCGAGCTGGACGTGTGGCAATACATCGACCGCGAACAGATCGGCCTGCCCAGCATCTACTACACCCACAAGCGCCCGGTGGTGGACCGCAAGGGCCTCTTGATGCCCGTGACCGAGCTGACCCCGCCGCGCGACGGTGAAGTGGTGGAAACACGCGACGTGCGCTTTCGCACCGTGGGCGACATCACCTGCACCGCACCGGTGGAGAGCACCGCCGCCACACCGGCCGATATCGTCATCGAGACCCTGGCCGCCGACGTGAGCGAGCGCGGCGCCACGCGCATGGACGACAAGACGAGCGACGCTTCGATGGAGAAGCGCAAGAAAGACGGGTATTTCTGATGACTACTAATTTGATAGCAGACACCTCTGTAGTGGCAGGCGCCGCAGTCAAGAACGACCATATTTCCGCGCTGAAGTTCATCACCTGCGGCAGCGTGGACGACGGCAAGAGCACGCTGATCGGCCGCCTGCTGGTGGACAGCAAGGCCGTGCTGCAGGACCACCTGGCCGGCGTGCAACGCCAGGGCGAGACCGACCTGGCCCTGCTGACCGACGGCCTCAGCGCCGAGCGCGAACAGGGCATCACCATCGACGTGGCCTACCGCTATTTCGCCACCGAAGCGCGCAAGTTCATCATTGGCGACGCGCCGGGCCATGAGCAGTACACGCGCAACATGGTCACTGCCGCCAGCAGCGCCGACGCCGCCGTGGTGCTGGTGGACGCCACCAAGCTCGACTGGCAGAACCCCGGCCTGCAGCTGTTGCCGCAGACGCGCCGCCACAGTCTGCTGGCGCACCTGCTGCGCGTGCATTCGCTGGTGTTCGCCGTGAACAAGCTCGATGCGGTGGAAGACCCGGCGCTCGCCTGGAAGCACATCCAGGGCGCGCTGCAGGCCTTTGCGCAGGCAGCGGGCATCACCGTGCGCGCCACGGTGCCCGTCTCGGCCCTGAAGGGCTGGAACGTGGTGGACGCCCATGCCGGTTGGTGCGGCTATGACGGCCCCACCCTGCTCCAGGTGCTCGAGGAACTGCCCAACACCCCCGCCGACACAGCGCTGCCCCTGGCCTTCCCGGTGCAGTGGGTCGAGAAGTTCTCGTCGTCCTCCGACACTTCGCAGGGCCGCCGCGTGTTCTGGGGCCGTGTGGCCGCAGGCAGTTTTGCACCCGGCGCCGCCGTACAGATCTTCCCGAGCGGCCAGCTGGCCACTGTGGCCCAGGTGCTGGACCACGCCCGCCGCCCCCAGGACGTGCCCGCAGGCACCAGCGCCGGCATCATCCTCGACCGCGAGGTGGATGTCTCGCGTGGCGACTGGATCCTGGCTGCCCCCACGGCAGCTGCCGCTCCGGCCACCGAAGACGACTTCGGCGACACACCCGCCGCAACGCCTGCCTGGCCCGCCAGCCGCGAGCTGCACACCACCGTGGCCTGGATGGACGACGAGCCCCTGGTGGCAGGCCGCGTGTACTGGGCCCTGCACGGCCACCGCTGGGTCAAGGCCAAGGTGAAAGCCGTGGTGCACAAGCTCAACATCAACACGCTGGCCGAAGAGCCCAGCACGCAGCTGGACCCCAATGCCATTGGCCATGTCCAGCTCGTGCTGCAGGAGGCCATTCCGGCCGCTGCGTTCGGCCAAGCCCGCATCCTGGGATCGCTGATCCTGGTGGACACGGCCAGCCACAAAACTGCCGGCGCCGTCCTGGTCAATTGACCTGCCTCAACCCCTGGAACCCCCACTGGTTTCAGGGCACCTTCAATCTCGTCGGTGAAAGCTTTTAAAATCGAGGGTTTCCACCGACCCACACAACTCCTGCCATGACCCACGTCGTTTCCGAAAACTGCATCAAGTGCAAGTACACCGATTGTGTGGACGTGTGCCCCGTGGACTGCTTCCGCGAAGGCCCGAACATGCTCGTCATCGACCCCGACGAGTGCATCGACTGCGCCGTGTGCATCCCCGAGTGCCCGGCCAACGCCATCTTTGCCGAAGAGGACCTGCCGGCAGACCAGATCGCCTTCATCAAGCTCAACGCCGACCTGGCCTTTGCCGACGGCTGGAAGAGCATCACCAAGCGCAAGCCCGCCCTGCCCGATGCGGACGAGTGGAATGGCAAGCCCGGCAAGGTCAAGGACTTGGTGAAATAATGCCCACCGCCCTGTGGCGCTGCGCGCCTTCCCCCTTCTCTCGCGCTGCGCGCGGTAAGGGGAACGCAGCCAGTGCGGCGGGGCAGCCCTTGCACGGCGGCCCGGGTCTGGGCGAGGCCTGTTGCATGGGCTCCCTGGTTCATTGAGTTCGGGAATGCCCTGCACCGACGCCATCGTCATCGGCGCTGGGCCCGTTGGGCTTTTCCAGGTGTTCCAGCTCGGCCTGCAGGGCTTGCGGGTCCATGTCATCGACGCACTGCCCCACCCCGGCGGCCAGTGCGCCGAGCTGTACGGCGACAAACCCCTCTATGACATTCCCGGCATCAAGGCCTGCACCGGACACGAACTGGTGCAGCGCTTGCGCGCGCAGATCGAGCCCTTCGCTCCCACCTTCCACCTCGGCGAGCAGGTGAGCACGCTGCAGGCACAGCCGGAGGGCGGCTTTCTTGTGGGCACCGCGCAAGGCACGCAGCTGCAGGCCCGCACCGTGTTCATCGCCAGCGGCGTGGGTGCGTTCGTGCCGCGCACGCTCAAGCTGCCCGGCCTGGAGGCCTACGAGGGCGGCCAGCTGCGCTACCGCCTCGATGAAGGCACCCACCTCGCCGGCCAGCGCGTGGTGGTGCACGGCGGCGACGAACCCGCCGTGCAGCAGGCCATCGCCTGCGCCACCGCCCCCGAGGCCTTGCGCCCGGCCCGCACCACGCTGCAGCACCGCCGCGACGTGTTCGACGCCCCGCCCGCCCTGCTGGGCCAACTGCAGGCCCTGCGCGCGGCAGGCCGCATCGAGGTCGCCATCGGCGTGGCCAGCGGCATTGTGGAAGAACAAGGGCGCCTTGCGGCGCTGGAGCTGACCACCCCCGAGGGCACGCCACTGCGCCTGCCCCTGGACCTGCTGCTCGTGCGCCTGGGCCTGGTGCCGCGCCTGGGGCCGATTGCCGAATGGGGCCTGCAGCTGGAGCGCAAGCAGCTCGTGGTGGACCCTGCCACCTTGGCCACCAGCACGCCCGGCATCCACGCCGTGGGCGACGCCATCACCTACCCCGGCAAGCGCAAGCTCATCCTGAGCGGCTTCCACGAAGCCACCCTCGCCGCCTTTGGCGCGGCCGAGTGGCTGGCAGGGCACAAGCTGCCGCTTGAATACACCACGAGCAGCGAGAGGTTGCAGAAGCTGCTCGGGGTCGCGGGAAACTGACTGCGCGGATTTTTCCTTTGCGGTGGAAGCCCGGCCAGACTTCCCAAACCCCGCAGAAACAGAGGATATCCACCCCCTGGTGGTCGGCAATGATTGCCAACGGTCTTGCAACAGGTCTGAACTTGGAAGACATTGCAGAGCCGGCTGCATGAGGTTTTCCGTGGCGGCATGCTCGACATGCATCTGGGTCGAGCTGCTGGCGCTGTGACCACCAGCGCTTGCCTATCAGGCGCTGGAGCCATCAAACCCGCAACACCACCTGCGCCACCGGCGCATAGCCGTGGTTCAGCGGCCCGTGGCCCTGGCCGGTGTGCACGTCGGCGCCAGCCGCAATGGCCCCCAGGATATAGGCGCGGGCCTTTTCCACGGCCTGCGGCAGGGCATGCCCCTGCGCCAGAAACGCGGCCATGGCGGACGACAGCGTGCAGCCCGTGCCGTGGCCGTTGTGGGTGGCGATGCGGGCGCTTTCGAGGCGCTTGCGCTGGCCCGCCTGCGTGGCCAGCAGGTCCACCACGCGCTCACCCTTCAGGTGCCCGCCCTTGAGCAGCACGGCGGGCGCGCCCAGGCCCAGCAGATCCTGGGCTGCGTCTTCGAGGGTGTCAATGCCGTCGATCGCGCGGCCCAGCAGCAGGGCCGCTTCGTCGAGGTTGGGCGTGACCACCTCCGCCAGCGGAAATAGCTCGTTCACCAGCACCTGCACGGTCTCGCTGGCGATCAGCCGGTCGCCGCTGGTGGCCACCATGACCGGATCGAGCACCACATGGGGAAGGCGGTGGGTGCGGATGGCCTGCGCCACCACGCGCACCACCTCGGGCGACGCCAGCATGCCGATCTTGACCGCATCCACGCCGATGTCCTGCGCCACGGCATCGATCTGGGCGCGCAGCATGTCGGGCGGCACCCCATGGATGCCCGTCACGCCCAGCGTGTTCTGGGCGGTGATGGCGGTGATGGCGGTCATGCCGTAGCAGCCCAGGGCGCTGAACGTCTTGAGGTCGGCCTGGATGCCCGCGCCACCACCACTGTCGGAGCCGGCAATGGACAGCACGCGCACGTAGCGCGGCTGCGGGGAATCGGAACGGGATGGAATGGTCATGGCAAAAATTATGGCCTATGCGCCAGGTCAATCCGGGGCGCAAAAGGATATGCTGTAATGCCTGCCTACGGACGAAACAGGGGTGTCCCGCCAGCTTGGCGCGCGACTGAGAAAGACCCTGGAGCCACTCAACAGCCGCTTCGGCGCTGGGCTCCGCTACCCGATCCAGGTCATGCTGGCGTGGGGAGTTTCCAGCAACGGCACAGCCCCGTTTTGTCCTCCTGTTGCCACAGAAGGACGCATGAACCCCCAACCTTCCTCCATTGTCATTCTGGGTGCCGGCCTCATGGGCCGGCTTCTGGCCGTTGAACTGGCCCGCCAGGGCCACGCCGTCGAAGTGTTCGACAGCGGTGGCCCGGCCGCCGAGCATGCCGCCGCGCCCATCGCCGCCGCCATGCTGGCCCCGCTGGCCGAGTCCGCCGTGACCGAACCGGGCGTTGTGCGCATGGGGCAATACTCGCTCCCGCGCTGGCGCGAAATGCTGGCAGCGCTGACGCAGCCGGTGTTCTTTCAGCAGGAAGGCACGCTGATCGTCTGGCACCGCCAGGACGCCGCCGAGGCCCAGCGGCTGCAGCGCCTGCTGCAGACCACCCAGGCCACCATTCCCGAACTGCCCGCGATGCAGGTGCTCGACAGTGCCGGCGTGGCCGCGGCCGAGCCCACCCTGGCGCACCGCTTCATGCAGGGGCTGTACCTGCCCGGGGAAGGCCAGCTGGACAATCGCCAGCTGCTGGCCACGCTGGTGCATGAGATGGGCCGCCTGGGAGTGCGTTGCCACTGGCACACACCCCGCGATCCGGATGAATTCTCTCCGGGCACCCCCGGGCAGGCCGACTGGCTGATCGACTGCCGGGGGCTGGGCGCGCGGGGCCAGTGGAGCGCCTTGCGCGGTGTGCGCGGAGAGGTGGTGCGCGTGCACGCGCCCGAGGTCACGCTGCAGCGGCCCACGCGCGTGGTGCATCCGCGCTACCCCATCTACATCGCACCCAAGGAAGACCATATCTTTGTCATCGGCGCGACCGAAATCGAATCGGAAGACCTTTCACCGGCCAGCGTGCGGTCCACGCTCGAACTGCTGAGCGCGGCCTATGCCGTGCACACGGGGTTTGCCGAAGCCCGCATCGTGGAGATCGCCACCCAGTGCCGGCCCACATTGCCCGACAATCTGCCGGCTGTTCGCCAGCCGCGCCCAAGGGTGCTGGAAGTCAACGGCCTGTACCGCCATGGCTTCATGATTGCCCCGGCCATGCTCGATGTGGTGCTGGAGCTCATGGCCACCGGCCAGTCGCCACTGGCCTCCCGTTTCGACCTTGCCTTGCCCACCGGAGACGACAAGCGCGCGGCCCCATGAAAATCCTGATCAACCAGACACCCCACGAACTGCCGAACGGTGCCACAGTGGCCGACGCCATCACCACCGTGGCGGCGCGCCCGCCCTTTGCCGTCGCGGTCAACACCGTCTTCGTGCCCAACACCCGCTATGCCGAACACATGCTGCTGGCAGATGACCGGGTGGAAATCATCTCTCCTGTGACGGGTGGCTGACACCCCGCTTGCCATGACCTCATCCCATTCCGACGACGCCCTGGTTCTTTACGGCCAGTCTTTCACCAGCCGGCTGCTGCTGGGCACGGCCCGCTACCCGTCTCCGGCCGTACTGGAGGCCGCCGTGCAACGCGCACGCCCGGCCATGCTGACCGCCTCACTGCGCCGCCAGGGCAGCCACGGCGCCGAGGCGGGCAACAGCTTCTGGGAGCTGCTGCGCCGTCTGAACGTACCCATCCTGCCCAATACCGCTGGCTGCCACAGCGTGCAGGAGGCCATCACCACATCGCACATGGCCCGTGAAGTGTTCGACACCCCGTGGATCAAGCTGGAGCTGATCGGCGACGACTACACGCTGCAGCCCGACACGCTCAACCTGGTGGAAGCCGCCGAACAACTCATCAAGGACGGCTTTCAGGTACTGCCCTATTGCACCGAAGACCTGGTGCTCTGCCAGCGCCTCGTGGACGTGGGCTGCCAGGCCGTGATGCCCTGGGCCGCCCCCATCGGGACCGGGCGCGGGCCCGTCAACCCCTATGCGCTCCAGCTGCTGCGCGAGCGCCTGGATGTACCGTTGCTGGTGGACGCGGGCCTGGGCCTGCCCTCGCATGCCTGCCAGGTCATGGAATGGGGTTACGACGGCGTGCTGCTCAACACCGCCGTGGCATTGGCGCAAGACCCCGTGACCATGGCCGGCGCTTTTGCCGATGCGGTGCAGGCCGGCCGGGCCGCACGCCGTGCCGGCGCCATGGCCGCCCAGGACACCGCCCAGGCCAGCACCCCGGTGCTGGGCACCCCTTTCTGGCACCACACCCATGAGTGACATCGCCACCCTGCGGCAGGACATCCTGCAGCACCATGTCGCTGCGTTTCGAGGTTTTCCGGCGCAGCCCACGCCCGCCCCCACATCGCCAGATCCGGTGTACCAGGCGGCACTTCAGGCCAGCAGTGCCCTGGGATTCATCGCGCACGATGCCGAATGCATTGCCCGCGCCTGGCAGGTATGCACCGAGCGCATGGGTCATTTCGTCCCGACGCCATGGCCGGACGAACCAACGGACTTTGGCCTACAGCCCCTGCCCCGGGCGCTGTGTTTTGCGGCGTGTCCCCGGCAGCTGGGGCTTTATGCTGTACTGCCCGATGCGCAATGGGTAGGCCGCATGGCCCGGGCCGGCGTACCCACGGTGCAATTGCGCTACAAATCCAGCGATCCCGCCGCCGTGGCACGCGAGGTGGCCGCCGCCGTGCAGGCCGTGCAGGGCACGCAGGCGCTGCTGTTCATCAACGACCATTGGCGCCAGGCCATCGAGGCCGGCGCCTATGGTGTCCACCTCGGGCAGGAAGACCTCGATGCATTGCGGCCCGCTGAGCTGCAAGCCTTGCAGGCATCGGGGCTGCGGCTGGGTGTCAGCACGCACGGCTACGCCGAAATGCTGCGCGCCGATGCCGTGGGTCCCAGCTATATCGCCATGGGGGCGGTATTCCCCACCACGCTCAAGAAAATGGCCACGGCACCCCAAGGTCTGGGCCGGCTGGCGGCTTATGCACGCCTCATGCGGGAGTATCCACGGGTTGCCATTGGCGGCATTGGCGCCGATCAGTTTGGCGAAGTGCTGGGCACCGGCGTGGGCTCCATCGCCGTGGTGCGCGCTCTCGTCAACGCACCCGCGCCCGAAGATGCCGCGCGCCAGTTGATGGCACGCTTGGCCACCATGCACAGCCCCGCAGCAGGGGCCGCTGGATAGATTGAGATTGGCGGAGCATGGTGGTTGCACCGTGTCGGCAGACTGCGGTGAACGGGATTTTCAACCGGCCGGGCCACGCAGCGCCCGGCCCCTTATCATGCCTTGGGATCGGTCTTGCGCTGTTCGCGTTCGAGACGCAATTCCATCAGGTCGTTGGCCGTGCCAAAGCCAACGGGCTGGTCCGGACGCGGCGCAGCAGTGACCGGAACAGGTGGCAGATCGCTCAGCGTGAGATGCGGAGGATCGGAAAGATCCACGTCCAGCGCCGGATTCGGTGCATCCAGGCCTGCGCTGGGCGACAAGGTGGTATTGCGGGGCAATCCTGCCGATGGCGCATGCTGGCCAAAATCAGATTCGAGGCTGGCGGCGAGCGAATCCATAGGCAGGCCGACGGCAGGAACCGGGGATTGGCCGGCGGCAGGCACGGACGCCACACGGTCCAACTGCGATCCAAGCGGCGTGGTGCGCAAACGCGGAGGCGATGCTCCGCGCGCACTTGCCGGGGCGGTCTGGGCGATGGCCAGCAGCAGCAGCAGATCGTCAAACGCAGCCAGATCAAACGGGGCCACTACGGCACTGCCATCACGCCGGAAAAGAAACTTCTCGAGCAACTGCACCACGGACGACGAAGTCCACTCGGCCTCGATGGCGGCCAGTGCATCGGGGTAGTCCTCCAGGGTTCTGCCCTTGTGGCTGAACGCTGAAAACGCGGGAACCTGCACATTGAAATGGCGACTGAACTGTTCGCGCAAGCGGGAAAAATCATCCGATCGGCCCAGCTTGTGGTACAGCCACAAGAGCTCCTGGTAGGCCGAAGGCGAGGTTTCCTGATGGTCGGCGATGTAACGCTTCATCACCTCCACGGCCTGCTCGTGCTCCCCCACGGAGACAAAAAATTCAGCCTGTTGCTGGATGTCAAAAAGCTCCTCGGGGTTGACGATTTGCGGGGAACTCTCGCGGAGAAAACCAGCCGCTGCGACCGGTGCCGGCGTCTGTGCACGCTCTGGCGTGGCGGGTGCGGGTGTCTCGCTGGAACTGACGGGCTCCATTTCCGAAGGCAGGACATAGGTATCTTCGCCCAACGGGGAAGATTCTTCGGGCGCCCAGGTGCCATGGGGGTGCGACCTCAGGCCATGGGGGTCGTACGCACCGGCATCGCTGTACTTGGCGCTCAATGCCACAGAATCGCGCCAAGCCTGCATGGCCAGCTGGGCATCGCGGCGCGCCCGGGTCCAGACCCAGGCCAGCAGGACCGAAACCAGCGCCAGCAAGGCCAGCAACACATAAACAACCCCTGCAGGAAAGCGCTGGCTCTCGATCAATGCCAGCCGCTGCTGCAACTCAACCACCGAAATGCGCTCGGCGGTTGATTTGGCACGCAAGGCAGCCATTTCGGCCTCCAGCGCGCGGACACGTTCGTCGTCTCGCTGCACTGTTTCCAGGGGCGTGTTCAGCGCCTTCCAGGCCGCCGCTGCTTCTTGCCGTTGCGATGCCGAAGACTGGGCTGACACGGCCCCCATGTCGGCCGAAGGCCGCAGGGCAACCGATGGTTCGGCCAAAGCATCCAACGGCTCCATGACCAAGCGTGAGCGCTCCGGCACGGGCGGCGGCGCGACAGCCTTGGCAGTGCGCGCTTCGTTTTCAGTTGCTTTGGGCGCAACCACCCGGGGGGGGCGCGGTGGCGCAATGCGGGCTGCTGGCCTGGCGACCGGGGGTTTGAGAGGTGCAGCAGCCGCAGCCTCACCCTGTTCTCTGGGTTCGACCGGCGCTTGCGCACGGCGGCGCGCGGCAGGTGACGACACGGTGCGGTCTGCGCCTGCGCCGGAATCACGGGCTACGGCTGGGGGAGCCGACGCCAACTGGTCAATGTTCACGACGCGACCCGGCACATGCGCCATGGGCAGATCGGCCAGAAAAGTGTAAGTACGAGTGACATTGCCCGAGCAACCCGCCGACACCGTCACCGTGACGACAGGCTCGTTCACCGAACCCGCCACCTGCACACGCACCGCTGACGAGTCCACCAGGTGAGTTATCCGGATTTTGTTCTCGGCGACAGCGGAGTCACCAAATGCCACGTCGGCCGTGATGCAGGACGAAGCCAGATCCGCACCGGCATCGGGCTGCACACCGAAAGCGAGATCCACCGGAGCACCGAGGATGACAGATCCCCGGCTTTGCCCCAGTGAGATGGCAGTTGCACCGCTGGCAACCAACCAACACCCGAGTCCGAAAATGAATTTACGTAATTTCACAAACGTTTCTTTTTTTGGCATGGTTATTTTTGCACACAAGTGCCCTGAAACGCCACCGCCATAATGCCGCCATGAAAAATCAGTTTTCCACCATAGGCATCGTAGGTGCCGGCGCCATGGGCCGAGGCATAGCACAGATAGCAGCCCAGGCCGGCAGCCGGGTTCTCTTGCTGGACATGCAGCCGGATGCCGCAGAGTCGGCCCGCCAAAGCATTCAGGCCCAATGGCAACGCCTGCTGGAAAAAGGGCGCATTTCCAGTGAGCAGATGACCCACTGGGCCAGTCAACTGCAGCCCGCAGCCGCCGTGGCCGATCTGGCTTCCTGCGACCTGGTGATCGAAGCCATCGTGGAGCGGCTGGATGCCAAGCAGGCACTGTTCAAACAACTGGAAGCCGTGGTGGGGCCGCAGGCCGTGCTGGCCACCAATACATCGTCGCTGGCAGTCACCGCCATCGGCGCAGCCTTGCAACGGCCCGAGCGGCTGGCAGGTTTTCACTTCTTCAACCCCGTGCCCTTGATGAAGGTGGTGGAGGTGATCGGCGGGCTCAAGACGGCCCCCGCGGTGTGCGAGGCGCTGGCCCAATACGCACGCCAGATGGGACACACCCCGGTGCAGGCGCAGGACACCCCGGGCTTCATCGTCAACCACGCCGGACGTGGCTTCGGCACCGAGGCCTTGCGCATCGTCAGCGAAGGCGTGGCCGATTTCGCCACCATCGACCGCATCCTGCGCGACCAGGCGGGTTTCAAGCTGGGGCCCTTCGAGCTCCTGGACCTGACAGCGCTGGATGTGTCCCACCCGGTGATGGAATCCATCTACCACCAGTATTACGAGGAACCGCGGTTTCGCCCCAGCGTCATCACAGCGCAGCGTCTGGCGGGCGGAATGCTCGGCAAGAAAGTGGGCGAAGGGTTTTATCGCTACGAAAACGGCGTGGCGCAGATTCCCACCGAACCAGCTGCGCCCGAAGTGAGCAGCATTCCGCCGGTCTGGGTGTCGCCGCGCGCCGCCCGGCGCGCCGAGCTTTACCAGCTGCTCAAGGACCTGGGCGCCTCCATCGAAACGGGCACCTCGCCCTCACAAACAGCCATCTCGCTGGTGGCTCCGCTGGGTTTCGACATCACCACCGTAGCCGTGGTGGAACGCCTGGATCCCGCCCGCACCATCGGCATCGACATGCTGATCGACGACGCAGCAACGCGGCGGCGGGTGCTCGCCACCAATCCGGCCACGCGCGTGGACATTCGCGATGCAGCCCACGCCCTCTTCGCCCGCGACGGCAAGGCCGTCAGCGTGATCCGCGACAGTGGTGGCTTCGTCACCCAGCGCGTGGTGGCCACCATCGTCAACATTGCCAGCGACATCTGTCAGCAGCAAATCTGCAGCCCGCGTGACCTGGAAACCGCTGTCACGCTGGGACTCGGCTACCCCCTCGGGCCGCTGGCCATGGGCGACCGCTGGGGCCCCACCAACATCCTTGAAGTGCTGTTCAACATGCAGACGGTGTATGGCGACCCACGGTATCGCCCCAGCCCCTGGTTGCGCCGGCGAGGGGCCATCGGCCTGAGCCTGGCACACGTTGAAGAGCATTAACCCCTGTCTGCACCACCCCATGCCCGCACAACTTCAAGCCGCCCGCGAGGGCCAGACCCTGGTTCTGACACTCCGCAACCCGGAGCTGCGCAACGCCATCGACCCGGTCATGTATGCCGCGGGCATCGAGGCACTCAACGTCGCAGAAAGCAGCACCGAAGTGCGCAGCGTCGTCATCACAGGAGCGGACGGCATGTTCTGCTCGGGTGGCAACCTGCTGCACCTGCAAGCCACCCGGCAGGCCGACCCGCAGGTGCAGGCGCAAGGCATCGAAGGCCTGCACAGCTGGATCGAAACCATTCGCGCCTTTCCCAAGCCCGTCATCGCAGCGGTCGAAGGCGCAGCGGCAGGTGCCGGCTTCTCGCTGGCACTGGCGTGCGACCTGGTGGTGGCAGCCCGCAATGCGGTGTTCGTGATGGCCTACAGCAACGTAGCCCTCTCGCCCGATGGAGGCGCCAGCTGGAGCCTGGCGCAGGCACTGCCGCGCCAGCTGGCCACCGAAATCCTCATGTGCGGCGACCGCATTGCGGCAGAACGCCTGCACGCCCTGGGCGTCGTCAACCGCGTGGCCGAGCCGGGCAGCGCCCTGGCGACGGCGCTGGCGCTGGCCGATCAGCTCAACGCACGGGCGCCCAACGTACTGTCCAGCATCAAGGAACTGGTAACCGAAGCGCCCCACAAAACGCTCTCCACGCACCTGGCCAGCGAACGCGACCACTTTGTGAAGAACCTGCACCATGCCAACGCGGGTGCCGGTATCGCGGCATTTCTGGAAAAACGCACGCCGAGATACGAATAGCCGCCCGCCCCCTCACCCATCCACGCACCCCCGGCGCCCCACAAGGCTTCGGGGGTTTTGCTTTCTGCAAAGGCCGCAGACACGCAGGCGACACCCCTGACGTCAGGCGTCCGTCCCTCACGCGACAATGATCCGGTTTCCAGTCACACACAAGACAGGCCATGGACGACCCGATTCTTACCATTGATGAACGTGAAGCGATCAACTCCGGTCGCTGGTTTTCTTCTCTTTCACCTTCCCTGCGCCACGACATCCTCCGATGTGCATACGTCAAACGCTTCAAGGACGGCGGCCTCATCGCCGCCCGGGGCGACCCGCCCGAGGAGTGGATTGCCTGCGCGCGCGGTGCCGTGCGGGTGAGCTCCACCTCCATCTCGGGCAAGCAGATCACGCTGACCTATGTGGAGCCAGGCATCTGGTTTGGCGATGTGGCGATCTTCGACGGGGATCGGCGCACGCACGACGCCTATGCGCACGGCGACACCACGATCCTGTGCGTGGCCAAGGCCGACTTCAAGAAAATTCTTGCGGCGCACACCGAGTTCTCCGAAGCCATGCTGCGCCTGCATGCGCGGCGCATCCGGCAACTGTACGGCCTGGTGGAAGACCTCAACACCCTGCCCCTTCGGGCGCGGCTGGCCAAGCAACTGGTGCACCTGGTGCGCAGCTACGGCATTCCCAGCCTGTCCGATGGCAGCGAGATGCGCATCGGACTGCAGCTGGCGCAGGAAGAACTGGCGCAACTGCTGGGCGCATCGCGCCAGCGGGTGAACCAGGAACTCAAGGCCATGGAACGCGAGGACGCGATCCGCATCGAGCCGGGGGGTCTGGTGGTGCGCGATCGCGCTGCACTCATGCGCATTGCCGAAACCGACAACTGAAGCACAACCAACGCCTCGCCATCCATGAGCAACTTTGACCACTTCGTTGGCACCCGGCCCGTCTCCGACCAGCACGCGTTCGACATCGCCACGCTGAGCGCCTGGCTCGCGCAGAACATGGAAGGCTTTGCCGGCCCCCTGACCGTGGAGATGTTCAAGGGCGGGCAGTCCAACCCTACCTACAAGCTCAACACGCCCACCGCCAGCTATGTGATGCGGGCCAAGCCCGGCCCCGTGGCCAAGCTGCTGCCCTCGGCCCATGCCATCGAGCGTGAGTTTGCGGTGATGCGCGGCCTGCATGGCACCGACGTGCCCGTTCCGCGCATGCATGTGCTGTGCGAAGACGAGTCGGTGATTGGCCGCGCCTTTTATGTGATGGAGTGCATGCAGGGCCGTGTGCTGTGGGACCAGTCCCTGCCCGGCATGTCGCAAGCCGAACGCGGCGCCATCTACAACGAGATGAACCGCGTGATCGCGGCGCTGCACACCGTGCAGTTTGCCGACCGGGGCCTGGCCGGCTACGGCAAGCCCGGCAATTACTTCGACCGCCAGATCGGCCGCTGGAGCAAGCAGTACGTGGCCTCCATCACGCAGCCCATTGCCGAAATGGACAAGCTCATGGAATGGCTGCCCGCAAACATGCCCGCCAGCGCGCGGGATGAAAGCAAGGTTTCCATCGTGCATGGCGACTACCGCCTGGACAACCTGATGTTCCACCCCACCGAGCCGCGCGTGATCACCGTGCTGGACTGGGAACTGTCCACGCTGGGCCACCCGCTGGCCGACTTCAGCTACCACTGCATGAGCTGGCACATTCCGGCGGCAATGGGCCGCGGCATTGCGGGGCAAGACCTTGCCGCCCTCGGCATTCCCAGCGAAGACAGCTACATCCGCCGGTACTGCGAGCGCACCGGAATCACCACGCCCGAGGCGCTGCGTGCCGACTGGAACTTCTACATGGCCTACAACATGTTCCGCATCGCGGCCATCCTGCAAGGAATTGCCAAGCGCGTGGAGGCGGGCACCGCCTCCAGCGCACAGGCCAAGGCCTCGGGCGACACGGCGCGGCCGATGGCCGAGCTGGCCTGGTCGTTCGCGCAGCGGGGCTGAGGACGCAACACGGGCACAGGCGCCATCACCCCACGATCACCAAAGGAGAAGAACCCCATGGACTTTGACTACTCGCCCAAAACCAAGGAACTGCAGGCCAGGCTGCTCCAGTTCATGGACGACCACATCTACCCGGCTGAAGCCGCCTACGCCGCCGAGCTGGCCGCCAACACGGCCGCCGGCAAGCGCTGGAGCGCGCTCCAGACCATCGAGAACCTCAAGCCCAAGGCCCAGGCCGCCGGTTTGTGGAACCTGTTCCTTCCCGTGGACAGCGCGGCGGCGTCGGGCTATGACGGTGCCGGCCTGACCAACCAGGAATATGCCCCCCTGGCCGAAATCATGGGCCGCGTGCAATGGGCCAGCGAGGTGTTCAACTGCTCGGCGCCCGACACCGGCAACATGGAAACCATCGCGCGCTATGGTGACGAAGCCAACAAGGCCCGCTGGCTCAAGCCGCTGCTCGAAGGCAAGATCCGCTCGGCCTTCGCCATGACGGAACCCGAGGTGGCATCCAGCGACGCCACCAACGTCCAGACCCGCATCGAGCGCCAGGGCGACGAATACGTCATCAACGGCCGCAAGTGGTGGATCTCGGGTGCCGCTGATCCGCGCTGCGCCGTGTTCGTGACCATGGGCAAGACCGACCCCGAAGCCCCCAAGCATTCGCAGCAAAGCATGGTGCTGGTGCCCGCCGATACCCAGGGCATCACCATCATCCGCCCGCTCAACGTGTTCGGCTACGACGATGCGCCGCACGGCCATGTCGAGATGACGTTCGACAACGTGCGCGTGCCGGTCAGCAACATCCTGCTGGGCGAAGGCCGGGGCTTCGAGATCGCCCAGGGGCGCCTGGGCCCCGGGCGCATCCACCACTGCATGCGCCTGATCGGCCTGGCCGAACGCGCGCTGGAGCTGATGTGCAAGCGCGCCAGCTCCCGCACCGCCTTTGGCAAGACCGTGGCCCAGCAGACCGTGACGCAGGAGCGCATTGCCGAAGCCCGCTGCAAGATCGACATGGCGCGCCTGCTCACGCTCAAGGCCGCCTGGCTGATGGACACCGCCGGCAACAAGGTCGCACGCACCGAGATCGCCATGATCAAGGTGGTGGCGCCCAGCATGGCCTGCCAGGTGATCGACTGGGCCATGCAGGTGCACGGCGGCGGCGGCATGTGCGACGACTTCCCGCTGGCCTACGCCTACGCCGGTGCGCGCACGCTGCGCTTTGCCGACGGCCCCGACGAAGTGCACCGCAATGCCATCGCGAAATGGGAGCTGGGCAAGTACGCAGCGCCCCGGCACGAGGCGCCCCCCCCGGTCACGCGCGGCTGTTGAGCGCCAGCGCAAGCACGCACCGAACGGCTACGATGGGGGCACTGTGCCCCTTTTCTTCACCACCCCGCCCCTGCGCCGCCGCTCCGTGCTGTGTGGCCTGGGCGCCCTGCTGGCGGCTGCGGCATGGCCCGAGGCCCAGGCGGCGCCAGCCGGCCAGCCCGCGGATGAGAACCCTGCAAAAAGCGCCTGGCCTGCTGCGCGCGCCACCCCGCAGGCACGCCAGCTGGTGCGCTGGATCGAAGGCACGGGCGACAACCAGGGCCTGCCGTTTGCCGTGGTGGACAAGCTGGCTGCCCGCATCCACATCTTTTCGGCGCAGGCACTATGGCTGGGCACGGCCCCCGTGCTGCTGGGCGCGGCGCGCGGCGACCATTCGGTGCCCGGCATCGGCCAGCGCCCGCTGGCCCAGATCCGGCCCGAGGAGCGCACCACCCCCGCCGGCCGTTTTGTGACCGAGCCCGGCCGCAACCTGCGCGGCGAAGACATTGTCTGGATTGACTACGACGCCGCCGTTTCGCTGCACCGCGTGCGCAGCGTCAGCGCCGCCGAGCGGCGCCGGCAGCGCCTGGCCAGCCCTGGCGTGCAGGACAAGCGCATCAGCTACGGCTGCATCAACGCGCCCGAGGTGTTCTACGACCAGTGGATTGCGCCCTTGTTTGGCCGCAGCAGCGGCGTGGCTTATGTGCTGCCCGACACGGAATCACTTGCCTCCATCTTCGTCGCGGCCAGCGCATACCCATAAAGCGCTCGCCGCATGATTTCTTCACATTCTGAGTGCTGCCGCATGGGTCAGCCTTGCCGGATCCGCAGCCAAAGATTTCAAGGCTCAGCAGACCCCTATGGCGCAGGAACCAGCCGCAGGTCGTGCCGCATCTGCGCGGGCTCGCGCTGCAAGTGGCGGTAGCCCGCCTGCACCCAGGTGGCGCGCATGTCGCGGTAGCGCGGCGAGAACACCAGCCCGCTCTGGCCCGTCTGGTAGATGAACCGGGACTGCTCCAGATCGGCCAGGTCATACACCACCCGCAGCGAAGCCGCATGGCGATTCACAAAGGGGCCTTTGGCGTCGCCCGCGTTGTACTGGCCCACGTTCACCGTGTAGGCATCGCCGGGCGAAGGCACGCTCACATCAAAGTACGGCGCCAGCAGGGCCACGTTACCCAAAGGCCTGTGGCTGCTGAGCGCGGGGTGGGCGTCGCCCCAGCGCCACCGGGCCGGGTCGGCACCGTAGGCGGCCTGCAGGCGATCGAGCGCGCGCGCCAGCGCGGCGGCCGACTGGTCGGCACACGACAGGGGCTGGCACCACCAGGCATCGTTGCGCTCCAGAATGCCCTCCAGGGCCGCGCGGTAGTCACGTTTGCCGTAGGTGGCTTTGAAACGGTCGTCGCCCACACGGGGGGCTACCAAACCCCGTGCCAGTTCATCCGCCCAGGCCGCAAACACCAGCGGCGCAGCCCGGTTGGCGTCCATCACCCCGTCAAAATCACGCAGCAGGGCCTGCACGGCGGGCGCCAGCGGGTGCTGCGGCGCGGCCTTGCGCAGATGGGGCAGCAGCCGCTGCGCGGCCAGCGACAAGGCATCCGCCTGCATCGCCTGCATGCTGGCCGCATCATGCCGGGGGGTGGCCGCTATCAGCTGGGCGATGCGGTCATGGCGGTAGGGCAAGACCCAGTCCTGCGTGAGGTAGTGCGGATAGCCGGGCGCGGTGACGCGCTGGTTGGCGGTGGCCACCCAGCCGCTGCCGCCGTCATCCTCGGGTGTCTGGGCAGAAGGCAGCCAGCCTTGCCAGTCGTAGCGCGCATCCCAGCCGGGCGACGGCGCGATGCCGCGAATATCGTTGTCGGCATGGCGCACAGGCACCTTGCCCATGGCCTTGAAGCGGATGTTCCCCTGCACATCGGCGGCCACCACGCTCTGCATGGGCGAGTGGTAGGGCTCCAGCGCCTGGAAAAGCGCATCCACCGACTGCGCCTGGTTGCTCTGCAGGCCGGCAAGCACCGTCTGGTTGTCGGCATCGAGCGCGCTCCAGCGCAGCGCGAGCACGTATTTGCGCAAATCCAGCACCTCGGCATGCGACTTTTGTACATCGCTCAGCACCGGGCCATGGCGGGTGGCGCGCAGCGGCAGCACGACATCCGCTTGCCCCTTGACGCGAATGGTTTCCGTGCGCAGCGTAAAAGGCAGCCAGCCATCGGGCGTGCGGTATTGGGTGGGGTCGGCGGGGTTGATCTGCTCCAGGTACAAGTCCTGCACATCGGGGCCGGTGTTGGTGAACCCCCAGGCCACGCCGCCGGTGCGCCCCAGCACCACAAAGGGCAGCCCCGGCAAGGTGGCGCCGACAGCATCTATCGCACCGATGGGGGTGCCGTCGGCAGCCGCCCCCGCAGGTGCCTGCAGCCGCGCGAAATACCAGATGGCCGGCGCACTCAGGCCCAGGTGCGGGTCGTTGGCCAGCAAGGGTTTGCCGCTGACCGTGCGCGAGCCCGCCAGCACCCAGTTGTTGCTGCCCTTGCCTTCGGAGGTGCCCGCATTGCGCGTGAGGTCCTGTGCCCAGGCCAGCATGCCCTGGCTGATCTCGTGCGAAAACACACCCCCCACGGCCTCTCGCGGCCCGGTGCTCGTCGCCACGGGCGTTTCACCCCCGCTGCCTGCGGGCGCAGAAGGCGCCTGCGCCTCACGGTAGATGCCCAGTTGCCGGTACAGCGACGCCAGATCAGTGGATGCGGCGGGTGGTTCGCCCGGATAGGGCGGCATCAGCTGCCACAGGCGCCCGGTGTCCAGCGTTCTGGCCACAGACAGGCGGGCAAACTCGTTGCCCCAGTTGCCGCCCAGGTCCAGCGCCATCATCAGCGCCCAGGCCACACTGTCCTCGGGCTCCCAGACTGCGCCGGTGGTACCGCCGGGCTTCACCCCCAGCACATGGAACTCGGGCGGCAATGCCTGCGGCAGGTTTTGGTGGAACGCATGAATGCCCTGGCTGTAGGCCTGCAACGCCTCGCGGGCGTGGGCGGGCAGCCCGGCATATTGCTTGCGTGCATGGCCCATGATGTCGAGCACGCGCATGAGCCTGTCGGTGTCCAGGGTGGCGGGCCCGAAGACTTCGGAAAGCTCGCCGTGCATGACCCGGCGGTTGAACTCCAGTTGCCAGGTGCGCTCCTGCGCATGCACGTAGCCCATGGCAAACCACGCATCCTGCGCAGACTGCGCGCGGATGTGCGTGACATCGGCAGCGTCGCGCTGCACGCTGACCCCCTCGCGCAACCCGTGCACCACGATGCGCCCGTCCAGCGCCGGAAAAGCACGCTGCACATACAGGGCGACGCCGGCACCCGCCAGCAAGGCCGCCGCCACCCATCCGACGATTGCACGCTGTAACCACACCATGGTGTCTGTCTCCTCGATCGCTCCCACATCGGCGAATTGAAATAAAAGGGCGCAGTTTGTTGTCTTTATGCAAAAAAAGGAGCACGCCCCTTGCGCACCGTCTCACTCCCGCGTAACTTGAACTGCCCTGCCACTCGCAGACATTCCTGCAATTCTTCATGCGCTGGAACAAGCCCAATCTTCGCAGCAGCCTGCACGGCCTTCTGGGCCGCGATGCTCCAGCATCGACGGCCTGGGTGCGCAACCAGGACCTCGAAGATATCCGGTACGCAATGATCCAGTCCCTGGCGGGCCTCAGTGGCGGTGACGTCGCCCGCATGAACATGCGGCTGCGCTACGCAGGCGACATAGAGGCGCTGTGGTACCTGCGCAGCGATTTGCTCGCCGTGCTCACTCCACTGCGGGGCGAGGCACTTGCCCATGCCACGCTGGCCCAATTGACACTGCTGTTCCAGGGGCAGCTTCCCCGCGCGCTGGGCGGAGCATCCAAGCCCACCCACCTTTGATCAGCCCTCGGAACGTGTTCACGTTCTCAGTGCTGGTGCCCCCAGTACAGCAGCGCATCGCGGTCTTCCACCGACAGCGACACCTTGACCCCCACTGGCAACACCACCTTGGTCTGCACATGCCCGAAAGGCAGGTTGGTGAGCACGGGCGCCTTGATCTGGCTGCGCAGCCAGTCCACCACCGATTGCAGCTTGAAGCCCTTGTCATGGGGCGCCAGCTTGTAGTTGGTGAACTGGCCCAGCACCACCGCCTTTTGCTGCGCCAGGATGCCCGCATGCAGCAGTTGTGTGAGCATGCGCTCGATGCGGTAGGGGTGCTCACCCACGTCCTCCACGAACAGGATGCCGCCACGCACCGCAGGCAGGTAGGGCGTGCCCACCAGGCCGGTGAGCACGGCCAGGTTGCCACCCCAGAGGGTGGCTTTTTTCACATACAGGTCCGGCACCGCGGGCTTGCCGTCGGCTTGCGGTTTTTCTCGCGCCATGCGCCAGCCCGCACCCTCGCCGTGGCCCGTGAGCAGGTCGTCGAAGCAGGCCAGCATGATGTCGTCGGGCTCACCCTCGACGCCAAAGTCACTGAGCAGACCGGGGCCGGCCCAGGTCACGGCACCGGTCTGCGCCAGCACGGCCGTCTGGAATGCCGTGAAATCACTCAGGCCCACGAATTTCATGCCAGCGTCGATGGCCTTGGCCACCGCCTTGTAGCGGATGCCCGGCAGGATGCGCGTCAGGCCGTAAGACCCTCGCGTGATGAGCGCCACATCGGCCCCGCTGGCCGCCGCGCGGTGGATGGCGGCCAGGCGCGTGGCGTCGTCGCCGGCAAAGCGGGTGTGCACGGCCTGCGCATCGGGGTCCACTTCCACTTCGTGGCCCAGGGCTTTCAGGCGCGCAATGCCGCGCTTGAAGGCCGCCTTGTCGCGGATGGAGCCGGCGGGCGAGTAGATATAGATGTGCTGGGGGCCATGGTGATGGGCGTGGCCGTCTTCGGTGCTGTGGTGGTGTGAGGAGGACAAGATGGTGTGCGCGGTTGAGATCAATGGTCAAAGTATTGCATGGCCTGCGCGACAAGCTGCCGGGCCGCTTCAGGGCGATCCAGATCAAAAGTCCCCAAAAGTGGCCCCACCACCGCGCGGGCTCCGAATCGCGCAAAGGCACGCAATCCGGCGCGGTGACCTGCATCGGCAAATGGCGCTTCATAAGCGTTGCCCCGGGGCGCTGGGGCTTCGAAGGTGGCGCGCGCAGACATGGCCATGTCCGGCGCACCGGTTTGCGCCAGCAGCACGGCATTGCGCAGGTCCAGCCGAGTAACCCACTCCTGCAGCACCTGCGCGTGCCAATCCGGGCGGTGCACGGCCTCTTTCTTGGGCTTGTCGCTTTTACCAAAACCAATCAGGTCGGGCGCCACCACCCTGTGCCCGGCAGCCAGCAGGGTGGGCACTGCGTGCCGAAACAGGTAGCTCCAGGCCGGGCTCGCGTGCAACAGTAGCCAGGTGCGCGGTGCCTGCGCAGGTCCTTCGTCGAGGTAGTGCATGCGCAGCCCCGCCAGGCTGGGCAGGTCGCTGAGGTAATGCGGCGCCCAGGGGTAATCGGGCAGATGGGCAAAGGCCGCGTCGGGCGTGCGCAAGGCATCGTCGCGCAACGGATGCTGCGCCAGCGCCTCGGCGCGCTGCTGGGCGCGCCGGCGGCGGAAGAACACGCTCAGCAGCGCGCCGCACTCGTGCGCCAGCACCCCGCCCTGCACCTGCGTTTGGTGGTTGATGGCGGCATGCCCGAAGAGGTTGAGCACCGACCCCGCAGCGCCGGTCTTGGGGTCTGTGGCCCCAAACACCACGCGCGGCACGCGCGCATGCAGCATGGCGCCGCTGCACATGGCGCAGGGCTCCAGCGTGACGTAGAGCGTGCAGCCATCAAGCCGGTAATTGCCCAGCAGCTGTGCCGCGGCCCGCAGCGCCACGATTTCGGCATGCGCGGTGGGGTCATGCCCCTGCACCGGGGCGTTGCAGCCGGTGGCAATCACCTGGCCATCCTTCACCACGACAGCCCCTACCGGCACCTCGCCCGCCAGTGCCGCGGCCTGCGCCTGGGCCAGTGCCTGGCGCATCCAGTGCTCGTCTTGCTGCAACTGCATTGCTATATAAATAATAGCATATAGCGCTTTATTGATAAGCGCTACAGGCCATTCTCATTCAAACATTACTTGGAATCGTCGGGCATGGGCCGGGCCTGCTGCATGAGCCCTTCCACCTGCTGCTTGACCTGTTGCTGCACCTGCTGGCTTTGTGCGCGCACCGTGCCTGCTGGCGCCGGGGCGGCGGCACTGCCGGGCGCCACCGGCAGCTGCAGCGCAGGCACCGGCGTGCGCGTGGCCGCCAGCTGCTTCTTGGCCAGCACCCCCACAATGGCCAGCGCCACCACCAAGCCCACCAATCCAAAAACAGCACGCATCTCAGACCTCCGGGTTGTGCGCGGACCCGGGCACCATGCCCAGCCGCTCCATCCATTGCGCCAGCGCCCGGGCATCGGCATTGCCTTGCCGGTACTGCGCGTACAGGGATGCATGGGATTCATGCCGGTGCTGGTTGAGCTTGAGCTTGCACTGCAGCTCCAGCACTTCGAGCTCGAATGCCACGATGCCCGCCAGCATCTTGCGGGCGAAGTCCTCGCCCAGAGCGCGCCACTGTGCGGCATAGGACGGTTCGTGGTCGCCGATCAGCTGCTTGAGCAGCGCATCCTTGGCGGCGGGCTCCTCGACCAGGGTAGCCTGCACACGGCAGTGCACGGCCAGGTAGTTCCATGTGGGCACCCGGGCCAGATCCGGGTACACCGAGGGCGAAAGATAGGCCTGCGGCCCCATGAAGGTGACCAGGGCCTGGGGCCGTGCCCGCAGGTAGCGCCAGTGCGGGTTGGGCCGGGCGCAATGGCCCAGCAGCACCAGAGCATCACCGCGCTGCTGCACATGCAGCGGCAAATGGGTGACGAAGGGAAACCCTTCGTCGTCATTGGAAATCAGGCTGGCCAGCGGGTGCGCGCGCATCAGTGCGCGGGCATGGGCCGGCTCTTGCGAATGGAACTGGGGTGGCAGGTACATGGGGCCTCACTGTAGTGGCAAAACCCCCGGAAAGCACCGGGGAGCCCCGGCGCGCCCCGTGCACGTCAACCGCGCGTCAGTTCAGCGGCACGCGGCTGCCATCCTTGTAGGTGTAGAGCGTGACGGCAGGCGCGGCCAGTTCACCCTTGGCAATGAAGCTGATGTTGGCCGTCACGCCCTTGTACTGGGTCTTGCTCAGGAAGGGGCCGTACACCACGGGGTCCACCGAGTTGGCGCGCTTCATGGCATCCACCAGCACCATGGCGGCGTCGTAGGCGTAGGGGCTGTAGATCTGGAACTGGCCGGGGAACTTGGCGTCGTAGCGTTTCTTCCAGTCGCTGCCGCCCTGCATCTTGTCCACCGATGCGCCACCGGTGGCGCAGGTCACGTTCTTGACGGAAGGCGACTTGCCGGCCAGCTCGGGCAGCTTGGGCGTGCACAGGGCGTCACCACCAAAATACTTCACATCGCCCAGGCCCAGTTGCTCCATCTGGCGCAGCATGGGGCCCGCTTGCGCATCCAGTCCACCGTAGAAGATGCCATCGGGCTTCTTGTTCTTGATGGCCGTGAGAATGGCCATGAAGTCGGTGGCCTTGTCGTTGGTGAACTCCTCGCCCACCACCTTCAGGCCTTTTTGCAGGGCCGTGGCTTTGAACACCGAGGCCACGCCCTGGCCATAGGCCGTGCGGTCGTCGATGATGGCCACGGTCTTGAGCTTGAGGCTGTCTGCCGCAAACAGGGCCAACGCGGCGCCCAGGGCGTTGTCGTTGGCGATGAGGCGGAAGGACGTCTTGTAGCCGGGTTTGGTCAGGTCGGGGTTGGAGGCCGATGCCGTGATGTGCGGCAGGTCGCATTTGTTGTAGACCGACGAGGCGGGAATGGACGTGCCCGACTGCAGATGGCCCACCACGCCGGCCACCTTCTGGTCGCACAGCTTTTGCGCCACGGCGGTGGCCTGGCGCGGATCGCCGGCGTCGTCCTCGGCGGCGATCACGAACTTGATCTTCTTGCCACCAATGACCAGGTTCTGCGTGTTCAGGTCGTCCACGGCCATGCGCACACCGTTTTCAGTGTCCTTGCCGATGTGGGCAATGCCGCCGGAAATCGGGCCGGCATGGCCGATCTTGACGGTTTGCTCCTCTTGGGCCAGCGTGGCGCCGCAGGCGACAGTCAGGGCGGCGGCAGCGGTCCATTGCAGGGAAAAACGCAGGCGGGAAGCAGTCAGCATGGCTCAATCTCCATCAATATAAGAAAGTACGCAACCTTCAAGGGTGCGAAAAACCCCGCATCCTACGCCCGCGCCCGGCCACAGTCAGTCCATTAGCAATAGAGCATGAATTTTTTATGCTTATTACTTTCACTAATAAACAAGGTAGGACTTCCTCCATGCGGGCTGCACCCACGGATGCGCGGAAACACCACGCCCGGCAGCCGGCACTGGGATAATCGCCCCATGTCTTTGCTGCCCCACCAGATCGAGTTGCTCTCCCCTGCCCGCGATGCCGCCATCGGCATCGAGGCCGTCAACCACGGCGCCGATGCCGTGTACATCGGCGGCCCTGCCTTTGGCGCCCGGGCCGGTGCGGGCAACGACATCCGCGATCTGGAGCGCCTGATCGCACACGCCCACCGCTTCAACAGCCGCATCTTCATCACGCTCAACACCATCCTGCGCGACGACGAGCTCGAAGCCGCCCGCCAGATGGCCTGGCAGGTATACAACGCCGGGGCCGATGCGCTCATCATCCAGGACATGGGCCTGCTGGAAATCGACCTGCCGCCCATCCAGCTGCACGCCAGCACCCAGACCGACATCCGCACGCCCGAGAAGGCGCGTTTCCTGCAGGACGCGGGCCTGTCGCAACTGGTGCTGGCACGCGAGCTGACCGTGCAGCAGATCACCGCGGTGCACCAGGCCCTGGGCCCGGTGGATGCGCCAGGCCGCGCCAACATCGAATTTTTCATCCACGGCGCGCTGTGCGTGGCCTACAGCGGCCAGTGCAACATCAGCCATGCGCAAACCGGCCGCAGTGCCAACCGGGGCGACTGCAGCCAGGCCTGCCGCCTGCCCTACCAGGTGACCGACGCCCAGGGCCGCTTCATCGCGCACGACAAGCACGTGCTGAGCATGAAGGACAACAACCAGAGCGACAACCTGCGCGCGCTGATCGACGCGGGCGTGCGCAGCTTCAAGATCGAAGGGCGCTACAAGGACATGGGCTATGTGAAGAACATCACAGCCCACTACCGCACGCTCATCGACGAGATCCTGGAGGAGCGCGAGGCCTCGGGCCATCCGCTGGCGCGCTCGTCCAGCGGACGCACCCGCTTCACCTTCACGCCCGACCCGCTGCAGAACTTCAACCGCGAGTTCACCGACTACTTCGTGACCGGCCGCAAGGACGACATCGGCGCCTTCGACAGCCCCAAGAACCCCGGCCAGGCGATTGGCTGGGTGACCAAGCTCGGCCCCGACTTTGTCGAGCTGGAGGTGAGCGACCCCGCCACCGTGCTGCACAACGGCGACGGCCTGTGCTACTACGACCTGCACAAGGAACTGATCGGCATGGCCATCAACCGGGCCGAGCCGGTGTCGGCCCGCAGCGTCGGCCAGTGGCGCGTGTACCCCAAGGACCCGATGGAGGGCTTCAAGGATCTGCGCAAGAGCACCGAAGTCAACCGCAACCGCGACATGGACTGGGTGCGCACGCTGGAGAAAAAGTCCAGCGACCGCCGCATCGGCCTGTGGGTGCAACTGGCCGAAGCACCCGAGGGCTTGGCCCTCACGCTCACCGATGAAGACGGCTACACCGGCAGCGCGCGCGTGGCACACGCACACCAGAGCGCCACCGATACCGCCAAGGCCGAGGCATCGCTGCGCGAGCAGCTCGGTCGGTTTGGCGCCAGCATTTTTGCGGTGAACGACATTGCACTGCAGCTCTCGCAGCCCTGGTTCGTGCCCGCCTCGGCGCTCAACGCCTTGCGCCGCGAAGCACTGGAACAGCTGGAAGCAGCGCGCGCCAAGGGTTTTGTGCGCCTGCCGCGCGCCACACCGGTCGAGCCGCCAGCGCCCTACCCCGACGACACGCTGAGCTTTCTGGGTAACGTGTTCAACCACAAGGCGCACGACTTCTATGTACGCCACGGCGTGAGGGTGATCGACGCGGCCTACGAGGCGCATGAAGAAAAAGGCGAAGTCAGCCTCATGATCACCAAGCACTGCGTGCGCTTCTCGATGAGCCTGTGCCCCAAGCAGGCCAAGGGCGTCACGGGCGTGCAGGGCACCATCAAGGCTGAACCCCTGATGTTGATCAATGGCAAGGAGAAACTGACCTTGCGCTTTGACTGCAAGCCCTGTGAAATGCATGTGGTAGGCCGCATGAAACGCCATGTGCTGCAGCAGACGAGCGAGTCTCCCGTCAAGTTTTACACCACCCGCCCCCAGCGCACCGCCTGACATTGCGGAAGGCTGGACACAAGGATGCACAGCCCCGTGACCCAGCGATTTCCAATCACGGCAGCCACCCCCATCGCCCCTGGCCAGGGCGTGGCCTCATGAGTGCGCCCGTCTGGGCCTGGCTGCAATTCATTGCCTGTGCGGCACTCATCGGAACTGCGGGTTTCCAGCTCTCTCGCTACGGCGACGCCATTGCGCAGCACACGGGACTGTCCGGGAGCTGGATCGGGCTGACGCTGGTGGCCAGCGTCACCTCATTGCCCGAACTGGCCACAGGCATCACCAGCGTGACCCTGGCCCAGGCGCCCAACCTGGCGGTGGGCAATGCGCTGGGCAGTTGCGTGCTGAACCTCGCTTTTCTGGTGCTGATCGACCTCATCTACCGCCGCGAGGCGGTCTGGAGCCGGGCGAGCAAAGGCCATGTGCTGGCTGCCGCCTTTGGTGTGGTGCTGCTGGGATTTTTGCTGACAGGCCTGCTCATTGGTCAACTCCGCCCCCCATCCGTTTCCTCGGGCACCACCCAGGTATCGGTATGGAGCGTTGGGCTGATGACACCCATCATGCTGATGCTGTACCTGATCGCCATGCGAACCCTGTTTGCCTACGAGCGCTCGCACCCCGACACATCCGCCGCAGCAGATGCCCCTCCCTCACTGCCGCTGCGCCACGCCCTGGTGCGCTTCACCCTGGCCGCATCGGTGGTGGTGGGCGCCGGCCTGTGGCTGCCCTTCGCCGCCGTGGAGCTGGCCAACACCATGGGCTGGAATCGCAGTTTCGTGGGCAGCCTGTTCGTGGCCATGGCCACCACGCTGCCGGAACTGGCAGTCACGCTGTCGGCACTGCGGTTGGGCGCTCTGGACATGGCCATTGGGAACCTGCTGGGCAGCAACCTGTTCAACGTGACCATTGTTGCCGTGGATGACTTTTTCTACCGCCCTGGCGTGCTGCTGTCAGATGTCTCGCTGGTCCATGCAGTTACCGCCAGTTCAGCCATTGTGATGACCGGGCTTGCTCTGGTGGGACTGTTCTTTCGCCCGCGTGGCCGGGTGTTGCGCGCCGTGGGCGCTGTCAGCCTCGGCTTGGCGGCCGTCTATCTTCTCAACACCTACGTGGTCTTCCTTCATGGCGCCTGAAACCACTCTCCCGTCCGGCATTCCGCCGCCAGCCAATGCCCACCTGCGTGACGCCCAGGAGCTCGCCCAGGTGTACCGCGTCAACCCCCATACCGGCCTGCACGATGACGAGGCCACGCAGCGCGCCATGCAGCACGGTGCCAACGAATTGCAGAACCACGCGCAGCGCAGCCCGCTGGCGCTGCTGGCCGACCAGTTCAAGGACTTCATGGTGCTGGTGCTGCTGGCCGCGGCAGCGGTCTCCGGCGTGATCGGGGACCTGACCGACACGCTGGTCATCCTGATCATCGTGGTGCTCAACGCCATCATCGGCTTCGTGCAGGCCTGGCGCGCCGACCAGGCCATGGCGGCACTGCGTCAGCTGGCCGCGGCGCACGCCACCGTGCTGCGCGGCGGCGAGATCCAGGTGGTGCCCGCCACGGTGCTGGTACCCGGCGACATCGTGCTGCTGGAAGCGGGCAACCAGATACCGGCCGACCTGCGCCTGATCGAGATCGCGCAGCTGCAGGTGGACGAATCGGCCCTCACCGGCGAATCGGTCACCGTGGCCAAGCAGACCGAGGCATTGGCCGCGCAGGACGCAGGCGCCCTGGGCGACCGCACCAACATGGCCTTCAAGGGCACCACCGCCACCCACGGCCGGGCGCGCGGGCTGGTGGTGGCCACCGGCACGCACACCGAGCTGGGCAAGGTCGCCACGCTGCTCGACACCGACGATCGCAGCACCCCGCTGCAGCTGCGCCTGGCCGCATTTGGCAAGCGGCTGGCCATTGGCGTGCTGGGCATCTGCCTCGTGATCTTCGTGGTGGGGGTGCTGCGCGGCGAGGCCCCGCTGCTCATGGCCCTCACCGCGATCAGCCTGGCCGTGGCCGCCATCCCCGAGGCCATGCCTGCCGTGGTCACGGTGCTGCTGGCGCTGGGCGCGCGCCGCATGGTGGCCGTCAATGCACTGGTGCGGCGCCTGCCCTCGGTCGAGACCCTGGGATCGGTCACCACCATCTGCTCGGACAAGACCGGCACGCTCACGCAAAACCGCATGCACGCCGAACTGCTGGTGGCCCACGGCACGCGCTGGGTGCCCGGCGACCCCCTGCCCGGCCCGGCCCACGCCGAGGCCCTGCGCGCCGCCGCCCTGTGCAACGACGCCACGCGCCAGGCCACGGGCGACGACCACCTCACCGACGCCCACTGGCAAGGCGACCCCACCGAGACCGCGCTGGTGCTGGCCGCGCACGCGGGTGGGCTGGACAAGGCCCGGCTCGACACCGCCTGGCCGCGCGTGCAGGAGCAGCCCTTCGACTCCGACCGCAAGCGCATGACGACGTTCCATCGGGACGCCCAGGGCTTCGTGGCCTACACCAAAGGCGCCCCCGAATCCGTGCTGCCCCGCTGCGCCACCCACTGGACGCCCGACGGCACTGCCGCGCTGCACAGCGACACGGTGCTGGCCACCGCCAGCCAGCTGGCCGCCCAAGGCCTGCGCGTGCTGGCCCTGGCGCGCCGCCGCCATGCGCGCCTGCCGGACACCAACGACATCGACGCCGTGGAAAGCCAGCTGGAGCTGCTGGGCCTGATCGCCCTCATCGACCCGCCACGCCCCGAGGCGCAGGCCGCCGTGCGCGACTGCATCAGCGCAGGCATCACGCCCGTCATGATCACGGGCGACCACCCCGCCACCGCACGCGCCATTGCGCACCGGCTGGGCATCGTGCCAAGCGCCGACGCGCCCGTGCTCACCGGCGCCGACCTGGCCCAGCTGGACGACGCGGCCCTGCGCGCCAGGGTCGAGCAGGTGCATGTGTATGCCCGCGTGGACCCGGCGCAGAAGATCCGCATTGTCGAGGCGCTGCAGGCCCAGGGCCATTTCGTGGCCATGACGGGCGACGGCGTGAACGATGCCCCGGCGCTCAAGCGCGCCGACATCGGCGTGTCCATGGGCAAGGGCGGCACCGACGTGGCGCGCGAGGCCAGCAGCCTGGTGCTGCTGGACGACAACTTCGCCACCATCGTGGCGGCCGTCAAGGAAGGCCGGCGCATCTACGACAACATCCGCAAGTTCGTGCGCTACGCCATGACCGGCAACTCGGGCGAGATCTGGACCATCTTTCTCGCGCCCCTGCTGCTGCTGCCCATTCCACTGCTGCCCATCCACATCCTGTGGGTGAACCTGGTGACCGATGGCCTGCCCGGCCTGGCCCTGGCGGCCGAGCCCGCCGAGCGCGGCATCATGCAGCGCCCGCCCCGCCCGCCGAATGAGAGCCTGTTCGCCCAGGGCATGTGGCAGCACATCCTGGGCATGGGCCTGCTGATCGCCGGCCTGTGCCTGGCCGTGCAGGCCTGGGCCCTGCACACCGGCCATGCGCACTGGCAGACCATGGTGTTCACCGTGCTCACCCTCGCGCAGATGGCCCATGTGATGGCCATCCGTTCCGAAAGCGAACCCCTGTGGCGCCTGGGCCTGGCCAGCAACCGGCCCCTGCTCTACGCTGTGCTGCTCACGTTCCTGCTGCAGATGGCCACCATCTACGTGCCGTTTCTCAACCCCATCTTCAAGACCGAGCCCCTGAGCCTGGGCGAACTGGGCATTTGCCTGGCAGCGGCCCTGGTGGTGTATGGCGTGGTCGAGCTGGAAAAGGCCTGGCGGCGCCAGCGCAAGGCCGGCGGCAGCGCCATGGACGACCCCACCCCGTAGCCCCATAGTCCCATAAGCACATCGCGCACGATTCGATGGGCCCCGGCAGCGGCCAGTGCAAGAATGCGCGCTGGCGCCGCGACTTTGCGGGTCATCGACAACACTCAACGACAGAGAGACCGCCCCATGCACATCGAAACCCTGGCCGTCCACGCCGGCTACCAGCCCGACTCCACCACCAAGTCTGCCGCCGTGCCGCTGTACCAGACCGTGGCCTATGCATTCGACAGCGCCCAGCATGGCGCCGACCTGTTCGACCTGAAGGTGCCGGGCAACATCTACACGCGCATCATGAACCCCACCACCGACGTGCTGGAGCAGCGCGTGGCAGCCCTCGAAGGCGGCGTGGCGGCGCTGGCCTTGGCCTCGGGCATGGCGGCCATCACGGCGGCCATCCAGACCATTGCCGAGAGCGGTGACAACATCGTCAGCGCCAGCACGCTGTATGGCGGCACCTACAACCTGTTTGCCCACACCTTTCCGCAGCAAGGCATCGAGGTGCGCTTCGCCGACCCGCGCGACCCCGCCAGCTTTGCCCAGCTGATCGACGCCCGCACCAAGGCGGTGTTCTGTGAATCCATCGGCAACCCGCTGGGCAACGTGACCGACATCGCCGCACTCGCCAAGGTGGCGCACGATGCTGGCGTGCCGCTGATCGTGGACAACACCGTGCCCAGCCCCTACCTGTGCCGCCCCATCGAGCATGGCGCCGACATCGTGGTGCACGCCCTCACCAAATACATGAACGGCCACGGCAACAGCATCGGCGGCATCATCGTGGACAGCGGCAAGTTTCCATGGGCCGAGCACAAGGCCCGCTTCAAGCGCCTGAACGAGCCCGACGTGAGCTACCACGGCGTGGTCTACACCGAGGCGCTGGGCGCCGCCGCCTTCATCGGCCGCGCGCGCGTGGTGCCGCTGCGCAACATGGGCGCGGCGCTCTCGCCGTTCAATGCCTGGCTCACGCTGCAGGGCATAGAAACCCTGCCGCTGCGCATGGACCGCATCTGCGACAACACGCTGGCGCTGGCGAAGTTTCTGCAAAGCCACCTCAAGGTGGAATGGGTGCGCTACGCCGGCCTTCCCGACCACGCCGACCACGCCGTGGCGCAGCGCCAGATGGGCGGGCGCGCCTCGGGCATCCTGAGCTTTGGCCTGAAGGCGGGTGACGCCGACCCGCGTGCGGCAGGCGCCCGCTTCCTCGATGCACTGGGCCTGTTCACACGCCTGGTGAACATCGGCGATGCCAAGTCGCTGGCCACGCACCCGGCCTCCACCACGCACCGCCAGCTCAACCCCGCAGAGCTGGCCAAGGCGGGCGTGAGCGAGAACATGGTGCGCCTGTCGGTGGGCATCGAACACATCGACGACCTGCAGGCCGATCTGGCACAGGCGCTCGACAAAGTCTGAGGCAGCACCTACCGCGCGGGTCGCACTGCGCGGTGGGTGAATAATTGCGCCATTTCAGGCTCTGGCGCTTATGCAACAAGCGCCATTAGCCATATTTTCAATAGCAAACCTCAGAGGGCTTTCTTGACCAGCGCCCCCTTGAACAGATAAGGCAAGCGGGGCCCGCGCGCTTCGGCGACTCCGCCCTTGTCTTCCACGCTGATGGCCAGTTCCTGCACCCCCGCCAGCGCGGCGGTGGCAGTAGTCAGTTGCAGTGTCTGGTAGGCGCTGGTGACCACGCCCAGCGAACGCGGGGGCTTGTCGCCCTCCAGGGCCCACAGCTGCATGCTGTCGTCCCGACCCTCGCGCACTTCGTTCAGGCGCTGCAGCTGCAGCACGCTGCCCTGCACATCGGCAGTGACCAGCAAGGCCGGCTGCTGTTGGCCGTCGAGCAGCACCGACAGGTACTGCACCTGGGCCACCACGCTCACCTTGGCCTGCAGGTGCGCAATCTGGGCCTTGAGCTGTTCAAGCATGCTCGCGCTGGCCGCCCAGGCGATCAGCAGAACCACCATCAGGGAAATGGCCAGCGCCCGCCACCACGCGCTGACGCCACGGCGGGTGGGAGTGGAGGAAGCCAGCGCAGTGGATGGGGAATCGGGCATGTAGCACTCCGTGAAGGCAACAAAGGATCGGGAGTATGCCCGCGTCCACCGCTCCGCCCGACAGATGCCTACGGCGTTCGCAGTACGTCGCAGTTTCCGTGTGATGATCCAGCCAGCAACGTTACCGGAATCACCATGGCATCCCCCACCGACAACATCAGCATGGCACTGTTTTGCGACTTCGAAAATGTCGCACTGGGAGTGCGCGATGCCAAATACGACAAGTTCGACATCAAGCCGGTGCTCGAACGCCTGCTGCTCAAGGGCTCCATCGTGGTCAAGAAGGCCTATTGCGACTGGGACCGCTACAAGGGCTTCAAGGCCACGATGCACGAGGCCAATTTCGAGCTGATCGAAATCCCCCATGTCCGCCAGTCGGGCAAAAACTCGGCCGACATCCGCCTCGTGGTGGACGCTCTGGACCTGTGCTACACCAAGTCGCACGTCAACACCTTCGTCATCATCAGCGGCGATTCGGACTTCTCTCCACTGGTCTCCAAGCTGCGCGAAAACGCCAAGCAGGTCATCGGTGTGGGCGTCAAGCAGTCCACCTCGGACCTGCTGATCGCCAACTGCGACGAGTTCATTTTTTACGACGACCTGGTGCGCGAGAGCCAGCGCGCGCAGGCGCGGCGCCAACCGCCCGATGCCGCGCCCATGGCCCGGCGCTCACCCGAGGAAGAACGCAGCCGCAAGGAAGCGCAGGAGGTGCGCCGCACCCAGGGCATTGAGCTGGCGGTGGAGACGTTTGACGCCCTGCTCTCCGTGCGCGGCGACAGCGGCAAGATCTGGGCGTCCGTGCTCAAGGAAGCCATCAAGCGCCGCAAACCTGATTTCAGCGAAAGCTATTACGGCTTCCGGGCTTTTGGCAACCTGCTGGAAGAAGCCCAGCAGCGCGGCCTGCTGGAGTTTGGCCGCGACGAAAAATCCGGCGCCTACGTGTTTCGCAGCACGGGCAACACCAGCGCCGCCCCGGCGCGGCCCGACGCGACAGCAGAGCGGCCCGTGATGACCAGCTATTTCCGGCAGCAAGCACCTGCCGCAGCGCCGCCCGCCGAAGTGGCGGAGCCCGCGCCGCCAGCGGCCCCTGCGCGCGGCCGTGGCCGCGCCCGCAAAGCAGCAGCGCCCACCACCGAAGCGGCCACGGAACCCACCGCACCCGCGGCTACCGAAGCACAGGCGGTGCAGCAAGCGCCTTCCAGCGCATTGCCGCAGGCCGCAGCGGAAAAGAAACCCCAGAAATCTGAAAAGGCCCCTGCCCGGCCCCGCCGAACGCGCAAGCCCCCCGAAGGCAGCACCGCCCCGTAATCCAGACCGGCACCGCGGCTTGCGGCAGTTGCTCCCTTCCAGGCGCCTCAGCCCATGTCCTTTGCCAGCCGCACCCCCGCAAACTGCCAGCGCGCCGTGGCCGGAAAAAAATTGCGGTAGCTGGCGCGCGCATGGCCTGGCGGCGTGGCGCACGAGCTGCCGCGCAGCACGTACTGATTGACCATGAACTTGCCGTTGTATTCGCCCACGGCGCCCTCTGCCGCGCGAAAACCGGGGTATGGCGCGTAGCTCGACTGCGTCCATTGCCACGCCGCGCCCACCAGCTGCGCCAAGCCCGAGCCCCACGCCACGCCGGGGTGCAGCAGCTCGCTTGCAGCCTCGTCGAAAGCCCTGTCGCAAAGCACCGGCGCTGCGGCGTGCTCCCATTCGGCCTCGGTGGGCAGGCGGGCTCCCGCCCAGCGCGCATAGGCGTCGGCCTCGAAGTACGACAGGTGCACCACAGGCTGCGCTCCCTGCAACGGCCGCAGCCCGGCCAGGGTGAACTCGTGCCAGGTGGAGCCGTCGCGCTGCCAGTACAGGGGCTGCTCCAGCCCCTGGGCTGCGCGCCAGTCCCAGCCTTCGGCCAGCCAGTGGGCGGGTTGGCCATAGCCGCCATCGTCCACAAACGCAGCAAACTCGGCATTGGTGACCAGGCGCGATGCCATCGCGTACGGCTGCAGATACACCGGGTGGCGCGGGCTCTCGTTGTCAAACGCAAAGCCGCCGCCCGCATGGCCGATCTCGGCCAGCCCGCCGGCCCACGCATGCCAGACCAGCGGCGGTGCGGCTGCGCATTCAACGGCCACGGGCTGCGCCGGGCGGTAGGCCGGGTGCATCGGGTTGCACGACAGCAGGTGCTTGATGTCGGTCACCAGCAGCTCCTGGTGCTGCTGCTCGTGCTGCAGGCCCAGCTCCACCAGCGCGCACAGGGCTGCGTCGTGCACCAGCGTGGGCAACAGGCGCTGCATGCGCGCATCCACATCGGCCCGGTACGCCAGCACCTCGGCCAGCGGGGGGCGCGTGAGCAGGCCGCGCTGGGGCCGCGGGTGCCGGGCGCCCACACCGTTGTAGTACGAGTTGAACAAGACCCGGAATGCGGCTTCAAACGGCGCAAAGCCGCTCTCGTGCGCCTCCAGCACAAAGGTCTCGAAAAACCAGGTGGTGTGGGCCAGATGCCATTTGGCCGGGCTGGCGTCGGGCATGGACTGGGCGGCGCAGTCTTCGGGCGACAGGGGTTCGGCCAGGCCCAGCGTGTGGCGGCGAACGTCAAGGTAGCGGGAAATCAAGGGATGCATGGCCAGACAGCGCTCCAGCAGAGGGTTCAGGGGCGGGCATGCACCACGGCAAACCAGCCCTGTTCATCGGTCCATGCCTGCGCACGCGAAAAACCCGCCTGGGCCAGCAGGGTGGTGAACACCGCAAGGGGGTATTTGTAGCTGTTTTCGGTATGGATGCGCTCGCCGGCCGCAAAGCAGCGCTCGCCGCCCGGCCAGCGCACGCGAATCGGCGCGAGGGCCTCCAGGTGCATCTCGATGCGCGACGCCTCGCGGTTGAAGAAGGCACGGTGGGCCCACTGCTCTTCCACAAAGTCACTGCCGATCAGGCGGTTCAGGTGCGTGAGCACGTTGCGGTTGAAGGCGGCCGTGACCCCTGCGGCGTCGTCATAGGCGGCTTCGAGCACCGCCACCTCCTTGGGCAGATCAATGCCGATGAGTAAGCCGCCGTCGCTGTCCACCAGCGCGCGCATGTGGCGCAACAGATCGAGCGCATGGGGCGGGTCGAAGTTGCCAATGGAAGAACCCGGATAGAACACCAGGCGCCCCGCTCGGGGAATGTCGGCGGGTAACACAAGGCCCTGGGTCATGTCGCCGCCCACCGCCCGCGCGTCCAGTCCCGGGATGTCCGCACGCAGGCGCTGCACGGCCGTTTGCAGGAAATCCACCGAAATGTCCACCCCCACAAAGCAGGTGGGGCGCACCCGGCGGCACAGCACGCGGGCCTTCTCGCAGCTGCCGGCGCCCGGCTCGATCACCGTGCGCACAGGGCCCAGCTGCTGGGCCATGTCGGCGGCATGCGCCTGCATCAGGGCGTTTTCGGTGCGTGTGGGATAGTACTCAGGCAGGCGGGTGATGGCCTCGAACAGCAGCGAGCCGCGCTGATCGTAGAAATATTTGGGGGAGATGCGCGCGGGGTGCTGGTTCAGGCCTTCGGTGATAGCGCTAGGGTGGGTGGGGTGCATGGCGGTGGGCGTCGGGCATCGGGGTGTGAACGATGCCACAGGCTACCCCCACTGCGTTCATCGTGGGTGACAGCCTGCAACGACAGGCCACGCAGGATTGCACCCACACGCAAGCGTACCGGCCAGCCTTTGCATTGCAAGGCCTGATGCCATTTCACGATTTTTTGGTTGTAGCGCAATCCCACAAATCGCCAACAGCTATTGTTTATATAGCATTCGGCGATCAGAACCCACAGCCACCCGGCTCCTGCATCGGTGATGACCGGGAAAAATCGCCCCCTCAAGAAAAAGGCCGGCGCAGGCGCCAGCCCTTTTCACCTTGGAGTCATGTGATGCCAGGCGCCGCGCAGGCAGCGCCTTCGCATCAGAAGCGCCAGCCGAGACCCACGCCCACCAGCACGGGATCGACCTTGAAGGTACCTGCCTTGACGCCGCCCGCAAACACATCGGTCTTGATGTAGACCTTCTTCACGTCGAAGTTCAGCGACAGGTTCTTGTTGAGTGGAATGTCCACGCCCACTTGCAGGGCACCGCCCCAGCTGTTGCGGTCGATGCCCACGCCGGCGGGCAGGTTCAGGCTGGAAAAGCGCGTGTAGTTGACACCAGCGCCCACATAGGGCTCGAAGCCGGGGGCATCAAAGTGGTACTGCAGCAGCAGCGAAGGTGGCAGATGCTTGAGGGTGCCAATGTTGGTGCCGTTGGAACGCACGTCGTGCTTTTGAGGCACCGTGAGGACCAGCTCGGCAGCCACGTTCTTGTTGAAGAAGTACGTGATGTCGAATTCAGGAATCGTCTTGTTGTTGATCGACAGGCCCAGCCCCGTGCTGTCCTTGTTGGCACTGTCCAGATGAACGGCGCGCACGCGCACCAGCCAAGGGCTTTCGGCCTGCTGCGCAAAGGCCGCGCCAGAGGTCAATGCACACAGAACGGCGACAGCCAGCAGATTTTTTTTCATACAGAACTCAATGCGGTTGAACGGGGACGACCCCCGTACCGCAATTGAGCCTGTTAGCAAAATGGTCAACCTTGCCTCAGGTCAAACTCCTGGTAGTTACCCTGAGCGTGGTGCGGCACACGCACCTCGGCATCAAGGGGCTGTAGCACCCTTGCGCAGCCGGTTCACCAGCGTCACGCCCACCACCACCAGGCCGCCCGCAACGATGCCGATCACGGCATTGAGCAGGTTGGGAACCAACACCGCCCACAGGCCGCCCACAGGCCAAAGCGCCACCGCCACACCCACGCCCTCCACGGCGTGGTGCAGTGCTGGGGTCCCGTGCACCAGAATGCCGCCGCCGACCAGAAACATGGCCGCCGTGCCCGCTACCGAGAGCGCCTTCATCAACCAGGGCGCGGCACGCACAATGCCCGCGCCCAGCGCACGGGCCGTGGCACCCGGCTTGTTGTGGAGCCACAGCCCCAGGTCGTCGAGCTTGACGATGCCCGCCACGAAGCCATAAACACCTATCGTCATGACCACCGCAATGCCAGCCAGCACCGCCACCTGTTGCACAAACGGCGCACTGGCCACCGTGCCCAGGGTGATGGCGATGATTTCGGCCGACAGGATGAAATCGGTGCGCACCGCGCCCTTGATCTTGTCCTTCTCGAACGCAACCAGGTCCACGGCCGGGTTGGCATTGGCCTGGGCATGGCTTTCGCGCACGGCCTCGTCGTGCTGGGTGCTGTGCAAAAACTTGTGCGCCAGCTTCTCAAACCCCTCAAAGCACAAAAAGGCGCCACCCACCATGAGCAGCGGTGTCACCGCCCAGGGCGCGAAGGCACTGATCAGCAGCGCCGCCGGTACCAGAATCGCCTTGTTCACCAGCGAGCCTTTGGCCACGGCCCAGACCACAGGAATTTCGCGCTCGGCGCGCACGCCGGTGACCTGCTGGGCATTGAGCGCCAGATCGTCGCCCAGCACGCCCGCCGTCTTTTGTGCCGCCACCTTGGTCATGACCGACACGTCATCGGCCATGGCGGCACTTTTCCTGGCAGCGACCTTGGTCATGAGGGCCACATCGTCGAGGACGGTGGCGATGTCGTCCAACAAGGCGAGAAGGCTGCCAGCGGCCATGGATCACTCCCAGAGTTCGAAGAGATGTTTACATACAGAAATAGCGTCTAGCACTTATACAGCATGCGCACCAAGCTGCTATTTCAATAGCAAAAAACCTCTCACCCTACCCACTTGCGCGCGTTGCGCCAGATGCGCATCCAGCCGCTGTACTGCGCCTGGTCTTCGCTGGTCCAGCTCATCTGCACATTGCGGAAGACCCGCTCGGGGTGCGGCATCATGGCCGTGAAGCGGCCGTCGGCCGTGGTCACGGCGGTCAAGCCACCCGCGCTGCCGTTGGGATTGAACGGGTACTGCTCGGTCGCGCGGCCGTGGTTGTCCACGTAGCGCATGGCGCCAATGGCCTTGTCGGCGTTGCCCCGGTACTTGAAGTTGGCATAACCCTCGCCGTGCGCCACGGCGATCGGCAGGCGGCTGCCCGCCATGCCTTGCAGGAACAGGCTGGGGGACTCCAGCACTTCCACCAGCGAGAGGCGGGCCTCGAAGCGCTCGCTCTGGTTGGTCGTAAAACGCGGCCAATCCTGCGCGCCGGGGATGATGTCGGCCAGCTCGGCAAACATCTGGCAGCCATTGCACACACCCAGGCCGAACGTATCCGTGCGGCCAAAGAAGCCCTGGAACTGCGCGGCCAGCACCGGGTTGAAGGTGATGGAACGCGCCCAGCCGATGCCCGCGCCCAGCGTGTCGCCGTAGCTGAAGCCGCCGCAAGCCACCACGCCCTTGAAGTCTTCGAGCTTGACGCGGCCGGTCTGCAGGTCGGTCATGTGCACGTCGAATGCCTCGAAGCCTGCCTCGGTGAAGGCGTAGGCCATTTCCACATGCGAGTTCACGCCCTGTTCGCGCAGGATGGCGACCTTGGGCTTGGAGAGCTGAAGGTACGGCGCGGCCACGTTGTCGGCGGCATCGAACGTGAGGTGCACATGCAGGCCGGGGTCGGTGGGTTCGCCCGCTGCGGCGTGCTCGGCATCGGCGTTGGCGGGGTTGTCGCGCTGCTGGCAGATCTTCCAGCTCACGGCATCCCACACCTGGTGCAGGTCGGCCAGCGGGGCGCTGAACACGGCCTTGGCGTCACGCCAGACCTGCAGCTCGCCCTTGCCCGCATCGATGCTGGACGATGCCGGGCGCGTCTTGCCGACGAAATGGCTGAACCTGGACAGGCCATGCTCGCGCAGCGTCTGCATCACGTCGTTGCGCTCTGCGGTGCGCACCTGCAGCAGCACGCCCAGTTCTTCGTTGAACAGGGCCTTGAGCGTGAGTTCTTCGCGGCGCGCGCTGACTTGCTGCGCCCAGTTCTTGGCGTCTCCGGTTTCCATGCGGCTGTCACTGATGCCGTCGCCCTCGGTGACCAGCATGTCCACGTTCAGCGCCACGCCCACATGGCCGGCAAAGGCCATTTCGGCGGCCGCCGCCAGCAGGCCGCCATCGCTGCGGTCGTGGTAGGCCAGTATCTGGCCCTTGGCGCGCAGCGCGTTCACGGCGTTGACCAGGTTGACCAGGTCTTGCGGGTCGTCCACATCGGGCACCACGTCGCCGCTTTGCTCCAGCGTCTGGCCCAGGATGCTGCCGCCCATGCGGTTCTGGCCTTTGCCCAGGTCGATCAATACCAGCGTGGTGTCGGCCTCAGTGGCGTCGAGCTGCGGCGTGAGCGTGCCGCGCACGTCAGACAGCGAAGCGAAGGCGCTCACGATCAGGCTGACGGGCGAGGTGACCTTCTTCTTGTCGCTGCCGTCCGACCACTGCGTGCGCATGGACAGACTGTCCTTGCCCACGGGGATGGAGACGCCCAGCGCAGGGCACAGCTCCATGCCCACGGCCTTCACGGTCTCAAACAGCGCAGCGTCTTCGCCGGGCTCGCCGCAGGCGGCCATCCAATTCGCGCTGAGCTTCACGCGGGGCAGCTCAATGGGCGCTGCCAGCAGGTTGGTGATGGCTTCTGCCACGGCCATGCGGCCCGACGCGGGGGCATTGATGGCAGCCAGCGGCGTGCGCTCGCCCATGCTCATGGCCTCGCCCGCAAACCCTTTGTAATCGGCCAGCGTCACGGCGCAATCGGCCACGGGCACCTGCCAGGGGCCGACCATCTGGTCGCGGTGGCTGAGGCCGCCCACGGTGCGGTCGCCAATGGTGATGAGGAAGCGCTTGGACGCCACGGTGGGGTGGGCCAGCACGTCGATCACGGCCTTTTGCAGCGGCACGCCGGTCAAGTCCATCGGTGCGAATTCGCGCACCACGGTCTTCACGTCGCGATGCATCTTGGGCGGCTTGCCCAGCAGCACGTTCATGGGCATGTCCACGGGCAGCTTTTGGTCTTCTGCCGTGGCGGCAGGGTCGTGCAGCACCAGCTGGCGCTCTTCGGTGGCCGTGCCGATCACGGCAAACGGGCAGCGCTCGCGTTCGCAAAAGGCCTGGAACAGCGGCAGGGATTCGGGCGCAATCGCCAGCACATAGCGCTCTTGCGACTCGTTGCTCCAGATTTCCTTGGGCGCCATGCCCGATTCTTCGAGCTGCACGGCACGCAAATCGAAGCGTGCGCCACGGCCTGCATCGTTGGTCAACTCGGGGAACGCATTCGACAAACCACCCGCACCCACGTCGTGGATGGCGAGGATGGGGTTGGCCGCGCCCTGCGCCCAGCAGTGGTTGATGACCTCTTGCGCACGGCGCTCGATCTCGGGGTTGCCGCGCTGCACAGAGTCGAAGTCCAGCTCGGCCGCGTTGGTGCCGGTGGCCATGGAGCTGGCCGCGCTGCCGCCCATGCCGATGCGCATGCCGGGGCCGCCCAGCTGGATGAGCAGCGAGCCGGCAGGGAATTCAATTTTCTTCGTCAGCTCGGCATCGATCACGCCCACGCCGCCCGCGATCATGATGGGCTTGTGGTAGCCGCGCTGAACGCCACCGACGTTTTGCTCGTACTCGCGGAAGTAGCCGTTCAGATTGGGGCGGCCGAATTCGTTGTTGAACGCCGCGCCACCCAGAGGGCCTTCGACCATGATCTGCAGCGGGCTGGCAATGTGCTCTGGCTTGCCCACGGTGCTGCCCCACAGCTTGGAGACGGTAAACCCGGTCAAACCGGCCTTGGGCTTGGAGCCACGGCCGGTAGCGCCTTCGTCGCGGATCTCGCCGCCCGCGCCGGTGGATGCGCCCGGGAACGGCGAGATGGCCGTGGGGTGGTTGTGCGTCTCCACCTTCATCAGCACATGCTGGCTAACGCTGCTCTTTTGATAGCTATTGGCACTTGACTCACTGGCGCTTACGGCCATCTTTGCCACAAAACGCTCCACCTGATGGCCTTCCATGACCGAGGCGTTGTCCGAATACGCGATCACCGTGTGCTGGGGCGCCAGCTGGTGCGTGTTGCGGATCATGCCGAACAGGCTCTTGTCCTGCGCCACGCCGTCGATGGTGAACTCGGCGTTGAAGATTTTGTGGCGGCAGTGTTCGCTGTTGGCCTGCGCGAACATCATCAGCTCCACATCGGTGGGGTTGCGCTTCAGGCCCGTGAAGGCGGTCACGAGGTAGTCGATTTCATCATCGGCCAGCGCCAGGCCAAAGCGGGTGTTGGCGGCTTCCAGCGCAGCGCGGCCACCGGCCAGCACGTCCACATGCTCCATGGGCACGGGTTGCAGCTCGGTGAACAGCGCGGCAGCGGCGCTGCGGTCGGCCACCACCGATTCGGTCATGCGGTCGTGCAGCAGGGCGGCCACCTGGGCCAGTTGCTCGGCACTCAGCTCGGGCGCCTTGCCCAGCAGGCTGGCCTTGAGACTGACATGGTATTCGGTGATGCGCTCGACCCGGCGAATGGCCAGGCCGCAATTGCGCGCGATGTCGGTGGCCTTGGAAGCCCAGGGCGAGAGCGTGCCCAGGCGCGGTGTGACGATGAGGACGGTACCGTCGGCAGGGCCAGCATACGGATCGCCGTAGGTCAGCAGCGCTGCCAGGCGCTCTTTTTCGGAGGGCGTGGGGGCCGCATCGGTAGCGATCAGGTGCACGAAGCGTGCCGCAATGCCGCTGATCCGGGGGTGAATGGCCTCCAGAGCGGGTTGAAGTTGCTGGGCGCGAAAGGAGCTGAGGGCGTTGCCGCCCGCCAGCGTGGTCATGTGCAAGGTCACGGTAGCGGCCTGTTCGAAATGAGAGGGGATAAGGTGCGACGGGCCTCCTGCGTCACCGGGTGCGGCCACCCCGCAGAGGCGGCCACTGCCCGGTCAGATGACGCAAGGGATGCTTTTGGCGCAGCCCGCCATTTTACCGGGAGCAGCCCACCGCCCATGCCCCTGCCCGGCAAGGCTTGAGGTGCGATGGGATAATTGCGGCATGAGTATCACCATCAAAACCGCGGAGGACATCGCCGGCATGCGCCTCGCCTGCCGCCTGGCCTCTGAAGTGCTGGACTACATCGCGCCGCACATCAAACCCGGCATCACCACCAAGGAAATCGACCGCCTGGGCGCCGAATGCATGGCCCAGCAAGGCACCATCTCGGCCACCGTGGGCTACCAGCCACCGGGCTACCCACCCTATCCCGGTGCACTGTGCACCTCGGTCAACCATGTGGTGTGCCACGGCATCCCCAATGACAAGCCCTTGAAGAAGGGCGACATCGTCAATGTGGACGTCACCGTCATCACCAAGGATGGCTGGTATGGCGACAACAGCCGCATGTACCTGATTGGCGAATGCTCGATTGCCGCCAAGCGACTGTCCGCCCTGACCTACGACGCCATGTGGCTGGGCATCCAGCAGGTGCGGCCCGGCGCGCACCTGGGCGACATCGGTCACGCCATCCAGAAATTTGCCGAAGGGCATGGCTTCTCGGTGGTGCGCGAGTTTTGCGGCCACGGCATCGGCAAGGTGTTCCACGAGGAGCCCCAGGTACTGCACTACGGCCGCCCCGGCACGCTCGAAGAACTCAGGCCCGGCATGGTGTTCACCATCGAGCCCATGATCAACGCCGGCCGGCGCGAGATCAAGGAGTTCGGCAACGATGGCTGGACCATCGTCACCAAGGACCACAGCCTGTCGGCGCAGTGGGAACACACGGTGCTGGTCACCGAGACCGGCTACGAGGTGATGACTTTGTCGGCCGGTTCGCCCCCGCTGCCCGCCTTTGTGACCGCCACGGCCACCTGAGGTGCGCCTGCCGCGAGCACGACTCTTGCTTGCCCAGGTCATGGCCCATCGCTTTCTTCCACTCCCTTGCCCATGACCGAAATCCACGCCCTGCGGGACGCCTACCGCCTCGACAAGGCAGCCCTGCTGGCCAGCATGCAGGCTACAGGCGCCTCAACCCGTGGCATCCGCGTGATGCTGCGCAAGCTCTCCACCCTGGCGGGCGGCTTGCTGCAGACCTTGTGGCAACGCGCCCAGCTTCCACCTGACCTGGCCCTGGTGGCGGTGGGCGGTTTTGGACGGGACCAGCTTTTTCCCTTTTCCGACGTCGATGTGCTGGTGCTGCTGCCCGAAGGCAGCACGCCAGAGGCAGGATGCGAACTGCGCACCCGGCTGGAAAGCTTCATTGGCAGTTGCTGGGATGCGGGCCTGGAAATCGGCTCCAGCGTGCGCACGGTGGCAGAGTGCCTGGCCGAGGCGGCGCTGGATGTGACGGTGCAGACCTCGTTGCTGGAGTCGCGCCTGGTCTGTGGCAACCCGGCCCTGTTTGCGCAGTTCCGCCAGCAATACGGCGCCCAGATGGACGCGCAGGCCTTTCTGGTGGCCAAGACGCTGGAAATGCGCCAGCGGCATACCAAATACGAAAACACGCCCTACGCGCTGGAACCCAACTGCAAGGAGTCGCCCGGAGGGCTGCGCGACCTGCAGATGATCCTGTGGGTGGCGCGCGCCGCAGGCCTGGGCAGCACCTGGAAGGAGCTGGCGGCCAGCGGCCTGGCCACGGCGTTCGAGGTACGCCAGATCGAACGCAACGAGGCCCTGCTGTGCCTGATCCGTGCCCGCCTGCACGCCGCCGCCGGCCGGCACGAGGACCGGCTGGTTTTCGACCTGCAGACGGCCGTGGCCGAATCGTTTGGCTACCGGTCGCAAGCGCCCGATGGCACGCGCCTGCCCATGCGCGCCAGTGAAACCCTGATGCGCCGCTATTACTGGGCGGCCAAGGCCGTGTCGCAGCTCAGCCAGATCCTGCTGCTCAACATCGAAGAGCGCCTGAGTCCATCGACCCACGAACCGCGGCCGATCAACGCGCGCTTTTTCGAGAAAGCCGGGCTCATCGAAGTGGCCAGCGATGACCTGTACGAGCGCGACCCGCACGCGATTCTGGAGACCTTCCTGCTCTACCAGACCACGGTGGGACTCAAGGATCTCTCGGTGCGCACGCTGCGCGCGCTGTACAACGCACGCGGCGTGATGGACGGCGCCTTTCGGCGCGACCCGGTCAACCGCACCGCCTTCATGCGCATCCTGCAGCAGCCCTCGGGCATCACGCATGCCATGCGGCTCATGAACCAGACATCGGTGCTGGGGCGCTACCTGTGGGCGTTTCGCGGCATCGTGGGGCAGATGCAGCATGACCTGTTCCACGTCTATACCGTGGACCAGCACATCCTGATGGTGCTGCGCAACATGCGCCGCTTCTTCATGGCCGAGCACGCGCATGAATACCCGTTCTGCTCGCAGCTCGCCGCAGGCTGGGACAAGCCCTGGATCCTGTACATCGCCGCGCTGTTCCATGACATCGGCAAGGGCCGCGGTGGTGACCATTCGCTGATAGGCGCCACGGAAGTGCGCCGCTTTTGCCGCCAGCATGGTGTGGCCCGGGAAGACGCCCGGCTCATCGAGTTCCTGGTGCGCGAGCACCTCACCATGAGCACCGTGGCGCAAAAGCAGGACCTGAGCGACCCCGACGTGATCGCCGCCTTTGCGCAGCGCGTGGGTGACGAGCGCAAGCTCACGGCCATGTACCTGCTCACCGTGGCCGACATCCGCGGCACCAGCCCCAAGGTCTGGAACGCCTGGAAAGGCAAGCTGCTCGAAGACCTGTACCGTGCCACCTTGCGCACCCTGGGCGGGCGCGCACCCGACGCAGCGGCCGAAATCGAGGCCCGCAAGCGCGAGGCGCTGGTGCTGCTGGCACTCAACGCCCTGCCCTTCGAGGCCCACAAGGCGCTGTGGGCCACGCTGGATGTCAGCTACTTCATGCGCCACGAGGCCGCCGACATCGCCTGGCACACCCGCCACCTGTCGCGCCATGTGGGTGCGGCCCACCCGGTGGTGCGCGCACGCCAGTCGCTCGCGGGCGAAGGGTTGCAGGTCATGGTTTACGCACCCGACCGGGCCGACCTTTTTGCCCGCATCTGCGGCTACTTCGATCGTGCGGGATTCAGCATTCTGGATGCGCGCGTGCACACGGCCAACAATGGCCACGCACTCGACACCTTCCAGGTCGTTGCCTCCAACCAGCCGGGCCACTACCGCGAACTCACGCACATGGTCGAAAACGATCTGGTGCGCGCCATCGAAACCGGGGGCCCGCTGCCCGACCCCGCCGCCCGGCGCGTGTCACGCCGTGTCAAGAGCTTTCCGGTGGCGCCCCGCGTCACGCTGCGCCCGGACGAAAAAGCACAGCGCTGGCTGCTGGCGATCTCGGCGAGCGATCGCGCCGGCTTGCTCTACCTGGTGGCTCGTATCCTGGCCCGCCACCAGTTGAGCGTGCAGCTGGCCAAGGTGAGCACGCTGGGCGAACGCGTCGAGGACACCTTCCTGATCCAGGGCCCGGAACTGCAAAGCAACGCCCGGCAGATCGAGATCGAAACCGAGTTGCTGCAAGCCCTTTCGGCCTGAGTGGCGGTCCATGGCCTGATACGGTCTTGCATTCAAGCGGATAACCAGGCGGGAAGCCGCAGACAGTGCTCTAGCACGGCAAGGCGAACCAACTATCGTTTACGTTTGAAGGCAAAACCGCATGAGTGGCGGCGGTCGATTCCCCCGCCGCCTCCAGGCGATCACGCCCTGCGGCCGTCGCCTGCGTCGCAAGCCGTCAGCACACGGTGTGCCACCATGTCCAGCGCGGGCCGGGTGTTGCCCTGCTTGTCTGTCCATACCCGGGGCGTAAGGCCGCCGGCCAGGGCAACGGGCTCGCCCTCACCCAGCGCCTGCAAGGCAGCGCACAAGGCAGGCTCGAAGCCGATCACATTCACGATCAGCGTTTCACCATCGCCACTGGTAGCCAGCACCTTGGCCACGGCAAAGGGCTTGCCCGCCTTGTCGGTGCGCAGTTCTACCGAACCAAAAAGCTTGCCTGCGACGAGTCCACTGATCATGGGATTTCCGGTAGGAGAGGATAAGGACAAGCCAGGACCCGCGGGCCCCGCGCCTGCACATAGCAAAAAAGCCCAGAACCTTACGGCTCTGGGCTTTTGCTATCAATGGTCGGCGTGGCGGGATTCGAACTCGCGACCCCTTGCACCCCATGCAAGTGCGCTACCAGGCTGCGCTACACGCCGACAAGACTTAGATTATATACAGATAATTCATCCGTCCCGGGAAAGCAGTGCACGAATTTCAAATAATTCCTGGCGCACCCCATGGCTGTCGAGCCAGACGCTGGCGGAATCGGCGCACAGGCCTTCCATGGCATCGTTGGCCACGACACCGTGCACCGATTCCGGCACCAGCACCTGCGGCGGCGCTTCATCGTGCCCAAAAGGCGCCGGTTCCTGCAAGCGATTGCGTGCCCCGCTGATGGTGAAGCCCTGGTCGTACAGCAGATCACGGATGCGCCGGATCATGAGCACCTCGTGGTGCTGGTAATACCGGCGGTTGCCACGACGCTTCATGGGCCGCAGCTGGGTGAATTCCTGCTCCCAATAGCGCAACACATGTGGCTTGACGCCGCACAGCTCCGCAACCTCACCAATCGTGAAGTACCGCTTGGCGGGAATCGAAGGAAGCTGGGTGCCCATAGATGCTGGTTCGGACGGAAAGCTGGCTAGCGTACTGCAGACAGGCTGCAAACGCCAGAATGAAACAACGATGGAGTCAAACTGTTCACGCTTCACCCAGCCACCGAAGCAGCAGACTGGATCTGCTCCTTGAGCTTGCTGCTGGCATGGAAGGTCACCACCCGGCGTGCCTGGATGGGGATGGCCTCACCCGTGCGCGGGTTGCGCCCCGGCCGTGGCGCCTTGGTCCGGATCTGGAAATTTCCAAAACCCGAGAGTTTGACGTCCTTGCCATCCACCAGGCGTTGGGCGATGAGGTCGAAGAAAGCGTCGATCATGTCCTTGGACTCGCGCTTGTTCAGTCCGATCTGATCGAACAGGAGATCGGCCAGCTGCGCCTTGGTCAGCGCAGGGGTTTCGATACTGTCTACCGCAAATTCAATCACGCAGGCGCTCCCGGTTCCAGATCAAACACGCAACCGTCCACCAGTGTCGGCTACCCATCGGGCCACCACCGCTTGCACCGCGGCCTCGATCTCGGCTTCGGTCAGCGTGGCTTCGTCGCGTCCCAGCGTGAGGCGCACCGCCAGGCTTTTTTCGCCGGCAGCCAGGCCGCCTGCGGGAGCCGTTTCACCAGCGCGCAAAGGCTTGGGACGGTACACGTCAAACAGCACGGCAGAACGCAACATGCCGCCGGGGATGGCCGCCGTGATGGCATCCATCACCTGCGCATGCGTCACCCGCTCGGCCACCACCACGGCCAGATCGCGCTCGACCGCCTGGTGCTTGGCCACCGCCTTGAACTCGGGCACCACGCGCTGCAGCACGGCATCCAGCTCCAGCTCGAACATCACCGGCGCCTGGGGCAGGTCCCACGACTGGCGCCACTGCGGATGCAGTTCGCCCACGAAGCCGCTGGCGCGTCCATTCACCAGCACGCGGGCACAGCGCCCGGGGTGCATGGCGGGATGGGTGCCCGGCTCGAAGGTGGCGCGCAGCGGCGCCAGCAAGGCCTCCACATCGCCCTTCACATCAAAGAAGTCGATGGCCTGTTCCTTGCGGCCCCATTGCAATGCATCGTTCGGGCCATAGGCCAGGCCGGACACGCGCATGGGCTGATGGAAACCTTCCACCGTGGTGTCGGTGTTGCGCACGCCAGCGTCGCGCAGGAACACCCGGCCCAGCTCGAACACGCGCACGCGCTCGGCCTTGCGGTCCAGGTTGAATTTCAAAACCTGCAGCAAAGAACCCAGCAAACTGGAACGCATGACGCTCATGTGGCTTGCAATCGGGTTGAGCAGCCGGATGGGTTGCGCATTGCCAGCCAACTCCAGCTCCCAGCGCTCTTCCACAAAGCTGAAGTTGATCGTCTCTTGATAACCCAACCCTGCCAGGGAGCGGCGCACCGCGAACGGGCTGCGCGTGGCCTCGGGTGAAAGCTTGGGCGTGATGGGCGCCAGCGGCGGTGTGGTGGGCAGGTGGTTGTAGCCCACCATGCGCGCCACTTCCTCGATCAGGTCTTCCTCGATCGTGATGTCGAAACGGAACGACGGCGGCGTGACGGTGACGGTGCCGTCGCCCTGCACCACCGGCAGCCCCAGGCGTTGCAATGCATCGGCACACTGCACCTGCGTGAGCGGCATGCCGATGACCTTGGCCGCACGCGCCACGCGCAACGTGACAGGCTTGGGGGTCGGCAGGTTCACCGTCTGGTCGTCCATGGGGCCGCACAGGGTGTCGGACGTGCCGCAGATGTCGATGACCAGCTGCGTGATGCGCTCGATGTGCTCCACCGTCAGGCTCGGATCCACGCCGCGCTCGAAGCGGTGCCCCGCATCGGTCGAGAAATTGAAGCGGCGCGAGCGGCCTGCCACCGCCTTGGGCCACCAGAAGGCGGCCTCGATATAGATGTGCCTGGTGTCGTCGGACACCGCCGTGGCATCACCGCCCATGATGCCGGCCAGCGATTCGACCTGGTTGTCGTCGGCGATCACGCCCACCTTGTCGTCCACCGTGATGGTGTTGCCATTGAGCAGCTTGAGCTGCTCGCCCGGCTTGCCCCAGCGCACATCGAGACCGCCGTGGATCTTGTCCAGGTCGAAAATGTGCGAGGGGCGGCCCAGCTCGAACATCACGTAGTTGGAAATGTCCACCAGCGGCGACACGCCGCGCTGGCCGCAACGCGCCAGGCGGTCCAGCATCCACTGCGGGGTGGCGGCGCGCGTGTTGACGTTGCGCACGATGCGGCCCGAGAAGCGGCCGCACAGATCGGGGGCGCTCACCTTCACGGGCAGCTTGTCGGACAGCTTTGCGCTCACTACCGGAAACGACGGTTGCTGCAGCGGCGTGCCCGTGAGTGCCGACACTTCGCGCGCAATGCCATAGACGCTCAGGCAATGCGCCAGATTGGGTGTGAGCTTGAGGGTGAACAGCGTGTCATCCAGATTCAGGTGCGCGCGGATGTCCTGGCCCACGGGCGCCGAAGCATCCAGCTCCAGCAGGCCGCCGTGGTCTTCCGACAGCTTGAGCTCGCGCGCCGAGCACAGCATGCCCTGGCTCTCCACGCCGCGCAGCTTGCCTACCTTGATGAGGAACGGCTTGCCATCGTCGCCGGGCGGCAACTCGGCACCCACCAGCGCGCAAGGCACCTTGATGCCCACGCGGGCATTGGGAGCGCCGCACACGATGTTGAGCAAGGCGCCCTGCCCCACGTCCACCTGGCACACACGCAGGCGGTCGGCGTCAGGGTGCTGCACGGCCTCCTTGATCTCGCCCACGACGATGTGGGTGAACGGCGGCGCGACGGGGCGCAGCTCTTCGACCTCCAGGCCGGCCATGGTCAGCGTGTCGGCCAGTTCTTGGGTTGTCAGCGGTGGATTGCAGAATTCGCGCAACCAGGACTCGGGGAATTGCATAGGGAGATTCTTTGGCGTTAGCTCTTAAAAATATAGCTGGTTGCGCTTGTCAACAATAGATTCCAATAGACAAAGATGCATTCAAATCCAATGAAGACAGGCGCTGGCAGCTCACTTTTTTGCGTTATTGAAACTGCGACAGGAAACGGATGTCGCCATCAAAGAACAAACGCAGATCGTTGACACCGTAGCGCAGCATCGTCAGGCGGTCAGGCCCCATGCCGAAGGCGAAACCGATGTACTTTTCGGGGTCGAGTCCCATGTTGCGCACCACATTGGGGTGCACCTGGCCTGAGCCCGCCACCTCCAGCCAGCGGCCGGCCAGCGGGCCTGACTGGAACTGGATATCGATCTCGGCGCTGGGCTCGGTGAACGGGAAGAAGCTGGGCCGAAAGCGCAGCACCAGGTCATCGCTTTCGAAGAAAGTGCGGCAGAAAGCCGTGAAGATGACCTTCAGGTCCTTGAAGCTCACGTTCTCGCCAATCCACAGGCCTTCGCACTGGTGGAACATGGGCGAATGCGTGGCATCACTGTCCACGCGGTAGGTACGGCCCGGCACGATGACGCGAATCTCGGGCATCGGCTGGCCCGCGTCCAGCAGTGCGCGGTGCTTCTTGACATGCTGCACGGCATGGCGCACCTGCACCGGACTGGTGTGCGTGCGCAGCAGGTTGGGCGCGCCGGGAGCGCCGCCCTCCACATAAAAGGTGTCATGCATGGACCGCGCGGGATGGTCCTCGGGCGTGTTCAGTGCAGTGAAATTGAACCAGTCGGTCTCGATCTCGGGGCCTTCGGCCACGTCAAAGCCCATGGAGCCGAAGATGCCCTGGATGCGTTCGAGCGTGAGCGATACCGGATGCAAACCGCCCTGCCCGCGCTGGCGGCCCGGCAGGCTCACATCCAGCGCCTCGGCCTTGAGCTGCACCTGCAGCTCCGCGTCGGCCAGCGCCTGGCGGCGCGCCGTGAGGGCCGCCTCGATGGCCTGCTTGGCGACATTGATGGCGGCGCCGCGAGATTTTTTTTCCTCGACGGAAAGCTGCGCCATGCCCTTCATGAGCTCGGTCACGCGGCCCGACTTGCCCAGAAACTGCGCCTTGGCGTTTTCCAGATCTGCGGGAGTGGCGCTTTGGGCAAACAGTTGCGTCGCGCTCTCTACCAGGGAATCCAACTCGTTCATACCGACTCTTTCATGACTTACGCAAACAAGGATGCACAAGCGACATTTCCATATGGCAAGCGCCTTGCCTCAGCCCGTTTTGCGTAAGTCGTTCTTTATCGACTCGTGAAAATGAACAAGGGCTAGTGCCTTTTCAAGCCCTAGCCCTTGCTGTTATTGCGCAAGCAGCTATCAGGACGATAGCCGCTCATCGTGAACTCAAGCAGCCAGCTTGGCCTTGACTTGCTCCACGATGCTGCCAAAGGCAGCCTTGTCGTGCACGGCGAGGTCGGCCAGCATCTTGCGGTCGATCTCGATGGATGCCTTCTTCAGGCCGTTGGCGAACTGGCTGTAGGTCAGGCCCAGTTCACGGGCAGCGGCGTTGATACGGGCGATCCACAACTGGCGGAACACGCGCTTCTTGGTGCGGCGGTCACGGTAGGCATATTGCCCAGCCTTCATTACCGCCTGTTTGGCGATACGGAAGACATTACCGCGGCGACCACGGAAACCCTTGGCAAGGGCGAGAACTTTCTTGTGACGGGCACGGGCCGTTACACCACGTTTGACGCGAGGCATGTATGTACTCCTTGTTCGTCAGTTATTAAAGGCCAGCACTGGGCAGCATTTGTGCGATCGAGCCCATGTTGGTCTCATGCACAGCAACTGCACCACGCAGGTGGCGCTTGTTCTTGGTGGTCTTCTTGGTCAGGATGTGACGCTTGAAGGCTTGACCGCGCTTGACGGTGCCACCGGGACGAACGCGGAAACGTTTTTTCGCGCTGCTCTTGGTCTTCATTTTGGGCATGTGAATGCTCCTTTTCGTTGTGCTCGTGAGGCGTTTGCAAACCGATCTGCAAACTTGTTGGCCCCGAGCCACTTTTATCGAAAGGCTTTCGCCTCTCGTTCGGCAGTGCCAAAGCACCACCTGATTGAACGCTGCCCCCTTGCGGTTGCAGCGCTCAAATTCTCCAATCCATTCAGGCCGAAGTGCCAGACGCCGGAGCAGCTTCCGCCACCGGCTTGGCCGCAGGCTTCTTCTTGCCCGGGGCGATCATCATGATCATCTGGCGGCCTTCCAGTTTGGGAAACTGCTCGATGATGATGGAATCTGCCAGCTCGTCGCGGATGCGGTTCAGCAAGGCCAAGCCCAATTCCTGGTGCGTGATTTCACGGCCACGGAACCGCAGCGTGATCTTGCACTTGTCGCCGTCCGCCAGAAAGCGGCGGATGTTGCGCATCTTGATGTTGTAGTCGCCATCGTCCGTACCCGGACGGAACTTGACTTCCTTGATCTCGATGACCGTCTGCTTGGCCTTGGCTTCCGCAGCACGCTTTTGCTCTTGATACTTGAACTTGCCGTAGTCCATGAGGCGGCACACCGGCGGATTGGCGGTGGCGGCAATCTCCACCAGATCCACATCCAATTCACCGGCCATGCGCAGAGCCTCCATGAGACTGACCACACCCAAAGGCTCATTCTCAGGACCGGAAAGACGAACTTCCGGGGCCATGATTTCACGGTTCAGGCGGTGCTTGCGCTCTTCACGGTGGCGGCGATCACGAAATTCAGTAGCGATGGCTATCTTCCTTGAATCAAAATGCTACAAAATAAGTAGCTAACACCGCACAACGGGCGCACGCCAGAGCATGTTTTCATTCAAAATCACACTTTGGAAGCGATGTCCTGGGCGATCAGCTCTGCGAACGCTTCAACGGACATCACACCGAGGTCTCGATTGCCCCGGGTGCGCACTGCGACGGCACCTGCTGCCTTCTCCTTGTCACCAGCGACGAGTATATAAGGCAGCTTTTGCAACGAATGCTCGCGTATTTTATACGTAATCTTCTCGTTGCGCAGATCGAGCGCCACCCTAAGGTCTTGATGGGGCAGCGATTTTTGCAGTTTCGCGGCAATTTCGCGACAGTAGTCGGCCTGTGCATCGGTGATGTTGAGCACCGCAACCTGCACCGGCGCCAGCCATGTCGGCAATGCTCCCGCGTGCTGCTCGATCAGAATGCCGATGAAGCGCTCCAGGCTGCCGACGATGGCGCGGTGCAGCATCACGGGCCGGTGGCGCGCACCGTCCTCGCCCACATATTCGGCGTCGAGGCGCTCAGGCATGGAAAAGTCCACCTGCATGGTGCCGCATTGCCATTGCCGGCCGATCGCATCCTTGAGCGTGTATTCGATCTTGGGGCCGTAGAAAGCGCCATCGCCCGGCGCAATTTCGAACTCGCAGCCCGATGCCCGCAGGCTCTCCATCAGTGCGTGCTCGGCCTTGTCCCAGCTCTCGTCGGAACCAATGCGCGCCTCAGGGCGCGTGGCCACCTTGTAGATGATGTTCTCGAAGCCAAAGTCCTTGTAGACCTTCTGCAGCAAAGCCGTATAGGCCGTGCACTCGGGCAGGATATGGTCTTCGGTGCAGAAGATGTGCCCGTCGTCCTGCGTGAAGCCGCGTACACGCATGATGCCGTGCAACCCGCCCGTGGGCTCGTTGCGGTGGCATTGGCCGAACTCGCCGTAGCGCAGCGGCAGGTCGCGGTAGCTCTTGATGCCCTGCTTGAAGATCAGGATGTGGCCGGGACAGTTCATCGGCTTGAGCGCATAGTCGCGCTTCTCCGATTCGGTCGTGAACATGTTGTCGCGGTATTTGTCCCAGTGACCGGTCTTTTCCCACAGCGTCTTGTCGAGCAGCTGCGGGCCCTTGACTTCCTGGTAGCCGTTGTCACGGTAAACGCGGCGCATGTACTGCTCCACCTCCTGCCACACCGTCCAGCCCTTGGGGTGCCAGAAAACGACGCCCGGCGCATGGTCGTCGATGTGGAACAGGTCGAGCTCACGACCCAGCTTGCGGTGGTCGCGCTTCTCGGCCTCCTCCAGCATCGTCAAATACTGCTGCAGCTCGTCCTTGGTGGCCCAGGCCGTGCCATAGACCCGCTGCAGCATTTCGTTGCGATGGTCACCGCGCCAGTAGGCGCCCGCCACTTTCATGAGTTTGAAGAACTTGAGCTTGCCGGTACTGGGTACATGCGGACCCCGGCACAGGTCTTCGAAACTGCCTTCGCGGTACAGGCTCACATCTTCGTTGCTGGGAATGCTGGCAATGATCTCGGCCTTGTAGTGCTCACCCAGGCCCTTGAAGTACGCCACGGCCTCATCGCGTGGCAGCACGCGCCGCACCACGGGTTCATCCCTGGCGGCGAGCTCAGTCATGCGCTTTTCAATGGCGACAAGGTCTTCAGGGGTGAAGGGCCGTTTGTACGAAAAATCGTAGAAAAACCCGTTCTCGATCACCGGGCCAATCGTGACCTGCGCATCAGGAAACAGCTCCTTGACCGCATAGGCCAGCAGGTGGGCGGTGGAATGGCGAATCACCTCCAGGCCGTCGGCATCCTTGGCCGTCACGATGGAGAGCGGGCTGTCCTGGGTGATCTGGTGGCTGGTATCGACCACCTTGTCTCCGATCTTGCCAGCCAGCGCAGCCTTTGCCAGGCCAGCACCAATCGAAGCAGCCACCTCGGCCACGGTGACGGGGCCGGGATATTCGCGCTGAGAACCATCGGGGAGCGTGATGTGAATCATGGAAATCCTTGTCAAATCTTTTCAGGTGGGATGCGCTTGCCTGGCCCAGAACGCAAAAAAGCGCGGTACAGGTCCGCGCTTAGGAAAGGGGAAAGGTGAATCCCGAGCAGGCGCGAACGGCCGGCCTCAACGGCCGGTGAACATCTCCGATGTAGTTCGCGGTGTCATAACCAGCATGCCTTTCTCGCCCTTGTTGCATTGATCGGTGGCGCATTTTACCCTCTGCCAATAAAAAAGCCCGAAGCGGCAGCTTCGGGCTTGTGCACTGTGGCGCCAGGGATCAGTGGAACTGCTCTTCTTCGGTGGAACCCGTCAGGGCCTTCACGGAAGACGAACCGCCCTGGATCACCGTGGTCACATCGTCGAAGTAGCCTGCGCCCACTTCCTGCTGGTGCGACACGAAGGTGTAACCCTTTTCGCGGGCGGCGAACTCGGGCTCCTGCACCATGTTCACGTAGTGCTTCATGCCTTCGCCGCGGGCGTAGGCGTGGGCGAACTGGAAGGTGTTGTACCAGTTGATATGGATGCCTGCCAGCGTGATGAACTGGTACTTGTAACCCAGGGCCGACAGCTCTTCCTGGAAAGAGGCGATCTGCGAGTCGCTGAGGTTCTTCTTCCAGTTGAACGATGGCGAGCAGTTGTACGACAGCAGCTTGCCAGGGTTGGCGGCCAGCACGGCCTGGGCGAATTCACGGGCGAAGCCGATGTCAGGCACGCCGGTCTCGCACCACACCAGGTCGGCATAGGGAGCGTAGGCAATGCCACGGCTGATGGCTTGCTCCAGACCGTTCTTGACGCGATAGAAGCCTTCCTGCGTGCGCTCGCCGGTCAGGAAGGGCTTGTCGTTGGCGTCGTGGTCGGACGTGATCAGGTTGGCGGCTTCCGCGTCGGTGCGGGCCAGGATGATGGTGGGCACGCCCATCACGTCGGCGGCGAAGCGGGCCGAGATCAGCTTCTCGCAGGCTTCCTGCGTAGGCACCAGCACCTTGCCACCCATGTGGCCGCACTTCTTCACGGCGGCCAGCTGGTCTTCGAAGTGCACGCCGGCAGCACCGGCGGCGATCATGTTCTTCATCAGCTCGAAAGCGTTCAGCACGCCGCCAAAGCCGGCTTCCGCATCGGCCACGATGGGCAGGAAGTAGTCGATGAATTCCTTGTCGCCGGGGTTGATGCCACGGCCCCACTGGATTTCGTCAGCACGCTTGAAGGTGTTGTTGATGCGGCGCACCATGGTAGGCACCGAGTCGTAGGCGTACAGCGACTGGTCGGGGTACATGGTTTCCGACGTGTTGCCGTCCGCAGCGACTTGCCAGCCCGACAGGTACACGGCTTCGAGGCCTGCCTTGGCCTGCTGCATGGCCTGGCCGGCGGAGATCGCGCCAAAGGCGTTCACATAGCCCTTCTTGGCACCGCCGTTGACCTTTTCCCACAGCTTTTCCGCGCCGCGCTTGGCCAGCGTGTGCTCGATGGGCAGCGAGCCGCGCAGGCGCACCACATCAGCAGCGGTATAGCCCCGCTTGACACCCTTCCAGCGGGGGTTTTGGGCCCAGTCTTTTTCCAGGGCGGCAATTTGCTGTTCGCGGCTCAGTTGTTCATTGAAGGATTGGGGCATGGGTCACTCCAGGGGTTGTTGAAAAAAACCGGGCTGTATTTGCCAGCCCATGGGAAGTACTTTAAGTCTTCTATAAGACCTGCACAAGCTCTTATGTCTTATATAAGATATAAATTTTTCCATTCAAAAACAACAGGTTAAATACAGAATTTCTCAATATGAAAATTGTTTTCTCATATCGAGAAAACTTTCAACGCTGCATTTCGTTCAAATTTTGAATTGTGAAATCACAATTTTGTATTGTGATAAGTCGCGCAACACCTCAGAGAACCTGTCGGCAACTTCCACGCAGTGGGCGGCGTCCCAATCTAGGCTGGTATGGTTTCATCCGTGAGACACGGCAACACCCGCACTTCTCCAGAGACTCCCCGTTGCATCGGCACCCTGCTCGCTCACGCCCCGGCACAAAGCATCGCTGACCAGAATGGGGAGGCGCTTCATCGGGCATGATGCGCAGTCCTGATTTTCCAGCCGCCAAGACGCATGAATGCCCCCAGCCGCCCCATCGCCTATCTGTGTCTGGCACTGAGCATGGCCCTGGTAGGCAGTTACGTGGCACTGTCCAAGCCGCTGGCGGCGGCTTTGCCGGTGTTTCTGCTGGCCTGGATGCGCTTTGGCATCGGTGGGCTGGCCATGGTGCACTGGCTGAAGAAACCCGCCGACGAACCACCCCTGACACCCCAGGTGCGGCGGCTGCTGTTTCTGGAGTCCTTCCTCGGCAATTTCCTGTTCACCCTCTGCATGATCTATGGCGTAAGCCTGACCAGCGCCGTGTCCGCAGGCGTGATCATGGCCACCATTCCGGCGGCTGTGGCCGTGATGAGCTGGCTATTCCTGCGCGAGCGCGTGGCGCCGCGCACCTGGGTGGCGGTGGCCTGTGCCGTGGTGGGTGTTGCGCTTTTATCACTGTCAAAATCAGAGCTGCCAGCCAATGCAGGGCATGCGCTGGATGGCAAAAACACCCCAAACCTTGTCTGGCTCGGGCAATTGCTGCTGGTGGGCGCCGTGGTTTGCGAAGCGGCGTATTCGGTCATCGGCAAGAAACTCACGGGGGCGCTCGGCCCCAAACGCATCACCTCGCTGATCAACCTGTGGGGGTTTGCGCTGTCCACCCCGCTGGGCCTTTACATGGCCTGGGGATTCGACTTTGCAGCGGTGGGCTGGAACACCTGGCTGCTCCTGGTGTTTTATGCACTGGCAGCCTGCATGTGGACCGTGTGGCTGTGGATGACGGGCCTGAAAGCCGTGCCGGCGGCACAAAGCGGCATATTCACCGTGCTGTTGCCTGTCAGCGCCGCGCTGGTGGGGGTGCTGGTGCTGGGCGAATCCTTTTCGGGCCTGCAGTTGCTGGCCTTTGGCATTGCGCTGGCCAGCGTGCTGCTGGCCACCCTGCCCACGCGTGCGGCGCTGCGCGTGGGCCTCCAGGTCGATTCAAGCCACAAGTGACCGGGCGCTGACAACGATGCCGTCGGCGTCCGCGCAGAGCCAGTCGCCCGGACGCACCCACACGCCCTGGATCTGCACGGCCACATCGCGCTGGCCCTCGTTGCGCTTTTCGGTGGGCAGGGGCATCAGGCCCAGGGCGCGGATGCCCACGGCGGCTGCATTCAGTTCGGCAACATCGCGCGCACAGCCATCCACCACCACGCCGGCCCAGCCATTGCGGGCAGCGGCGGCGGCCAGGTTGCCGCCCACCAGGGCGCGCCGCAAAGAGCCCCCGCCATCCACCACGAGCACGCGACCCAGACCGGGAGAATCCACCGCGACCTTGACCAGGGTGTTGTCCTCAAAGCACTTCACCGTTGCCACCGTGCCGGCAAAGGCCGCCACGCCGCCGTAGCTGTGGAATACGGGCGGCAGTACGCGAAATGCACCGCTGTCGTCGCCCTTGTGCGCGTCACAGATATCACAGGTGCTGAATGCCGTAGAAGAAGGGGCGGTCATGTCGGGAAACCTTTCACGCGGGAAGTTGCAGGAGTAGAAGGCGCGGCGCCGTCATGGCGTCGGCAGATTGTCGCGCCGCGCGGGAAAGCACCGGAAGCCGGGGCATGCATGAGGCATTCCCAAGCGCCCTCTGCAGCCCCTGCACAGTGCTCCACCGCAACAAATCGAGGTAAAAAAAGGCTTGGCCCGCTTGGAAACGTGTTTTTTTCCCAGTAGCATCACCGTGCCAGTGGGAAAGTCTCACTTTCGCTGGTGAAAATTTACTTCCAACAAGGACAACCCGACATGGCAACTGCAAAAAAAGCTCCGGCAAAAGCCGCTCCCGCAGCCAAGGCGCCCGCCACCAAGGCCGCCGCGCCCGCCAAGAAGCGCACCCCCAATGCTGCCTTCATGAAGGCGCTGACGCCCAGCCCCGCGCTGGCCGCCGTGGTGGGCTCGGCACCGCTGCCGCGCACGGAGATCATCAGCAAGCTGTGGGTGTACATCAAGGCCCATAACCTGCAGGATGCCGCCAACAAGCGCAACATCAATGCAGACGCCAAGCTCAAGGAGCTGTTTGGCAAACCGCAAGTCTCGATGTTCGAACTGGCCGGCCTGATCGGAAAGCACGTCAAGTAAGAAGCTTTCCCTCTTGCTGCAAAAAAACCGGCTTGGCCGGTTTTTTTTCGTCCGGATGCCAGGAAAGTGTCGTGCGTCAACATCAAGGCAAATGAGAATGACCCGCATTTGATGCAACATAAAGAAGCACGACGACGCACAGCCATGTTCACCTGGCCACTGCCTCTCGCCTGCCCGCGGGCGACATGATCCTGTACTCCAGCAGCACGTTGCACCAGGTATTGCCCGTCACACGCGAGCACCGCATCAGCAGCTTTTTCTGGATGGAGAGCATGGTGCGCGGAATGGAGCCGCGCCGGCATCTGGACGACAACGCCTGGGCCTATTTCAGCGGTGGTGCCGCCGACGAGATCACCTTGCGTGCCAACCGCAGCGCCTGGGACGCCCTGCCCCTGTGGCCGCGCGTGCTGCGGCCACTGGCGGGCGGGCACACCCGCGTGCAGCTGCTGGGCCGCACCCTGGCGCACCCCATCTTGCTGGCGCCCATTGCCTTCCAGCGCCTGGCCCACCCCGATGGCGAACTGGCCATGGCCTACGCGGCGGCTGCGCAGGGCGCGGGCGTGGTGCTCAGCACCCAGGCCAGCGTGTCGCTGGAAGCCATTGCCGACGCCGTGCGGCCCGACCCGGGGAGCGGCCCGCTGTGGTTTCAGCTCTACCTGCAGCCAGACCGGGGCTTCACCCAGGCGCTGGTGCAACGCCGAAGCCGCCGGCTACGAAGCCCTGGTGCTGACGGTGGACGCGCCATCGAGCGGCGTGCGCGACCGCGAACGGCGCGCGGGCTTTCGGCTGCCGCCCGGCGTGGGTCCGGTCAACCTGACGGGACTGCAGGCGCCCGCCATCCCCCCACTGCAGCCCGGCCAGAGCGTGCTGTTCGATGCCCTGCTGCACCACGCCCCCACCTGGGACGACATTGCCTGGCTGCAGTCCATCACCCGCCTGCCCGTGCTGCTCAAGGGGGTACTGCACCCCGCCGATGCGCGCCAGGCGGTGGCAGTGGGTGCGGCGGGCCTGATCGTTTCCAACCACGGCGGGCGCACGCTCGACACGGCCCCGCCACCGCCAGCGCCCTGCCGCGCGTGGTGCAGGCCGCAGGTGGCGCCATGCCCGTGCTGGTAGATGGTGGCATCCGGCGCGGCACCGACATCCTGAAGGCCATGGCGCTGGGCGCGTCGGCCGTGCTGGTGGGGCGCCCCGCCGTATGGGGCCTGGCCCATGCGGGCGCTGCTGGCGTGGCCCATGTGCTGCGCCTTTTGCGCGATGAGCTGGCGATTGCCATGGCGCTCACGGGCTGCGCCACGCTGGCGGAGGCATCACCGGCACTGCTGGATGCCGATGCCATCGCCGACAGCAGGGGTTGAAAAAACTTTCTCCCTCTTTCTCCCTTCTGGCGAAATTGGTTTAGTGCAAATACGATAGATTCGCATTTATAATACAATCATCCACAACAGCCAGCCAAACTGCCTGCCGCCATGATCGTCTGTGTTTGCCGCCGAATTTCCGACCGTGACATTGCCCGCCATGCGCGTGCAGGCATGAGTTTCGACGAGATCCAGTTCGAGCTGGGCGTGGCCACCCAATGCGGATGCTGCGAAAGCTGCGCCCGCGATGTGGTGGCGCAATGCAGCGCAACCCGTCCGGTGGCCGCCCTGCACAATGAGGTCACGGCGCAACCGGTCCAGCTTGCCAACTCCATTCGGGAAAGCAAGGCATGGAACTCCTCTCTACACTCGCAGGCAGCCTGATCCTTGTGGCCGGTTCGGCCTGGTGGGTCTTCCGTCAATAATTCAAGTGTTTTTTGGCGGTGGCGCTTATCCATAAAGCGCTTGAAGCTATCATTTTTATATGCCCCAACCAGACCGTTTTGCCCCCGCCGGGGGCGTGAGCCGCAATGCCGTGATCGTGGGTTCGGTGGTGCTGTTGCATGTGGCGGGCCTGTGGGCCCTGCAGTCCGGGCTGCTGCGCAAGGCTGCAGAGGTCATCGTCCCTGCGGAACTGCTGAGCGAATTCATCGCCCCGCCAGCCCCCAAGCTGGCCCCACCGGCACCACCTGCCCCACCGCCGCCCAAGGCAGCGCCCAAGGTACAGGCCCCACGCCCGGCGCCCATGCCCGTGGCCATTGCCGACCCCACGCCGGCCCCGAATGCCCCCGTTGGCGTCACCACGCCCCAGCCACCGGCACCTCCCATCGAAGCCCCGGTGGCGCCCCCGGCACCGCCCGCGCCACCGGCGCCACCCGCTCCGGCCCGCATCGAGATGCCTTCCAGCGATGCCGCCTACCTCAACAACCCCAAACCCAGTTATCCGGCCATCAGCAAACGCATGGGCGAGCAGGGCAAGGTGGTGCTGCGCGTGCTCATCGGCACCGACGGCCTGCCACAGAAGGTGGAAATCAGCCAATCCAGCGGCTACGACCGCCTGGACCGCCAGGCCCAGGACGCCGTGCTGCGCTGGCGCTTCGTGCCCGGCAAGCGCAATGGCGTGCCCGAGACCATGTGGAATCTGGTGCCGATCAATTTTGTTCTCGAATAAACACATCACTTTGCAGGGAGTTTTCATGGAATCGCAATTCGGCATCGCCAACGTATGGACACAGGGCGACTTCGTCACCCGCGCCGTCGCCATCCTGCTGCTGGCCATGTCGCTGGCCTCGTGGATCGTGATTCTCATCAAGGCGCTGGACATCGTCCGGTTCAAGAAGCACGCCCGCTCCGCGCAGGACTTCTGGCACAGCGAAGACTTTGCCGCCGGACTGACCAAGCTGGGCAATGACCCCGCCAACCCGTTTCGCCACCTGGCGCTGGAAGGCCGCGAGGCAACGGCCCACCACCGCAACACCAAGGTCCATCTGCACGACACGCTGGACGTGAGCGACTGGGTCACACGCTGCCTGCGCAACTGCATCGACGAGTTCACGGCACGCATCCAGTCCGGCCTGGCCATCCTGGCCTCGGTGGGCTCGACGGCTCCCTTCATCGGCCTGTTCGGCACCGTGTGGGGCATCTACCACGCACTGCTGGCCATCGGCACCTCGGGCCAGTCCACCATCGACAAGGTGGCCGGCCCCATCGGCGAAGCGCTGATCATGACGGCGCTGGGCCTGGCGGTGGCCATCCCTGCCGTGCTGGGCTACAACGCGCTGGTGCGCGGCAACAAGTCCATCCTGACCGGCCTCAACAGCTTTGCGCACGACCTGCATGCCTACTTCGTCACCGGCGCCCGCGTGAATGCCGGCGAGCCAGCCAAGGTGCTGCCCATGAAGAAAGGCAGCTAAGCCATGGCCTTCGGAACCCAGGACGACTCCGACGAGGTGATGAACGAGATCAACATGACGCCGCTGGTGGACGTCATGCTGGTGCTGCTCATCATCTTCATCATCACCGTGCCGGTGATGAAGCATTCGGTGAACGTGGACCTGCCCCGCGCCACCAACCAGCCCGAGCTCATTCAACCCGAAACCGTGCGCCTGTCGGTGGCCGCCGACGGCCAGTATTTCTGGAACGGCGCGCCCGTGGCCGACGAAGAACTGTCCACCCGCCTGCAGGCAGAAGCCAGCAAAACGCCGCAGCCCGACCTGCACATCCGGGGCGACAGAGCGGTGCGCTACGAACGCGTGGCCCAGGCCATGGCGGCAGCACAGCGCGCGGGCGTGCGCAAGATCGGCTTTGTCACCGAGCCGCAGCCGTAAACCAGGCACCACGGGGCAGCGACCACTCCACGGTTCGCCCGAACGCCAGGCCGCTTGGGCAAACAAGGGCTTCCACTTGGCAGTACCGGGGCAGTGCGATATCCGCCCGGCCCCTTTTTATCCCTTTTCAACAGAAATCACTTGACTTGTAATTGCGAATCGTTATCATTAGCAAACCGAATCGCAATGCACCTGAACCTCTCATGCAAGCCACTTTGACCAAAGCTTCCTCGCTGTGTTTCGCCAGTTCCGGGTCGGTGGCCTCTCCACCAGCCGTGCCCAGTTCACAGCTGGCTGATACAGCAGCAGTGGATAGCAGCACGCTCTTGCAGGGCCACAAAACCGTGGCCATCCGCCACAACGGATCGGTGTACCGCCTGCAGGCCACCAAGCTGGGCAAACTGATTCTCACCAAATAAATCGGACCGCCAGCCAGCGCGCTCGCACGCGCCACCTCGCAGCTGGCGTCTTTTCAGGGTTTCATCGTGGGGAGACTCCCGGGCTTGTCACAAGCCCGACAGGGTCTTTTTTGCCAGCCAACGGGCGTGCCCGCGTAGCCAGGCTTTTTTTCCAGCCCCCGCTGGCAGAAACTTTGGCGGCATCAAAAAACCGGTCCTTGAGACCGGTTTTTTGATTTGGAGCGTTTTCCGCCTGCAGCGCTTGATGGCAGAGCGCAAGCGGCTATCCACCCCATAGCATCCCATCGCCCATCAGAGGCCCAGCGCCGCAATGCCTGCGCGTGCAACCTGCGCATCCTCGGAGGATTTCACGCCGCTCACGCCCACGGCCCCCAGACATTGCCCGTCTTTCAGGATGGGCACGCCGCCTTCGAGCAGACCCTCGATGGCAGGCGCGCTGAGAAACGCCGTGCGGCCGCCATTGACGATGTCTTCATACACCTTGCTCTCGCGGCGGCCCAGTGCGGCCGTGTGGGCCTTGGCCGGCGCGATGTGCGACGACACCGCCGCCGCGCCATCCAGGCGCTGCAGCCACAGCAGGTGGCCGCCATCGTCCACGATGGCGATGGTCACGGCCCATTGGTTCTTCAGCGCTTCGGCTTCGGCCGCCGCCGCGATCTTCTTGACATCGGCCAGTTCGAGTACGTGTTTGGTTTTCATGGTTGCATCGCAGTTGAGGGGGCTGGTGATCAGTGACCAGGCCACCCGAATGGAAACGGCAAGCATAGCGGCAGCCGGCGCCCGGCAAACCCCTGCATGGGGTGAAAGAATAATGACCTAAAGTGTCTGACCGGATGCGGTTATTGCTTTTCGTCAAGTCATCGCCACATAGAATCCAGCGGTCTGCACCGTGCAGGCCAACTAGGAGAGACACAAGATGAATGACCAAGTCACCACCCTGGGCCACTCTGCGGGCTATGGCATCTCGCAGGAGCAGCGCCACAAGGTGCTGCGCAACACCTACTGGCTGCTGGCCCTGAGCCTGCTGCCCACCGTGCTGGGCGCCTGGATTGGCGTGGCCACCGGCATCACCCAGTCGCTGCGCGGCGGCGTGGGCCTGATTGTTTTCATGGGCGGCGCCTTTGGCTTCATGTTCGCCATCGAAAAGACCAAGAACTCGGCGGCGGGCGTGCCGGTGCTGCTGGGTTTCACCTTCTTCATGGGCCTGATGCTGTCACGCCTGATCGGCATGGTGCTGGGCTTCAAGAACGGCACCGACCTCATCATGACGGCCTTTGCCGGCACGGCGGGCGTGTTCTTTGTCATGGCCAGCCTGGCCAGCGTGATCAAGCGCGACCTCTCGGGCATGGGCAAGTGGCTCATGGTGGGCGCACTGGTGCTGATGGTGGGCGCGGTCGTCAACGTGTTCGTGGGCTCGTCGGCCGGCATGATGGCGATCTCGGTGGCCGCCATCGGCATCTTCAGCGCCTACATGCTGTATGACCTCAAGCAGATCCTGGATGGCGGCGAAACCAACTACATCAGCGCCACCCTGGCCCTGTACCTGGACATCTTCAATGTGTTCCAGAGCCTGCTGGCCCTGCTCGGCATCATGGGCGGCGAGCGCGACTGATTTCACCGCGCGCATCTTGACGACTGCCCACAAGGCTCCTTCGGGAGCCTTGTTCATTTCGGCCTTCCCCCGATCAGGCCTCAAGAGCGCGGCGGGCCTGCCGATGATGCAGACGGCGACATGCGCGAGCACAAGATCAAGGGCAGGCCTGCGCTGCTGGGCAAGAGGGACAGGCCCGAGCGCAGGAACCGCAACGCCGACATCGAACCCGAACCGCGCGACGGCCACAACCGCAGCTGACGGGCCGGCGAGCGCAGCGCCGGTCTAGAGGCTGCCCCCACCCCACCCGTTCGGGCTCACACCCGTTCAAACACCGCCATGCTCTCGACATGGGCCGTGTGCGGGAACATGTTCACCATGCCCGCCGCCGTGCATCGGTAGCCCGCCAGGTGCACCAACAGCCCTGCGTCGCGCGCCAGCGTGGCGGGGTTGCAGCTCACATAGACGATGCGCTGGGGCGGCGTCCAGCCCTCGGCCCCCGCGGGCAGCGGCCCTGCACCGTCGGCGCCGATGCGTGCCTGCTCGATGTCAGCCAGTGCCTTGGCCAGCGCGAAGGCACCCTCGCGCGGGGGATCGACCAGCCACTTGTCGGCCACACCGTCGGCCACCAGCATCCCGGGGGTCATCTCGAACAGGTTGCGGGCGACGAAATCAGTAGCTGCCAGCGCTTTATGGTCCTGCGCCGCAGCCTGATTCGATGCATAGTTTTCGCGCGAACGCGCCACCAGGGCCTCGCTGCCCTCAATGCCCAGCACTTCGCGCGCCTGGGTGGCCAGGGGCAGCGTGAAGTTGCCCAGGCCGCAGAACCAGTCGATCACGCGCTCGTCTTTCTGCACATCCAGCAGGCGCAGCGCGCGCGATACCAGCACGCGGTTGATGTGCGGGTTCACCTGGGTGAAATCCGTGGGCTTGAACGGCATGGTGATGCCGAAGTCGGGCAGCGCATACGACAACGGTTCGCCGCCTTCATCGAGCAGCTTCACGGTGTCCGGCCCCTTGGGCTGCAGCCACCATTGCACCTGGTGTTCGGCCGCAAAGGCGCGCAGCCGGGCGAGGTCATCCGCGCTCAGCGGCTCCAGGTGGCGCAGCACCAGTGCGGTCACGCTGTCGCCACAGGCCAGTTCGATCTGCGGGCAGGTGTCGCGCGCGTCCATGCCGGCAATCAGCGCCCGCAAGGGCATCAGCATGGCGTCCACATGCGGCGGCAGCACGGGGCATTGCTGCATGTCGGCCACATAGCGGCTCTTGCGCTCATGAAAGCCGATCAGCACCTGGCCCTTCTTGATCACATGGCGCACCGACAGCCGCGCCCGGTAACGGTAGCCCCAGGCCGGGCCCTCGATGGGACGCAGCATGGTCTGGGCCTTCACCTTGCCCAGGTGCCAGAGGTTGTCCTCCAGCACCCGTTGCTTCACGGCCACCTGGGCGCCGATGTGCAGATGCTGCATCTTGCAGCCGCCGCAAGCGCCGGCGTGCAGGCCGAAATGCGGGCAGCCGGGGCGCACACGCTGCGACGATTCGCGGTGAATCGCCACCAGGCTGGCCTGCTCCCAGTTGTTCTTCTTGCGGTGGGTGTTGGCGGTGACCAGTTCGAACGGCAGGGCACCATCGATGAAGACGACCTTGCCGTCGGGCTTGCGGGCGACGCCCTGGGCATCCAGGTCCATGGACTGGACCTGCAGCCAGCCTTCGGGCAGATCGCTCTGGGAATTCTGCGCGGTGGGTTCAAACGAGGGGGATAGTTCTTTCGGTTCGCTCATCCCCCGATTGTCTCAGGCCCGGGGCTGCGCTTGCCCCGGCCCCGGAGATGTGGCTGGGTTCAGCCCCGATCTGCGCGCGCAGGGCGCATGCCGACCGGCCCCGCGGTGGATGCCAGCGGCAGCTTGTTGATCGTGAGCTCGCAGCCCTGGTCGTTCAGCGAGAACACCAGCGTTGCGCCCGGGGCCACCTGGGGAAGGGTTTCATGGATGTCACGCGACATGTCCACCGGAGGCACGGACGCCCGGTAAACAATCTCCTGATCGGGCGCATACACCAGATAGCAGGCGGCTGCGGCCGACTGACTGGCAAAGGCGGCTACCAGTGCAACAGCAGCGCACGGAAATGCGGACATGGTCTTCTCCTCGATCTGGTTGAAATGGTCATTCATTATGCGGTGAGGACAGCACGCACCCCAAGCCCGTTGCCGCGCAGCCAGACACCATTACCGCAAATGCAGATGGTTGCTGTGTTTGACCTCCTCCATCACCGCATAAGTGCGCGTCTCGCGCACGCCAGGCAGTTGCCACAGCACATTGCCGGCAAACACGCGGTAGGCATTCATGTCGGCCGCGCGGGTCTTGAGCAGGTAGTCGAAGCCGCCCGCCACCAGGTGGCATTCCATGATCTCGGGGTGCACCTGCACGGCGGCCTTGAACTGGTCGAACACATTGAGCGTGGTGCGGTCGAGCAACACCTCCACAAACACCAGCATGCCCGCACCGAGTTTGATGGGATTGAGCCGCGCTTCGTAGCCCAGGATGAAGCCATCGCGCGTGAGGCGCTGCACGCGCGCCAGCACGGCCGTGGGCGAGAGAGCCACGGCCTCGGCCAGCTTGAGGTTGGCAATGCGGCCGTCTTCCTGCAGGATTGACAGGATCTTGCGGTCAATGCGGTCCAGATCGGTTTCCATGGCGGCAGACATTAGTGAATTATTCTGAAGATACCGCATTCTTTGAACATTCATTCATCCAAAGCCCAAGGATCATTGCCAACAACACACCCAACCCGTGTCGGACCCGCACAACCACCGAAAGACTTCACCATGACGCAGCCCACCGCCCAGCCTTCCGCGCCGTTCGCCGACTTCGCCCCCCGCCCCCCGCTGAGCAACCCGCTGCACGCCGCCATCACCGCCGCCACCCGCCGCCCCGAGCCCGAGGCGCTGGCCCCGCTGCTGGCCCAGGCCCGCCTGCCCGCGGATCAAGCCGCAGCGGCAGAACAACTGGCGCTGCGCATTGCCAAGGCGCTGCGTGAACGCAAGGCCAGCGCCGGGCGCGCGGGCATCGTGCAAGGGCTGCTGCAAGAGTTTTCGCTGTCGTCGCAAGAAGGCGTGGCGCTGATGTGCCTGGCCGAGGCGCTGCTGCGCATCCCCGACAAAGCCACACGCGACGCGCTCATCCGCGACAAGATCAGCCACGGCCAATGGGATTCGCACCTGGGCAAGAGCCCCTCGCTCTTCGTCAACGCCGCCACCTGGGGCCTGCTCATCACCGGCAAGCTGGTGGCCACGCACAGCGAGAGCAGCCTGGGCAACTCGCTCAGCCGCCTGATCGGCAAGGGCGGCGAGCCCCTGATCCGCAAGGGCGTGGACATGGCCATGCGCATGATGGGCGAGCAGTTTGTGACCGGTGAAACGATTGACGAAGCGCTGCGCAACGCCCGCACCATGGAGGCCGAGGGCTTTCGCTATTCCTACGACATGCTGGGCGAGGCCGCGCTGACCAGCGCAGACGCCAAGCGCTACTACGCCTCGTATGAGCAAGCCATCCACGCGATTGGCAAGGCATCCGCCGGGCGCGGCATCTACGAAGGCCCAGGCATTTCCATCAAGCTCTCCGCTCTGCACCCCCGCTACAGCCGCGCACAGTTTGGCCGGGTGATGGACGAGCTGTACCCGCTGGTGCTGCGCCTAACGGCCCTGGCCAAGCAGTACGACATCGGCCTGAACGTCGACGCCGAAGAAACCGACCGCCTGGAGCTGTCGCTGGACCTGCTGGAGCGCCTGTGCCACGAGCCCACACTGGCGGGCTGGAACGGCATCGGCTTCGTCATCCAGGCCTACCAGAAGCGCTGCCCCTTCGTCATCGACTACGTGGTGGACCTGGCCCGCCGCACCCAGCGCCGCCTGATGGTGCGCCTGGTCAAGGGTGCGTACTGGGACAGCGAGATCAAGCACGCCCAGGTCGAGGGGCTGGAAGACTACCCCGTCTACACCCGCAAGGTGCACACCGACATTTCGTACATCGCCTGCGCCAAGAAGCTGCTGGCCGCGCCCGAGGCGGTGTACCCCCAGTTCGCCACGCACAACGCCGAGACGGTGGCCACCCTCTACCAACTGGCGGGCAGCAACTACGACGCGGGGCAATACGAGTTCCAGTGCCTGCACGGCATGGGCGAGCCGCTGTATGAGCAGGTGGTGGGCGCCATCGCCGCCGGAAAATTGGGCCGCCCCTGCCGCATCTACGCCCCCGTGGGCACGCACGAAACCCTGCTGGCCTACCTGGTGCGCCGCCTGCTGGAAAACGGCGCCAACACCTCGTTCGTGAACCGCATTGCCGACGAGACCATTGCGCTCCATGAACTGGTGAAAAGCCCCGTGCAGGTGGCGGACCAGCAAGCGGCCGTGGAAGGTGCCGCTGGCCTGCCCCACCCCCGCATTGCCACACCCCGGGGCTTGTATGGCGCGCACCGCACCAACTCGCGCGGGCTGGACTTGTCGAACGACAACACGCTGACCGAGCTGGCTGCCACGCTGCAAGCCACTGCAAGCCACGCCTGGACGGCAGCGCCCCTGCTGGCCGCTGACGTGCCCGCAGGCCCCACCCAGCCCGTGCGCAACCCGGCCGACCACAGCGACGTGGTGGGCCAGGTGCAAGAAGCCACCACCGCCGACGTGGACCAGGCCCTGGCCCACGCCCAGGCCGCCGCCGCCCCCTGGGCCGCCACGCCGCCCGCCGAGCGCGCTGCCGCGCTGCTGCGCACCGCCGACCTGCTGGAAGCCCGCATGCAGCCCCTGCTGGGCCTGCTGATGCGCGAAGCAGGCAAGAGCGCCAGCAATGCCGTGGCCGAAGTGCGCGAGGCCGTGGACTTTCTGCGCTACTACGCGGCCCAGGTGCAGCGCACCTTCGACAACGCCACCCACATCCCGCTCGGCCCCGTGACCTGCATCAGCCCCTGGAACTTTCCGCTCGCCATCTTCATGGGCCAGGTGGCGGCCGCGCTGGCTGCGGGCAACCCCGTGCTGGCCAAGCCGGCCGAGCAAACCCCGCTCATCGCCGCCGAAGCCGTGCGCCTGCTGTGGCAGGCCGGCGTGCCCCGCGCCGCCGTGCAGCTGCTGCCCGGCCAGGGCGAGACCGTGGGCGCCCGCCTGATTGGCGACGCCCGCGTGATGGGCGTGATGTTCACCGGCTCCACCGAGGTCGCCCGCATCCTGCAGCGCACCGTGGCGGGTCGGCTCGATGCCGCAGGCCGCCCCATCCCGCTGATTGCCGAAACCGGCGGGCAGAACGCCATGATCGTGGACTCTTCCGCCCTGGTCGAGCAGGTGGTGGGCGATGCCGTGTCGTCCGCCTTTGACAGCGCGGGCCAGCGCTGCTCCGCCCTGCGCGTGCTGTGCGTGCAGGAAGAAGCCGCCGACCGCGTGGTCGAGATGCTGCAAGGCGCCATGGGAGAGCTGCGCGTGGGCAATCCTGGCGAATTGCGCGTGGACGTAGGCCCGGTGATCGACGCCGAAGCGCAGGCAGGCATCACCCGGCACATCGAGACCCTCAAGGCCAAGGGCCATCGCGTGTTCCAGCATGCCAACCATGTGTCGGCAGCCGGAGCGCAGGGCACCTTTGTGCCCCCCACCTTGATCGAGCTGAGCCACATCGACGAATTGCAGCGCGAAGTCTTCGGCCCCGTGCTGCACCTGGTGCGCTATGCGCGCAACGACCTGGACGGTCTGCTCGACCAGATCAACGCCACCGGCTACGGCCTGACGCAGGGCGTGCACACCCGCATCGACGAAACCATCGCCCGCGTGGTGAACCGCGCCCATGCGGGCAACGTCTACGTGAACCGCAACATGGTGGGCGCCGTGGTGGGCGTGCAGCCCTTTGGTGGCGAAGGCCTCTCGGGCACGGGGCCCAAGGCGGGCGGGCCGCTGTACCTGCTGCGCCTGCTGTCGCAGCGCCCGGCCGATGCCCTGGCCCGCACGTTTGCCGAGGCTGACCGCGCCACACCGCCCGACGATGCGGTGCGCGAACGCCTGCTGGCGCCCCTGGCCAGCTTGCAGCAATGGGCGCACCACCAGGGTAACCTGGCCCTGGCAGGCCACTGCCAGCGCTTTGCACAGCAAACCCCAAGCGGCACCGCCCGCACCCTGCCCGGCCCCACGGGCGAGCGCAACGTCTATACGCTGGCCCCGCGCGCCCGGGTGCTGTGCCTGGCGCAGAGCGCAGACGACCTGCTGGCGCAGACCGCGGCAGTGCTCGCCAGCGGCGGCACGGCCCTCTGGCCCAGTGCGCAAGCCGCCCTGCGCGCACGGCTGCCCACGCTGGTACAAGCGCAGGTCATGCTGCAGGACAACACGCTGAACGACGGCACGCTGGAGCTGGACGCCGTGCTGCACCATGGCGACGCCCCATCGCTGCAAGCCGTGTGCAAGGCCCTCGCTCGCCGCCCCGGGCCCATCGTGGGCGTGACCGCGCTGCAGCCCGGTGCCGCAGACATCCCGCTGGAGCGCCTGCTGATCGAACGATCCCTCAGCGTGAACACGGCAGCAGCAGGGGGCAATGCGAGCCTGATGACGATTGGCTGAACGCCAGGCACTGCGCAGCTACCCATCAGCAAGAGAATTTGAATCAAATGAGCTGATATCGCTTATGTATAAAGCGCTTGAAGCTCTTTATTCAATAGCATTTCAAGATGAAGACGCCAGTGGCAAATTGAGCAGCAGGTTCTGCGGCTTGATGCGTACCACACCCTCGGCGTTGGTGGCCAGCCCCAGGTACACCGGCTTGCCCGCCACATCGGCGCGCATCTCGGCGGGGTTGGCGAAGGTCAGCGTGAACAGGCTCACCAGGCGCGCCATGCGGTCGGCCTCGACCGGGTGGCCCTGGTACAGGTCGTTGAGGATGGCGGTGGACTCCACATCCAGCCCCACATGCCAGCGCCAGGCGCTGTCGGCGACCTGGTGCACAGGCTCGACGCGCACCTGCACGCCCAGGAAGTGCTGCACCCAGCGTTCCAGCACGCGGGCCAGCGCCTTCAACCCGGAGCGCGCTCGCGTCATCTTGAAGGTCAGACCATGGCTCAGGTCCTGCGTCAGTTCATGGGTCAGGTCGAGCAAAAACCGGTAGCGGCCGCTGTCCTGCCAATACGCCGCCGCGTTGTCGGCACCGAGCACTTGCAGTTCGACGTGCGGCTGCAGTGCGCCGCTTTCCAGCAGCAGCCGCCCTACATCGCCCAGGCCTGCGGTTTCGTTGAGCATGTCCAGCGTGGCGCGGTCGCCAGCCAGCATCTGCCCATCCTGCAAGCTCACGCGCTGCGACCGAAACAGCATCTCGGCTGCGCGGGCCTCCAGGGCGTCGTTGCAATCGTTCAGCAGGTTGCGCAGCATGGCCTGCACCATGGCGTCAATGAACACCGCTGGAATGTTGATGGCACCACCGCGCATAAGCTGCAGGTAGCAGGCCTCCAGCGTGCCTGCGCTCTGCAAAGCATCGCGGAAATGCAGGAAGACGGCGTAGTTCTCGCGCGCGTCGTCATCCACCAGTGCCATCAGCTCCTGCGGCGCCACGGGCCGCAATGGCGATGTAGCCAGGGACTGGTGCAGGGCCATTTCGGCAGCGCACGACTCGGGCACCAAGGCAAGCTCGGGCCTTGCCAATATCCACTGAAAATACGTTTCAGTAGGAACGAGCCAGCCGCGCGCATTTCGCACGAGCGCGTGAAAGCCGCATGGGGGCCAGAAGTCTGTGGACGAATTCATGTGGCAGCGCCTCGAGCTGGCACCCGTACGCAGGGAAGAAAAATATTCATAGAAGGTAAAGCGCGGTCCCCGGAGAGCCCCTCGGGTCGGATCACGGCGCGCAAAAAAAGGAGCAAGGTCCCATTGTGCCGATGGGCGCGCACGAGAATGGCAAAAGGACTCTTAAGGCACCATGATCACACACCCGTGGAGGAAAAAACGCAAACCACATCACATGCACCGCAGGTCCTGCAACGTCCACCGTCCCAGCACCCGGTACGGCCCCGGAGAGCCGCGCAGGTTGTAGAGCAACTGGAACTCCCGCACCGTCCACCCCACGGGCTCCACCGGATGCAGCTGCACCACAGAGGGGCTGTAAATCAGGGTCATGTGAGGGGTCACGGAAGGTACACCATGTGCCGCACCTGCCCCACCAGAAAATGCACTGTCCAGCGCGCCGTACAAGGAGCGGTGGAGTTCCAGAAAACCGGCCACACCCGCGCCATGGCCACACAACACCAGGGGGCGCCTTGCATTGCGCCGCTGAAAGCTCAGACAACGGTCCAGCCGCAGGGTGAATGCAGGGGCATCCACCTGCGCAGCTGCCAGGCGTGCAAGACCGACCTTGTGCGCTGGAAACTCAGCGTCCCACCCCAGGGACACCAGCGTGACATGCAAGCGCTCCCTGCGCACCTTGCTGCCTTCCAGGTGGCGCAGAGCCATCTCCTGATCGCACAGGCGATCTGCTTTTAGCCCTGCGTCGGCATCCGCAAGCACGGCAAAGAAAACATGGTGATGGAGGCCCGGCGCAGACGCGATACCGGGCAGCAGGGACTGGTCGTCGGGCATGTCACCGCCTCCTTCAACGAGCCAAGCACCTTAGCGCGCGAGCCGGGCCCCGTCCAGATTCCGCCGCCCTGTCGTCAGGCCGCAGGCTTCGCGCAGGCGCCAGGTCGCCTGCCGCGCGGCACTGTCACTTCATTCCCACTCAATCGTCGCCGGTGGTTTGGAGCTGACGTCGTAGGTCACGCGGTTGATGCCGCGTACTTCGTTGATGATGCGCCCCGACACTTTCTTGAGCAGCGCGTAGGGCAGCTCGGCCCAGTCGGCGGTCATGAAGTCGCTGGTCTGCACGGCGCGCAGGGCGACCACGTAGTCGTAGGTGCGGCCGTCGCCCATCACGCCCACGCTCTTGACGGGCAGGAAGACGGTGAAGGCCTGGCTGGTGAGGTCGTACCAGGTCTTGCCGGTGGCTTCATCCACGTGGTTGCGCAACTCTTCGATGAAGATGGCATCGGCACGGCGCAGCAGGTCTGCGTATTCCTTCTTGACCTCGCCCAGGATGCGCACGCCCAGGCCGGGGCCGGGGAAGGGGTGGCGGTAGACCATTTCGGGCGGCAGGCCCAGGGCCACGCCGAGTTCGCGCACCTCGTCCTTGAACAGGTCGCGCAACGGCTCCAGCAGCTTGAGGCCCAGTTGCTCGGGGAGGCCGCCCACGTTGTGGTGGCTCTTGATGGTGACGGCCTTCTTGCTCTTGGCACCGCCCGATTCGATGACGTCGGGGTAAATGGTGCCCTGGGCCAGCCACGTCGCGCCTTTGACGGTGCGACCTCCGGTCTCGCCCTTGGCGCCGTCACCCTTGAGCTTGGCAGCTTCCTGCTTGAACACATCGACGAACAGGCCGCCGATGATCTTGCGCTTTTGTTCGGGCTCGCTGACTCCTGCCAGCTTGCCCAGGAACAGGTCGCTGGCGTCCACACGGATGACCTTGGCGTGCAGCTTGCCAACGAACATGTCCATGACCATGTCGCCCTCGTTCAGGCGCAGCAGGCCGTGGTCCACGAACACGCAGGTGAGCTGGTCACCGATGGCGCGGTGGATCAGCGCAGCGGCCACGGACGAGTCCACGCCGCCCGACAGGCCCAGGATCACTTCTTCATCGCCCACCTGCTGGCGGATCTGCTCCACCGCCTCGGCGATGTGGTCGCGCATCACCCAGTCGGGCGAGGTGCCGCAGATGCCGAGCACAAAACGATCCAGCAGCGCCCTGCCCTGCACGGTGTGCGTCACCTCGGGGTGGAACTGCACGGCATAGAAGCGGCGGTCTTCGTCGGCCATGCCGGCGATGGGGCAGCTCTCGGTGCTGGCCATGAGCTTGAAGCCCGGGGGCAGCTCGGTGACCTTGTCGCCGTGGCTCATCCACACGTTGAGCATGCCGTGGCCTTCGGGCGTGGTGAAGTCGGCAATGTCCTTGAGCAGCGCGGTGTGGCCGCGTGCGCGCACCGCCGCAAAGCCGAACTCGCGCTTGTGGCCGCCTTCGACCTTGCCACCGAGCTGGTGCGCCATGGTCTGCATGCCGTAGCAGATGCCCAGCACGGGCACGCCGAGCTGGAACACCGCTTCGGGGGCCTTGTCGGTGGTGTCCTCATACACGCTGGCGTGGCTGCCCGAGAGGATGATGCCCTTGAGCGAGCCGTCCTTGGCGTAGTCGCGCACCCACTCGTCCGTCACGTCGCAGGGGTGCACTTCGCAGTACACATGGGCTTCGCGCACGCGGCGTGCGATGAGCTGGGTGACTTGCGAGCCGAAATCAAGGATGAGGATCTTCTGGTGTTGCATGGTGGGCCACAGGAAAAAGACAAAGGCCCGAACACCTGGACATCGGGTTCGGGCCTGTGGTTGCTGAAAAATCAGTCCGCGCGGTAGTTGGGCGCTTCCTTGGTGATCTGCACGTCGTGGACATGGCTTTCGCGGATACCGGCGGTGGTGATCTCGACGAATTCAGCCTTGTTGTTCATGTCCTCGATCGTGGCACAGCCGCAGTAGCCCATGGCGGCACGCACGCCGCCGGCCATCTGGAACACGATGGAGACCATCGAGCCCTTGTAGGGTACGCGGCCTTCAATGCCCTCGGGCACCAGCTTGTCGGCATTGGGGTTGCCCGTGGTCGACTCCTGGAAGTAGCGGTCGGCACTGCCCTGCTGCATGGCGCCAATGGAGCCCATGCCGCGGTAGCTCTTGTAGCTGCGGCCCTGGAACAGGATCACCTCACCCGGCGCTTCTTCCGTGCCGGCAAACATGCCACCCATCATGATGGTGCTGGCACCCGCGGCCAGGGCCTTGGCAATGTCGCCGCTGTAGCGCACGCCGCCGTCGGCAATCAGCGGCACGCCCGTACCGCGCAGCGCCGTGGCCACGCTGTCGATGGCCATGATCTGCGGCACGCCCACACCGGCCACGATGCGCGTCGTGCAGATGGAGCCAGGGCCAATGCCGACCTTGACAGCGTCGGCACCTGCCTCGACCAGCGCCAGCGCAGCCGCGCCAGTGGCGATGTTGCCGCCAATCACATCGACTTGCGGGTAATTCTGCTTGACCCAGCGCACACGGTCGATGACGCCCTTGCTGTGGCCATGGGCCGTGTCCACCACGATGGCGTCCACGCCGGCCTTCACCAGGGCCTCGACACGCTCTTCCGTGCCCTCGCCCACGCCCACCGCCGCACCCACGCGCAGGCGGCCGTTGCTGTCGCGTGCGGCATTGGGAAAGCTGGTCTGCTTGGTGATGTCTTTCACCGTGATCAGGCCCTTGAGCACAAAATCATCGTTGATGACCAGCAGCCGCTCCAGCTTGTATTTGTTCAGCAGGGCCTTGGCCTCGCTGGCCGTGGCGCCCTCCTTGACCGTGATGAGCTTTTCACGGGGCGTCATGATCTGGTGCACCTTGACGTCGTAACGGGTTTCAAAGCGCAGATCGCGGCTGGTGACGATACCCACCACCTTGCCACCATCGCACACCGGAAAGCCCGAAATACCCAGCTGCTCCGACAACTCCAGCACCTGGAGCACGGTGTGCTCGGGGGTGATGACGACCGGATCGCGCACCACGCCCGACTCGTACCGCTTGACCTTGGCCACGTGGGCGGCCTGTTCCTGGGGCGTGAGGTTCTTGTGCACGATGCCGATGCCGCCCTCCTGGGCGATGGCGATGGCCAGGCGCGCCTCGGTCACGGTGTCCATGGCGGCGGACACCAGCGGCAGGTTCAGCTGGATGTTGCGGGAGAGTTTCGTCGCAAGGGACGTGTCCTTGGGCAGGACCTGGGAGTACGCTGGCACCAGCAACACATCGTCGAAGGTGAGCGCTTTTCCAAGAAGGCGCATGAGAAAGCTCCAAAAAATGGATTGTACCCGCGCGGCCTGTGGCAAAAACGCTGCCACGGAAAGCAACTTGCTGGCAGCGCCATGGAGGCACAGCTAAACTTGCCGCCATGAAAATTCACAAGCTTGTGCTGCTGGCATTCGCCTGCACCTGGTCACTGGGCGCTTCGGCCCAATGGCAATGGATCGACAAGGACGGCCGCAAGGTGTTCAGCGACCGTGCGCCGCCTCTGGACATCCCGGACAAGAGCATCCTGAAGCAGCCGGGAACCCGTATGGATCCAAGGCCCGCCCTGCCGGCTGGACCAGCAGAACCCGCTGCCGCCGCATCCGCCCCAAAACCGTCGGCCAGCAGCGCCACCGGCGGCAAGGACAAGGAACTTGAAGAGAGAAAGGCGCAAGCAGAGGCTGCAGAAGCAGCCAAGAAAAAATCCGAAGAAGAGAAGATCGCAAAAACCAAGGCGGACAACTGCACCCGCGCCCGCCAGGCCAAGGCCACACTCGACTCCGGCCGGCCCATGATGCATACGAATGCCCAGGGCGAACGGGTTTACCTTGATGAAGCAACCCGCGCCTCGGAATCCCAGCGCATCGACAGCGTCATTGCATCCGATTGCGCGCGGTGATGGTCGGGCAGCCGCCGCCGTTGTCCAGACTTCAGTAGCCCGACTTTCCGCCAGGACGCTGCCGCGCAAACAGGCCGGTGGTTCGGGCGCCCTGGCGCGCAAAGCGCTCGCGCCGGGCCACCTTGGGGTCCACCTTCAACGGGCGATACACCTCTACCCGATCCCCTGCGGCGAGCATGCAGCCTGGCGCCACCTGACGCCCCCAGACACCGACAGCGGAAGAAGTCACATCTGCAGGCAACGGTTGCAGTGCCGCGCACGCGTTCAGCGCATCGGCCACCGTGGCCCCCTGCGGCAGCTGCAATGCCCACTCGGCCGCACTGCGCGGTGCCGCGCAAACCACCACGGTGATGTGCAGCAACCCCTTGTCGTCACCCATACACCTGCTCCGCGCGCTTGACAAAGGCGTCCACCATGCTGGCGGCGATGCGGTCAAAAATGGGGCCCACCAATGCCGCAAGGGTGGCGCTGTCAAACCCGTAGTGCAGCAACAGCTCGACCTTGCAGGCGCGCTGACTGCCATCGGCCACCGGGTGGAAATGCCAATCGCCCTCCAGGCGGGAGAACGGGCCCTTGACCAGGTGCATCTGCACGCGCCGGCCCGCCTCATGGATATTGCGGGTGACAAAGGTCTGGCGCAAACCGGCCATCGCGATGCCCACCTCGGCCGTCATCCCGTCATCATCGCGTTCCAGCACCGCCGAGCGGTCGCACCAGGGCAGGAACTGGGGGTAGTGCTCCACCCCCGTCACGAGGGAAAACATTTCTTCGGGGCTGTACCAGATAAGGACGGATTTGTGGACGGTTTTCATGCAGATACGGCTTCGGCGCAACTGAGCGACGGAATCAGCCAGGGGATCCGGGGGAATTTAGAATCGCTCTAGCGAGACCCAACCATTGTAGGGAGGCCTTTTATCTCCCCGTTTGCGCCGCATCTAATCTCTCATGGCCAAAAAACCCGATCCCACGTCCCGCATTGCCGACAACAAGAAGGCTGCCTTCAACTACTTCTTCGAAGAACGCCACGAGGCCGGCATGGTGCTGTATGGCTGGGAAGTCAAGGCGCTGCGCGAGGGCAAGGTGCAGCTGACCGATGGCTATGTGCTCATCCGTGATGGCGAGTTGTACCTGCTGGGCTGCCTCATCAATCCCCTCAAGACCGCCTCCACCCACGTCAACCCCGAGGCAGCACGCACCAAGAAATTGCTGCTCAAGAAGGATGACATCAAACGCCTGATCGGGAAGGTCGAGCAAAAAGGCTACACCCTGGTGCCCATCAACCTGCATTGGAAAAATGGTTTTGTGAAATGCGAGATTGCCCTGGCCAAGGGCAAGGCGGAACATGACAAGCGCGACACCATCAAGGACCGCGAAGGCAAGCGCGAAGTCGAACGCGCCATGAAAAGCCGTAACCGCTAGCGATCCTGAAGCGCGGCGGGAATAAATCACCGCCCCCATGTGTTTGTCCGCATGCAGGCCGCATTTCGCACTCGCCTGCCCCCTTGTCCGGAGAAACCCATGAAAAAGCTCTTGCCCATCACCGCGCTCTTTGCGCTTGCCGCCTGCTCCTCCATGGCCCAGTCACCCGTCAAACCCATGGATGGCGTGCTGGTCGGTGCAGACAACATGACGCTCTACACCTTTGACCGCGACACCGCGGGCAGCGGAAAGTCCGTCTGCAACGGCCCCTGTGCCACCAACTGGCCACCCCTGATGGCGGCCCCCGCACAAGCTAGCGGCGACTACAGCGTCATCACCCGCGACGACGGGAAAACCCAGCTGGCTTACAAGGGAAAACCGCTGTACTACTGGTCCAAGGACGCAAAACCCGGCGACAAGACCGGCGACGGCTTCAACCAGGTCTGGCACGCTGCGCGCCCCTGAAACCTTCCCCCTGCCGCTGACATCGCGCCATGGACCGCACCCAGGTTGTCGAGCAGCTTCCCGGTCTGCGCCGCTATGCCCGGGTGCTGACGGGCGACTCCTGGGCGGCCGACGATCTCGTGCAGGACACGCTGGAGCGGGCCTGCAGCAAATGGCGGCTGTGGCGCGGCGGCACTGATTTGCGCGCCTGGCTGTTCACCCTGATGCACAACCTGTACCTCAACCAGCGCCGCGCCATGCCCTCCTTGCAGCGGCTGGAGCTGGAGGATGTTCAGGACACCCTGCAGGCCAGTGCACGCCCGCCGGACGATGCGCTCGATCTGGAGCGCTGCCTGCAGCGCCTGCCTGCCGAGCAGCGCGCCGTGCTGCTGCTGGTGACGCTGGAAGACCTCAGCTACGAGGACACTGCCCGCATTCTGGACATTCCAGTGGGCACCGTCATGTCGCGGCTGTCACGCGCACGCAGCCGCCTGCGCGCGCTCATGGAACGCACACCCGTGCCCGCGCCAGGCCAGCCACCCGTGCTGCGCCGCCTCAAATGATTCCGGCCTCTGCCATGGACCACACCACCCACTTCCCTGCCGGCCCTGACCCTGCGTGGCACGCACTGGTGGATGGCCGGCTGCCCCCCGCCGACGCCCGGGCGCTGCAGCAGCAACTGGCCGCCGATGCCCCGGCACAAGCCACTGTCGCGCAATGGCAGGCCCAGCGCCGGCAATTGCGCGCCCTGCACCAGGACATGCTGGATACGCCCGTGCCGGATGCGCTGCTGCAGACGCTTGCGCAAGCCACGGCGCGCAGGGCCGAGCGGCATCGCCAATGGTGGCGCTGGGGCGGCATGGCGGCCTCGGTGCTGGTGGCGTTTGCGCTGGGATGGGCAGGCCGCAGCCAGTGGCCGGCGGCGGCACCCAATGGCCTTCTGGCCCTGAATGCAGGCACACCCCAGCAGCGATTTGCGGTGCAGGCCGCCATGGCCCATGCCGTGTACCAGCCCGAGCAGCGCCATCCCGTGGAGGTGTCGGCCGCCCAGCAGGAGCATCTGGTGCAATGGCTTTCCAAGCGCTTGGGGCGCCCCCTGAAAGTGCCGGTGCTGACGGCACAGGGCTACGATCTGGTGGGGGGGCGGCTGCTGCCCGGTGATACCGGCGCACGCGCGCAATTCATGTACCAGAACAGCGCAGGCGAACGCGTCACGCTGTACCTGGGCACGCTCGACGATCCACAGGCAGCGCGGGCCACGGTCTTTCAGTTTTACAGCGAGCGGAATGTCTCCAGCTTCTACTGGTTGGACCAGGGCTTTGGCTACGCGCTCAGCGCAGATTTACCGCGACCGGCGCTGCAGACATTGGCCATAACTGTTTACAAACAGCTCAGCGCAGCGCCGTCCACTGGTCCCGCCAGTACCTACGGGCCGGTCAAGGGCTCCTGAACCCACAGGGCACAGGTCTTATTGCTGCGCCCTGAAACCACTACGGGTCCAGAACAGCGTCTCATGGGCGCCAAACAATGGCTCTGGAGCATCCCAGGAGGAACTCCCGGTTCATATCCACCACCTGTCGGAGATAGTCCCACAATGCCTTGATGCGGGCCAACTCGCGCCGCTCTGCCGGGGCTACAAGCCAAAAGCTGCGCGTGATGTCCACCTCATCGGGCAGGATGGGCAACAGGTCCTTCTCAGAGCTGGCAAGAAAACAGGGCAGCATCGCAATCCCCAGGCCGGAACGAGCAGCCTGCATCTGCGCGATCACGCTGGTGCTGCGCAAAAAGGGACGGGCCAAAGGCAGCCATTTGCGCAAACTGACCTGCTGATCGGTGAAGAGCAGGTCATCCACATAGTCAATCCAGCGGTGGTTCGCGAGGTCCGACACGCTCACAATGGCAGGCTGCTGCTGCAGGTAAGCTTGTGTTGCATAAGGAAGCAGGCGGTATTCAGCCAGTTTGCTGACCACGAAACTGTCGGTGGTGGGGCGATCGACCGTGACGGATGCATCGGCCTCGCGCTTGGACAGGTTCACATTGCGCGGCATGGGCAGCAAATCGACCGTGATGGCCGGGTGGCGCGTGCAGAAATGCGCCAGATGCGGCGCCAGAAAATAGCTGCCAAACGCCTCGGTAGCGCCCAGCCGGATTTCGCCCGTGAGCGCGATGTTGTCGCCAAACACATCCGACTCCACCGCCGAGAGCGTGCTCTCCAGCTTCTCGACATGCTCCAGCAGACGGTGCCCGGCACTGGTGAGGCGGTGGCCCTGCGAGTTGCGGTCAAACAGCTTGGAGCCGATGTCTCCTTCCAGCCGGTGCAGCCGCCGCGAGATGGTGGACTGGTTCAGACCCAGTGCGTGCGAGGCCTCTAGCGCCGACCGGGCCCGCGCCACGCCCAGAAACACCCGCAAATTGTCCCAGTCAAAGTGGTTCATGGACCCTCCATGCTTTGCAATTATGCATATCAATGCAGTGAATTTTACAAAACACAATGCATAAAAGCTTGTTTAGGATGTGCTTTCGGTATTTCGCCGCACGTTCAACAACACCATCAGGAGACAACATGACACGCAAATTTTTCCATCTGGCCGCCCTTCCCCTGTGCATGGCCATCGCCATGAGCGCCCAAGCCACCATTTCCGATGGTGTGGTCAAGATTGGCATCCTCACCGACCTGTCGGGCCCTTACTCCAACTTTGGCGGCAAGGGCTCGGTAGTGGCCACCAATCTGGCCATTGAAGACTGCCTGAAAGCCGAGTGCAAGGGCATGAAGATCGAGGTGCTGTCGGCAGACCACCAGAACAAGGCCGACATCGGTGCATCCAAAGCCCGCGAATGGCTGGACCGCGACCATGTGGACGCCTTTGCCGACATGACCAACTCCGCCGCCGCCCTGGCGGTGCAAAAGCTCATCAAGGAAAAAGGCGCCGTGGGCCTGTTCACCGGCCCCGCCACCACGCGCCTGACCAGCGAAGACTGCGCGGCCAACAGCTTCCACTGGATGTTCGACACCTACTCCGCCTCGGCAGGCGCAGCCGCTGCGCTGACCCGTGCGGGCGGCAAGTCCTGGTACTTTTTGACGGTGGACTACGCTTTTGGCCACTCGCTGGAAAAAGACGCCTCGGAAATGGTCAAGGCCAACGGCGGCACCGTGGTCGGATCTGTGCGCCACCCGCTCAACGCCAGCGACTTTTCCTCGTTCCTGATGCAGGCGCAAAGCTCCAAGGCGCAAATCATCGGTATGGCCAACGCCACGCAGGACGCCATCAACACCATCAAGGCCGCCCGCGAATTCGGCATCAGCGAAAAGGGCCAGAAACTGGCGGCCCTGATGCTGCAGGTGACCGACGTGCACGCCATGGGGCTGCGCGTGGCGCAGGGCCTGGTGTCTTCCGAAGGCTTCTACTGGGACATGGACGATCAGACCCGCGACTTCTCTGCCCGCTTTGAAAAGGTGCAAAAGGCCAAGCCGAACCAAGTGCATGCCGGCGTGTACTCCAGCGTGCTGCACTACCTGAAAGCCGTGGCCGCCGCCAAGAGCGACAACGCCGACGTGGTGTCGGCCAAGATGCGCGAACTACCTATCAAGGATGCGGTGATGCGCAACGCCAGCATCCGCCCCGATGGCCGCGTGATCCACGACATGTACCTGGTGGAGGTGAAGACCCCAGCCCAATCCAAGGGCCCATGGGACTACTACAACATCCTCAGCACCATCCCCGCCAACACGGCATTTATGCCCCTGGCGCAATCCCAGTGCTCGCTGGTCAAGAAATAACCCTCGGCCGCTAACGTGATGAACATTGCATTCATTGGCCTGGGCAACATGGGCTTGCCCATGGCGCGCAACCTCGTCAAGGCAGGCTTTCAGGTCAAAGGTTTTGACCTGTCGGCCCCTGTGCTTGAGGCTTTTGCCGCCGCTGGCGGCACCCCCTGCGCCTGCGCCGCCGACACATTGCAAAGCGCCGACGTGGTAGTGACCATGCTGCCTGCCTCGCGGCATGTGCAATCGCTGTGGCTGGGTGCCAGCGGGCTGCTGCACCGCCTGCGGCCTGGCACGCTGCTGATTGATTCGTCCACCATCGGCGCCACCGTTGCGCGCGAAGTGGCCAGCGCCGCCGCAGCCTTGGGGCTGGACATGGTCGACGCCCCGGTATCTGGCGGCACGGCTTCGGCCGAGGCTGGCACCCTCACCTTCATGGTGGGCGGTACGCCCGAGCAGCTGGAGCGCGCACGCCCCGTACTGGAAAGCATGGGCCAACGCGTGCTGCACGCGGGCGGCATCGGTGCGGGCCAAGTCGCCAAGGCCTGCAACAATATGCTGCTGGGCATCATCATGGCGGGCAGCAGCGAGGCCTTGCAGTTGGGCATTTCCCACGGGCTCGATCCCAAAGTGCTGTCCGACATCATCGGCGTGAGCACCGGTGCCAACTGGGTGCTGACCAACTACAACCCCTGCCCAGGCACCCTGGACACGGCGCCTTCGGCCCGCGGCTACAGCGGTGGCTTCGCCACCGACCTCATGCTCAAAGACCTGGGCCTCGCCGTAGAGGCTGCCACCGACACCGGCGCCATCGTGCCCGTGGGCAGTGCCGCCCGCAATCTGTTTGCCATGCACAGCGCCGCTGGCCAGGGCAAGCTCGATTGCAGCAGCGTTTTCCACCTACTGGCGGCCCGTACAAGCTGACAGCCAACTTCACTTCCATTTTTCAAGAGACAACCATGACCATTACCATCGGATATTTCATCGCCGGCCAAGTTGAGCCCGGCACCGGCGACCGCAGTGGCCCCGTGTACAACCCCTCCACCGGCGAAGAAATCGCGCGCTGCGCCTACGCCAGCCGCCCCACCCTTGACCGCGCCGTGGCCGTGGCCACCGAGGCAGGCAAGAAGTGGGGCCGCGCATCCCACGCCGCCCGCCAGGCCGTCATCTTCAAGCTGCGCGAGTTGATGATTGCCAACACCGACCTGCTGGCCGAAGTGATTGGGCGCGAGCACGGCAAGACCATTGCCGACGCCAAGGGCGAAATCGGCCGCGCTATTGAAGGCATCGAATTTGCCGTGAACGCCCCGCACGTGACCAAGGGCGAATTCGCCACCAACGTGGGCGGCGACATTGATGTGTTCTCCATCCGCGTGCCGATTGGTGTGGTGGGGGCCATCACACCGTTCAACTTCCCTATCATGGTGCCGGCGGTAATGATGACCATGGCCGTTTCGGTGGGCAACGCCATCGTCTGGAAGCCTTCAGAGAAAGTGCCCAGTACAGCGCTGATTTTTGCACGCCTGTGGAAGGAAGCCGGTCTGCCGGACGGCGTGTTCAACGTGGTGCAGGGCGACAAGGAAATGGTCGACGGCATCCTGGAGCACCCCGGCATTGCAGCTGTGAGCTTCGTGGGCTCCACGGCCGTGGGCGAATACGTGTACCAGAAAGGCACTTCGCACAACAAGCGCGTGGCGGCCTTCACCGGTGGCAAAAATCACATGGTGGTGATGCCCGATGCTGACCTGGAAAGCGCCGCCAGCGCCTTCGTGTCGGCCGGCTTCGGCTCGGCCAGCCAGCGCTGCATGGCGGTGTCGCTGCTGCTGCCCGTGGGGCAAGACACGGCTGAACGCCTGCGCGAGCTGGTGGTACAAAAAACCAAGGCGCTGCATATCGGCCCATACAACGACCCCAAGGCCGACTTCGGTGCGGTGATTTCGCTGCAATCCAAGCAAGCCGTGGAGCGCGCCATCGAAAACTGCATCCAACAAGGCGGCGAACTGGTGCTGGACGGACGCGGCCTGCGCGTGCCCGGCCATGAAAACGGCTACTACGTCGGCCCCACGCTGTTCGACCGCGTGACGACCAACATGGAGATGTACCAGCAAGAAATCTTCGGCCCCGTGCGCGGCATCATGCGCCCCGTGAGCTTTGACGAGGCCCTGGCCATCACCAATGCGCACGAGTATGGCAACGGCTCTGTCATCTTTACTCGCGATGGCAAGGCAGCGCACCGCTTCATGTACGAAATCGAGTCCGGCATGATCGGCGTGAACGTGCCCGTGCCCCTGCCTTCGGCTTTCTTCAACTTCGGTGGCCTGCGCCGCTCCAAGTTTGGCGACAGCCATCTCTACGGCCCCGACGCCGCGCGCTTCTATACCAAGATCAAGACCGTGTCGCAACGCTGGCCCGAGCCTGACCAGCAGGCTGGCCCGGTGTCACTGGCCTTCAATCCCAAGGGCTAAGCGACGCGCTCGCCAGCCGCCTTGAAAAAAGCATGGGAGGAATATCCTTCCCTGCGGTGACGGCTCCTGCCTCAAGGGCCGTCACCGTTCAATCGCTCAGCGCAGCGCAGCCAGCGGATGCGCGTGGACAGGCCAGGGGCTGGCAAAGAACGGGGCCACCATCTCCGGCGTCACGTCTTCGATGCGCGCAGGGTTCCATTGGGGTGCGTGGTCCTTGTCCACCGCCAGGGCACGGATGCCTTCCACCGTCTCGCTCTGGCCGGCGCGCAGGAAAAAGCAGTGGCGCACCATGTCGCGCTCCATGCGCAGATCATCGGCCAGGCCCATGCCGCGCGCACGGCGGATCTGCTCCAGCACCACATGCAGCATCAGCGGCGAGCGCTTGCGCAGCGTGGCCGCCGTGCTGCGCGCCCATTCGCTGTCTGCAGCGTCCAGGGCGGCCGTGATGGCGGCCACGCTGCCCAGCGAAAAATACTGATCGATCTGGCCTCTGACGCCCGCCAGTTTTTCGTCAGCAGCTACCGTTTTAGAAGCAACAAAGGCCTTCACGGCGGCACCGTCGGCAAAGGTCTGCGCGCCCAGGGCATCCCAGACCGTGGCCTGTGCATCCAGCGGCAGGCAGCCGTCAGCCAGGCCGAAGGCGATGGCGTCACCGGCGCCAATGGTGTCGCCGGTCAGGGCCAGCCACTCGCCCACGCGGCCAGGGCAGCGGCTCAGGAAATAGCCACCACCCACGTCGGGAAACAGGCCAATCGCCGTCTCGGGCATGGCCATCTTGGTGCGCTCGGTCACCACGCGCAGGGCTGCGCCCTGGCTGATGCCCATGCCGCCGCCCATGACGATCCCATCCATGAAGGCGATGTAGGGCTTGCCGTAGTTGTGGATCAGGTGGTTGAGCGCATATTCCTCGGTGAAGAAGTCTTCGAGCAGCGGATTGCCCTGGCTGCCCGCCTGGTGCAGAAAACGGATGTCGCCGCCCGCGCAAAAGGCCCCGAACGGGCCCTCCTTGTTGCTGCCACGGATGGCCACGGCCAGCACGCGCGCGTCGTCCTTCCAGGCCAGCAGGGTGGCCATGAGATCCCGCACCATGCCCAAGGACAGCGCGTTGAGCGCCCGCGGGCGGTTCAATGTAATGAAGCCCACCTGGCCCCGCACCTCGCTCAGCACCTCACTCGACATCTGCATTGTCATCTCCGTCATTTTTGTTCCTTCCAAGCTAAAAACTCGTTGAGCACCAGGGCGCCAACCACCAGCAGCCCCCCGGTCAGCACGGCCGAACCGGGGCGCTCCCCGGCACCGGCCCAGGCCAGCAAGATGCCGAAGATAACCTCCAGCAGGCCCAGCAAGGCCATTTCGGGCGCCTTGAGCACGCGTGCGCAGCGCACCGCCAGCACGCACGGAATGGCCAGCTGAAAAAGTCCCAGCAACGCCAGCAGCAGGATATCGTGGCCCGTGGCCTGAAACGGCCACGCCAGCGGCAAGGTGGCCAGCGCCGAAAACACGGCCCCCACCAGGACTGCCGGCACCAGGTCCACGGCGTGGCCGTGCTGCTGTGAAGACTGGACCACGGTCCAGTTGGCAGCGGCCGCCACCGGTATGCACAAGGCCACCAGGGTGCCCACGAGAGGCAGCCCGGCCATCTGCGCGCCATACATCCACGCCATGCCCACACCGGCAAGGCCAATGGCCACCCAGGTGCGCAGCACAATCCGGTGCCCGATGAAGATGCGCGCAAACAGGGCCGTGAGCAAAGGCCCCGCCGCCATGGTCACCAGCACATTCGCCACCGGCATGAGCATCATGGCGACCATGAAGGTGGTGAACATCACGCTCCAGCACAGGCCGGAGAGCCACAGGGCAGCGCCGCCGCGGCGCATGGCCGACAACACACCGCGCCCCTGCGCCGCAGGCAGGATCACCAGCAGCGAGATCACGGTGAAAAAGCTGCGCCAGAAGGTCACTTCAAAGCTGCGCGCATGCTCCAGGTGGCGCGTCACCACGCCAGCCATGGACCACAGCAGCGTGACCAGAAGCATCAACACGACAGCCCGGGAATGCGTGAGTTTCATGAAAATTGCGCTGAACGGAAAACCTTCAAACGACAAAAAGGCCACTGCACTGCAGTGGCCCCTCGGAACCTGCCGCCTTCAAGGCCCCAGGCCCCGGGAATGGCAGATCAGCTGCGGCCAGCGCGCTTGCGCTCGTTCTCGGTCAGGTAGCGCTTGCGCAGGCGCACGGACTTGGGCGTGATCTCGACCAGCTCGTCATCCTCGATGAACTCCACACCGTATTCCAGCGTGAGGTCGATCGGAGGCGTGATCTTGATCGCGTCTTCCTTGCCGCTCACGCGGAAGTTGGTCAGCTGCTTGGTGCGCGTGGCATTCACCACCAGGTCGTTGTCGCGGCTGTGGATGCCGACGATCATGCCTTCGTACACCGGGTCGTTGGCCTTCACGAACATGCGGCCACGATCGTCCAGCTTGCCCAGGGCATAGGTGAAGATTTCACCGTCGTCCATGGAGATCAGCACGCCGTTCTTGCGGCCGCCGATATCGCCCTTGTGCGGCTCATAGCTGTCGAAGATGTTGCTGATGAGGCCCGAGCCACGCGTCAGGTTCAGGAATTCGTTGGTGAAACCGATCAGGCCACGGGCCGGGATGCGGTACTCCAGGCGCACGCGGCCACGGCCGTCGGACTCCATGTTCACCAGCTCGCCCTTGCGCTCGCCCAGGGCCTGCATCACGCCACCCTGGTGGCCTTCTTCGATGTCGGCCGTCACCAGTTCGATAGGCTCGTGCTTGACGCCGTCGATGTCCTTGAACACCACGCGGGGCTTGGACACAGCCAGCTCGTAGCCTTCGCGGCGCATGTTCTCCAAGAGGATGGTCAGGTGCAGTTCACCACGGCCCATCACTTCGAAGATGCCTTCCTCGGCGGTCTCGTTCACGCGCAGGGCCACGTTGTGCTGCAGTTCCTTTTGCAGGCGGTCCCAGATCTGGCGGCTGGTCACGAACTTGCCTTCACGGCCTGCCAGTGGCGAGGTGTTCACGCAGAAGTTCATGGTCAGCGTGGGCTCGTCCACCTTCAGCATGGGCAGGGGCGCGGGGTTGGCGGGGTCGGTCACGGTCACGCCGATGCCGATGTCCTCGATGCCGTTGATCAGCACGATGTCGCCAGGGCCTGCCACCGGCGTCTGCATGCGGTCCAGCCCCTGGAAGGTCAACACCTGGTTGACACGGCCCTTGACAGCCTTGCCGCCTGGGCCTTCCATGACGACCACGTCCATCATGGGCTTCAAGGTGCCCTGGCTGATGCGGCCCACGCCGATGCGGCCCACGAAGGTGGAGAAATCGAGTGCCGAGATCTGCAGTTGCAGCGGAGCGTCTGGGTTGCCCGTGTTCGGTGGCACGTGCTTCAGGATGGTGTCGAACAGGGCCGACATGTCGGGACCCCACTGCTCGCCGGGCGCGCCTTCTTCCAGCGACGACCAGCCGTTGATGCCCGAGGCGTACACCACGGGGAAGTCCAGCTGCTCATCGGTAGCGCCCAGCTTGTCGAACAGGTCGAACGCAGCGTTCACCACCTTGTCGGGGTTGGCACCGGGCTTGTCCACCTTGTTCACCACCAGGATGGGGCGCAGGCCCAGGGCCAGGGCCTTCTTGGTCACGAAACGCGTCTGGGGCATGGGGCCTTCCTGCGCGTCGATCAGCAGCACCACGCTGTCCACCATGGACAGGGCACGCTCCACTTCACCGCCAAAGTCCGCGTGGCCGGGGGTGTCCACGATGTTGATGTGCGTGCCTTTCCAGCTCACGGCGCAGTTCTTGGCCAGGATGGTGATGCCACGCTCTTTTTCAATCGCGTTGTTGTCCATCACGGTATCGACGACCTTTTCGTGGTCGGCAAAGGTGCCGGACTGGCGCAGCAGCTGGTCGACCATGGTGGTTTTGCCATGGTCAACGTGGGCGATGATGGCGATGTTGCGGATTTGTTTGCTCATAGTGTTTCCTTAATGCCGGCAGCCACTGTGCCCGGCGTGCTTTGCAGGATTTGTTGAATTTCGATGGGGCTCAGCAAGCGATCAGGGATCAGCTCGCCTGCTACCGTATGGGCGACGCCCAGCAGCGCGCGCGGCGCCTGACCAAACACGGCCACGGCGCGGGCATCGGGCCACTGGCCACGTCGGCGCACCCCGGACAGGAAGCGTGCAGCATCTTCGCTGCCCAGTGTGACGGGCAGGTGATCGGCCAGCAGGGATTCTGCCGGCAGCAGGCAGGCCAGCCGCTGCGCTTCGTCCATGGCCTCGAGTGCGGGCAAGGTGACGCAGCGCGCGATGCCGAGGCCGCCCGTGTCAATGCGGCGCAAAGAGGTCAGGTGGGCGCCACAACCGAGTGCCGCTCCGATGTCTTCGCCCAGCGTGCGGATATAGGTACCTTTGCTGCATGTAACTATTAATTTGATAGCTGGTTGCGCTTGACCATCAAGCTCCAGAGCCACACTCAATGCATAAATTTGGACATTGCGCGCCGGGCGCTCGATCTCGATGCCCGCACGCGCGTACTCGTACAGCGCCTTCCCGTCTTTCTTGAGCGCGCTGTGCATCGGCGGCACCTGCGCGATCGGACCGGTGAACCGGCGCTGCACTTCGGCCAGTCGCTCGGGCTCCAGCATGGACGGATCGACCGCACACTCGCGCACCACCTCGCCCTCGGCATCCCCCGTGCTCGTGACCACGCCCAGACGGGCAACGGCCTCGTAGGTCTTGGGCGCATCCAGCTGCAACTGGCTGAACTTGGTGGCGGCGCCGAAGCACAGCGGCAATACACCGGTGGCCAGAGGATCCAGCGTGCCGGTATGGCCCGCCTTTTCCGCACGCAGCAGCCACTTCACCTTTTGCAAGGCGTCGTTGCTCGACAGGCCGAGCGGTTTATCGAGCAGCAACACCCCATGCACAGGGCGCCGCTGCACCCTGGTGCGTGGCGCGTTCATGGTCAGTCGTCCTTGGCGCGCGAGGAAACGGCCTTGGCAATCAAGGCATTCATGTCGGCGGCACGCTCGGAAGTGCGGTCAAACACAAAATGCAGCGTGGGCACCGTGTGGATGTGCAGGCGCTTGAACAGCCCATTGCGCAGGAAACCTGCCGCCTGGTTGAGCGCTGCCTGCGTTTCCACAGGGTCACCCGTCAGCAGGCTGAAGAACACCTTGGCGTGGGCGTAATCGGGGGTGACCTCCACGCCCTGCAGCGTCACCATGCCCACGCGCGGGTCTTTCAACTCGCGCGCGATCAGCTCCGTCAGATCGCGTTGGATCTGATCGGCCACCTTGAAGGCGCGGTTGGGGGTGGAGGATTTCTTCGCTGCCATAGAGTCGTCGTAGCCTTACAGCGTCCGCGCGATTTCCTTGATGTCAAAGAATTCGAGGTGATCACCTTCCTTGATGTCGTTGTAGTTCTTGAGCTTGATACCGCACTCAAAACCTTCCTTGACTTCCTTGACATCGTCCTTGAGACGCTTGACCGAATCGACGTCGCCGGTGTAGACCACCACGTTGTCGCGCAACAGGCGGAACTTGGCGTTGCGGTGCACCATGCCGGACGTGATGTACGAACCCGCAACGGTACCGATCTTGGACGCCACGAACACGGTGCGGATCTCGGCCGTGCCGATGATTTCCTCGCGCTGCTCGGGAGCCAGCATGCCGGACATCGCCACCTTCAGCTCATCGACGGCGTCATAGATGATGCTGTAGTAGTGCAGATCCACACCATTGCTCTCGGCGAGCTTGCGCGCACCGGCATCGGCACGCACGTTGAAGCCGATCACGATGGCCTTGGAAGCAATCGCCAGGTTGATGTCGGACTCGCTGATGGCGCCCACGGCGGCATACACCAGCTGCACCTTGACTTCATCCGTCGACAGCTTGAGCAGCGACTGGGCCAGCGCCTCCTGCGAACCCTGCACATCGGCCTTGACGATGATGGGCAGCATCTTCACTTCGCCCGCCGTCATGTCGGCAAACATGTTCTCCAGCTTGGCCGCCTGCTGCTTGGCCAGCTTGGTGTTGCGGAACTTGCCGGCGCGGTAGGTGGCGACTTCGCGCGCACGGCGCTCATCGGTCAGCACCATGAAATCGTCACCAGCCTGCGGCACTTCGGTCAGACCCTGGATTTCAACCGGGATCGACGGACCCGCCGTCTTGGCGACCCTGCCGCTCTCATCGAGCATGGCGCGCACACGGCCATAGGTCTGGCCCGCCAGCACCACGTCGCCCACCTTCAGGGTACCGGACTGCACCAGCACGGTCGCCACAGGGCCGCGGCCCTTGTCGAGCTTGGCTTCGATCACCAGGCCCTTGGCCAGCGAATCGACGGGGGCCTTGAGTTCCAGCACTTCGGCTTGCAGCAGCACCTGTTCCAGCAGCGTGTCGATGCCCATGCCGGTCTTGGAAGACACCGGCACGAAAGGCGAATCGCCACCGTACTCCTCGGGAACCACCTCTTCCACCACGAGCTCCTGCTTGACGCGGTCGGGGTTGGCATCGGGCTTGTCGGCCTTGGTGATCGCCACCACGATAGGAACGCCCGCCGCCTTGGCGTGCTTGATGGCTTCCTTGGTCTGGGGCATGACGCCGTCGTCGGCCGCCACCACCAGGATCACGATGTCGGTGGCCTGGGCGCCACGGGCACGCATGGCCGTGAAAGCCTCGTGACCCGGGGTGTCAAGGAACGAAATCATGCCGCGTGGCGTTTCCACGTGGTAGGCGCCGATGTGCTGCGTGATGCCGCCCGCCTCGCCCGAGGCGACCTTGGCACGGCGGATGTAGTCCAGCAGCGAGGTCTTGCCGTGATCGACGTGACCCATCACGGTGACGACCGGCGCGCGCGGCAGAACGGCCACGTCCTGCTGCGCCGAATCCTCGTCGGTGAAGGCTTCCGGATCGTCCAGCGCCGCCACCACGGCCTTGTGGCCCATTTCTTCCACCACGATCATGGCGGTGTCCTGGTCCAGCGGCTGGTTCATGGTGACCATCTGGCCCATCTTCATCAGTGCCTTGATGACCTCGGAAGCCTTGATGGACATCTTGTGCGCCAGTTCAGCCACCGTGATGGTTTCAGGCACATGCACTTCAATGGTGCGCGCTTCCACCGGAGCGGACTGCTGGTGGTTGTCGTCGCGGTGATCGCGGCTGTCGCCACGGCGGCCACGCGGGCCACCACGCCAGTTGTTGCGACCGACACCGCCGCTGCTGTCGCCGCGGGTCTTGATTTCCTTTTTCTTGGCCGTGTCATTGGCCCAGCTGGAAGACAGCTTGGCCGACTTGACTTCCTTGCCGGCGGCAGCCCCCGGAGCAGCAGGCGTGCCCGGACGCGCGCCCGCACCAGCCCCCACGGCAGGCTTGTGCAGCGTGCCTTTCTTGGCATCCCCCACGGCCGCAGGCTTGGCAACGGGCTTGGGCTCTTCCGGTTTCTTGGCCACCATGACCGCCTTCTTGGGCGTGGCCATCATGGAGCGGATGGCAGCAGCTTCTGCTTCAGCCTTGCGGCGACGTGCGTCGAGATCCGCAGCGCGGGCCGCTTCCTCGTCAGAGCGGGCTTTAGATTCCGCAGCCGCCTTCTCGCGTGCTTCGTTCTGTGCCGCAATGCGCGCAGCCGCTTCAGCAGCCTGCTCGCGGGTAGCCTCCTGCTTGACGGCCGAGGCCTGGGCCTTCTTGCTGGCCTCCTGGGCGGCGTATGCGGCGGCGCGCTCTTCGGCTTCGCGCTCGCGCTGTTCACGGGCTTCGCGCTCGGCGCGCTTTGCGGCCAGTTCGGCCTCCTGGCGGCGAATCAGCTCGGCCTGGCGGCTGGCCTCTTCCTCACGGCGGGCCAGTTCAATGTCTTCGCTGGACACAGCCGTTGCTTCTGCCATGGATTCTGTGGACTCGGCAGCCGCCTCGACACCTTCATCACGCTGGATGAACGTGCGCTTCTTGCGCACTTCCACCTGGATCGTGCGTGCCTTGCCGGTGGCGTCGGCCTGCTTGATCTCGCTGGTGGACTTCTTCACCAGCGTGATCTTCTTGCGATCGGCCGAGGCCGTGCCATGGCTGGCCTGCAGATAGGCCAGCAGCTTTTGCTTGTCCGACTCGGTCAATGCGTCGGAAGGGGCAGCCTTGCCCACGCCCGCAGCCTTGAGCTGATCAAGCAGGATTTCAGGTGATTTCTTGAGTTCGGTTGCAAACTCGGCGACAGTATTACTGGACATATGTGGTTCGTGCCTCCCTGACCTTACTCTTGCCCTGCGAACCAGTGTTCGCGTGCCTTCATGATCAGGGCTTTGGCATCTTCTGCGGACTGTCCGGTCAGGTCGGTCAGTTCATCAATGGCCAGATCGGCCAGGTCGTCACGCGTGTGCACACCGTTTTCTGCCAGCTTGGCAATCAGCTCGGGTGTGAGGCCCTCAAGGTCGCGCAGATCCTGCGAGACCTCGCCAACGCTTTCCTCGCGGGCGATTTCCATGGTGAGCAGCGCATCCTTGGCGCGTGCACGCAATTCGTTCACCGTGTCTTCGTCGAAGCTTTCGATTTCCAGCATTTCCTGCAGCGGCACATAGGCCACTTCTTCCAGGCTGTTGAAACCTTCGGAGATCAGGATGTCGGCGATTTCCTCGTCCACATCGAGCTTTTCCATGAACAGGCGGCGGGCCGTGTCGGACTCGTTGGCCTGCTTCTGGGCCGACTCGGCGGCGTCCATGATGTTGATCTTCCAGCCGGTCAGATCGGAGGCCAGACGCACGTTCTGACCACCACGGCCAATGGCGATGGCAAGGTTTTCCTCGTCCACCACCACATCCATGGCGTGCTTTTCCTCATCGACCACGATGGAGGACACGTTGGCCGGGGCCAGTGCACCGATCACGAACTGGGCGGGGTCCTCGGACCACAGCACGATGTCCACGCGCTCGCCAGCGAGCTCGTTGGTCACGGCATTGACGCGCGTGCCACGCACGCCGACGCAGGTGCCGATGGGGTCCACGCGCTTGTCGTGGCTCAGCACGGCAATCTTGGCGCGCGAGCCGGGGTCACGGGCGCAGGACTTGATCTCCAGCAGGCCCTGTTCGATCTCGGGCACCTCCTGGCGAAAGAGTTCGATCATGAACTCGGGGGCCGAACGCGACAGGATGATGGGGGCGCCGCGCAGGGTCAGGTCCACTTCCATGATCATGGCGCGCACGCGGTCACCGCTGCGCAGGTTTTCCTTGGGGATCATCTCGCCGCGGCGCAGGCGGCCTTCCACGCGACCGGATTCGACAATGAGGTCGCCCTTGTCCATGCGCTTGACCGTGCCGGTGAAGATGCGCTCGCCGCGCGACATGAAGTCGTTGAGCAGCATCTCGCGCTCGGCGTCGCGGATCTTCTGCAGGATGACCTGCTTGGCGGCCATGGCGCCAATGCGGCCGATCGGCACCGACTCGACACCTTCTTCGATGTATTCCCCGACCTCGATGTCCGCGATGCGCTCCCTGGCGTCCATCAGCAGCTCTTCGGCTTCGGGGTTCTGCAGACCCGCCTCGTCCGGCACGACCAGCCAGCGACGGAAAGTCTCATAGTTGCCGCTGTCGCGATCGACGGACACGCGAATGTCCACCTCGCCCTGGTACAGCTTCTTGGTAGCCTGGGCCAGGGCCGATTCCACGGCGCCCAAGACCACATCGCGCTCCACGTTCTTCTCGCGCGAAATGGCCTCAACCAACATCAACAATTCGCGATTCATGCGACGACTCTCCTGTTTCTATCACCCGCAGGCGGCAGCTGCCAACAGCGCCCACCCACTCCAAACCATCCAGCGACTCAGCCCGGTACCTGACCAGCCTTCGCCCCCCGCCCCTTGAAATCCACAATGGGCGCCAACCGGGCATCCCTGAGCTCATCCAGCGTAAAACCCAGCGCCTGCAACGGGGCTGGCACACGCTTTTTGCTGATTTTCTGACCAGGCTTGGCAGCTGGCTCATCACTCCAGACGATCTGCCATCCGCCCGATTCGGCACGCTCCAGGGTGCCGCGAAATTTCTTGCGGGTGGCGTTGACCTGCCCGGCTGCCGCAGCGCCAATGGGGGCTTTCAGGGTGAGGTCAATGACCGCGCCTGCAAAACGCACGAAATCCTGCTCATGGCGCAACGGGCGATCAATGCCGGGCGAGGAGACCTCCAGCCGCTTGTATTCGACCCCATCCACCTCCAGCGCAAACTGCAGCTGGCGGGTGACTTTCTCGCAGTCTTCGACCGTGACAAACTGATCCACTGCGGGCTCCGGCGCATCGGCGGCCGGCTGCACCCAAGGCAAGTCGATGGTGACACGCAGCAAACCACCGGCAGAGCGCTCGATCTCCACCAGGTCATAGCCCAGACCCGTCACAATTTGTTCAACGACTTGCTGTAGTGCCACGTGTTCAGTTCAATCCCGGAAAAACAACACGACTTACGCAATGAGGAACAAGCCAATCGCCTGCCCCATGGAAGCACCCTGGGCGCATCCTTGTTTGCGTAAGTCCAAAACAAAAAACCCGATAACCCCCGGAGACCCTCCCCGACAGCTTCGAGCTCCAAAAGCATTCGACCAAAAAAAACGGGCGGTAGGTACCCGCCCGTTTGGTCGTGAGATTCATATTGTAGCGCGTAAAGCATTGATTTGCAAAGACGAATCGGGCCAAAACTGTTGCCTGCGATTCGCCACAGCCTGCGCATGCCAACCGCTTACGGTTTTTTCGCAAAAAATGTGCTCAGCGCAAGCACAATCAGTGCAGGCAGCTATGACAGTGATAGCGGTTGCAGCAATTCCGCTAGGTCGGTCTCGGTGAACAGCGGCTCCCTGCGCGCCGCAGACCCGCTGTAGAGGCTGCCCGCCAGTTGGGCCTTGCGTTCTTGCAGCGCCAAAATCCGCTCCTCTATGGTGCCCTGCGCCACCAGCTTGATCACCCACACGCTCTGCGTCTGGCCGATGCGGTGGGCACGGTCGGTGGCCTGGGCTTCAACGGCCGGGTTCCACCAGGGGTCGAAGTGGATCACCGTGTCGGCCTGCGGCAGGTTCAGCCCCACCCCGCCCGCCTTGAGGCTGACCAGGAACAACGGCACCTGCCCGCTGGTGAACTGCTCAATGATGGCATCGCGCCTTTGGCTCTGCCCCGTGAGCTTGACCCAGGGCAGCTTGCGCTTTTTCAACTCGGCCTCGATCAGGGTGAGCATGCTGGTGAATTGCGAGAACAGCAAAATGCGCCGCCCCTCGGCCAGCATTTCAGGCAGCAGCGCCATCAACTGCTCCAGCTTGGCCGAGGTCTTGACCTTCCTGGCGGCATCCAGCGGCAGCAGCTGCGGGTCGCAGCAGACCTGGCGCAGCTTGAGCAGCGCATCGAGGATGGTGATCTGCGACTTGGCCAGCCCCTTGGACTGCAAGGCTTCCCGCACGGTCTTCTCCATGCCCAGGCGGATGGTTTCGTACAGATCGGCCTGCGCGCCGGTCAGTTCCACCGGCATCACGGTCTCGATCTTGGGCGGCAACTCGCCGGCCACCAGCGCCTTGGTGCGGCGCAGCAGGAACGGTGTGATGCGCGCACGCAGCTGTGCCATGCGGGCGCTGTCACCCAGTTTTTCAATGGGATTGCGAAACAGCTCCCTGAAGCGCTGCTGGCTGCCCAGAAAACCGGGCATCAGAAAGTGAAACAGGCTCCAGACCTCGCCCAGGTGGTTTTCCAGGGGCGTGCCGGACAGGCACAGCCGGTGCCGCGCATTCAACTGGCTGACCACCTGCGCGGCCTGCGTGCTGGCATTCTTGATGTTCTGCGCCTCGTCGAGCACCACCAGGTGCCAGGGCTGCGCCAGCCAGCGCTCGCGGTCGCGCTGCAGCAGCGAATACGGCGCGATGACCAGATCGTGCTCGGCCACCGCATCGGCCGTCCCATGCCGGCCCGCGCCATGCAGCACCAGGCTGCGCAGGTCCGGGCAAAACCGCGCCGCCTCGCGCTGCCAGTTGCCCAGCAGGCTCACGGGCGCAATGATGAGTGCGGGGTGCATCAGGCGCCCCGCCTCTTTTTCCACCTGGATATGCGCCAGGGCCTGCAAGGTTTTGCCCAGGCCCATGTCGTCGGCCAGCACACCGGCCAGGCCGTGGGCGCGCAGGAACTGCAGCCAGTTCAGGCCCTGCTGCTGGTAGGGCCGCAGCGTGGCGTGCACGCTGGCGGGCAATGGCACTTCGGGCAACGCCATGGCACCCCGCAGCTGCGCCACCATGGCGCGCAAGGTGTCCGCCCCCTCCCACACCGCCCCCTCGCCCAGCGCGGCACTGGTGCGCAGGGCGTCCATGCGCGCAAGCCGGAGGTGGTCGCCATTGAAATCATGGGCCCGGTCACCCACCAGGTCGAGCAGCGCAGCCAGCCAGGGCCGCAGCGCATCGGTGGGCAGGCGCACAAAACCGGTCCCCCCCTGTGCCGGCAGATACACATGCGGCGGCAGCTGGGGCAGGCCGGTGGCGGGGTCCGGCGGCTGGGCCGCTGCAGCGGCAATCAGGTCGGGCAGCCACGGCAGGATGTTGTGGCGCACACCATCGATCTCCATGCCCAGCGACAGCGCAAACCAGGGCGAGGTGGCCTCCTCCCCGCCGTCGGGCTGCAGCGCCACATCCAGCGTGTCGGCATGCGTGATCCAGCCGGTCAGCGCCGCATCCAATGTGACGGTGAAGCCCGCGTCTCGCAGCACCCCGAAACCGTTGTCGGCCCAGTGCATCCAGTCGTGCTGCGGGCGTTCGCCGGGGATGCCGAACAGGCCGTCGTCGATGGCCAGCAGGCCCAGCGCCATCAGCCGCTCGATGGCGCCGAGCTCGGCCCTGGGATCGCGCTGCAGCAGCACCTGGCCGCCGTCCTCCGCTGTCACCAGCATGTCCAGCGCCTGCCCGGCCCACCAGCCCACATGGCCCGGGTAGTCGAAGCGCAGCCGGGCGGTGATGAGGCCCAGGTCTGGCACTTCACCCGCCGGCACGGGCGCCAGGTGCAGGCGCGCCACGGGCGCAATGCCCTGCACGCGGGTGAGCGGGCCCAGCACCGGCGGCAACGGCAGCACACCGCCCAGGCGGCTGGCAAGCTCGGCCCGGTGCTTTTGCAGCGCTGCGGCGTCCAGCGCCGGTGCCTTGAGCAGCAGGGCCAGCTGGGCTGCGCTCAGGCCATCGGCCTGCACCGAGCCACACACACCGTGGGCGGCGTCGAGGTACAGCGGGGGGCTGTTGCTGCACAGCATGGCCGAAGCGCCTGGCAGGCTGGCGCCCAGGGCCCAGGAGCTTTCGCCCCCGGCGGCAGGCGTGGCCTCGCGCCATGCCCAGGTGATGGGCAAAGGGTCACCCCAGCGCAGCGGGGCACCCACGGTGGAGCCCCCTGCATCGGCAAACAGGCGGCCGGTGCTGGCCGCCTGCTGCAGCGCCAGCACGCCCACAGTCCCTTCCAGCACCGCCACCGGCGCTGCGCTGTAGGCCGAGTAGTAAGCCATGCCGCGCGGCATGGCGCGCAGCAGTTGCAGCACCTGGCGATCGGCGTCGCTGGCGCGGTCATAGACCGCCTGCCCGGGGCCGGGCTGGGTGCGGATCTGTCGGGGCTTGGCCCAGCCGCCGGTGAGCTTGGGGTAGGACACCACCGCCTCCAGCTGCATCTGCGGCAGGGCCTTCGAGGCCGCGCGCGGCAGCCCCACGATGGAGGCCAGGTACAGGTAGTTTTCGGGCCGATCCGGCCGGGCGCCCGGGATGGACGAATCAGGTTCGCCTGCAGCACGGTCCCAGTCCTGCAGCCAGCGCACCAGCCGCGCGTCGGCCTCGGCGCGCGCCGAGGCCTGCTTGCGCTCCTGCAGCGCTTTCAGGGCATCGACGGCGGGGACTGAAATCTGACATTGTGCCGGGTTGTCCTGCGCGGCCCGCAGAGTCAACGCGATGGCATGCTTGCAATCCACGCCCACGGGGCAAGTGCAGTCGCCCGACCACTGCTTGACCTGCCCATTGGGCGCAATGGCCAGCTCTGCCGACACCTGATAAGGCATGGACAGGCTGCCCTGCACCTCGCCCTCGATCCGCCAGCGGCCCTCCCCATCGGGTTCGCTGTCGATGCGGACCACGCCCGCCCGGCAATGGAGATCCATGCCGCGCGACCAGGCGCCCTTGTCGCACTGGGCCTGCAGCGATGGAAGGTGGAACCACAGTGGGTGTGCCATAGGAAAATCAAACGAAAACTGCCTCTAGCGCTTTAAAAATAGGCGCTGACAGCTATCAAAACAGGAATAAACGATCCGCACTGGTGGGCCCGCAAGAGCCCCGGTTGCCCCAGATCCAGGCAACTAGGCGCTGCGCGCTGCGCGCACACGCTCGAACACTGCCTGCGCTTCAGCGCCTGCCCCGCCCCCAGGTGTGGCGGCCTGCAGGCTGGCCAGCAGGCGCGCCAGCACGGGGGCCTGCGGCAGCAGCGGGCCCAGGAAGCGCGCCGTCGCGCCATCGGCGATCAGCAAGGTGGGAAAGGTCTCCACATCCAGATCCCCGGCCAGGTCGGCCTCGTCCTCGATGTCCACCCACTCAAAGCGCATTTGCGGGTGCGCCCTGGCCAGTTCGTCGAACAGGGGCCGGTAGTCGCGGCAGGTGCCGCACCAGTTGGCGCACAGGCACACCGCCCACCAGCCGCTGCCAGGGGCCACGGGGGGGGATTCGGGCAACGCGGCCGGGCTGTGCATCGGGGGGTTCTCCTTCAAGACCCGCGCCGCTCCCGGGCACGGTAGACGCCGATGGTACCCACTGCGCCGGCCTGGTTGCCCCAGGCATTGCGCACGAAGGTGCTCACGGCCGCCACATCCTCGTCGCCCAGCACCTGCATGAAGGGCGGCATGCCATGCGGGCGCGGGTTGCCCGCCGTGGCCGGCAGATAGCCGCCCTGCAACACCACGCGGACCAGATTGGTGGGGTCTTGCAGCACCACGGCACGGTTGCCCGCCAGCGCCGGGAATGCCCCCGGCTGACCCTCGCCGCTGTCGCCATGGCATTGCGCGCAGTGCTGCTCATACACCTTGCCCCCGCGCGCCAGCGTGGCGGCCGAGGGCTTTACCACCGCCGGGGCAGCGGGGGCCTGCTGCGGCAGCGCCCGCAGGTACACGGCGATCGCCTGGGCATCGGCATCGCTCAGGTACTGGGTGCTGCGAAACACCACCTCGGCCATGGGCCCGGTGACCGAGCCTTGCGGCGCCACACCGGTTTTCAGCAGCGCCACCACGTCCGCCACCGGCCACTGCGCCACGCCCGCCTCGGCGGCGGCATTGAGGGCCGGGGCATACCAGTTCTGCACCGGAATCAGCCCCCCGCTGAAGGCCTGCGCCTGGCTGCTGGCGCCCAGCGCATTGCGCGGCGTGTGGCAGGCAGCGCAATGGCCCAGGCCATTGACCAGGTAGGCGCCCCGGTTGTACTCAGCCGTTTGCGTGGATTCAGCCGGTGGCGCACCGGGCACGAAGAACAGGGCGCGCCACACACCCAGCGCGGCCTGCGTGTTGTACGGAAAGCGCAGCGCATGCGGCCGGTTGGCCTGCGCCACGGCAGGCAGGCTTTGCAGATAGGCGTAGATGGCGTCGGAATCCTCGCGCGTCACCTGCGTGTAGCTGGTATAGGGAAACGCCGGGTACAGCAGGCGCCCGTCCCTGGAGCGGCCGTTGTGCAGCGCGCGCCAGAACTCGGCGGCCGACCAATTGCCGATGCCCGTAGCCTTATCGGGCGTGAGGTTGGACGTGTGGATGACGCCAAACGGCGTATCGATGCCGCGCCCGCCCGCATAGGGTGCGCCACCCTGCACGGTGTGGCAGGCCATGCAGTTGCCGGCGCGGGCCAGGTATGCGCCGCGCTTTACCAGCTCCGGCGTGCTTTGCACGGTTTCGTTGGTGGTCAACGGTTCTTCGCCACGCAAATTCAGCGCCACCAGTGCGGCGGCACCCAGGCCCAGGGCGGCCATGGTGGAAGAGATGGTCCAGAGGATGCGTTTCATGCCATGCCCCCTTCAGCGCGCCGCCGCGCCAGCCACCGGCACACCATCCACCCCGCCGCAGCGCACGGGCATGGCCCCTGTCAGCCGCTCGGCCGGCTTGCCGCCGCCGGGCACCGGCTGGGCCGCCAGCCAGGCCGATACGGCACTCACCTCTTCCGGTGAAAGCTGGCGGGCAATGGCCGCCATGCAATCGGGGGCCTGCGCGCGGCGCTGGCCGGTCTGCCAGGCCCCGAGCTGGCTGTTGAGGTAGTCACGCGGCAGGCCCAGCAAGCCGGGAATCGACGGGCTGAGCCCCGTCAGCGCCGGGCCGTGGCACTGCACGCAGGCAGGCAACTGGCGCGCCGCATCGCCCTGCTGCACCAGCAGGCGCCCGCGCTCCAGCACCTGCGGCGCAGCCTGGGGCGCGGGGGGCGGCGCATAGGGCACCTCCAGCGCGGCGAAGTGGGTGGCGATCTCGCGCAGATAGCCGTCCGTGAGGTGCTCGATGAGGTAAGTCATCTGCGGGTAGCTGCGCCGCCCGTCCCGGAAATTGACCAGCTGGTTGTAGAGGTAGCCCTCCGGCTTGCCCGCGATGCGCGGAAAGTAGCCGTCTTGCGTGGCGCGGCCTTGCTTGCCATGGCAGGTGGTGCAGGCCAGCACGCGGGGCGCCATGGCGCTGGCATCTGTGGCGGGGATTTCGGGCGCAGCGCCGGCTGGCGCGGCAACGAGGGCACATGCGCCCAGGGTGGCCCCCCACAGTAGCGACAACAGGGTGCGCAGGGGGCGGCGCGGGCAATTCATCATGGGCAGGCTCTGGCGGAAACAAAAGGAACACATACGGACGTGCGACTCTACCCCGGCCACCAGACCCCATGGATCGAAAGACCCCGTGCCGTCGTCACGCCACCACGGTGATCGCCCCAAACCGCAGGTGGTGCATGAACTCGCGCAGGATCAGCAGCGCAGCGGCGAAATCGGTGCCTTGCGGCAAACCCTCGCGCACGGCCGGGCGCCCTTCGGCCACGGCGGCCAGGCGCTCGAACACGCGTTCCATGGCATCGAGCGGCATCACCATGCACTCACCCGGCGCCAGCCCTGCCAGCAGGGCCACCTCGCGCACCAGCGCGTCGGCGCACAGCAAGGCAGTGCCCGGCGCCAGCACCGGTACCGCGCGGATCACCTCGTCTTCCACGGTGGCAATGGCGTGTTCCATCTCCAGCGGCGTGGGCGGGCTGCGCTTGAAAAATTGCCGCGCCGTCTTGTGCGCGCCAATGTCCAGCACCAGCACGCCGGAAGCCTCATCGCCCTGCCCGGTGGCAATGGCCGTGTGTTCGGCGCCGATGTGCAGCACCGTGACGGCCACTTGCGGACCGGCGTGGGCCCGCAGGCCACGGAAACGGGTGCGGATATCGGCTTCGGCAGCTGCGCCGGGGACCGTTGACGGATGAATGGGTGACGGTTCGTTCATGGATGTTCCTTGCGCTGGATGCGCCGGTGTTGCGGCGGGCCGCGGTGGACAAAGGCGGACCCGGCTATTTCATTTTGGACGGCAACCGGATCGTCTCGCCCGCCACCATGAAGGCGCCCCAGCCCCGGTGGTGCAGCGTGCGCGGGTCCCTGCAGGCCGGATCGGTCCAGGCCAGGACCACCTCCAGCACAAAGAAGCTGTAGCGGTTCACAAAACGCGTATCCACCACCTTGCATTCGAGGTGGGCATGGCACTCGGCGATCAGCGGCGCGGCCACCAGCGAGGCAGGCGCGGGCGTCAGGCCGAACGCCGCGAACTTGTCCACGCTGCGGCCCGAGCTGTTGCCGCAGTCCACCACCTTCTGCGCAAGCTCCACGGCGGGGATGTTCAGCACGCACTCACGCGTGGCTTTGAGGGCCGTGAAACTGAAATCGCGGCTGCTGACCACGCAGCCCACCAGAGGCGGCTCGAACTCCATCATGGTGTGCCAGGACATCGCCATGGCGTTGATCCGCCCCTTGTGCGCCGTGCTCAGCAGCAGCACCGGGCCGGGTTCGAGCAGCCCATAGACCTTGGACAGGGGAAAGGATCGCTTGGCCATGGTGAAGTCTCCTGCTGGGGGCTCGGACGCTGGCGCCGGGTGGGCACAGAATTTCAGCGCGCCTGCTCGAAATCGATGAAACCGCGCTCCACGTTGGTGCTGGTCAGCTTCACACGGATCTTCTGCCCCACCTCCAGGTTGAAATCGCCCGCCACCAGCAGCCCTTCGGCCGGCGGCGTGAAGATGCGCACCCAGGTGGCGCTGTCGGTGCGGCCCGTGACGATGGCGTCAAACTTCTGGCCGATCAGCCCCTGCAGGAACAGCGCCGCCTCGGATTTGCGCACGCTGCGCTCCACCTTCTGCGCCGCGTCTTCCTGGTGGGTGCAATGCTCGGCCAGCGTGGCCAGTTCGGCCAGGCCATAGGGCGGGTGCTCGCCCGACAGCAGCGCCTTGACCATGCGCAGACTGACGAGATCGGGGTAACGGCGGTTGGGCGCCGTGGAATGCGTGTAGTCGCGCACGGCCAGGCCGAAGTGGCCGATGGGCTCGCCCCGGGGGTGCTCGACCACATATTCGCCCGACCCCATCAGCTTGATGATGACCAGCGACAGATCGGGAAAGCGCAGCGGATCGGCCTGGCGCTGGCGCGCCAGGAAACCCTCCAGCGCGCGCGAATCGGGCGTCTTGGGCAGTGCCTCGCCATATTTGCTGGCCACTTCCACGATGCGCAGCCAGCGCTCGGGCGATCGCACCACCCGCCGCAAGGCGCTGCCGCCGTGCCGCGCCAGAAACTGCGCCGTGCAGGTGTTGGTGGCGATCATGAACTCTTCGATGAGCTGGCGCGCCCGGTTCTGCTCCTGCTGGCGGATGTCCACCACGCGGTCGCCGTCGAACACGGCGCGCGGCTGGAAGGTCTCCAGGTCCAGCGAGCCCTGCTGGCGCCGGCGCGCGCGCATGCGCTGGGCCACCGTGTCCTGGGTGCGCAGCTGCTCGTCCATGCCGGGCACGGCGCGCGCGGCTTCGGGCAGGTCGCCTTCGCCCTCGATCCATGCGGCCACGGCATCGTAGGCCAGCTTGGCGTGGTTGCGCACCCGCGCCCGGTGCACAGTGGAATGGGTGACCGCACCCTCGGCATCCACCACCATTTCGGTCACGATGGCCAGGCGTTCCTGCCCCGGGTTCAGCGAGGTCAGGTCGGTGGACAGGCGCTCGGGCAGCATCGGAAACACCCGCGCCGAGGTATAGACCGACGTGGTGTTGATGTGCGCATGCTGGTCGATGGCCGAGTTCTTCCGGACCAGGGCGTCCACATCGGCCACCGCCACAAAGATCTTCACGGCGCCGTTGCCCAAGGGACCGCAGGCCGTGAGCTGGTCGAGGTCGAGCGAGTCATCGTTGTCGATCGAGCACCAGGGCAGCGCGCTGAGGTCGCGGATGCGCGGATCGTCATCCTGCCCGGCGGCCGCGATGGTTTGCAGTTGTTGCAGCGCGCGCGGCGGAAACTCGGGCTCCAGGCCACGTTCCTTCATGGCGTCGATGGCAATGCGCACCAGGTCGCTGCGGTGAAAGGTGTGTTTTTTGTCCATGGCTCCAATGTAAGTTGTCGCGGGACGATGCGGTGCACGGGTGCCCAGTGGCGCCCGGCTGCGGCAGGCCGAAGCACCCCAAACACCACCCTGGCCGCCACCGACAGCACGGCAGCCAGCCCGAAGGCCAGGTCCTCGATCAGCCCCGGCAAGGCGGTCGAGGCGCCGGCCATGGTGGCGAGGCGAGCAGATCAAATACTATCAATTTAATAGCTTTCAGAGCTTTATCAAAAAGCGCTACAGGCCATTCTTGCCCTAAAAACTCCGGCCACGCGCAGCCGCATCACGGCCTGTGGCACCATCGGCCCACCATCGCCGTGAACGACAACGGCAAGCGCCCGGCCTGTATGTTCTAGCCCACGACTGCACAAGGCACCTACCATGACCGCAACACCCTTCCCCGACGCCGCTGCCACCTGGAACCAGCGCTACGCAAGCGACCCCCACCTGTTTGGCCAGGAGCCCAACGACTACCTGCGCACCCAGGCCCACCACCTCGCACCCGGCGGCCGCGTGCTGTGCGTGGCCGATGGCGACGGGCGCAACAGCGTCTGGCTGGCGCGCCAGGGCCTGCAGGTGGACGCTTTCGACATCTCGGACGTGGGCGTGGGCCGGGCTCGGCAACTGGCCGCGCAAGCCCAGGTCACCGTGCACTACAGCGTGGCCGATTGCGACCAGTGGCCCTGGCCCACCGCCAGCTACGACGCCGTGGTGGCCATCTTTGTACAGTTTGCCGACCCCGCCATGCGCGCGCGCCTGTTCGCCCACATGGTGGCAGCGCTCAGGCCCGGTGGCGTGCTGGTGCTGCAGGGCTACACGCCCCGGCAACTGGAATACAAGACCGGCGGGCCACCCATCCTGTCGCACCTGTACACGCCGGAAATGATCCGCTCGGCCTTCAGCGGCCTGGAGATCATCGAGTTGCGCGACTATGAGGCGGTGCTGAGCGAGGGCACCCAGCACAAAGGCCCGTCTGCCCTGCTGGGGCTGGTGGCGCGCAAGCCCTGATATGCGCCCCAGCGCAAAGCCATGCCCGCTCCAGAAATCCCGACGCCCAGGCCAACGCCCGCACAACCCGGCCTGAGCACCGCCGACGCCGCACACCGCCTGGCCGCCGAAGGCCCCAACCTGCTGCCAGGCAGCGCGCCCAAGTCCACGCTGGCCATTGTGCGCGACGTGGTCACCGAGCCGATGTTCCTCATGCTGCTGGCGGCTGGCGGCATCTACCTGGCGCTGGGCGACCGGGGCGAAGCCCTCTTCCTGCTGGGCTTTGTGTTCGTGGTCATCGGCATCACGCTGGCGCAGGAGCGCAAGACGCAGCGCGCGCTGGAGTCGCTGCGGGACCTGTCGGCCCCGCGCACGCTGGTCATCCGCGACGGCCAGGAGCAGCGCATCGCCGGGCGCGACGTGGTGCGCGGCGACCTGCTGGTGCTGCACGAGGGCGACCGCATCGCCGCCGACGCCCTGCTGATCGACGGCCAGCTCGAAGTGGACGAATCCCTGCTCACCGGCGAAGCCGTGCCGGTGGCCAAGCTGCCCGCAGCACAAGGCGCTGCACCGGATACCCAACAAACACCGTCACCAACACCGGGAGGAGATGGCACACCCAGTCTCTTCGCGAGCACCGTGGTCACGCGCGGCGTGGGGGTGGCCCAGGTGTGTGCCACCGCCGCCCACACCGCCGTGGGGCGCATCGGCGCCGATCTCGCAGCAACAGTGGAGCCGCCTTCGGCGCTGCAGCAGGGCTCGCGCCGGCTGGTGCGCACGCTGGGCACGGCCGCCCTCGTCCTGGCCCTGGCGCAGGTGCTGCTGGGCTGGTGGTGGAACGGCCGGCCGCTGCTCGACAGCCTGCTCTCGGGCATTGCGCTGGCCATGGCCATCCTCCCCGAGGAGATTCCGGTCATCCTCACCGTGTTCCTGGCGCTGGGCGCCTGGCGGATTGCGCACCAGAAGGTGCTGACGCGGCGCGTCACCGCCGTCGAGGCGCTGGGCGCCATCACGGTGTTGGCCGTGGACAAGACCGGCACGCTCACCCTGAACCGCATGGCCGTGGCCGAAATCGCCACCGCCGACCAGCGCTTCAGGCCCGCCGACGGCGCCAGCGAAATGCCCGAACATTTCCACCTGCTGGCCGAATTCGCCATGCTGGCCACGCCGGGCGATCCGTTCGATCCCATGGAAAAGGCCATCCAGCATTTCGGCCACCAATGGCTCGAAGGCACCGAGCATGTGCACGACGGGCGCGAGCCCGAGTTCGAATACGCGCTCTCGGGCGAGATCCTGGCCATGACACGGGTGTTTGCCAGCGACGAGCCCGACCTGCACCTGCTGGCCACCAAGGGTGCGCCCGAGGCCGTGGCCGACCTGTGCCACCTCGATGCCGCGCGGCTGGGTGCCATCCGCCGCCAGGTCGAAGCCATGGCCGAGCGTGGCCTGCGCGTGCTGGGCGTGGCACGGGGGCGCTGGCGGGGCCCGCCCCCGGCGCCCGACCAGAGCCCGCCCTGGCCGCAAAGCCAGCACGACTTCGACTTTGATTTCCTCGGCCTGGTGGCGCTGGCCGACCCGCCCCGCCCCGAAGTGCCCGCCGCGCTGGCCGAATGCCGGCGCGCGGGCGTGCGCGTGATCATGATGACCGGCGACCACCCGGCCACGGCCCGCGCCATTGCGCAGCAGGTGGGCCTGTCGGAGCGGCCCCAGGTGCTCACCGGCCCCGAGCTGGAAGCGCTGGACGACGCGGCCCTTGCCGAGCGGCTGCGCCATGTGGATCTGTGCGCGCGCCTCAAGCCCCAGCACAAGCTGCGCCTGGTGCAGCTGCTGCGTGCCAGCGGCGAAGTGGTGGCCATGACCGGCGACGGCGTGAACGACGCCCCCGCGCTCAAGGCTGCCGACGTGGGCATCGCCATGGGCGAGCGCGGCACCGACGTGGCGCGCGAGGCCGCCGCGCTGGTGCTGCTGGACGACAGCTTCGCGCGCATCGTCGCCGCCATCCGCCAGGGCCGGCGCATCGACGGCAACGTGCGCAAGGCCATGCGCTTCACCTTCGCGGTCCACGTCCCCATCATCGCGCTGGTGCTGGGACCCACGCTGCTGAAATGGCCCACGCTGCTGATGCCGGTGCATATCGTGCTGCTGCAGTTGCTGATAGACCCCACCTGCGCGGTCGTGCTGGAGGCCGAACCCGAAGACAGCAACACCATGGAGCGGCCGCCCCGCCCCGTCTCCGACTCGCCGTTTGCCATGGGCCCACTGGTTTACTCCGTGCTGCAGGGCCTGGGCGTGGCGGCCTTGCTCTTGGGCGGGCAGTCCTGGCTGGCGGGTCAGGGCTGGGGCAGCGCGCAAAGCCGCACCGTGGTGTTCGGCACGCTGGTGCTGTGCGTCATGCTGCTGATCCTGGCCAACCGCGACCTGTCGCGCCCGGCGCTGCTGGGCATCACCCGGCCAAACCCCTGGCTGTGGCGCATTGCCGCCGCAATGGCCTTGCTGCTGGCCGCGGTGCTGGGCATTCCGGGGCTGCGCGCGCTGATGGGATTGGCTTTGCCCGGCGCCCAGGGCGTGGCGGTGGCCGCTTGCCTGCTGGCGCTTTGCCTGGTCTGGCTGGAACTGGTGCGGCGCGCGGGCCGGAGCCTGGTGCGGACCCGGCTGCCCGGACCTGGCGGACGCTGACTCCGGCCCGGCCCGCGCCCCGGCAAAGAACGCCTACTGCGCCACGGCGCTGCCGCGCACCAAAGGCGCGGCGTGGTCCAGATCGGGCCGGCGCCACGGGTCCACATGGGTCATGAGGTTGAGCACGCGGTGGCGCTGCAGCACGCGCTGGCGCGCCTGCACGGCGATGTCGTGGCCGGCCTCCACGGTGAGCGCTGCGTCCACCTCCAGGTGGGCATCGACCACGATCATGTCGCCCATCTTGCGCGTGCGCACATCGTGCACGCCGCTCACGCCCGGCGTGTCGAGCAGCGTCTGGCGGATGGCCTGCACTTCCTGCTCGTCCACCGAACGGTCCATCAGGTCGTGCAGCGCATCCCAGCCAAACTCCCAGCCCATCTTGCCCACCATGAAGCCGACGATGAGCGCGGCAATCGGGTCCAGGATGGGATAGCCGGCCAGGTTGCCGGCAATGCCGATGCCCACCACCAGCGACGAGGCCGCATCCGAGCGCGCGTGCCAGGCATTGGCCACCAGCATGCTGGACTTGACGCGCTTGGCCACGGCCAGCATGTAGCGAAACAGCAGTTCCTTGCCCACCAGAGCGGCACCGGCCACCCACAGTGCCACCCTATGCACCTGCGGCACCGTTTGCGGGTTCTCCAGCTTGAGCACCGCCGACCACACCATGCCCATGCCCACCGCCAACAGCAGCAGACCCAGCACCAGCGAGGCCGCCGTCTCGAAGCGGTGGTGGCCGTAGGGGTGGCCCTCGTCGGCATCCTTTTTGGCATGGTGGCTGGCGAACAGCACCACGAAATCGGCCACGAGGTCGGACAGCGAGTGGATGCCATCGGCGATCAGGCCCTGCGACTTGGCCAGCACGCCCACCACGATCTGGATGGTGGACAGCACCAGGTTGACACCCACGCTCACCCAGGTGCTGCGCGATGCGGCGGCAGCGCGCTCCTGGGGCGTGTGCACGGTGTCTTCGGTATCGCTGTCAAGATCGCTGAATTGCATGGCCGTGGTCTCTGAAGGGAGTGCGCATGTGCGCCCTGCAGAGGATTGTGCCCCGGCACGGGGCTACAGCCGAAAGTGACGGCGGAAAATCAGGCCGGCGCCGCCGCGCCAGGCGCATGGATCTCGACCGTGATGTGCACCAGCTCCTCGTGCACGCGCAGCTGCCGCTTGAAATATTCCGGCGCCACGCCGGGCGACGTGACCAGCGACAGGATGCACGCGTAGTCGCCCCGGCCCACGCGCCAGACATGCAGGTCGCTGATGCGCGCCGGCACGGGGCTGGCCGCGATGACCTCGCGGATTTCCGCCACCACCGGCGCGTCCATCTCGGCATCGAGCAGCACCTTGCCCGTATCCCGCAGCAGGCCCTGGGCCCACACGGCCACCAGCACCGCGCCCACGATGCCCATCACCGGATCCAGCCAGTCCGCCCCCCACAGCTTGCCGCCGAACAGCGCCACGATGGCCAGCACCGAGGTGGCGGCATCGGCCAGCACATGCAGGTAGGCCGAGCGCAGGTTCAGGTCGTGGTGGTGGTCCGAATGCCCATGCCCGTGGGAATGCCCATGGCCATGATCGTGTCCGTGGTGGTGGCCACCGCGCAGCAGCCAGGCGCAGGCCAGGTTGACCAGCAGGCCCACCACACCAATGGCGATGGCCTCGTCGTAGTGGATGGGCTGGGGCGCCAGCAGCCGCTGCAGCGACTGCACCAGCATCACGCCCGCCACCAGCACCAGTGCCAGCGCGCTCGTGTAGCCTGCCAGCACCTCGATCTTCCAGGTACCCAGCGAAAACCGCCGGTCGTGCGCGTAATGCCGCGCCGCCGCGTAGGCCATGGCCGACAGGCCCAGCGCCAGCGCGTGCGAACTCATGTGCCAGCCATCGGCCAGCAAGGCCATGGAGTTGAAAACCCAGCCCCCGGCGATCTCGGCCACCATCATCGCTACGGTCAGGGCCACGGCCCAGCGCGTGTTGCGCTCGGCCAGCGGGTTGCCCTGGTGGAAGTGGTGGGAATGGGACCCGTCAGAGGGCGTGGCAGTGGATGGCATGGAATGGAGGGGGATGAAATTGCCCCGCAATATACTCCACCCCAGTATCCATCACCCCCCAATTCCATGGCACACACCATCACCGGACACAAGCAGTTGCTGGCACGCGTGCGCCGCATCCAGGGCCAGGCCAGCGCACTCGAAAAAGCCCTGCTGGCGCAGTCCGACTGCGCCGCCGTGCTGCAGCAGATCGCCGCGATCCGCGGTGCCGTCAATGGCCTGATGGCCCAGGTGCTGGAAGGCCACCTGCGCGAGCATGTGGGCGCGCAAGGGCTGTCGGATGCGGCACGCGACGCAGGCATGGATCAGGTGACCGCCGTGCTGCGCTCCTACCTGCGATAGGCAGAATGGCCGCACGACAGGCACTCGCCCGCGCAGTGCCTCAGCCCGGCACTGCGGCCGCTGCCACCAGGCGCTGGGTGTAGGCTTGCCGGGGCGCATCCAGCACCTGGGCCACCGTGCCGCTTTCCAGCACCTCGCCATCCTTCATCACCAGCACGTCGTGCGCCATGGCGCGGATGACCTGAACGTCGTGCGTGATGAGCAGGTAGCTCAGGCCCTTGTCACGTTGCAGGCGCTGCAGCAGGCCCAGCACCTGCTGCTGGATGGTGACATCGAGCGCGCTGGTGGGTTCGTCGAGCACCAGCACGCGCGGCTGCACGATGAGGGCGCGGGCAATGGCCAGGCGCTGGCGCTGGCCGCCGGAAAATTCATGCGGGTAGCGCGCCAGCAGGCCGGGGAACTGCGCCTCGGTCAGCCCCACCTCGGCCAGCGCGGCCTCCACCCTGGCACGACGCGCCGCCATGTCCAGCGCGCGCTCGTGCACCTGGAGGCCCTCGCCCACGATCTCTTCGACGGTGAGGCGCGGCGAGAGCGAGGAGAACGGGTCCTGGAACACCACCTGCACCTGGCGGCGCAACTGCTGGTTGGCGGGCGTGTTGCGCGCGGCCGGCTGCTGCCAGCCCTGCCCCGCCACCGCCAGCTCGCCGCCATGCGGCAGCAGGCCCAAAATAGCCTGCGCCAGCGTGGATTTGCCCGAACCCGATTCGCCCACCACGCCCAGCGTGCGGCCGGGCAGCAGTTGCAGCGTGGCCCCCAGCACGGCGACGAATTCACCTTTTTTGAACCAGCCGCGCACGCCGGGCAAGGGCGTGGGATAAACCACGCGCAGGTTTTGCGCCTGCACCACGGGGGCGATCCCTTCGGCGGGTTCGGTCTCCACCACATCGCGCCGGGGCTGGCTGGCGATCAGGCGGCGGGTGTAGCCATGCTGCGGGGCAGCAAACACATCGGCCACGCGGCCCTGCTCCACCAGCACGCCCTGCTCCATCACGGCCACGCGGTCGGCAAAGCGGCGCACCAGGTTCAGGTCGTGCGTGATGAGCAGCACGGCCATGCCGGTCTGGCGCTGCAAATCAGAAAGCAAATCCAGGATCTGGCCACGCAGCGTGACATCGAGCGCCGTGGTGGGCTCGTCGGCCAGCAGCAGCGCGGGCTCGCTGGCCAGGGCCATGGCGATCATGGCGCGCTGGCGCTGGCCGCCGCTCAACTGGTGCGGAAAGCTGTTGGCACGGCGTTCGGGCTCGGGGATGCCGGTTTTTGCCAGCAACTCCATCGCTTGCTGCGCAGACTGGGCGGGCGCCAAAGCCCTTTTCAACGCCAGAACCTCGGCAATCTGCTGGCCAATGGTCATCAGCGGGTTCAGCGCCGTCATGGGCTCCTGGAACACCATGGCGATGTCACCGCCGCGCACGCCGCGCATCTCGCGTTCCGACAAGGAGAGCAGGTCGCGCCCGCGCAGCAAGGCCTGGCCGCTGATGCTGGCATCACCCGCCAGGCGCAGCAGGCTCAAAGCGGTGATGGTCTTGCCCGAGCCCGACTCGCCCACCAGCGCCAGCTTCTCGCCCGGCGCGATGCTGAAGCCCACGCCGCACACCACCTCCTTGGCACCAAAGCGCACGGAGAGGTCGTGCACCTGCAGCAGCGGTGCAGGCGGGGACTGGGTTTGGAGTGTGGCGATCATGGCTTTGCTGTCGTTCGCAACGGGCTGATGCAGGATCGGATGTCAGCAACTGGCACGCACCAGGCCAGCGGACGCCGCGCAAGGGCCGCCCCGCCGCGCTGGCGGCGTCTCCCCTCCCGGCGAAGCCGAGAGAGGGGGGAAGGCGCGAAGCGACTCAGGGGGGTGTTCATTGTTTCCGGGGGTCCAAAGCATCGCGCAAGGCGTCGCCCATGAAGGTCAGCAGCAGCAGCGTGACCACCAGCACGCCGAAGGTGGACAGCGAGATCCACCAGGCGTCGATGCTGTTCTTGCCCTGGCTCAGCAGCTCACCCAGCGAAGGCGTGCCGGGCGGCACGCCCAGTCCCAGGAAGTCGAGCGAGGTCAGCGCCAGGATGGCCGCGCTCATGCGAAACGGCAGGAAGGTGACCACGGGCGTCAGGCTGTTGGGCAGGATGTGGCGCCCGATGATCTGCGCATTGCCCACGCCCAGGGCGCGCGCCGCCTTCACGTAATCAAGCTGGCGGTTGCGCAAGAACTCGGCGCGCACGTAGTCGCTCAGCCCCATCCAGCCAAACAGGCTCAGCAAGATCAGCAGCAGCGAAATACTGGGCGCGAACACGGCACTGAAGATGATGAGCAGGTACAGCTCGGGCATGGAGCCCCAGATCTCGATGAAGCGCTGAAACGCCAGATCGGTCTTGCCGCCAAAGAAACCCTGGATGGCGCCGGTGACCACGCCCAGCGCCACGCCCGTGACGGTGAGCGCCAGCGCAAACAGCACACTCACGCGAAAGCCGTAGATCAGCTGCGCCAGCAGGTCGCGCCCGCGGTCGTCGGTGCCCAGCCAGTTCTCCGGCGTGGGCGCCGAGGGGTTGGGCGCCTTGGCAAAGTAGTTGAGCGTGTTCGGCCCGTAGGGGTTCAAGGTGTAGAGCGCCCAGTTGCTGCCCTGCGTGATGCGCTCGCGGATGAAGGGATCGAGGTAGTCGGTGGGCGTCTCGAAGTCGCCGCCAAAGGTCTTCTCGGGGTAGTCCTTGAGCATGGGAAAGTAGATCTGCCCCTCGTAGCGCACGATGAGCGGCCGGTCGTTGCTGACCAGCTCGGCGCACAGGCTCACGAGCACCAGCGCGCAAAAAATCAGCAGGCTCCAGTAGCCCAGGCGGTTGCGCTTGAAACGCAGCCAGGCGCGGCGGGAGGGGGACAAGGACGGGCTGGCTGGACTCATGCCGTAAACGGGTTGAGCAGCCCAATGCCGCAGCCATCAAAGTCGCGCACATTGCGCGTGACCACCGTGAGCGCGTGCACCTGGGCGGTGGCGGCTATCAGCATGTCGGCCTGGCTGCGCACCTGCCCGCGTGCGGCGAACATGCCGCGCATTTCTCCAGCGCGGCGAGCTATGGATGGCGTGGTGTCGAGCACCTCATTGCGCCCAATGAACTCGTCAAACCATGCCATCAAGGTGGGGTGGGGTTTGCGCAATAAGCCATAAAAAATTTCATCGATAGTGATGACAGACAAAGTGAGCTTGCCATGCACAGCATCGACCGTGTCGCGCCACGCCAGAACGCCTGGGTGGGGCTGGCGGCGCATCAGCTCGCTAATGATGTTGGTGTCTGCAAGCTGCATGGCTGTCAGTCCCAGTATCCAGGTTCATCCATGGGATTGGGGCGATTGGTTCTGGGCGGTATCTCGATGCCATCCAATCCCTGTGCTGCAAGCAAAGCGCGTATTTCGTCAAACTGCTGCGCCAGCGTGGGCCGCTGGCGCTCGGCCTTCCATCGTTTGAATTCCTCAAACTCCTGCGCCGAAATCAGCACGGCGACAGGTTTGTCTCGGTTGTAGATAGCTTGCGGCTCCTCGGCGGTCAGGCGCACCACTTCAGAAAATTGCTGCTTGGCGCTGGCGATGTTCCAGGTCATGATGAACCCCTCATATGGACAAGTTGGACACCTATTATGTCCAACTCTCGATCAGCCATCAATCGAATTTCACGCGCGGGTCCACCCACACATAGCACAGGTCGGAAATCAGCTTGGTCACCAGCCCGATCAGCGTGAACAAATACAGCGTGCCCAGTACCACGGGGTAGTCGCGCCGGATCACGCTCTCGTAGCTCAAAAGGCCCAGACCGTCGAGTGAAAACAGCGTCTCGATCAGCAGCGAGCCCGCAAAGAACGCGCCGATGAACGCCGCCGGAAAGCCGGTGATGATGGGAATCAGCGCGTTGCGGAACACATGCTTCCACAGCACCTGGCCCTCGCTCAGACCCTTGGCGCGCGCCGTCAGCACATACTGCTTGCGGATTTCTTCGAGAAACGCGTTCTTGGTCAGCATGGCCGTCACGGCAAAGCTGCCCAGCACCATGGCGGTGATGGGCAAGGTGATGTGCCACAGGTAGTCCACGATGCGCGCGCCCCAGCCCAACTCCTCCCAGTTCGACGAGGTCAGCCCGCGCAGCGGAAACCACTGCAGCTGTCCGCCGAAGATGACCAGCAGCGCCACACCCAGCACGAAGCCCGGAATCGCATAGCCCACCAGGATGAGCAGCGTGGTCACCAGATCGAAGCGCGAACCCGCGCGCACCGCCTTGGCCACGCCCAGGGGCACGGCCACGAGGTAGCTGATGAAGAAGGTCCACAGCCCCAGGCTGATGGACACGGGCAGCTTCTCCACCACCAGCTGCCACACGTCCTTGTTCTGGAAGAAGCTCTTGCCCAGGTCAAAGCGCGCGAACTGGCCCAGCATCTGCCAGAAACGCTCGTGCGCAGGCTTGTCGAAGCCATACAGCGCCTTGATCTGCTCCAGCCGCTTCGGGTCCACGCCCTGCGCGCCCCGGTAGGCCAGGCCGCCGCCTTCGGCGCCACCACCACCCGCGCCGGCCTTGGCCTCGGCCATGTACTGCTCCACCGGACCGCCGGGCACGAACTGGATCACCACAAAGGTCAGCAGCAGCACGCCCAGCAGGGTGGGCAGCATCAGCAGCACGCGCTTGAGGATGTAGGCCAGCATCTTCGATCAACCCTTGTTTTCAGCAGTGGTGGTGGCGGCCGCCGCGCCGGGCCGCCACCAGCAAGGCCAGCCCCCTCGGGGAACAGCGACCCGCGCAACGGTGGAGCGTGGGGGCATCATTGGCGTGCCCACCAGGTGTCGATAACCCAGCCCTCGCCGCTGGTGTAGGGCGGCACCGTGGCGGGTCTGGCCAGGCGCCAGCCGTTGTAGGCCATGCGGTGGGTGGGCGCCGTCCACTGGGGAAGCAGGTAGTGGCTGTGCGCGATGATGCGCTCCAGCGCATGGCAGGCGGGCAGCAGCTGCGCCGCGGTCCTGGCCGCGGTCATGGCCTTGATCATGGCGTCCACGGCCGGGCTCTTCACGCCGGCGAAGTTGCCCGAATCCTCGGTGTCGGCGGCCTTGCTGCCGAACAGGTCGGCAAACTCCTGGCCCGGGTTGTGCGTGCCCTGGAAGGCCATGGAGGTGATGTCGAAGTCAAACTTCTGCAGGCGCTGCTGGTACAGGGCAAAGTCCACCGAGCGGAAACGCAGCGTGATGCCCAGCTTTTCGAGGCTGCGCATCCAGGGCGTGACGGTGCGCACGCCGCCCTCGTTGCTGTCCATGTATTCCAGCACCATGGCTTGCCCCTGGGCATTGCGCAGGGCACCATCGCGCACCTCCCAGCCCGCTTCTTTCAGCAGCTGCTGCGCGCGGCGCAGGTTGGCGCGCAGCGACGAATCCCCGTCGGTGCGCGGTGGCACGGTCATGGGGCCAAAAGCCGCTGGTGGGATGTCCTTGCGAAACGGCCCCATCAGCGCCAGCTCCTGCGGCGACGGCGTGCCGCGGGTCTCGCAGGCGGTGTTGCCAAACAGGCCGTTGACCCGCTGGTAGGCGCCGTAGAACATCTGGCGGTTCATCCACTCGTAGTCGATCGCCAGGCCCAGCGCCTCGCGCACGCGCACGTCCTGCAACAGCGGGCGGCGCGTGTTGAGCACATAGCTCTGGAAGCCCGAGGGCAGCTTGTGGGCGAATTCGCCCTTGACCAGTTCACCGGTGTCGAACTTCTTGCCATTCACGCGCCGCGCCCAATCGCCCGCGCTGAAAAAGCGCATCAGGTCGAACTCGCCGGCCTTGAGGGCTTCGAGCCGCGCCGTGGCGTCCTTGTAGATCTTGACGGTGATGCGATCAAAGTTGGCCGTGCCCCTGCGCACGTTCAAATCCTTGGCCCAGTAGCCCGGGTCGCGCACGTAGGTGATGTCCTTGCCGAAGCGCACCGGGCCGATCTTGTAGGGCCCGCTGCCAATGGGGATGTCCATCACCACCTGGTCGAAGGGCTTGGCCTGGCCGTTCTCCATGCCCCAGTCGCGGCTGAACACCGGCAGGCCGCCCACGGTGAGCGGCAGCTCGCGGTTGGGCTGCCTGAAGCGGTAGCGCACCGTGCGCTCGTCCAGCACATCGACCCCCGCCACATCGATCAGCGTGGTCTTGTAGGCGGGCGACGTGAACGGGCCCACCAGGGTGTCGTAGCTGTATTTCACGTCCTGCGCCGCCACCTGCTTGCCATTGTGAAAGCGCGCCTCGGGCCGCAGGCGGAACGTGGCCGAAAGCCCGTCGGGGGCCACCTCCACATCCTCGGCCAGCAGGCCGTAGCCGGTGGCGGTTTCGTCCATGGAGCCCGCCAGCAGCGAGTCGAACATCAGCGCCGACAGGTAGGCCGGCGCGCTGCCCTTGATGGTGAACGGGTTGTATTTGTCGAAGGTGGAGGTGCGCAGGTTGCTCACCAGCCGCAGCTCGCCGCCCTTGGGGGCATCGGGGTTCACGTAACTGAAATGCGTGAACCCGGCCGGGTAGCGCGGCGCGCCCCACAGCGCATAGGCATGCGCAGCCCAGGCTGGCGCCGCACACAAGCACATCGAAAAAATCAACCAAAACCGCATGAGACAATTCTGCCCTACGTCGGCGGGGCCTTTGCGCAAACTGCGGGGCCGACCCCAGTAACCACGCCGTCCACCCCCACATCGCATTCCACAGGAGAAAAACCATGGGTTTTCTGACCGGCAAGAAACTGCTCATCACGGGCGTGCTGTCCAACCGCTCCATCGCTTACGGCATCGCCAAGGCCTGCCACGCACAGGGCGCCGAGCTGGCCTTCAGCTACGTGGGCGAGCGCTTCAAGGACCGCATCACCGACTTTGCCGCCGAGTTTGACTCGAAGCTGATCTTTGATTGCGACGTGGGCAGCGACGAGCAGATCGACCGCATGTTTGCCGACCTGGCCCAGACCTGGCCCCAATTCGACGGCTTCGTGCACAGCATCGGCTTTGCGCCGCGCGAGGCGATTGCCGGCAACTTCCTCGAAGGCCTCTCGCGCGAAGCGTTTCGCATTGCGCACGACATCAGCGCCTACAGCTTCCCGGCCATGGCCAAGGCCGCCCTGCCCTACCTGAACGACAAGTCCTCGCTGCTCACGCTGAGCTACCTGGGCGCGCTGCGCAGCATTCCCAACTACAACACCATGGGCCTGGCCAAGGCCAGCCTGGAAGCCAGCGTGCGCTACCTGGCCGAGGCCGTGGGCCGCACCGAAGACGGCCGCAGCATCCGCGTCAACGGCGTCTCCGCCGGCCCCATCAAGACCCTGGCGGCCAGCGGCATCAAGGACTTCGGCAAGCTGCTGGGCCGCGTGGCCGACGCCGCGCCCCTGCGCCGCAACGTGACGATCGAGGACGTGGGCAACGTGGCAGCCTTCCTGCTGTCCGACCTGGCCAGCGGCATGACGGCCGAGATCAGCTACGTGGACGGCGGTTTCAGCCAGACGGCAGGCCTGAGCGCCGACCAGGTCTGAATACCTCCCGCCGGTATTCTTGGTCAAATCGGCTGCTAGCGCTTACCAATCAAGCGCCAGCAGCCACATGATCCATCGCACCATGCGCCGCAGAAGCTGCCTCGCCCTGCTGGCGCTGGCCGCCCTTCCTGCCCTGCCCGCGCTGGCCGCAGACGCACCCGCCCTGCTGCTGGCCCAGGTCTATCGCCCCGGCCTGGCGCTGCAGGATTACTGGGTGAGCGAGAAATACGACGGCGTGCGCGGCTTCTGGGATGGCCGCACGCTGCGCACCCGGGGCGGCGAGACGGTGCAGGCCCCCGCCTGGTTCACCGCCGGCTGGCCCGAGGTGCCGATAGACGGCGAGCTGTGGGCCGGGCGCGCACGATTCAGCCACGCCCAGTCCACCGCGCGCCAACAGCAAGCCGACGACGCGGCCTGGCGCCAGATGCGCTTCATGGTGTTTGACCTGCCCGCGCATGGCGGCACATTCGACCAGCGCCTGCCGGCCCTGGCCGCCCTCGTCGAGCACCTGGGCCAGCCCTGGGTGCAGGCCGTGCCGCAACGGCGCGTGGCCAGCGACGCAGCGCTGCAGGCGCTGCTGGCCCGCACCGTGCGCGCCGGTGGCGAGGGGCTGATGCTGCACCGGGGCGCATCGCTGTACCGCGCGGGCCGCAGCGACGATCTCATCAAGCTCAAGACGCACGAGGACACCGAGGCCCGCGTGGTCGCGCACCTGCCCGGCAAGGGCAGACACGCCGGACGCATGGGTGCGCTGCTGGTCGAAATGCCCACCGGCCAGCGTTTCCGGCTGGGTGCAGGCTTCAGCGATGCCGACCGCGAACGCCCGCCGCCCGTGGGCAGCTGGGTGACCTACCGCTTTCGCGGCACCCACGACGGCGGCCTGCCACGCTTTGCCAGCTTTGTGCGGGTGCGCGAGGACATGCCGGCCCAGTGAAGTGAACGGGTTGAACGGGCGAGCGGCTGGCAGCCAGTTCAACCCAAAATCCAGCGACCGCAAAGGCCGCCGGAGCCGTCACACATTGCGGCCGTAAGGGCCATCGTCGCCCATCTGCACCAGATTGTCGGAAGTGGTCAGCGGCTTGGGTTGTCTGGCGAATTTCTCGGCCACGCAGTCGGCGTAATAGCGCACCTGGCCGCTTTCATCCTCCACCTCGACCAGGCCGTGGATATCCGTCTCGAAGCCCGGGCACAGCTTGGCGAATTCACGGGCGAACTTGAGGTAGTCCACGATCTTCCGGTTGAACACCTCGCCCGGAATCAGCAGCGGGATGCCCGGCGGGTACGGCGTGACCAGGCCCACGGTGATGCGGCCTTCGAGGTGGTCGATCTCCACGCGCTCGGTGGTGCGGTGCGCAATGTGCGCAAACGCGTCGCTGGGCTTCATGGCCGGCGTGAGGTCCGACAAATACATCTCGGTCGTCAGGCGCGCGATGTCGTACTTGGCATACATCTCGTGCACATGCTGGCACAGGTCCTTGAGGCCCATGCGCTCGTAGCGCTTGTGCTGCTGGCAGAACTCGGGAAGGATGCGCCACATGGGCTGGTTCTTCTCGTAGTCGTCCTTGAACTGCTGCAGCGCCGTGAGCAGCGTGTTCCAGCGGCCCTTGGTGATGCCGATGGTGAACATGATGAAGAAGCTGTACAGCCCCGTCTTTTCGACCACCACGCCGTGCTCGGCCAGGTACTTGGTCACGATGGACGCCGGAATGCCGGTCTTGTCGAACTTGCCGTCCAGGCTCAGGCCCGGCGTGACGATGGTGGACTTGATCGGGTCGAGCATGTTGAAGCCGTCGGCCAGCTGGCCGAAACCGTGCCACTTGCTGCCGTTCTTCTTGCTCTTGCTGTCGCTGCGGATGATCCAGTCCTCGGCCCGGCCAATGCCTTCGTCCACCAGCTTTTCCGGTCCCCAGACCTTGAACCACCAGTCGTTCTTGCCAAACTCTTCCTCCACCTGGCGCATGGCGCGGCGAAAATCCAGCGCTTCGAGAATGCTCTCTTCCACCAGCGCGGTGCCGCCGGGCGGCTCCATCATCGCGGCCGCCACGTCGCAGCTGGCGATGATGCTGTACTGAGGGCTGGTGCTGGTGTGCATCAGATAGGCCTCGTTGAACAGGTGGCGGTCGAGCTTGGTGGTCTGCGAGTCCTGCACCAGCACATGGCTGGCCTGGCTGATGCCCGCCAGCAGCTTGTGGATGGACTGCGTGGCGTAGGTCACCGAGTGCTTGGGCCGCATGCGCTTCTTGCCCATGGCGTGGTAGCTGCCATAGAACGGGTGGAAGGCCGCGTGCGGCAGCCAGGCTTCATCGAAGTGCAGGTTGTCCACGTAGCCATCGAGCATGGCCTTGATGGTTTCGGTGTTGTAGAGCACGCCGTCGTAGGTGGACTGCGTGAGCGTGAGCACGCGGGGCTTGACCTTCTTCGGATCGACGCCCTTGAGCAGGGGGTTGGCCTTGATCTTGGCCTGGATGGCCACGGGCTCGAACTCGCTCTGCGGGATGGGCCCGATGATGCCGAAGTGGTTGCGCGTGGGCTTCATGAACACGGGCACCGCGCCGGTCATGATGATGCTGTGCAGGATGGACTTGTGGCAGTTGCGGTCCACCACCACCACGTCGTCCGGCGCCACCGTGTGGTGCCACACCATCTTGTTGGATGTGGAGGTGCCATTGGTCACGAAGAAACAGTGGTCGGCATTGAAGATGCGCGCCGCGTTGCGCTCGCTCTCACCAATGGCGCCGTTGTGGTCCAGCAGCTGGCCCAGCTCTTCCACGGCATTGCAGACGTCGGCGCGCAGCATGTTCTCGCCGTAGAACTGGTGGTACATCTGGCCCACGGGGCTCTTCAAAAACGCCACGCCACCCGAGTGGCCTGGGCAGTGCCAGCTGTACGAGCCGTCTTCGGCGTAATCGAGCAGCGCCTTGAAGAACGGCGGCTGCACGCCTTCCAGGTAGCTCTTGGCCTCGCGGATGATGTGCTTGGCCACGAATTCGGGGGTGTCCTCGAACATGTGGATGAACCCGTGCAGCTCGCGCAGGATGTCGTTGGGCAGGTGGCGGCTGGTCTTGGTTTCGCCGTGCACGTAGATGGGCACCTCGGCATTCTTGCGCCGCACTTCGCCAATGAAGTTGCGCAGGCTCAGCACGATGGGATCGAGCCCCTCCTGCGCCGTGAATTCTTCATCGTCAATCGACAGGATGAAGGCGCTGGCGCGGCTTTGCTGCTGGGCGAACTGGCTCAGATCGCCATAGCTGGTGACCCCGACCACCTCGAAGCCCTCGGCCTCGATGGCCTGCGCCAGAGCGCGGATGCCCAGGCCCGAGGTGTTCTCGGAACGATAGTCCTCATCGATGATGATGATGGGAAAGCGAAACTTCATGTGCAGCCTCCGTGCAACCGTGCCATGCCCGGCCAAAAAACGAAACAGGCGCGAAGTGTAAGGAATAAGCATGACGCGCCTTTGAAGCGCCATTCTTTTGACCCAGAATGTGGTGCACTAAAGACGAACAAGGAGTCGGCATGGAGGAATCCACGATCTGGTGGCTGTTGGCAGGCGTGGCGGTGGTCACCGAGCTGCTGACCGGCACTTTCTATCTGCTGATGCTGGCGGTGGGGCTGGCCGCCGCAGCGCTGGCCGCCCACCTGGGCCTGCCGCTGACCGTGCAGATCATCACGGCCGCGGTGGTGGGCGGCGGTGCGGTGGTCGCATGGCACCAGTTCAAGAAGAAACGCCCTGGCGACCCGCCTGCCCGCGCCGACCGCAGCGTGAACCTGGATGTGGGCGAAACCGTCATGATCGACAGCTGGAGTGCCGACGGCACCGCCACGGTGAAATACCGCGGCACCCAGTGGACCGCCATCCATCGCCCCGGCGTCACGCCCTCCACCGGCATGCACCGCGTGGCCGAACTGGTGGGCAGCCGCCTGCTGGTGGACCCGCTCTGAAACCACCGCCCATACCCAACGCCCGGAAAGGCCCCCATGGAAATCGCCCTCATCCTCTTCGTCATCGCCGTCATCTTCATTGCGCGCTCCGTCAAGGTCGTGCCCCAGCAAAACGCCTGGGTGAAAGAACGGCTGGGCAAATACGCCGGCACGCTCACACCGGGCCTGAATTTTCTGGTGCCGTTTGTGGACCAGGTCGCCTACAAGCACAGCCTGAAAGAAATCCCGCTCGATGTGCCCAGCCAGATCTGCATCACCCGCGACAACACACAGCTGCAGGTGGATGGCATCCTGTACTTCCAGGTGACAGACCCCATGCGCGCCAGCTACGGATCGAGCAACTACATCATGGCCGTGACCCAGCTGGCCCAGACCTCGCTGCGCAGCGTGATCGGCAAGCTCGAACTCGACAAAACCTTTGAAGAGCGCGACATCATCAATGCCCAGGTGGTGCAGGCCATCGACGAGGCCGCGCTGAACTGGGGCGTGAAGGTGCTGCGCTACGAAATCAAGGACCTCACGCCCCCGAAGGAAATCCTGCACGCCATGCAGGCCCAGATCACCGCCGAACGCGAAAAGCGCGCCCTGATCGCCGCCTCGGAAGGCCGCCGCCAGGAACAGATCAACATCGCCACCGGCGAGCGCGAGGCCTTCATTGCCCGCTCCGAGGGTGAAAAGCAGGCCGTCATCAACAAGGCACAGGGCGAAGCCGCATCGATCAAGGCCGTGGCCGAAGCCAATGCCGAAGCCATCGAACGCGTGGCCGCCGCCATCCGCCAGCCCGGCGGCGAGCAGGCCGTGCAACTCAAGGTAGCCGAAAAAGCCGTGGAAGCCTATGGCAAGGTGGCCACCGACGCCACCACCACCCTCATCGTTCCCAGCAACATGACCGAGGTGTCGGCGCTGATTGGTTCCGCCATGAAGATGGTTCAGACCCAGAAGGCCAGTTGAAGCCGGTTTTTTTGGGGCCAGCCAGGCCGCAAACCCCAACACCCCCTGACCTGTGGCTATAATCGAGGGCTTCGGAGAGGTGGATGAGCGGTTTAAGTCGCACGCCTGGAAAGCGTGTGTGGGCTAATCCCCACCGCGGGTTCGAATCCCGCCCTCTCCGCCATATACAACCCTAAGTGATTGATTCACTTAGGGTTTTTTCTTTGGGAGCCTGTCCTCCTGCTCAAACACCCGCCCAAAGCTAACCCGGTAGGGCTTGCACTTGATTGCAGGATCGAGGAAGGCTGTTGAGGCTCTTCCTCTTTGTCCACGATCTGCATGAACGGCTCAAGGTTAGCCTTCGTCAAGAGGATGAAGCCTGCTTCCATAGATTGCCGCGCTGCTTCTATGCTCTGCTCGACAGTACCCGCCCACTTTGACCACTTCGCCAAATCCCTGGATGTCAGGGTGTCGATGTTTAGCGGTTCAAACACCTTACCGAAGGGTCTCAGCAATGGCTTTGCCCTGTACGCGCATGCGGCGCTCTACGTCCTTGAGCATTTCACATCAACCTGCTGCGCAGCAAGCATTCCATCAAGGGAACATCCGACTTGCTGAAGTTCTGCCAGATCAGCAACAGAGAGATGCGGCATGGCGGCAAGCATTTCGTCGATCCACATCCGGGCGTCTGATTGTTCCGAAGCGGCCATACCCAACCGGGGGGCGGAGATTGGTTCGGGCATCTCAGCCCCTTACGCAGGAGCGAGCATCAGATGCCCGACTTCAGCCTTGGCAGGCCGTACCTTGATTTCAATGTCGTAGCCCAGCCGGGTGAGGCAGTCCATCAGCTTGCGCTCGGAAAGGTTGCTGAAGTCGCCGCGCATCATGTCTGAGACTTTGGGCTGCGTGATGCCCATCAGCTTGGCAGCCTCTTGTTGAGTCAAGCCACGACTGCGCATGGCCTTTCTGATCTCGACGACCAGTCCGGTTTTGATCTTGAGCTTTTCGGCGTCAGCCAAGCCGAGATCGGCAAACACGTTGCCAGAACCGCGATGCACTTCAACACCATCGACAAGTCGAGTTTTCATTTGCGCAACTCCTTCACATACGCTTCGGCCACTCTGAGCCTTGCGTGAACAATGTCCATGTCCTCTTTGGGCGTGGCGATTCCGCGCTTGCTCTTCTTTTGAAAGCAGTGAAGGACAAACACCGCTTCTGCGAACTTGACGGTGTAGACAGCGCGGTAGGTGCCACCGGCGTCGTCTTCCACCACTTCAAGCACACCAGCACCACCAAAGCCCTTGAGCACCTTGGCGTCGTCGTGCTTGTCGCCAGCCTGTGCCAGCGATAAGGCAAAACCGAAGTGGCGCCGTACATCGTCAGGCAATGCCAACAAGTCTCTGTAGCTGCTGCCGATCCACTCCAGTGGTTTTTCAGGCATTGGCATGATTAAAAATATACATGAAATGGTATATGTGGTCAATGTCCGCATTTCGGCGAGCACCACCCCAGCAACTGGCGGAAAGCAATGGCCGATGGCCACCCCACTCGCGCGCACTCAATAGGGTGTCGTCTCTGAAAAGTAGCCTCCAAAAAATGTTTTTTGGCGCCGGTACCTGGCCATCGGCATCTTCATCGCCTGTGTCGATGGGCTCAAGGGCTTTCCCGAGGCCATCGAGGCCGTGCTCCCCAAGGCGGTGGTGCAGCTGTGCATCGTGCACATGGTGCGCCACAGCCTGAACTACGTGTCTTGGAAACGCAGGAAAGAGGTGGCCACCGATTTGAGGCGCATCTACCAATCGGCCACCGCCGAGGAGGCCGAGCTGCGCCTGGGTGAGTTCGAGGCCAAGTGGGATGCCGAGTACCTGCCCATTGGCCAGTCCTGGCACAGGAACTGGAGCCGCTTGACCCCGTTAAGTGACGAGGCGCTGAGCAAGCTGTTCTATTTGGCCCTGCGCAACATCAGCCAGAAGTGGACCATGCCTATCCGCGATGGGAAAGCTGCACTGACCCGCTTTACCATTCAGTTCGCAGACCGCATCTCTGTCAACTGAAGTCCGGCCCGTTTACACAAAAATTCGGACACGCCCGGTGGCTTAGTTTGTTTTTTTATCTAGTTATTTATTGACAAATGACTAGCTTTTGCAACAAACTGCATGAATGGCTCGTGGCGAAAACTCAACGATGGAATACGCCGTGCTCGCACTCGCCGAGCGACAGCCACTGCTGCGCGCACGCGACCTGACAGTACAGGCGCTGCCGACCGTTGCGCTCAGCCGACTGGTCGCTGCGGGCAAGCTGGAACGTGTGGCCCGCGGCGTCTACAGCCTGCCGGGGCGTGCGCTCAGCGAGCACCGGTCTCTGGCCGAAGTTGCCCTGCGGGCGCCGCGTGGCGTTGTGTGCCTGCTGTCGGCGCTGCGCGTCCATGGTATCGGCACCCAGGCACCGTTCGAGGTCTGGCTGGCGATCCCGCCGCATACACCCACGCCCCGACTGGACCAGCCGGCGCTGCGTGTGGTGCGCATGTCGGGACTGGCCCTCTCCGAAGGCGTTGAACCCATCGAAATCGATGGTGTGCAAGTCCCGGTGTTCAACGCCAACAAAACGGTGGCAGACTGCTTCAAGTACCGCAACAAGATCGGTCTGGACGTGGCGCTGGAGGCGCTGCGCGATGGCTGGGCTCAGCGCAAGCTGACCATGGATGCGCTCTGGCACTACGCCGCGGTCAACCGCGTAGCCAATGTGATGCGGCCCTACCTGGAAAGCGTGACAGCATGAGCCGCAACCTGGCCGCCTCCATCCGCGCCCGCTTGAAGCAACGCGCCTATGCCACGAAGCAGGACTTCAACCTGACGCTCACCCACTACGGGCTGGAGCGGTTGCTGTATTCGATACGGCCTGCGACCTACTCAGGGCGAACGGGGGAATCGTGGTGCGGCGGATACGGCCTCAGGCCCACTCAAGCCGAACGGGGGAACCCGCCTAATACGCGTTCTTGTGCACAAACCCCTTGAACACCGTCGCCACGATGATCTTCAGATCCAGCCACAGCGACACGTTCTCGATGTAGTGCAGGTCGTATTCCACGCGCTTTTCCATTTTGTCGAGCGTGTCTGTCTCGCCCCTGAAACCATTGACCTGCGCCCAGCCCGTAATGCCGAGCTTGACCTTGTGGCGCAGCATGTAGCCGGGCACCAGCTCTTTGTAATGCTCGTTGTGTGCCACCGCGTGCGGCCGGGGGCCGACGATGGACATGCGGCCTTGCAGCACATTGATGAACTGCGGCAGCTCGTCCAGGCTGGTGCGGCGCAGGAAGGCGCCCAGGGGCGTGATGCGCGCATCGTTGCGCCTGGCCTGGGTGACCTGAAAATCAGGCTCCTGGTGCACCACCATGCTGCGAAACTTGTAGACCCAGATCCCCTCGCCGTTCCAGCCGTGGCGCAGCTGCCGGTACAGCACCGGCCCGTGCGATGTGAGCTTGATGGCCAGTGCAATCGCCAGCATCAGCGGGCTGATCAGCAGCAAAATCAGCGCGCCCAGCAGCCGGTCTTGCACCGCCTTCATCAACCGCACCTTGCCGGTGATAGGCGAAGCCGACAAGTCCAGCATCGGAATGCCCAGCACCTCGCTGACACCGTGGTTGATCAGCCTGAGCGCAAACAAGTCGGGCACCAGGCGGATGTTGGCCGTGCTGTGGCGCAGCGCATCGAGCGTGGCAAAAATGCCCTCTTTGTCGCCCACCGGGAGGCACAGCCACACCTCGTCCACCGGCCGCTCGTCAACACACGCGCTCACACCACGCTGACTGGATATTCAAGCATTACCCACTCAAAATGTGACAATTTGTTCTATTGGTCACCACCTCCACCCCCCATCCATGCTGTCCATGCGGGGGCGTGTCTTGCGGCATCTGCGTCGGTTGTGCCTTTTGCACAGACCGCACGCGCTGCCAATGCCAGTCTTGCAAGGCAAGGCCTGCCAGTCAGCCCTCTGCGGGATGTGCCAAACATGCAACAAAACAATCCCACGCCAGGAGTTGCAAGTTTCGCTGTTGTCTTACAGACGGAACCGGTGCGGTCTGATGAAATCCCACCAACCAGCCAGCCAGCCAGCCATTGAGGCTCGCTGGAGGTTGTTGAGACCTTCCGATCCTTTTCCCTTGTGGAGGATTACCGCCATGAACCGCCACCCCATTCCATCCGGTACCCGTGCCATCGCGGCATTCACCGTCACGGTGGTTCTGTCGGTCTTGGCTGCAGGATTGGGATTGCTGCCCGACATTGCAGTGCAGTCGGCCGATTCCATGGCGCACTTGCCCAGCCAGCTCGATCAGTTGTTGCCGGCAGGGCTGCTCGAATAAGCATCCGTTCGGCAGCTGAGGCGGGCTGGAAGTCTCCGGGCTTTGCGTTGGTGGTTGGTCTCGCCACCCACGGCTCTCCCGTCAATCAGGCTTGCCGCCCCGCTCCACGATGGCGATGCGCCGCTGGAGCGCGGCAGCGGCCCCGGTGTCGCCTGCGGCCTGGGCGCGCTCGGCCTGCACCATCAGCCAGGCCAGCAAGGGCCTGCGCCAGCCCTGTGCCGATGCGGTTTCCACCGCCACCGACAGGGTGGCCGGTGTGGCACGGCCGGTTTTCAGCAGCACCCCCGCGGCCACCAGGCGCGACAAGGGGTCCGGGATGCCGGAGAGCCCGGCCCCGGCCTGGGCCACGCTGCGCTGGGCGGGGGGCAGTTGCGCTGCGTTCTGTGCGGCGAGCTGGCCGGCCAGGTAATCGGCGTAGGCCTTTTCGCTGGCGGGGGCATCGCGCCGCAGTGCTTCAAACGCGGCGCAGGGCTCGAACACCAGGCTGGCCACGCGCCCGGCGCAGCGCAGCAGCTCCAGCCGGGCCAGCAGATCCAGGCGGCCGGTACGGGCCAGGGCTTCGCGGGCCCGGGTCCATTCGAGTTGTTCCACCCGGTTGTCGCCGGCAAGGTAGGCGCTCTGGGCCTTTTGCGATGCGCCATGGGCGTCCATCTGCCATTCGGGGGTGGGCGGGCCGCTGGCACAGGCCGCCAGCAGCCCAACCGCGCACAGCACGCCCCAGCGGGTCAGTGCCTTCATCGGTGCAGGGGCGATGGTCATGGCAGTTGCAGCTCCGTGTTGCGCGCAAAGGGCCATTTGCGGTTGATTTCGTTGACCAGGCTTTCCACCTTGCGCAGATTGCTTTCCACCTCGGCGCGCAGGGCGCCCAGGTCGGTGGTGGCCTCGCGGGCGTTGGCGCCAATGGCCTGCGCCTCGACCAGCACCGCATCCACCTTGCGTAGGCTGGCCCGGGTTTCGGCCAGCAGGCCGTTGAGCTGCACCACGGTGGCGCGGACCTCGGGCACCAGGGCATCCTTGCCGCCCTGGCCAAAGACCTGTCGGTCGGCGCGCGCCACCATGCCGTCCAGGCGGGCCAGCAAGGCGTTGGTGCGCTCCAGCGTGGCCACCACTTTGCCGGCATCGGCCTCGTTGCCCATGAGCACGCCCAAAGCGCCGCCCGGCCCGTTCAGCCGCGCGGCCAGTTCCTGCACCTGCCCGAGGCTGCTGCCCAGGGCGGCGTCCTGGGCCGTGAGGGCGTTGAGGTTGCCCAGCAGCTCGCGCGCCGATGCCATGAGCTGGGGGATTTCGGCCGTGGCATCGCCGCGCAGCACGGGCCGCACGGCGCCGTCGGGCAACAGCGGGTCGGCCAGCATGCCAGTGTAGGCGCGGATATTGGTGCCCCCCACCACGCCGCGCACCAGGGTGAACACGCTCGACTGGCGCAGCCAGTGCGCGTCCTTGCGCGGCACATCCACGACGATGCGGGCATTGCCGTCGTCGGACAGCTCGATGCGCCGCACACGGCCGATCGGAAAGCCCGAGAACGTCATGTCCATGCCCACCACCACGCCTTCGGAGTCGTCGGCCGTGAGCACCAGCGTCTGCGTGGGCTCGAAGGCGCCGCGCGCATACAGCAGGTACAGGCCCGAACCCACGATGAGCGCCAGCGTGAACAGCAGCAACGCCGTGGCCTTGAGCTGCAGATGGGCCACGGGGCGCAGCGTTTCCACCAGCGGCGGCGGTGGCTGCAGTGAGGAAGGGGTAGGTTCTGTCATGGCGCGTTGCAGGGGTTCGGTAAAGCCATCCAACTCAATAGTAGTTGCCGACGAGCGAGCCCACCTCGATCAGCAGCAGCACGGCAAACATGCGTGCGAGGCCGCCCAGCTCGGAGTCGGGCGCAGCGCCCTCGCCCGCGTCGTACATGCCGGCCGCCGTGGGGATCAGGGCCACGGCCAGGCTGGAAAACAGTGTTTTCAGGACAAACACCAGCGTCACCGCCGGCGAGAACACATGGCCGAACATGCGCGTGTAGCCGGGCAGGCCGGCCAGATTGAAGCCATACACGCTGATATAGGCCATGACCAGCGCCACCACGCACGACAGCGCGGCCAGCGTGATGCTGGCAAACACACCGGCCACCACGCGCGGCAGCAGCTCCATGCGCATGGGGTCGCCCCCCTGGGCACGCAGGGCCTCGAAATGGCCCGACTGGCGCAGCAGCGCCAGTTGCGTGCCGTGGGGAATGGTGCAGCGCATGGCCACGAACAGCGTGGCCGTGAGCGGGATGAGTTCGAGCACCAGCACGCGAATCACCATTTCGAGCGCGTAGCGCGACAGGCCATAGCTGAGCGCCGTCACCACCACGATGCGCGTGATGACCAGGGCCAGCAAGGCCGCCAGCACCGTGAACCCCAGCAGGATGGGCGCCGTGTCGAGGTAGATCTGGCGCGCCAGCGTGCGGCGGGCCGACGGGCTGTAGCTGGATGGCGACAGCACCAGCACCAGCACCACCGCCCCCAGGTACACGATGCGCCCCCAGGCCAGCGCCCAGCGCCGCGCGGTGCGCCACAGGCGCTCGGGCAGCGAATATCCGGGCAAGTGGAAAAGCATGGGCGAATCATAGCGGCCAGCTACCATGGAATTTGAAACAAAATACCACGCAAGCACTTGATGCGTATGCACAAGCAGCTATTAATTAAGTAGCACCCTGGTTTTTTGGGCAGAGGCACCCGACCCCAGAGGCGCAAAGGGTCGGACAACCCTGCAAAACAGGCCCCAGCGCTTGCCCACCCGGCGCCAGCAGCTATCCATCGGATGGCAAAACCAGCCCGCCGCTTGCCGCCCGAACTTGACGCAAAGCAAGCCAGGCACGGCCCCTGCATGGTCCAATCCACTCCCGCCACGCCAACGCCGCCCCATGACCCGCTCGACCACCGCCCCCGCTGCCCCCGCCACACCGCCGGCCACCGTGCCGCACAGCGCCACCGAAGATGCGGTGGCGGTCTTCACCGGCGTGCTGCTGATCTCGGTGGGCGTGGCTTTTTTCACCAGCGCCGGGCTACTGACGGGGGGCACGGCGGGGCTGGCCTTCTTGCTGCACTACGCCACGGGCATCGGCTTTGGCAAGATCTTCTTTGTGCTCAACCTGCCGTTCTACTGGCTGGCGCTGCGCAAGCTGGGGCGCGAATTCACGCTCAAGACCTTTGCCGCGGTGCTGCTGCTGTCGGTGCTGACCGAATGGCAGGCGCAGTTCTTGCAGTTTTCCCACTTGCAGCCGCTGTATGCCGCCATCGCGGGTGGCCTGATCACGGGCACGGGCTTTCTGGTGCTGTTCCGCCACCGCTGCAGCCTGGGCGGCGTGGGCATAGCGGCCCTGTACCTGCAGGACCGCTACGGCTGGCGCGCGGGCAAGGTGCAGATGGCGGTGGACTGCTGCATCGTGCTGCTGGCGCTGTGGACGGTGGAGCCGGTGCGCGTGGCCTGGTCGATCGCCGGCGCCGTGGCCCTGAACCTGGTGCTGGCCATGAACCACCGGCCCGGGCGCTACATGGCGGTGTAGCGGCGGGCGGCATGGAACCTTTTGGCGCTGGCGCCTATCATTCAGGCATGCGTCGCATCCTGTCCCTGGCTTTGGTGGTCATGCTGGTCCTTCGGGGCCTCATGGGCACCGCCTTGGCCGCCGGCTTCACGCCCACACCGCCGCTGCAGGACGCCACGGTGCCAGCGCTGGCGAGCCCGGCCCAGAACCCTGGCGACCATGGCAGCGTCCACCAGGCCGCAGCCCCGGCCAACTGCCACGACACACCCGCCAGCGGATGCAGCCCGCACGAAGCCAGTCCCGCCTGCCCTGGCTGCGACGTCTGCCATTCGGCCATGCTGGCGCCACCTGCGTCGCCACTGCAGCCTCCGCCGCTGCGCGGTGCCGTGCGGTCTGCGGACACCGTGCCGTTCGCCAGCGTGCCAGCGGCGCGCACCATCAGACCCCCGATCGCCTGAGCTCCTACGCCCGAAGTGCGTCTGCCATGGCCTGCCCGGTCGCGCCTGTGCGCGCGGCCATGCGGGCATGACGGGGAAAACATTCTGCCCCCCCACGCACACCAGCCCGTCGCCCACGGACACCCACGCTGAAACCAGAAAAGAACCATGAAAACCATTCAATTCATCGCTGCTTGCGCATTACTGGCAAGTGCCACAAGCTCTTTTGGCCATGAAAACATGCCACGCCACAACGCCAGCGCCCCCGTGGCCAGGGAACAGAAAGACTGGGGCATTGCGGGCGATGCCAAGGCCGTGCGCCGCACCATCACGCTGCGCATGAACGACGACATGCGCTTCACCCCCAGCCACATCGAAGTGCGCGAGGGCGACACCGTGCGCCTGCGCGCCGAGAACCGCGGCAAGGTGCTGCACGAGATCGTGCTGGGCACCCAGGCCGAGCTGGCCCAGCATGCGCAGATGATGCAGAAGTTTCCCGGCATGGAACACGACGAGCCCCACATGGCCCATGTGGGCGCAGGCCGGCGTGGCGACATCGTGTGGCATTTCAACCGCCCCGGCAGCTTTGACTTTGCCTGCCTGATCCCCGGCCACTACGAGGCCGGCATGACCGGAACCATCACCGTGCTGCCCCGCAACCGCTGACTTCTTCCACCCTCCATTCATTCGTCTTCCAAGTATCCACCATGCACAACACCGCTGCTTTCTCTGCCCCCGCCACGCCGCACAGCGGCCTGCGCCGCCGCCACCTGCTCGCCGCCCTGCCCCTGGTGGGCGCGGCCCTCATCGCGCCGCGCCTGGTGCGCGCGGCCACCGCCACGCCCATCGAGGTCTGGAAAGACCCGAACTGCGGCTGCTGCCACGACTGGATTTCGCACATGGAGGCCAACGGCTTCAGCGTCACCATCCACGACACCGGCAACAACGCCGTGCGCGCGCGCCTGGGCCTGCCGCAAAAGCTGGGCTCGTGCCACACCGCGCTGGTGGGCGGCTACCTGATCGAAGGCCATGTGCCCGCCAGCGATGTGCGTGCCCTGCTGCAGCAAAAACCCCAGGCCCTGGGCCTCACGGTACCCGGCATGCCCGTGGGCTCGCCCGGCATGGACGGCGCGGTGTACGGCAACCGCCGCGACCCCTACGATGTGCTGCTGGTGGCGCGCAATGGCAGCACCCGTGTGTTCAAAAGCTATAACCAGAAGGCCTCGTCATGAAACCACTCGCCTATGGCACCGCCTCCCTGCTGCTGGCTGGTGCACTCAGCCCCGCTTGGGCGCAGGCCCCGGCGGACGCGCACGACAGCCACCACCCGGGCGCAGCCGCTGCCGCACAGGGCGCGCAAGGCAACCCCGGCAGCACACCGGCAGACCAGAGTGAACTGAGCGAAGGCGAAATCACCCGCTGGGACCTGCGCACGCTCAAGGTCACCCTGCGCCACGGCGAGATCAGGAACCTGGGCATGCCGCCCATGACCATGGTGTTCCGCGTGAACGACGCCAGCATGCTGGCCCCCTTCCAGCCCGGCGACAAGGTGCGCTTTCGGGTGGAGCGGCGAACCACCGGGTACTTCATCACCCGCATCGAAGCCGCGCGTTAAGAACGGCCTGCGCGGGGCGATGGGCGCGCCGATGGGTTCACCGCGGCGCATGCCGTGGCGCCGCAGGGCACCATAATCCCGGCCATGATCGCACCCATTCCCGCCAGCGATGCTGGCAGCATCACCCGCGTGGCCGGCATCGAGGTGGGCCACTTCACCGATACGCGCCGCCCCACCGGCTGCACCGTGGTCATGGCGCGCGAGGGTGCGGTAGGCGGTGTCGATGTGCGCGGCGCGGCACCGGGCACGCGTGAGACCGACCTGCTGGCCCCCTGCAATCTGGTCGAACAAGTGCACGCCATCGTGCTCGCCGGCGGCAGCGCCTGGGGGCTGGAAGCCGCCACCGGCGCGGTGCGCTGGCTGGAGGAACATGGCGTGGGGTTCGACGTGGCCGTGGGCCGCCTGCCCATCGTGCCCGCCGCCGTGCTGTTCGACCTGCTGGTGGGCGACATGCACATCCGCCCTGACGCCGCCGCGGGCTACGCCGCCTGCGCCGCCGCGTCGCGCGATGACCCCGCCGAAGGCAACGTGGGCGCCGGCACCGGTGCCGCCGTCGGCAAGGTTTTTGGCATGCAGCGGGCCATGAAGGGCGGCGTGGGCACCGCTTCGATCACCGTGGGCGGCGTCACCGTGGGGGCGCTCATCGCCTGCAACGCCGTGGGCGATGTGCTCGACCCCGACACCGCCCAGGTGATTGCCGGCGCGCGCACCGAAGACGGCCTGCGCCTGCTTGACACCCGCCGCGCCCTGCTGCGCGGCGAGCGGCCCCAGCCCTTGCTGGCCGGCACCAACACCACCATCGGCGTGGTGGCCACCGACGCCGCCATCAGCAAGGTGCAGGCCCACCGCCTGGCAGTGGCCGCCCACGACGGGCTGGCGCGCAGCATCAACCCGGTGCATACCCTGTCGGACGGCGACACGCTGTTCACCCTGGGCACCGGGCTGGCAGGCAAAAATCCTGGCATGCTGGTGCTGGCCACCCTGGCCGCAGAGGTCACGGCCATCGCCACCGCCCGTGCGGTGCGCGCCGCACAGGCCCTCACCACTTCCGACGGCCTGCACCTGCCCTGCTGCGCAGATCTGGCCTAAGGCAATGCTGAACAAGTCCCCCGCGTGCCGCGCATCCCTGCTTTGGGCAGTCTGCGGCGTTGCAAATGCTCGCAATAGCGTTGGCTATTGCTGCGCTTTGCGCCTTGCAGCCCATCCCAAACCAGGGCGCGCACCATCGCGCGGACTTATTCAGCATCACCCTAACCCGCGCCCCCGGCGCAAATGACCCCGCAACCCATGCCCCAGGCTTTTCGCAACACCCTTCTCACCCTGCGCGACCTCATCGTCTCTGCCGGCCCGCTGGCCTTTCTGGCCCTGGGGCTGGTGGCGGCCGCCTACTGGTGGCTGAACCCCAACCCGCCCAACCAGGTCACGCTGGCCACCGGCCCCGCGCAAAGCGCCTACGAGGAGTTTGGCAAGCGCTACCAGAAAGCGCTGGCCGCCGACGGCATCGAGGTGGTGCTGCTGCCCAGCGAGGGCTCGTTGGCCAACCTGCAGTTGCTGCGCGAGGGCAAGGCCGACGTGGCCTTTGTACAGGGCGGCACGGCAGAGCTGCAGCCAGACGACCCCGATCAGCTGGTGTCGCTGGGCAGCCTGTTTGTCGAGCCGGTGTGGCTTTTCTATCGCACCGATGCGGCCCTGAAAGTGGCGGCTGGCGGACGCCTTGACAGCCTGCGCCAGTTGCGCGGCCTGCGCGTGAACGTGGGCTCGGAAGGCAGCGGCGTGCCCACCCTGATGGACCGCTTGCTCGATGCGAACCGGGTGGAGAAAGGGCAGGTGAAGCTGTCGCGGCTGGAGCAGACGCCCGCCACGATGGCCTTTCTGGCGGGCAAGCTGGACGCGCTGGTGTTTGCCTCGGCGCCCGAATCCCTCATGGTGCAGATGCTGCTGCAGACCCCGGGCGTGCACCTCATGGATTTCGCGCAGCACGAGGCCTATGGCCGCAAGTTTCCCTTCCTCACCCCCGTGACGCTGCCGCGCGGGGTGGTGGACCTGGCCGGCAACGTGCCCGCGCACGATGTGCGGCTGGTGGCCTCCACCACCTCGCTGCTGGCCCGCGAGGGCACCCACCCCGCGCTGTTGACGCTGTTTGCCCAGAATGCGCAGGCGCTGCATGGGGGTGCAGGCTGGTTCAACCGGGCGCGCGAGTTTCCCAGCACCCGGCACAGCGAGCTGCCCATTGCCAAGGAAGGCGAGCGCGCCATCAACGAGCCGGTGCCCCTGCTGCAACGCTACCTGCCGTTCTGGATCGCCAACCTGGTCGAGCGCATGTGGCTGGTGCTGGGCATCTTGCTGGCCGTGATGCTGCCGCTGTCGCGGGTGGTGCCGCCGATCTACCAGTTCCGGGTGCGCTCCCGGGTGTTCCGCTGGTATGGGCGTCTGCGTGAAATCGAAAACGATCACGAATCGGGCAAGGCCTTGCCGCAAGACCTGCTGGCGGCGCTGGACACGCTGGAGGCCCAGGCCGAGAAAGTGAGCGTGCCGCTGTCGTATGCCGACGAGCTGTATGCGCTGCGCAACCACATCCATCTGGTGCGCAAAAAGATCTTGCGCACCTGAGCGGCTGGAGGGACACACGCCCGGCCCCCCCGGTGCCCGCCTCGTCAGCGGGTTCTACCGGGGTGGGCAGGCTTTTGCGATGGCAGCGGCGCCGCCTTGGTATCGGGGGTGCGGGCCGTGGCCGGCGCTGCATCGGGCACCACGCGCAGGGCCCCCTCGGAGGCAAGCTTGTTGCGCATGCGCCGCGTCATGGACTGGGTGCTGCCGTCGGCCGCGGTGAACAGGAACAGGGTTCCATGGGGGTTGGCCCAGGTCAGCTGGGTGCGCACGGCACGGCGGTTGGTGATCAGCTCGACCCAGACACCGACCACCAACTCGGGGTAGAGCTTGTCGTCTGCCAGCGCTGCCGTGGTGCTCTCTGGTGCCTCCGTTTCCGAAGCAGCCACCACGGGCACCTCGCCGGCCGGCTCGGCAATGGGCAATGCAGGTTCAGGTTCGGCAACCGCAGCCACAGGGGCCGGCTTGTCGAAAGCCTCCTGGTGCAGGCCCACGAGCCGCTGCAAGAAGCTGCTGGTGCGGGTCGGGGAATGCTCTATCGTCTTCAGGCCTGCGCGCACCGTGGCCAGGATGCCGGGCATGGCCTTGGTGAGGCGGTCAGGTTCGGCACGCGTCAATGCGGGCTGCACGCTCCACAGCAGCAGGGGCACCAGGGCCAGATACCCGCCAGGATCCCCTTCGGAAGCGTTCAGTCCCTCTGGCTGCGTTACCTGGGCCAGCGCCACCACATCGGCCCACGGGCCAGTGACAAAGTCCAGGATGTCAGCGGGCACCTGGTCCAGGTCTGGCAGCTTGCGGATATCCGCCGCAATTTTCCCGGCCAGCATCTCACGCTGTTCGGCCTGCAGCAGGATTTTTTCCTGGGCCTCCTGCTGGGTCCTGACCTTTTCCTCCTGGGTGTCCCAGACCGCATGCAAGGCCCTGAGCACGGTGTCAAAAGGCCCTGCGTCCTGGATATCCGTGACAGCCAGATGCTCGACCGCCTGGTTCAGCAAGCGCATGAACTGGCTGAAACCTGGCGCGCGCTCGGTGGTGAAAGTGCGGCTGCGCTGGGTCAGCTCGTCCAGCAGGCGCCGCGCCGGATGCGCTTCATCGGTGAAAAAGTGTCCGTCATGCTGCACCAGCTTCTTGATCGCCGGCTCCAGGCTTTGGACGGCACTCTGGACAGGCGCAAGCAGGCGGGCGTCCTGCGCAATGTTTTCCATCATGCGGCCCACCACTTCCGTGGCAGCCGCCGACGAATACGCCTGTCCATCGGCGGGAGGGACATAGGGAAGCGCAACAGTCCCCAACCGACCAGAACCGCCTGCTGCAGGGTTGCCCGACAGGCGCCCCACCAGACGTTCGAGCTGTGCCATATCCTGCATGGCCTCCGCCACGGCACCCGTCGGGAAAAATCCGCCCGCCTGGCCCGCCAGCCCTGCCTGCGCACTGGCGCCCGGAGGGTCGGACCATGCAGAGTGCACACTGGCGGGCTGCGAATCCCCACCCGCATAGGCACGCGCATCAAAGGCATAGGGGTCGCCACCGCCGGCCAGCATCTGGCGCAGGATGCCTACCGTCAGCAACGCTTCCTCGGCCGCAGAGGAAATGGGCGCCGGCAACGAATCGCCTTGCCACCCGGTCGCGGCATCCACGCCATGGGCTGTCGGCATGCCGTACCCGCTCACGGGCCCGCCCATGGAATATCGGTCATAACCGGTCGAATAGCCCCCGCCATACCCCGTGCTCTGGTGGGGCGTACCGTATCTGCTGCGTCCGGCACCACCGGCGGACACGCCGAGAACGGCATATCCCACCGGTTCGATGCCATGCTCCCGCAGACTGGCGCAGGCGCTCTTGTACTCGGTTACCAGCAACCGGCCCAGAACTTCGCGCATGTGCTGCATCCACAGCTGCCGCACTGGCGGGGCCACCCCGGTCTCGGCCACCACCCTTTGCAGTGCGCGGATGTAGTTTTCCGGGCGCAGGGGGTTGCGCTCGGGTTGAACGCTGCGCAAGCCCTGGGCGGAGCTGACCAGGGTGTTGAGCTCCGTCAGCACGGCATCGGTGGCATGCGCGGCCAGTTGCTGGGCCCGGGACAGCTCCACCTGGTCATGCACCTCGGTTTCGTCCATGAGCGAAAGCTCACCGAAATCCATGCCCGAGTCATCGGCTGCGTGCGCACCCGTTCTGGGGGGCCCTTCGGCGAAGATTTCCAGCAGGGCCATCGGATACGCCTTGGCCAGCGATGGCTCGTGCTGTGTCAGCAACCGCAGCGCATCGTCCACCAGAGCGCGACGCTGGATATCTTGGGTGGACGATTCCTCGCCTGCCAGCGCGCTCCTGGTGGCCCGCACCAGCTGCCCCATGAGGGCTTCGCCCCCGCGCACTGCATTGACAACACAGGCGCGAAATACCGTTCTCGATCGGGACGCTGTTGGGAACATGGTGGAGAAATGAAAGAAAAGCTTCCAGTTGCAATGCTACTTGACTGGAAGCCTTCCTTTTACTTCAACGCCTTGAAACGCATGCGCTTGGGCTTCGCGCCCTCTTCACCCAGACGCCGCTTCTTGTCGGCCTCGTACTCCTGGTAGTTGCCATCGAAGAAGGTCCATTGGCTGTCGCCCTCGGCGGCCAGGATATGGGTGGCGATGCGGTCCAGGAACCAGCGATCGTGGCTGATTACCAACACTGTGCCCGCGTATTCGAGCAAAGCGTCTTCCAGCGCACGCAGGGTTTCCACGTCCAGATCGTTGGAGGGCTCGTCGAGCAGCAGCACGTTGCCACCGGAGATCAGTGTCTTGGCCAGGTGCAGGCGTCCGCGTTCGCCGCCCGAGAGCATGCCCACCTTCTTTTGCTGGTCGCCGCCATTGAAGTTGAAACGCCCGGCATAGGCCCGGCTGGCCATGGTGAACTTGCCGATGTTGATCATGTCCAGGCCGCCGGAGATGTCTTCCCAGACCGTCTTGTCGTTCGCCAGCGCATCGCGGTGCTGGTCCACGAAGGCCATCTTCACGGTGGAGCCGATCACGACTTCGCCGCTGTCGGGCTGCTCGCGGCCGGCAATCAGCTTGAACAGGGTCGATTTACCGGCACCGTTCGGGCCGATGATGCCGACGATGGCGCCGGCCGGAATGTTCATGCTCAGGTTGTCGATGAGCACACGGTCGCCGAACGACTTGGTGACGTTCCTGAACTCGATCACCTGGGTTCCCAGGCGGTCGGCCACGGGAATGAAGATCTCGTTCGTTTCGTTGCGCCGCTGGTATTCGAAATCGGACAGCTCCTCGAAACGCGCCAGGCGGGCCTTGCTCTTGGCCTGGCGGGCCTTGGGGTTCTGGCGCGACCATTCCAGCTCTTTTTTCAGGGCCTTGGCGCGCGATTCCTCGCCCTTTTGCTCGGACTCCAGGCGCGCCTGCTTCTGGGTCAGCCAGTCGCTGTAGTTGCCCTTGTACGGAATGCCATGGCCCCGGTCGAGCTCCAGGATCCACTCGGCCGCGTTGTCCAGGAAGTAGCGGTCATGGGTGATGGCCACCACGGTGCCGGGATAGCGCTGCAGGAACTGCTCCAGCCAGTCCACCGATTCGGCGTCCAGGTGGTTGGTGGGCTCGTCGAGCAGCAGCATGTCGGGCTTGGACAGCAGCAGGCGGCACAGCGCCACGCGGCGCTTTTCGCCGCCCGACAGCACACCTACCTTGGCATCCCAGGATGGCAGCCGCAGGGCGTCGGCGGCGATTTCCAGCTGGTGCTCGGAGTCGGTGCCCGCGGTGGCAATGACGGCTTCCAGGCGGGCCTGCTCGGCGGCCAGCGCATCGAAATCGGCGTCGGGTTCGGCGTAGGCTGCGTACACCTCTTCGAGCTTGGCCTTGGCGGCAAACACCTCGCCCATGGCTTCCTCGACGCTTTCACGCACCGTGTGGTCCGGGTTGAGCTGCGGCTCCTGGGGCAGATAGCCAATCTTGATGCCCGGCATGGCGATGGCTTCGCCTTCGATCTCCTTGTCCACGCCCGCCATGATCTTGAGCAAGGTGGACTTGCCGGAGCCGTTGACACCCAGCACGCCGATCTTGGCGCCGGGGAAGAAGCTCAGGGAGATGTCCTTCAAGATCTGCCGCTTGGGCGGCACGGTCTTGCTGACACGGTTCATGGAAAATACGTATTGGGCCATTCGTTCTCTAACCTGCAAAAGTGGGCAGAAATTCTGCGTACAAACCGCGATTATCGGCCCATGCGACAATACGCGGCGTTGCGGGCTCCAGTTGCCCGCCACATCAGCAGTCTGCTGGGGACGAAGGAAGAGCATCTTCCGGGCTCCCACCCTTGAACCTCATCTGCCTGAGACTGGCTCGGCAACCCACCGGTTGCCACGACAGGCCGATACCCAGCGCCCCGGACGGGCGCATTCACTGACATGAAATTTGAAGAACTGAACCTGGCTCCTGCCATTTTGAAGGCCGTGCTCGAACAAGGCTACGAGACCCCCACGCCCATCCAGGCACAGGCCATTCCGGCCGTGCTGGCGGGCCATGACCTTCTGGCCGGCGCACAGACCGGCACCGGCAAGACCGCCGCGTTCACCCTGCCCATGCTGCACCGCCTGTCGCAAAGCGCAGCGCCCAAGAACAAGTTTGGCGGCAAGGGCATCCGCGCCCTGGTGCTGACCCCCACCCGCGAACTCGCCGCCCAGGTGGAAGAGTCGGTCCGAGAATACGGCAAATACCTCGATATCAACTCCACCGTGGTCTTCGGTGGCGTGGGCATGAACCCGCAGATCGACCGCATCAAGCGCGGCGTGGACATCCTGGTGGCCACCCCCGGCCGCCTGCTCGACCTGCAGCAGCAGGGCTTTCTGGACCTGTCCACCGTGCAGGTGCTGGTGCTCGACGAAGCCGACCGCATGCTGGACATGGGCTTCATCCACGACGTGAAGAAGGTGCTGGCCCTGGTGCCCCGCGAAAAGCAGAGCCTGCTGTTCTCGGCCACGTTCAGCGACGAGATCCGCGACCTGGCCAACACCCTGCTCAAGAGCCCGCAAAGCATCCAGGTCACGCCCAGCAACACCACGGTGCAGCGCATCACGCAGGTGATCCACCCCGTGGGCCGCGGCAAGAAAAAGCAGGTGCTGCTGCACATCATCCAGCAGCACAACTGGAGCCAGGTGCTGGTGTTCACCCGCACCAAGTTCGGCGCCAACAACGTGGCCGAGTTCCTGACCAAGAATGGCGTCAACGCCATGGCCCTGCATGGCAACAAGAGCCAGAGCGCCCGCACGCAGGCCCTGGCGGGCTTCAAGAGCGGTGACATCCGCGCCCTGGTGGCCACCGACATCGCTGCGCGCGGCATCGACATCGACGAGCTGCCCCACGTCGTCAACTACGAAATCCCGAACGTGTCGGAAGACTACGTGCACCGCATCGGCCGCACCGGCCGCGCGGGCAACAGTGGCGAAGCCGTCAGCCTGGTCTGCATGGACGAGGAAGGCTTCATGATGGACATCGAGCGCTTCACCAAGCAGCAGATTCCGGTGCAGGTCATCGAAGGCTTCGGCCCCGACGTCGGCGAAAAGGCCGAGCCCATCGCCATGGGCCGCCAGACCATCTGGGGCGGCGCAGGCAAGCCTCCGAGCCGTGATGTCATGCAGGCGGCAGCCAAGGCGGCGCGCAGCGAGATGATGGAACGCATCCGCACCAACAAGGCCGGCCAGGGTGGCGGCGGCGGTGACCGCGGCCCACGCCAGGCCAGCGGTGGTGGCAATGGCGGCGGCAACAGCTCCCGCTCCGGCCGCGGTGGCGGTGGTGGTGGTGGCGGCCAGGGCGGCGGCGCACGCGGGGGTGCCCAGGCACCTGCACGCGGCCGTGCGCGCCCGGCCGGCGGCGGCTATGAAGGCGGCAACCGCTACGACGACGCACAGCCCCCGCGCGCCAATGCCCACCTGGGCACCCATTCGGGCCACAGCAATCCGGGCCAGCGCAACGCAGGCCATTCGGCCGGCGGCCAGCCCGACCCGATGCGCACCAGCGTGGACAGCATGGCGGGCAGCGGCCGCCGCGGTGGCGGTGGTGGATACCGCGGCAACTCGGGCGGTGGCGGCTATGGCGGCGGCTCGGGTGGCCGGGGCAACGGCTCCCGTGGGCCGGGCGGTTCTCGCGGCTCTTTCAACCGCTGAGAGCCCCCAGGCAGGCCACTCCCTTGCCGGCATGCAGTGGGGCGCCAGGCTCCACGGCCCCGGCGGGCTACAGGATGGCGCAGACCGTGACGGCTCTGCGCCACCACCTTTCATGGCCGCGCGAAAGGCGCGATGGAGCGGTGCCTGCAGGCCCCGGGCTGGTCCAGCCCGGTAACGGCCCAAGTGGCGGTGCGGGCTGCAACAGACGCCTGCCTGCCCAGGCGCCAGGGCGGCGTGCGTCCCCTCCGGCAGACTTTCGACGTGGCAGCCACTGACACACCAGCCAAGGCGCGCGCAGTTAACATCGCGCCAGATTCGACAGGCTCCCAGGCAAGGCACACCATGACCCAGCGCCCCACTCTCTTTGTTTCAGCCAGCTCCCGCGCAGCACAGCCCACACCGCTGATGGCGCGTCGCACACCGTGGCGCAGTTCCCTGGCCCTGGTGGCCTTGCTGCTTTCCGCCTGCGCCAGCACGCCACTCCCCCCCTGGCCCGGCACGCCCCCCGCCGCGCAAGCCCGTGCACCCGAGGCCCTGCCGCGCGTGCAACGCGGCACCGTGGTGCCCGCACCGCTGGGGCAGGCGCGCGACGGCGTGGTGGTCACACCGCTGCCGTCCAGCCCGCCCGCGCCCGCCGCTGCGGACACCGCTGCGGCCGCGCCCTATGGTCCGGCCGTGGCTGCGCGGTTTGCTGCCCCGCCCACCTCGTACCACACGCCTGGGCTCGCCGCAGAACGCAGCAGCTTCACCACCAACGCCGAACTGGGCGCGTGGCTGCGCGACGTGGCCGGCACCGCGCCACGCGGCGCCACGCTGGCCCGTGTTCTCAGCCTGGGCACCTCGCAGCACGGGGAGCCCATCGAGGGCCTGCTCCTGACCCGCGCCAAGGACACGGACTTTGCCAGCCTGGAAGCCAATGGCCGTTCCACCGTCGTTCTCATCGGCCAGCAGCACGGCGACGAACCGGCGGGCAGCGAAGCCCTGCTGGTGATTGCCAGAGAACTCGCACAAGGCCTGCTCGAACCCCTGCTCGATCGCATCAACGTGGTCGTGATTCCCCGGGCCAACCCCGACGGTGCGGCCCGCGGCACGCGCACCACGGCCAATGGCGTGGACATGAACCGCGACCACCTGCTCCTGAACACCCCCGAAGCCCAGGCACTGGCGCGTGCGGTGCGCGATTACCGCCCCATCCTGGTGCTGGATGCGCACGAATTCACCGTGGTCGGGCGGTATCTGCAGAAGTTCAACGCCATCCAGCGCTACGATGCCCTGCTGCAATACACCACCACGGCCAATTACCCTGAATTTCTGACCAAGGCCTCCGAAGAGTGGTATCACCAGCCCATGCTCGGCGCACTCCAGTCGCAGGGTCTGTCGAGCGAGTGGTACTACACCACCTCCACCCGGCCGGACGACCGGCGCATCTCCATGGGCGGTGCACAGCCCGACACGGGACGCAACGTGAACGGCCTGAAAAATGCCGTCAGCCTGTTGGTGGAAACCCGTGGCGTGGGCCTGGGGCGCATGCACATCCAGCGCCGCGTCCACACCCAGGTCACGGCCATCACCAGCGCCCTGCGCAGCACCGCCGAGCGCGCCACCCATCTGGAACAGGTGCGCTCTTTTGTGGCGCGCGACATCGCCTCCAAGGCCTGCAACGGCCAGGTCGTGGTGGAAGCCCAGGCCACACCCATGCAGCGGGAGCTGACCATGCTCGACCCGGAGACCGGCGCCGACCGCACACTGAAGGTGGACTGGAATTCGTCGCTCGCCCTGCGCACGGTGAAATCACGCGCCCGGCCCTGCGGCTACTGGCTGGCGCCCAGCGCCACCACGGCGGTGGAGCGCCTGCAACTGCTGGGGGTGCAGGTGCTGCGCATCGCCGAACCCGGCGCGTTGCTGGCGGATACCTACAACGAAACCGCACGCGACACCACCGAACGCGCGGACGTGCGCGGCACCGTTGCAGGCGGCGCCAGCATCATCCGCAGCCAGGTGACGCCGGTGCGCCGCGCCATCGACGTACCCGCCGGCAGCTTTTATGTGCCGCTGAACCAGGGCCTGGCCAACCTGGCCGTTGCGGCGCTGGAGCCCGACACCCAGAGCAGCTACTTTGCCAACCGCCTGATCGACGACCTCGCCAGCACGGCACGCGTCATGAAGGTGCCCTCGCTGGTTTTTGAAGACACGGACGAATAGCGCTGTTCCAGCGCTGCATGTCCGACACCTGCCTGCACTATCAAAAACCGCAGCATTCAGCGCTTGTCAAATAATCGCTGCAGGTCTTTTTGGCTATGAATCAAGCCGATTCATGCAGCGCACCGGGAGCCGTCGCAACGGTGCCCCGGGCAGATGCACGGGCCAGCACATGGCCCGCCATGGCCTGGGCCAGGGCCTCATCACCCAAGAAGACCGTGCTGCCGCACTCTTTTTCGAGCCGTTGCGCCTCCTCTTCGCCGTGGCTGCGCACCACGGTCTCAATGGTGGGGTTGAGCAGGCGCGCCGTGGCGATGATCTGCTGCACATTCAGCGTATCGGGCGTGGCAATGACGAGCATGCAGGCGCGTGCAATGTGGGCCTGGATCAATACCGCCGGCTCCACCGCATCGCCAAACACTGCCGCCATGCCCTGTGCCCGCAGCTTCTCCACCAGTTCGCGGTTCTGCTCGGCCACCACCAGCGGGATATCGTGCGCTGCCAGCACGCTGGCCACTCGCCGCCCGACGCGGCCATAGCCCACCAGCACCACCTGGCGCGCCAGATAGCGCTCGTGCGTGCTGGTCGGCAGCTCAGCCAGGGGATCGTCGCGCTGCTCCAGGCGCCGCGCAAGGGCCGAGCGCGCCAGCAGCCATTTCTGCAAGGGTGCCATCGCACGAAAAACCAGCGGATTGAGCGCAATCGAAAACAGCGCTCCGGCCAGTACCAGGCTGGCACCCTCGGGCGGCAGCAGCCCCAATGAAGCCCCCAGCCCCACCAGGATGAAAGAAAACTCGCCAATCTGCGCCAGGCTGGCCGATACCGTGAGCGCCGTGTGGAGCGGATAACGAAACGCCAGCACCAGCGCCGCGGCCGCCAGCGTCTTGCCCACCAGGATGATGGCCACCACGGCCAGCACCTGCAGCGGCCGCTCCCACACCACGGAGGGATTGAAAAGCATCCCCACCGACACGAAAAACAGCACCGCGAAGGCATCGCGCAGCGGCAGGGACTCTTGCGCCGCCCGGTGGCTGAACTCTGATTCGCGCATCACCATGCCCGCAAAGAAGGCCCCCAGCGCAAACGACACCCCGAACAGAGCCGCCGACCCGAATGCAATACCCACCGCCGCCGCCACAATGCACAGCGTAAACAGCTCGCGCGAGCCCGTGCGCGCCACCTGCCACAGCACCCACGGGAACACCCGCCGCCCCACCACCAGCATCAGCGCCACGAACCCGCCCACCTGCACCAGGGTCCACCCGAGCGTTTGCCAGATGCTGGCAGAAGAGGCCGCGGCAGGCGTGCCGCCCAGTGCACCGGCCAGTGGCGGCAGCAGCACCAGGACCAGCACCATGGCCAGATCCTCCACCACCAGCCAGCCCACGGCGATGCGGCCGGTGTAGGTATCGAGAATGCCCAGGGTTTCCAGCGCGCGCAGCAGCACCACCGTGCTGGCCACCGACAGCGAAATCCCGAACACCAGGGCGCCGCCCAGACCCCACCCCCACCACGACGCCACGGCCATGCCCAAGGCGGTCGCCACCATGATCTGCACCACCGCCCCGGGCACGGCAATCTTGCGCACCGCCAACAGATCACCCAGGGAGAAATGCAAGCCCACCCCGAACATCAGCAGCATCACCCCGATTTCGGCCAGCTGGCTGGCCATGGCGGCATCGGCCACGAAGCCCGGGGTGAAAGGGCCGATCACCACCCCTGCCAGCAAGTAGCCCACCAGCGCCGGCAGCCGCACGCGCGTTGCCAGAAAACCCAGCACCAGCGCCAGGCCCAACGCAGCAACAAGGGTGTTGATCAGGGTAAGGCTGTGCGGCATGGTCCATGCGGCCAGGGCGGCCCGGGGTGGGGAGATGCCTGGTTATAACGGCAATCGCCGCCGCGCGGCGCATTGCCGCCCCCTTGCCCAAAGCCCGCCCCGCGCCGGGTATGATCCATCCCCTCGGGTCAGTGCCTCACTGCACCCCGGGCGCTGCCCAGGCGCCCAGCACATCCATCTGCCCGTAGCTCAACTGGATAGAGCAATAGCCTTCTAAGCTATAGGTCGGGGGTTCGAGTCCCTCCGGGCAGGCCAAAAACACATCTCACACAGTCCAACAACTTCTAAAAACCCGCATTGCGCCTAGCGTTGCGGGTTTTTTCTTGTCTCAAGCCATTTCACTACGTACCATGACATACCGTCAAAAAAACGGTATCTCTGACGGTATCTCCGAGGTACCTCACCCCAGATACCGTTACGAGAGGGAGCAATGGCACTCACAGACACATTCGTTCGACAGGTGAAGCACAGCGGCAAGGCCGCAGGCGATAAGTACACCGATAGCGGGGGCATGTACCTATTGGTGAAGGCTGCTGGCAAATACTGGCGCATGGACTACACCCACGCTGCCAAGCGCAAAACGCTTTCGCTCGGCGTGTACCCCGAAGTGACGCTCGCCAAGGCCCGCAAACGGCGTGGCGATGCACGCGAACTGCTAGCTGAAGGGCTTGACCCGGCTCAAGCATTTGCCGGCCAACCCGCTGCAACCGGCGATACCGCAGCCGGCTGGACTGCTGCACCGATGCCTTTGATGTTGTCAAGTTCCACACGAAACGGAATAGAGCCTCAGGCCACACTTGCCGATGCTTGGCGCTATTTGGTAAGTTTGCTGCCGACTTCAGTGCGTGTTTTATAAACGTACTGCCAAACATCAGAGGTGATTTTCTTCGCTTTGAGGGCCGTTCGCCCGGCAGCTGGTCTGATCGACTGGGTGGCATGGGCAGCAGCCACTCGCGTCATTTGCATTGTTTCGCTGAACCTGCGCGAAAACTCGCCGGCTGCAGCCTCGACCTTGGCCACTTGATCAGGATGGTTCTTGGAGGCACATACGAGTTCGATGCTGACAGCGGCACCGCCAACTACAAGCCCCACTGCAACCACGACTGGTGCGGCTGCAACGGCAGCCGCAGTTGTTCCAAGGGTTCCTGCGATATAACCCGAGGCCCCGGTCAATATCAAGGCGCCGCTGCTGTGAACGACGGCGGTCAAACCTGTTGCCGCGGCTATCGCTCCTGCGGTGACAGTAGCGCCCCCCGCGGCTCCAGAGACCGCTGCGACGGCTTTGCTTTGACTTGGGGCGTATGAGCACACGATATCGGTCGTCGGTTTAGCGAGTGCTGCGTTCGAAAGCATTGTGAACACTGCAACATAGAGTAATTTCATTGCTTATTTCAGGTTTTTGTCTTCGTTAGATGGGCAATTGATCCAGAATTTTTCGATTTGCATCTATGTGTGACTGGATTATTTCCAGTTTCTTTTTATATTCATCTCGCACCTGAGAAGATTTATCTGGCTCAATCACTGTATTTAGAATAATGTATATCGATATTGGGCGTTGTTGCACAAATGTCGTCCTCAGCTAGCGTAGGCTAAGGAGATGAGTGAGACGAACTGGGGGCGGCGCAAATACCGCACCACAAACTGGAAGGCGTACAACGCAGCGTTGAAGGCGCGAGGAGACCTGAGCATCTGGCTGGATAGGGACATGCAGTGGCTAGCCCTGCCCACGGGTAGGCGTGGTCGTTGCCAGAAGTTCTCAGATGCGGCCATCCAGTTTTGCCTGACCATCAAGAGCCTGTTTGGCCAGCCCTTGCGCCAGACACTGGGCCTGGTGCAGTCGCTATTGCGTATGGCAGGCCTGCCTTGGCCAGTGCCCGACTACAGCACGGTGTGTCGCAGGCAAAACAGCTTGAATGTGCAGGTGCACTACCGAGCAAGCGAGAAAGGCTTACACCTGCTGGCCGATTCCACGGGCATCAAGTTCTTGGGCGAAGGTGAGTGGAAAACCAAAAAGCACGGCGCCGAGCGCCGCCGCCAGTGGCGCAAGGTGCATCTGGGTATTGATGCCCAGACGCTGCAGATTCGGGCCATCGCAGTTACAACCAATGAAGTGGGCGACTCGCCAATGGCAGCTGACCTGCTAGGCCAAATCCCAAGCAATGAAGAGATAGCTAGCTTTACCGGTGATGGGGCGTACGACACGCAGGATGTACATAAGGCGTGCTACCTGCGGGGAGCCATTCCAATCATCCCGCCACGTAAAGGAGCGAAGCTGCGCAAAGGGCTGGCATTTGCTCACCGCAATGAAGCGGTCAAGGCGTGTAGGCTGTTGGGGCGGGCTATCTGGAAACGCTGGAGCGGCTACCACCGACGGTCTCTGGTGGAGACCAAGATGAATTGCTTCAAGCGCCTGGGCGAGAAGGTGATGGCCAGGACGTTTGAGCGCCAGGTGACCGAGCTCCACATCCGAGCTTCAATCCTCAATCAATTTACCGCTCTGGGCACACCCCAGACGGTCGCTGCTGCGTAAATCTATTTGGGATTGGGGATGTCTCAGCCTATGGCCGATTTATGCAACAACGCCTATTGGCATCATCACGCCTTCTGGACTTCACTTCGAACGCAGTCACGGCGGAACTGCGGTGATCGACCCGGCCAAGCACATGCTGTACGTGCACGGCATGGTCAAGCAGCCACGAAAGTTCACGATGGCCGACATCCGGCGCTTCCCGTCGCTGTCGCGCATCATGTTCATCGAGTGCTCTGGGAACGGCCTGACCGAATGGTCCAAGCCAACAATGAAAACTGTGCAGGGCACGCATGGTCTCACCTCATGTTCCGAATGGACTGGAGTGCCTCTGGCCACGGTACTGCGTGAAGCGGGTCTGCGCACCGATGCCAAATGGCTCCTTGCCGAAGGCGGGGACGCCTCTGCAATGACCCGCAGCATCCCCATGGCCAAGGCACTGAAGGACTGTCTGGTGGCTTACGGCCAGAACGGAGAAGCGCTTCGACCAGAGCAGGGCTATCCACTTCGGTTGATCGTGCCGGGCTACGAAGGAAACACCCACATCAAGTGGCTGCGCCGCATCGAGGTCTCCGATATGCCCTTCATGACGCGCGAGGAAACCTCCAAGTACACGGATCTGATGCCCGATGGCAAGGCGGTGCAATTTTCGTTCGAGATGGATGCCAAGTCCGTCATCACCTCGCCGTCCGGGGAGATGCAGCTTGACGGTCCTGGTTTTCAGGAGATCACTGGATTGGCATGGTCCGGTCGCGGGACCATCAGGAAGGTAGAGGTTTCGACCGACGGGGGCGCGACCTGGAAGACGGCGGCGCTGCAGGGCCCTGTTCTGCCCATTTGCCACACGCGCTTTCGACTTCCTTGGCGCTGGGATGGCAAGGCGGCCATCCTGCAAAGTCGCTGCACTGACGACACGGGCTACGTGCAACCCACACTCGGGCAGCTGATTGCCGCGCGTGGCGGCGCGCTGAATGGTCCGATCGGCTCCATCTATCACTTGAATGCCATCCAGAGCTGGCAGGTCGCGAATGACGGAAAGGTCTCCAATGTCCACCACTATTGAGCGCGGAGTTCGTTTCGCCGCTTTCTGTCTGTTCACCAGTTCGTGCTTCGCGGCGGGTAACAACGCCGCCGAAGTATTCGGCATCGGCAGCCTGGCGACCGCCGACGAATTGAAGACCTTTGTCTCGCCGCTGCCCGATGGGCGCGGCCTGCCGCCCGGATCAGGATCGGTCTTGCAGGGAAAGGCAATCTATGAGGCACAGTGCGTGGTCTGCCATGGCGACAAATTGCAGGGTGGTATCGGAGATAAGCTCATCGGTGGTCGCGGCAGCCTGGTAAACAGCGACGCCAAGAAGGCGCCCGTGAAGACAATCGAAAGTTACTGGCCCTATGCAACCACGCTGTTCGACTATGTCAAGCGTGCAATGCCTCTGTACACGCCAGGCAGTCTGAGCAATGACGAGGTTTATGCCATCTCGGCCTACATCCTCTCGGAGGCGAAAATCGTCGGCCCCGATGTCACGCTCGATGCCAGCACGCTACCCCAGGTGCAGATGCCGAACCGAAATGGCTTTATTGCGGATCACCGGCCTGAAAGATTCGTACCCGCTTCCAAGGCACCGCACTCGAAATGAGCCCGCGAGGGGGTTCACATTAGGGGGCGAGCCATCTCCCCTCCAGTTTGCGGTGCCCTGCCCTCTGCCTGGTTGAAATGTCCAGGCTGGGATAGGGTGTCCGCATGGTCCAACGTCTGATGACACTCAGTGTTGCCACACCTATCTCCCCTGGTCTCCAGCGGCGTAGCAAAGTAGCAGATTAGCGTTGGTACGTGGGTCAGATCTAGATGGAAATCCAGGAGATCACGTCTGGATGGAACTCAACAACCACCGGCTAAAGCCGGTGGGTTGAGATCCAGGCACTGAAAGTGCATCGCCCACGCGTCGACTTCACGACGCGTCAAGGCCAGGCGGCTCTGCCCTAAAGTTGTCATTGGGGTTCGGCTCAAAGTGGTGTTCCAGATACTGCTTGATCATCTCTTCCGTCATCTGCCCCACCGTCGCGCAGAAATACCCACGGGCCCACAGGTGACGCCCCCAGAACCTCTTCTTCAGGTGCGGGTACTCCTCAAACAGCTTACTCGCCGAGCGCCCGAATCTGCTGCGCTTGCGGACACAATCCGAAGCCCCCCGTGCTCCGCGCTTCCTTGCGCCTGCGGCAGGCATCTTTCCGATGGTGCCAAGCCGGCCCGCGCACCATTTTCGGGGCACTCAAGACACGTTGCCTCTTCCTACATACTGGTTCGTTGCGCAAATTTATTGCGAATAATTCGCGTTTGCCTTATCATCCCGCCATTCCAACCTCCAGAGATGTAACCCATGTCGAAGACTGTCAAAGCCCTGCTCACCGCCTGTGCCCTGGCCGCTGCAGCAGGAACCGCCATCGCCCAGGAACAGGTGGTCAACCTCTACTCGGCCCGCCACTATTCCACCGATGAAGCCCTGTACACCGGTTTCACCAAGGCCACGGGCATCAAGATCAACCGGGTGGATGCGGACGATGCAGGCATTCTGGCGCGGCTGAAGGCCGAAGGCACCGCCTCCCCTGCCGACGTGATCCTGCTGGTGGATGCTGCGCGGCTCTACCGGGGCGAGACAGATGGCCTGTTCCAGCCCATCCGCTCCAAGGTGCTGGAAGATGCCATCCCTGCCAATCTGCGCAGCCAGCCAGCAGCGGACGGCGGCATTTCCTGGTTTGGGCTCTCCACCCGCGCGCGGCTGATCGTGTTCAACAAGGCCAAGGTGCAGAAAAGCGATGTGGACACCTATGAGGAACTCGCCGATCCCAAGAACAAGGGCAAGCTGTGCATTCGTTCGGGATCGCACCCCTACAACCTGAGCCTGTTCGGCTCCGTGACCGAGCACCTGGGCGAGCAAAAGGCCGAGGCCTGGCTCAAGGGCATGGTGGCCAACCTCGCCCGTGCCCCCAAGGGTGGCGACACCGACCAGATCAAGGCCGTTGCCGCGGGCGAATGCGACATCGCCGTCACCAACAGCTATTACCTGGCGCGCATGATGCGCTCCAGCAAGCCCGAAGATGTGGCCGTGGTCAACAAGGTGGGCGTGGTGTTTCCCAACCAGCAGTCCTGGGGCACCCACATGAACATCGCCGGTGGCGCCGTTGCCCGCCATGCCAAGAACCAGGCCAACGCCGTCAAGTTTCTTGAATACCTGGCCAGCCCTGAAGCACAAAATTATTTTGCCAATGGCAACAATGAATGGCCCGCCGTCAAGGGGCTGAACGTCGACAATCCTGCGCTCAAGGCCATGGCGCAAGACCAGCCCTTCAAGAGCGAAACCATTCCGATCAGCGCGGTGGGCGCCAACGTCACCAAGGTGCAGCAGATGCTGGACCGGGTGGGTTTTCCGTAAATTCACGCACTGCCCCCTGCCAAGGGGGTTGCCTGCACCTGCCCGGCACTGTCCGGGCATTTTTTTGCCTGTCAGTGCCCCAGTCCATGGGTGATAATTGACGTGAACGTCAACGTCACTTACTGGAGACACAACATGGAAATCAAAGGGAAGGTATTCATCGTGACCGGCGGCGCGTCGGGCCTGGGCGAAGGCACGGCACGCATGCTGGCAGCGCAAGGCGGCAAGGTCGTCATTGCCGACATGCAGGCGGAAAAAGGTGAAACCGTGGCCCGAGAAATTGGCGGCGCCTTCGTGAAATGCGACGTCAGCAGCGAAGCCGATGGCCAGGCCGTGGTGGCCAAAGCCGTCTCGCTGGGCAAGCTGATGGGTTTGGTGAACTGCGCAGGCATCGCGCCCGCGGAAAAGACCGTCGGCAAGAACGGCGCCCATGCCCTGGCTGTTTTCAGCAAGACCATCACGGTCAACCTGATTGGCAGCTTCAACATGATCCGCCTGGCGGCAGAAGCCATGTGCAGGAATGAACCCGAAGCCACCGGCGAGCGCGGCGTGATGATTTCCACCGCCAGCGTGGCGGCCTATGACGGCCAGATCGGCCAGGCAGCATATTCGGCGTCCAAGGGCGGCGTGGTGGGCATGACCCTTCCCATCGCCCGCGACCTGGCCCGCAACGGCATCCGCAACATGACCATTGCCCCCGGCATCTTTGGCACCCCCATGCTGTTTGGCATGCCACAGGATGTGCAGGACGCGCTCGCGGCCGGCGTGCCGTTCCCCAGCCGCCTGGGCACACCGCAGGACTATGCCAAGCTGGTGCAGCACATCTTTGAAAACGACATGCTCAATGGCGAGGTGATTCGCCTGGACGGGGCCATCCGCCTGGCGCCTCGCTGAAGAAAAAACCCCGCAAGCAAAACTCGCGGGTTTTCTTGCAAGAAAGCACAAAAAAACCGCTGCGGCCTTGCGACTGCAGCGGTTTATTATCTGGCGGAGTGGACGGGACACTCCCGGACTCCATCAAAACCTGTTGATTTTACTAAGAAAATTCTTTGGCGACGTTACAAGTGTCCCGGATTTTCCGGTGTCCCTTGTTGTGACACCGTGCATTGTAGCCGGATCAATGGTGCCTGCGTACTACCATCCCCCTCTGGATCGCCTTGGCTGTCGCCGGTCCCCGGACCTCACAGCTTGAGAAACGGGCGAGCCGTTCAGCCTCACGGCAACCGCTGACAAGGGGAAAGATTGGCCTGCTTTGTTTTTGGGACTGGCACAGTCACAGAAACAAAGTAGGTGCTCCCGGCAGGGAAATATCGCAGACGGATCACGACGTGAAATCAAAGCCGCTTCGTCGGCTTCCTGGTTTATAGGCCCCTGCCAGGACCTCCGGTAGGGACCGCGCTTATGGAACGAAGTGTAATAAGCATAGTCGGTCACTATGAGAAGAAGGAATATTGACTCTGCAATAAAAAACGCTACGATAAATACATAATAACAAGAAGAAAATAATGTCCTATCAGTTTATCCATTTCGATTCATATGCTCGCGAGGGATCAAAGCAAAGTAAAACCGTCACCAAGAAAAATGGCGACAAAATAACTACTACAAAGCAGGTTAAAAGTATTCGCCAAATTCTGGAAGAGCAGGCGAGAATCGAGGCGGCTTGTCCGCATATTGATCAGCCTCGTCGCCCCGGATTGCTTTACGGTGTTCCACCGATGGAGGTTCTCTCTCTGGTGGAAGAGTGGGCAGAAAATGCAAAAGATGCCCAAGGCAGGAAATTGAGAAAAGACGGTTTATGTGCACTGGTTGGAGTGGCTTCTCTTCCTCGTGAAATGGAAGACGATTTCCCACGGTTTGCAGAGAATACCCTTGCCTGGCTAAAACAAAAATACGGGGATCGCCTTAAATCAGTCGTCGTTCATGATGATGAAGCCCACCCTCATTTGCATTTTACAGTTGTTCCTCGCATTGGTGAGCGATTTGACGATATTCACGACGGCTACAAGGCAAGCAAGCAGGCGAAACAAGAAGGCAAAAAGAAGGGGGAGCAAAATATTGCCTATATTGAGGCAATGAGAGCCGTACAGGACGATTTCAGCAACAGGGTTGCCATGTCCCACGGCTTGACCCGAATTGGTCCAGGTCGTCGCCGTTTAACTCGTGATCAATGGAAAGCAGAAAAGGCACAGGCTCAATTTTTTGCCAATGCCAAGGCTGTTGCCAAGGTCGCCAGCAAACAGGGCTATAAAGACGGCATTCACAAGGCAGAAGAAAAAGCCAAAGCAATTATTCAGGAAGCACAGGAGCAAGCTAAGGGGCTGGGCTCCAAGATTGGGGGCTGGCTCGCTGGTTTGGCTGGTGCTTGGCACAAACCGACAGTCGAAGCGTTGGCAGAGGTAGAAAAGGCGAAGCAGGAAGCAGACAAGGAAAAAAAGAAGGCTGAAACCTATGCCCAAAAAGCCAAGCAATGGGCAGATCAGCGAGTGGCTACCATTGGCAACCAGATCACCCTACAAAAAGAAAAAGCCAAGGAGTTGGAGAGGGACTTGGAGAAAGAGCAGGAGAAATCCAAGGAACTGGGTGAGGTCGTTGCTTGGTATGAGAAAAAATTCGGCAAGGCTCCTGATAATTTCCAGAAATTCAAAAAATAAGGAAAATTTCCGCCGTTTCCTTTTTTATTTACTATCGTAAATACTGCCCTACGGGTCTACTTTGCAGGAGTACTATTTTTCATTTTTGCTTTATGTACTCTTTATTTTTATGTACAAAGACTTTGCCTTCACCGTGCTATCACACGGTTCCGGCAAAGTCTTACCCTACCCGAATTCTTTAAATAATTCTGGGCTGGACTTTACCTGGTTGTAAACCGTGTGATAGCTACCACATAGCACCGGACGGAAAATAAGTAACCATTTCCGTTTAGCAAGTTCGTTCCGTTACTGGAACAGTTGGGGGGTCTTGCCTTGTCTTCCCTGTGGCTTTCCAACTTCACCATTCTAGCCTACTTGATAATTTGACTACCTGCCACTCAATGCCTTTTCCAGTTGCCAGACTGATATTAAATCAACCCGGTTATTTTTACCTGTGCCTGTTTTGCGACCATTTGCCTGACAACTTCCGAACCGAGAGAATCAACCGACGAATAAAAAATTGCCTTACCACACAGCAAGACAATCTTATTTAATTCGGTGTATTGACAATTTTTAAAAATCAAATATGATTAATTTGCTTATGGTGGTTTACTTATATTGAAAATTTCTAGATTGTCAATAGGTGATCAATTAGAAAACGGGTGGTGCCGATCTAATAAGAGAAATAAAAAAGCCAGTCAAATGACTGGCTTTCTCTTCAATTTCTCTTAATCAATCCGTTAAAGACTCCACGTCAATTTGCCGTCCACTTGTTGCAAACACTTCCTTGCCTGCCTTGTTAAGCAGACGAATGTTTAGCAATCTAACCGGAACAGCATATCGAATATCGGTTATATCTAACGGACGATCAAAGGTTGGCTTTGTTTTATCTTCGTTCTTGATCAAGAATGGATTGTCTCTGGCAAGCGGGTAACGAGGATCGAAAATGACTTCCATAACGATCTTTCCCTTTTCAAGAATTTCTTTAGCATCACCACGATTAAACTGCGTCGAGAATCGTTGCCTTAAGTCTTTCCCGTAGTCTTTTGTGGCCTGACTTAGTACCGCAATACCGTACCTCGTTATAGCCATTTCAACGACCTCAATAGAAGCCCCCAATCTATTACTGGCCTTATAGGTTTTTAGCTTGTGATCCGTCGATTCAATCTGAACAAATGAGTTATGAAGCCATTTCAAACCATCTTTTCCACCAGAGTTAATCCAAACCAAATCACGGCTTATAGAGGGAAGAGAAATTCTAACTTCCTCTGAATCTGGGTCAAAATAAACCAACTTCTCCTTTTTATTTTGAGGATTATCTATGTCAAGGGTAATCTTGTAGCCTCTCCCCTTTTTGAATTGGTCTAAATATGCTTGTTTTCTTTGCTCATATTCGGATTTTGATTCAAAGTCACCCTTGGTTAGCTTCTCCCCTTGCATAGCTTTGATGTCAGCCAAAAGTGAATTTTTGTCTCCAAAAACTACCGGGATTGTTTGCTCCTTCTGCTTTTCCGGCTGTGTAGGAACAGGAGAAGGCTGAACAACAGAGGAAGGCTTGCTCTTTTCAGACGGTGCTTGATTTACCTCTAACACGTCCTTTTTACCGTTGCTGGCAAGTTCTGTCGAAGTAACACTGAGGGGAATTATGCGAACTTTAGAACGAGCATCACATCTGCCAATCTGTCGATCACGAAGAAGCTTTTCAATTTGTTGTTCTGTATTCGGTTTTAAAAGTGGGTGGTTATATGCACTGCATAGCTCGGCATCGCTTTTTGATGACAAAAGACCAAGTCTGTCGTTGTCGCTCATTTCTTCGATGTTTTTGGACTGTATTGCTCCGCACGATGCAAGTAATACAGAAATTAAACAAACCCCCAGCCTTTTTATTGACCCCATAATGTCACCATTATTCAAACCAGTAGCCATGAATGCCCCCTTTATCAACTTTACTTTTCAGCACCTTGGTATTTTTGTTTGTCGTCGGTCTGTTCTTTGTATCCGAATTCGACAAAATGGCATTTAAAGAAGACTCGGCATAAGGCATGCCATCATCTTTGACGATTTTTGACCTTGCGACCCAAGTCTTCAAATCTTGAACTGTAAATGGCTGAATCAACTCGCCGGACTGAGTTGCATCGTAAATTTGCTTTATCAGTGGCATTCTTTGCCCTCGATTAATTTTTGCTGTTTTGTGGGCTTCCTGCCTTGCCTTCCTTGCACAAAGGTTTGACAGAATTTTGCTGAACTGTCCCTGGCTGTATTTCAATGCCTTGAAGTCCAGCCCCGGATAGTCCAACTTGCTAGCAACATTATCCAGCAAATATTGCAAATTGTGGGGCTTGGAGTATGCCGTTGAGTTGACGGTATCGTGCTCGTGTCCAACGAACTGGCAACGGCTTTCTTCTGGCACGCCGTTCTGTTTCAATCGGTCATTGGAGGTCGACCGGAAAGAGTGGAAAACCTTTTGTTTGTCCTGAATGCCGATCTTATCCAGATACTTGCCCCACCGCTCTGACGGAGTGGCACCGTAGGAGCCGAAAGTGTCGGGGGTGAGGTAGGGGAAAAGTTTCGTGCCGTGCGCCTTGGTGTCGTTCACATAGTACAGAAAACCACAATCAAGGAGGGTCGAGTGAATCGGGATCAGGCGAGTTGCTGCCAAAGTCTTGAGGGACTTGTCTCCGTCGCCATTGATTGAGATCGCCCAAATACCGTCATGCTGTTGAATGTCGGTAATGTCCAGTTGTGCCAGTTCCGAAATTCGCCCACCAGTGAACAGCCCCAACATGGGAAGCCAGAAGTCGGCAGGTCGTTGGGCTTCGCTTAAAAGCTGGGGCTGAAAAATCGCCTTGAGTTCTTCGTCAGTGAACGGCTTGTACCCTTTGGTGACTGCTGCCTTTTTCGCATCGGCTTTTGAAAATACCTTGTGCCCACGGCTGACCAATGGCTGACCTTCGGGCAGGATGCCAATCGTTTGAGCGAGTTCAAAAAGCCCATTGAGTGCAGGCAGGTATTTTCGGGAGATGGTTCTCTCGCCAATGCCATCGCTCAAAAGGTCGTCAATGAAGTCTGCAACATCGGTACGGGTAATGCTGTGGACGGGAATGTGCTTTTTCTTCTTTCGGGTTTCCAGCCACTCCACAAACTTCCGGTGATAGTTGCCATACTCGTACAGGGCTTTGGCTGATAGTTTGTTCTTCTTGCGGGTGGCAAACCTTGGCACCATTTCCTGAATGGTGGCTCCCCCTTCTTCCTTCGGGCTTGCTGGTGGTGCTGGCTGTGGCTCCGGTGCTACCCGTTGAGGATTGGGGCCGGCAATCAGTTTTGCCAGTGCTTCCGGGGACAGGTTGAGGGTCTGGAGAATGTGAACGGCTCGGCTGGCATCGTCGTCGCTGTTGATGTTGCGAAGAACAAAGCCCCCCGGCATTTCAATGTCCAGCTTGCGGGTGTCTGGCTCGGCGGGTGGGGTGAACAGGTTGTTCACTTCGGACAACGGAAGCCCGGCAAGTTCGGCCAGTTGCTCACGGTCTACACGGTGCAAGAGGTTCAGCAGGAAATCACCATCGGGGGCTTGCCCTGCAATGCTCTCCGCCGTGTTGAGGTAGTCCGTTGCCATTGCCCGTTGTTGTTCCTGGTTGCGAACTGCCATTATCCCAGATAGGCACAGGGCTTTGAAGCGGGCTTCCTGTGGGTTCTTGGTTCGCAAGGAGATCCGTTTCTCCTTGGTGGTTGCTCCAAGTCGGAAGGTCAAACGGAAGTAGAAGACACCGTGGCGAGACTTGGCGAGGTGTGAAGGTAGCTTCAAGGTAGGTGATCCCCAAAAAATGGGACACCGTCTTGGGACACCTGTGGCGAGACACAAAAGAAAAAACCCGTTGAAAATCAACGGGTTTTTAAATATTGGCGGAGTGGACGGGACTCGAACCCGCGACCCCCGGCGTGACAGGCCGGTATTCTAACCAACTGAACTACCACTCCTGGCAGGCAGCTTTTCGCTTGCATTCTTCATGCAAGCCAAGCGCTACGACTTGGCGACCCCACGGGGATTCGAACCCCGGTACTCACCGTGAAAGGGTGATGTCCTAGGCCTCTAGACGATGGGGTCAAAACCTTGGAACTAACCGATAACAACAACTGACAAATTTTGGTGGAGGTAAACGGGATCGAACCGATGACCTCTTGCATGCCATGCAAGCGCTCTCCCAGCTGAGCTATACCCCCAAACCTCTCTGGTTTTCACCAAAGAAAAACCCTTGCACAGAAAAGACCTGCAAGGGCTTTTGACTGGCGGAGTGGACGGGACTCGAACCCGCGACCCCCGGCGTGACAGGCCGGTATTCTAACCAACTGAACTACCACTCCTGGCAGGCAGCTTTTCGCTTGCATTCTTCATGCAAGCCAAGCGCTACGACTTGGCGACCCCACGGGGATTCGAACCCCGGTACTCACCGTGAAAGGGTGATGTCCTAGGCCTCTAGACGATGGGGTCAAAACCTTGGAACTAACCGATAACAACAACCGACAAATTTTGGTGGAGGTAAACGGGATCGAACCGATGACCTCTTGCATGCCATGCAAGCGCTCTCCCAGCTGAGCTATACCCCCACTTCGATGGCACCGATCACATTGCAACCGTTGTCATCATCTGAGCCTTGAATTATAGACAGATTTTTAGCGGTTTCGCAAACGCGCTACAACTTTTTCGCGTCCGACCAGTTCCAGCACGGCATCGACCGAAGGAGTGTGGGCCGTGCCCACGACCAGAACCCGCACCGGCATGGCCAGCTGGGGCATCTTGAGTCCGTGTGCCGCCAGCACCTGCTTGAACGCCGCGCTGATGGATGCCTTGTCCCATGCGCAAGCGGACAACGCATCGGCCAGCGCATCCAGGGCAGGGGCAATGGCATCGGTCACATGCTGGGTGCGCTCTGCCTCCACGGGCAGCACGGCACCATAGAACACAAAGGCCCAGTCTGCAAGGGCCACCGTGGTATCGCAGCGGTCCTTGAACAGCGCGCAGATGCGGGGCAGTCGCCCATCGGCCAGATCGGCGGCGGCAATACCGCGCTTTTCCAGCTGGGGGGCCACCAGGGCCGCCAGTGCGTCATCGGCCATGGCTTTCAGGTGCTGTGCATTCACCCAGCGCAGCTTGGCTTCGTCGAACTGCGCGGCGCTGCGCCCCAGATGGTCGAGGTTGAACCACTGCAGGAACTGCTCGCGGCTGAAGATTTCGTCATCACCATGGCTCCAGCCCAGGCGTGCCAGGTAATTGACCATGGCATCGGGCAGGTAACCCTCGTCGCGGTATTGCGTGACGGGCTTGGCGCCATTGCGCTTGCTCATCTTCTCGCCCTGCTCATTGAGCACGGTGGGCAGGTGGGCATAGACCGGCGGTTCCTTGCCCAGGGCGCGGAAGATGTTGATCTGGCGCGGCGTGTTGTTCACATGGTCGTCACCCCGGATCACATGGGTGATGGCCATGTCGATGTCGTCCACCACCACACAGAAGTTGTAGGTGGGCGTACCGTCCGGGCGGGCAATCACCAGATCGTCCAGTTCGTCGTTGCGGATCTCGATGCGGCCCTTGACCTTGTCTTCCCATGCCACCACGCCGCCTTGCGGGTTCTTGAAGCGCAAAACGGGCTGCACGCCTTCCGGCACGGGCGGCAGGTTTTTGCCGGCCTCCGGACGCCAGGTGCCGTCATAGCGGGGTTTTTCCTTGGCGGCCATCTGCTTTTCGCGCAAGGCATCGAGCTCGGCCACGCTCATGTAGCAAGGGTACACATGGCCGGTGGCCTGCAGCTGGGCCAGCACTTCCTTGTAGCGGTCCATGCGTTGCATCTGGTAGAACGGACCTTCATCGTGGTCCAGCCCCAGCCAGGCCATGCCTTCAATGATCACATCCACCGCAGCCTGGCTGGAACGCTCCAGGTCCGTGTCTTCAATGCGCAGGATGAAATCCCCGCCCGTGGCGCGGGCAAATGCCCAGGGGTACAGCGCCGAGCGGATGTTGCCCAGGTGAATGAAGCCGGTAGGCGATGGTGCGAAACGGGTGCGCACATGCACGGGAAAATTCTGTTCAGTCATTGCATTCAGGCCGGCCGCCTCGGGCCGGCATCGTTGTCTTGGTCGGCAAGCGGGGCAGAAGCCGGCCGCCCACGGGCCTGCCCCTGCGGCATCACGCTCAGGCGAGCTGGGCGTTGGGCAGTGCCAGGCGGGAAGTGTCTTCTTCACCCTCCTCCACGCCCACGCGGCCTTCGTTGAGGCGCGCGATATCGTCGGCGGTGATGTCGCCGGTGACATACACGCCGTCGAAACAGGAGGCATCAAACTCGGCGATGGCGGGGTTCAGGGCGCCAACGGCCCGTTTCATGCCCTCCACATCCTGGTAGATCAGCGCATCGCAGCCAATGGCCTGGCGCACCTCTTCCACCGTGCGGTCATGGGCTACCAGCTCGCTGCTGGTGGGCATGTCAATGCCGTACACATTGGGGTAACGCACCGGCGGCGCAGCGCTGGCCAGATACACCTTGCGGGCACCGGCGTCGCGTGCCATCTGCACGATTTCCCGCGAGGTCGTGCCGCGCACGATGGAGTCGTCCACCAGCAGCACGTTGCGGCCCTTGAACTCGCTGCCGATCACATTGAGCTTCTGACGCACGGACTTCTTGCGCACGCCCTGCCCCGGCATGATGAAGGTGCGACCCACGTAGCGGTTCTTGACGAAACCCTCGCGGTACGGAATGCCCAGCAGATGCGCCAGCTGGGTTGCGCTGGGGCGGCTCGACTCGGGGATGGGGATGATCACATCGATCTCGTTCGGCGGCACGGTGGAGATCACCCGCTTGGCGAGCGTCTCGCCAAGATTGAGCCGCGCCTGGTAGACCGAAATGCCATCGAGCACCGAATCGGGCCGTGCCAGATAGACAAATTCGAAGATGCAGGGGTTCAGCCGCGGATTCTCGGCGCACTGGCGCGCATGCACCTGGCCGTCGAGCGTGATGAAGATGGCTTCGCCCGGGTCGATATTGCGCTCGAAGACATGCGAGGTACCCTCCAGCGCCACCGACTCGCTGCCCACCATCACGGTGCCATCCTGGCTGCGCCCCATGGCCAGGGGGCGGATGCCATGGGGATCGCGGAAAGCCAGCAAGCCATGGCCTGCGATCAGGGCAATGACGGCATACGAGCCCTTGATGCGCTTGTGCACCGCACGCACTGCCGTAAAGACATCCTCGGGCTGCAGCGGCACACCGCGGGTGGCGCGCTCAAGCTCGTGGGCAAACACGTTGAGCAGCACTTCCGAGTCACTGTCGGTATTGGTATGCCGGTGATCGGTCTGGAAGAGCTCGGTGCGCAGGGACAGCGCATTGGTCAGGTTGCCGTTGTGCACCAGCACGATGCCAAACGGCGCGTTCACATAAAACGGCTGCGCCTCTTCTTCACTGAAGGCATTGCCCGCCGTGGGGTAGCGCACCTGGCCCAGACCCACATTGCCCGGCAAGGCCCGCATGTTGCGCGTGCGAAACACATCGCGCACCATGCCCTTGGCCTTGTGCATGAAGAATTTGCGGCCCTGCTGGGTCACGATGCCCGCAGCATCCTGGCCCCGGTGCTGCAGCAGCAGCAAGGCGTCATAGATCAGCTGGTTGACGGGCGCTGTGCTGACGACGCCGACGATTCCACACATAGTTTGATTCCATCCATTTGCGGGAAAAGCCCCGCGCCAATTTCCTCGGCAGCAGCTTGTGGCCGCTACCCTGTCAGGAAGGCAGATGCCTTCCGAATTCTTCGGGCAATGCGGGCTTCAGGCTCTTGAGCAAGCCACCCAGCACCGGTGCACTGTGCGACTCCTGCCACCACGCCGCCTCCTGCAGGGGCGTCAAGCCCACCACCACCGTCACCACGAGCAGCAAGACGAGACCCCGCACCACGCCAAACATGGCCCCCAGCGTTCTGTCCGCGGGACGCAACCCCATGGCTTCCACCAGTTTCTTGGCCAGCCAGGCCAGAAAGCCGCAGGCAAACACCGCACCGACAAAGACCACGATGAAGCCCGCCGCATAGCGCAGTGCTCCATCGGAATCACCCAGAGGCAGCACCGAAGCCATGTCGGACGCAAACCACTGGGCCACAAAAAATGACGCCACCCAGCCCGCCACGGACAACACCTCGAAGACCAGACCCCGCCAGGCGCCGATCACCATCGAGGCCAGCAAAATCGCCGCAAAAATCCAGTCCAGCGATGCCATGGTGTGCAATGGCGCAGCCAACCGCGGCTACAGCGTCAGAACCGAGGCGGACAGCCCCAGCTCCTTGATGCGGCCGGCTGCCTTGTCGGCCTCGGCCCGGCTGGCCAGCGGGCCCACGCGCACGCGCACACGCTTGCCATCCTTGGTATCCACCACCTGGGTATAGGTTTTAAGCCCGGCCCGCTCCAGCTTGGAGCGCGCCTCGCGGGCCTTGTCGGCATCGGCAAAAGCGCCCACCTGAACGATGAACCGGCCGTCCTCGGCCTGTGCGCTGGCAGCGGGCTGTGTGGTGCGCCCTTCCAGCAAGGCCCGTGCTCGCACCGACTCATCGGCCGCTGCCGGCTTGTGCTCGGGGGCTGATGGTTTGGGATCGGGCTTGGGTTTGGGCTCCGGCTTCGGTTCGGGCACGGCCGCAGGCTTGGGCTTGGCCTCGGGTTTGGCAACGGCCTTTGCCGCCGCAGGCTCCTCCGATGCCGGTTTGGCAGCGCGGCTGCTGGCCACCAGTTCCTCGCCATCGCCCAGGCCCGCACCAGCAGCGCTGCGCTCCGGCTGTGATGGCGCGGCAGCGGACCGCGCTGCAGGCGCATCGGATTTGGCGGCGGGCACCACCAGCGGCGCCACCTTGTTGCGGTCGGGGATTTCGATCGGAATGTCCACCGCAATGGGGCGCGGCTGCGTATCAAACAGCAGGGGAAACCCCAGGACGCCGAGCAAAACCAGCACCGCAGCGCCAATCAGACGATGCCGTGCGCGCCGGCGCATGACTTCGATGCTTTCGCCCTGGGCCGAACGGGAGCGCTTGGCCTGCTTGTCAGCCTGCTCACTCTGACCGGGCCAACGAAACTTGAAAAATGCCATGGAGTAGGGACTCGTGCGGAGCTTAAGCGTCCAGATGTTTGGCGTGCAGGCGGGGGATACCATCGATCAGCACACCACCCACCGTGTAAAACGAGCCAAAGACCACGATTCTATCAGCGGGGTCTGCCGCGGCCACGGCCGCCTGCAGGGCCTGCTGGGGATCGGCGTGGACGCTGGTGCCCACCTGCCGCCGCCCGCCGGACACCATCTGCAGCGCATTCCATTTCTGCTGCAGGACAGCACCCGTTTCCGCGCGTGGCGTGGGCAGATCGGTGAAATACCAGTGGTCCACCAGGGGCCCCACCTTGGCCAGCATGGGGGCGAGGTCCTTGTCGGCCATGGCGCCAAAGACGGCGTGCGTGGCCGGGAAATAGCCCATGGCGTCCAGGTTGGCCGTGAGCGCCGCCACCGAATGCGGGTTGTGGGCCACATCCAGCACCAGGGTGGGCTGCCCCGGCACGATCTGGAAACGGCCGGGCAGCTCGACCAGCGCCAGCCCGTTGCGCACGGCCTGCGCCGTCACGGGCAGGCGTGTGCGCAGCGCTTCGAATGCCGCCAGCACACCCGAGGCGTTGACCAGCTGGTTGGCCCCGCGCAGCGCCGGATAGGCCAGCCCCGCATAACGGCGCCCGCGCCCGGCCCAGCTCCATTGCTGCTTGTCGCCCGAAAAATTGAAATCATGACCAAAGCGCCAGAGGTCGGCGCCGATTTCGCGCGCATGGTCGATCACGCTCTGCGGCGCCATGGGGTCGCTCACCACCACCGGACGCCCCGTGCGCATGATGCCGGCTTTTTCCCGGCCGATGCTCTCGCGGTCGGGCCCCAGGTATTCGGTGTGGTCGATGTCGATGCTGGTGATGATGGCGCAGTCGGCATCGATCACGTTGGTGGCGTCCAGCCGGCCGCCCAGCCCCACCTCCAGAATGGCGACATCCAGCAGCGAGTGGCTCAGCAGCCGCAGGATGGCCAGGGTGGTGAACTCGAAATAGGTCAGCGAAACATCGTTGCCATTTTGGGTTCTGGCGCTTTCCACGGCTTCGAAGTGCGCTATCAGATCAGAGGCATTCACGGCCTCGCCATGCACCCGGCAGCGTTCTTCGAAATGCACCAGGTGCGGCGAGGTGTACACCCCGGCACGAAAACCGGCCTGCTGGGCCACGGCCTCCAGCATGGCGCAGGTGGAGCCCTTGCCATTGGTGCCGGCCACGGTAATCACCGGGCAGTCAAAACGCAGGTCCATGCGGGTGGCCACTTCGCGGACCCGCTCCAGGCCCATGTCGATGTTCTGAGGGTGCAGGTGCTCGCAATGGCTGAGCCAGCCTTCCAGGGTGTGGATTTTGGTGTGCATACACCGCGAATTGTCGCCGAGGCCGCGCTATCACAGACCGCGGGGAGTTATGCAGGTCATCCCTTGGCATGATGGCGGCCATGAAGACACCTCACATCACTCTGTACGGCATCCCCAACTGCGACACGGTCAAGAAGGCGCGCGCCTGGTTCACCGGGCAGGGGCTGGAATACAGCTTCCACGATTTCAAGAAACAAGGCGTTCCGGCGGCAGGCCTGCCCGACTGGCTGGCTGCCGTGGGCTGGCAAAAGCTGGTGAACCGGCAGGGCACCACCTGGCGCAAGCTGGACCCTGGCGCCCAGGCAGCCGTGCACGACGATGCCAGCGCCAGCCAGCTGATGCTGGCGCAACCCAGCGTCATCAAGCGCCCGGTGGTGGAGTGGCGCCAGGGCGGGCACACCACCGTCACGGTCGGCTTTGATGCAGGGCGGTGGCAGGAACTGCAGGCAGAACTGTCCAGGGACTGAATCGACGAACCGCCGCACAGATCTTTACGCAGATTTACGCGGCCCGGCCGCCGGATGGACGCGGTTGGCCGCAACTTTTTCCCGGTCTGGTGCGTTATGTACCGAACTGTCAGGAGCTTCGTCATGCAAAAGATTGCCGTATTTTCCATCCTGGTCGCCGTGGCCACCGCTGCGGCGGCGCAGGAACAAGGCCGTGTGCTGTCGGCCACCCCCGTGGTGCAACAGGTGGGTGTTCCGCAGCAGGTGTGCGGCAACGAAACCGTGTACAGCGGCTCGCGCAACTCGGGTGCGGGCGCCTTGCTGGGCGCGATTGCCGGTGGCGCGGCCGGCAATGCCGTGGGCCGTGGCGGCGGGCGCGCGGCAGCCACCGCCCTGGGAATCTTCGGCGGCGCCGTGCTGGGCAACCAGGTCGAAGGCAGCGGCCAGCCCCAGTACCAGAACGTGCAGCGCTGCACCACCGAAACGTATTACGAGAACCGCACCGTGGGCTATGACGTGGTGTATGAATATGCCGGGCGCCAGTACAGCACCCGCACCCAGACCGATCCGGGGGGCTGGATCCCCATCCGGGTCCAGCCGCTGACGGGCAACCAGGGGCAGTTCTACTCCACCCAGCCCGATCCGTACGGGCCGCAGGGCTTGTATGCGCAGCCGGGCATGGTCACATCCACCTACCAGGTCCAACCCAGCTACCCGGCCCCGCCCACCTATGGGAGCCCACCCGTGACGGTGATCGAGTACGGCTATGGCCGCCCCTACTACCCGTCCCACCGCAACCCCTACTGGCGCTGAACCGCATCGAGCGCCCTGCGGCAACAGAGCCCCTGCACGGGGCTCTTTTTTTTGCCTGGCCAGCCCTGCGCAAGGCTGGCGTCTCGACCATGCCCGCCCCTGTCCTAAAATCCTGGGTTTCCTTCTTTCTACCCGCGCATCCATGACCACCGAAAAAATCGACGGCGTGTCCGTCACGACCCAAGCCAGTGTGTATTTCGACGGCAAGTGCGTGAGCCATGGCATCACGTTCCCCGACGGCACGAAGAAGTCGGTGGGCGTGATCCTGCCCGCCACGCTGACCTTCAACACCGGCGCACCCGAGATCATGGAAGGCGTGGGCGGCTCCTGCGAATACAGGCTCGACGGTACGGACACCTGGGTGAAGTCGGGCGCGGGCGAGCGATTCAGCGTGCCCGGCAACTCGAAGTTCGACATCCGCGTGACGGAGGCCTACCACTACATCTGCCACTTCGGCTGATATTGACCGAGCGCTTTTTTGGGCCTATAGCGCTTATGAAATAAGCGCTATCAGCTATCATTTTTGAGAGATATTCCATGGCAACCATCCTCCAGAACCTGCCCCTTGGCCAGAAGGTCGGCATCGCCTTCTCCGGCGGCCTCGACACCAGCGCGGCCCTGCGCTGGATGAAGAACAAGGGCGCCCTGCCCTACGCCTACACGGCCAACCTGGGCCAGCCCGACGAGCCCGACTACGACGCCATTCCGCGCAAGGCCATGGAATACGGCGCCGAGGCCGCACGCCTGATCGACTGCCGCACGCAGCTGGCCCACGAAGGCATCGCTGCGCTGCAGGCCGGTGCCTTCCACATCAGCACCGCGGGCGTGACCTACTTCAACACCACCCCGCTGGGCCGCGCTGTGACCGGCACCATGCTGGTGTCTGCCATGAAGGAGGATGACGTCCACATCTGGGGCGACGGCTCCACCTTCAAGGGCAACGACATCGAGCGCTTTTACCGCTACGGCCTGCTCACCAACCCCTCGCTGCGCATCTACAAGCCCTGGCTTGACCAGCAGTTCATCGACGAACTGGGCGGTCGCGCCGAAATGTCGGCCTTCATGACCAAGGAAGGCTTTGGCTACAAGATGAGCGCCGAAAAGGCCTACAGCACCGACAGCAACATGCTGGGCGCCACGCACGAGGCCAAGGACCTCGAATTCCTGAACAGCGGCATCAAGATCGTGAACCCCATCATGGGCGTGGCATTCTGGAAGGACGATGTAGTGGTCAAGGCCGAGGAAGTATCGGTCACCTTCAACGAAGGCCAGCCCGTGGCCCTGAACGGCAAGGAATACACCGACCCGGTCGAACTGATCCTGGAGGCCAACCGCATCGGCGGCCGCCACGGCCTCGGGATGAGCGACCAGATCGAAAACCGCATCATCGAGGCCAAGAGCCGCGGCATCTACGAAGCCCCCGGCCTGGCGCTGCTGCACATCGCCTACGAGCGCCTGGTGACCGGCATACACAACGAAGACACCATCGAGCAGTACCGCATGAACGGCCTGAAACTCGGCCGCCTGCTCTACCAGGGCCGCTGGTTCGACCCCCAGGCCATCATGCTGCGCGAGACCGCCCAGCGCTGGGTGGCGCGCGCCATCACCGGCACCGTCACGCTGGAGCTGCGCCGCGGCAACGACTATTCGCTGCTGAACACCGAGTCGCCCAATCTGACCTATGCGCCCGAGCGTCTGTCGATGGAAAAGGTGGAAGACGCGCCGTTCTCGCCGCTCGACCGCATCGGCCAGCTGACCATGCGCAACCTCGACATCGTGGACACGCGCGCCAAGCTCATGACCTACGCCCAGTCGGGCCTGCTGACGCTGGGCCAGGGTTCGCCACTGCCGCAGCTGAGCGATGAAAGCCCTAAAAAATAAAAATTACCTCTGACGCTTGCCGTATCAAAGCGGACAGCTATCAGAAACAGAGTAACCGCCCCGCCATCCGGCCGGGCGGTTTTTTCATGGGCGCGCACAGCACACCGCTGCACCCCCACCAAGGAACCTCCCGTCCCGCCAGGCACTCCAATCCATTGCCGCCGAACTGATTTGCGGCGGCAGGAGGAACAGCCATGAAGCAAGTGAAACACTGGCAAGACCCTGCCAATGCGTTGATAGGTGCCTGGTTTGCGCTTTCGCCTTGGGTGCTGCGCTATCAGGATCAGTTGACGCCTACTGCCAACGGCGTGGTCGTCGGCCTGCTGCTGATCGCCGCCGCACTGGGCGCAACTCTTGTGCCGCGGGCTTGGGAGGAGTGGACCGAGGGCGTGCTGGGACTGTGGATGATCGCTTCGCCCTGGGTGCTGGGCTTTGGAACGCTCATGGACGCGACACGCAATGCCACCGTTTCCGGCATCGTTGTGCTCGGATTGGCCCTGTGGGTACTGGCGACCGACAAGGACTACATCGCCTGGTGGCATAACCGCACGGCGCATTGAAATGCGCGCCATGAAAAACCGCTCTCGGGCGGTTTTTCATGGCATGTTGGCTGCAAGTCCTTTTACCGATTGCTTTATCAGCTATTAATTCAGAGCCAATCTACTCACCACACCACGGGCTCGGGCTCCAGCCGGATGCCAAAACGCTCGTACACGCTGGTCTGGATCGCGCGGGCCAGCGTCATCACCTCGCCGCCGGTCACGCTGCTGGCGCCTTGGCCACGGTTGACCAGCACCAGCGCCTGCTTTTCGTACACACCGGCCTTGCCCACGCTCTTGCCCTTCCAGCCGCAGGCGTCGATCAGCCAGCCAGCCGCCAGCTTGATGCTGCCGTCGGGCATGGGGTAGTGCACGATCTTGGGGTCGCGCGCAATGATGTCGGCGCACTGCTCAGGCGTCACCGTGGGGTTCTTGAAGAAGCTGCCGGCATTGCCGATGACAGCCGGGTCGGGCAGCTTGGCGCGGCGGATGTCGCACACCCATTCAAATATCTGCTGCGCCGTGGGCTGATCGACACCCGCCTCGGCGCGCCGGCGCTCCAGGTCCAGATAGCCCAGCACCGGCTTCCAGGGCCTGGGCAGGCGAAAGCGCACATGGGTGATGACAGCGCGGCCGGCCAGGCCCATGCCGCGCGGCAGGCCACCTTCGGCCGGCGACGGCGAAGGCGCATGCTTGAACACCGAATCCCGGTAGCCGAAGGCGCACTGGGCGGCATCGAGCGTGAAACACTGGCCGGTGGCCAGGTCGACCGCATCCAGCGACTCAAAACGGTCTTGCAGCTCCACGCCATAGGCCCCGATGTTCTGCACCGGCGCTGCGCCCACCGTGCCGGGGATCAGCGCCAGGTTTTCGAGCCCCGCAAACCCTTGCGCCAGCGTCCAGGCCACCGTGTCGTGCCAGACCTCGCCCGCGCCGGCCTCGACGATCCAGGCCCGGTCGGTTGCTTCCACCAGGCGCAGGCCCTTGATCTCCATCTTGAGCACCACGGGCCTGACGTCCCCGGTCAGCACGATGTTGCTGCCGCCGCCCAGAACCAGTTTGGGCAAGGGGGCCAGTTGCGCATCTGCCAGGACAGCGTGCAAATCTTCCACGGAGCGCACCCGGACCAGGGTGTGGGCACGCGCCACGATGCCAAAGGTGTTGCAGGGCTCCAAAGGGACGTTTTTCTCGACTACCATTGGCCCGATTGTCGCACCGGGGGCCTGCGCGCCCGTCCGGACCACCCCGTTTTGCTAGGAGGCTGCCGGACTTGGAGCGTCGATAGCGAAAATGGGCCCCAGCGAGGACAGTTTTTGCCGGATTTGCAGCCCATAGCCCGGCTATGGGGCAAAAAGACGGTAAAAAATGGACCGCTGCGGCCCATTTGCAGCCGACGATTTCCAAGTCCGACAGCCTCCTAAAGACCGAGAACCGCCATGCCCTCTTTTGACACCATCTGTGAAGCCAACCTCGTTGAAGTGAAGAATGCGGTGGAAAACACCGTGAAAGAAATCACCACCCGCTTTGATTTCAAGGGCACCTCGGCCAGCATTGAAATCAAGGACAAGGAAATCACCCTGGTGGGCGATGCCGAGTTCCAGCTCACCCAGATCGAGGACGTGCTGCGCAACAAGCTCACCAAGCGCAACGTGGATGTGCGCTTTCTCGACATGGGCGATGTGCAGAAGATGGGCGGCGACAAGGTCAAGCAGGTCATCAAGGTGCGCAATGGCATCGAAAGCGAGCTGGCCAAGAAGCTGCAGAAGCTCATGAAGGAGAGCAAGCTCAAGGTGCAGGCCGCCATCCAGGAGGACAAGGTGCGCGTGACCGGCGCCAAGCGCGACGACCTGCAGGCGGCCATGGCGCTGATCCGCAAGGAAATCAACGACGTGCCGCTGTCTTTCGACAATTTCCGCGACTGATAGCCCGGGCCCGACCCTTTGCGCCCACCGCACGCAATGCACCTCTGGCGCCGGCACCGCACCATGAACCGGCACCCTTTCCGCCCTGCCCTGGCGATGCTGGCCGCGTTGCTGCTCGCGCCCCTGTGTGCGCGCGCGCAGACGGCGGCCCTGGGCGGCATTCTGGGCAGCAAGGCCCTGCTCGTCGTCAACAACGGTGCCCCCCGGAGTGTGGGCGCCGGCGAATCCCATCTGGGCGTGAAGGTGGTCGCCGTCGGCAAGGACGAGGCGTTGGTGGAGATCGCGGGCAGCCAGCGCACCCTGCGCCTGGGTGAAGCGCCGGTGAGCGTGGGCAGCAAGAGCAGCAGCCGGCGCGTGGTCCTGACGGCCGACAGCCAGGGGCATTTCGTCAACAGCGGCACCATCAATGGCAGCCCCATGCAATACATGGTGGACACGGGCGCTTCCACCGTGGCCATCGGCCGCCCCGATGCGGAGCGCATGGAACTCAAGTACCTGAGCGGCCAGCCCGTGCGCATGAGCACCGCCAACGGCGTCACCGAGGGCTGGCTCATGACACTCGATTCGGTGCGCATCGGCGATGTCGAGGTGTACGGCGTCGAGGCCATCGTCACGCCCCAGCCCATGCCCTTCGTGTTGCTGGGCAACAGCTTTCTCACCGAGTTCCAGATCACCCGCACCAACGATCAGATGGTGCTGGAAAAGCGCTACTGATCCCTCGCCCATGTCCGCCCGAATTCCCCCTGGCAACCAGCGCCACGATGGCGAGTACGAAGACCTTTTGGGTCTGTGGTCCGACCTGGAGTCGGCACTGTCCGTCGTGCTTTCCACGCCGCTTCGGGTACAGGATTTTCCGGCCAAGGTGCGCCAGCTCGACCATTGGCTGCAGGACCTGGTGACCCACGACATAGACGCCGCGCTGTACCTGATGTTCCAGCTGGCCTCCACCTCCACGGTGGGCTACAGCGCATCGCACGCGGTGGTGTGCGGCACCCTGTGCCACATCATGGCGCAGGAGCTGCAATTGCCCGCCCGGGAGCGCGACAGCCTGGTGCGCGCAGCCCTCACCATGAATATCGCCATGACGGCGCTGCAGGACGTGCTGGCCGAACAACGAGAAAAGCCCAGTGGTGCGCAGCAGGAAGCGATCCGCAACCACCCCCAGGAGAGCCAGGCCTTGCTCGAACGCCTGTTCATCACCGACGACCTCTGGCTGGACGTGGTGGGACAGCACCACGCCAGCATTTCCAACCACGTGCCGCTGGCCGACCAGGAGCCACGGGACCGGCTGACCCGCATCCTGGGCACCATCGACCGCTACGCCGCCATGATCAGCCCGCGCAAATCGCGCGCCGGCCGCAGCGCCACCGACTCCGTGCGCGCCATCGTCGGCCACGAAGTCGACCAGCGCGACGAAGTGGGCTACGCGCTGGTGCGTTCGGTCGGCCTGTGCCCGCCGGGCACCTTTGTGCGCCTGGACAACGGTGATACGGCCATCGTGCTGCGCCGAGGTGAAAAGGCCAACCAGCCCCTCGTGGCCAGCCTGCTGGACCGCACGGGGGCACACCATGCGCGGCCCGGCATCTACCAGACCGCTGCGGTGGGCAAGCCGCGCATCCAGTCGGCCCTGGCCCGCTCTACCGTGACGATGGAGCTCAACCACCGCACGATGGTGCAGTTGGGGCTGTATGCGGCCACTCCGCACAACTCGAGCCTGATGGGGCTGGTGACGGCGTCCGGCGCGCTCTGAGCCTTCCAGGGCGCGCCTGCAGTACCCAGCTGTACGTTACGGCTTGCGTTTCGACTCCGGGGCCGCCTTGGACCGCCCCAGGCGCGACTCCTTGCCTTCGATCAGGCGCCGGATGTTGTCCTTGTGGCGCCAGGCCAGCAGCATGGACATGACGGCAACGGCCACCGCAATGCTGGTCTCGGCATACCAGACCACGCCGCTGACCAGCAGGTAATACACCGGTGCAAACACCGCAGCCACCAGCGAGGCCAGCGACGAATACCGGAAGAAGAACGCCACGATGAGCCAGGTGAGCGCGGTGGCCAGCCCCAGCCAGCCACTGATGCCCAGCAGCACGCCCAACGCGGTGGCCACGCCCTTGCCACCCTCGAAGCGGAAGAACACGGGCCACAGGTGCCCCAGGAAAGCCGCCAGCCCCACCAGCGCCATCGTGCCCTCCTCCAGGCCATAGGGCTTGCCAAACCAGCGCACCAGCACCACGGGCAGCCAGCCTTTCACCGCGTCGAGCAGCAGGGTGACGATGGCGGCGGCCTTGCTGCCCGAACGCAGCACGTTGGTGGCACCGGGATTTTTGCTGCCGTAGGTGCGCGGGTCATTGAGCCCCATGAGGCGCGTCACGATGACGGCAAACGACAGCGAGCCCAGCAGGTAGGCAGCCACAGTGGCAAGGACGGGGTACACGGCGTTCAAATCAGCTCCTTCGGGGGACAACGACACGGCGCGGTGCGCCGGGGCGGCCTATTCTGCCAGCGCGCAATGCACCGGCGTGGCCCCCAGCAGCTGCACGCACACCTGCGGGTCGATCTGCACCAGAAAACCACGCCGCCCGCCGTTGATGGCGATGCGCGGCAGCGCAAGAATGCTTTCCTCGATGAACACCGGCATGGCCTTGCGCGTGCCAAACGGCGAGGTGCCGCCCACCAGGTAGCCGCTGTGGCGGTTAGCCACCTCGGGCTTGCAGGGCTCGACCGACTTGGCGCCGATCTGCCGCGCCAGGTTCTTGGTGGACACCTTGCAATCGCCATGCATGAGCACGATGAGCGGCCTGGCGTCCTGGTCCTGCATCACCAGCGTCTTGACGACGGTGTGCTCATGCAGTCCCAGGCTGGCCGCGCTGTGCGCGGTGCCGCCATGCTCCACATAGTCATAAGGGTGCTCGGTGAATTCCACCTGGTGCGCCTTGAGCATCTGTGTCGCGGGGGTCTCGCTCACATGCACGCCCTTGCTGTCCTTTTTGGCCATGATTACTTCAAAAATAATAGCTGGTGGCGCTCACTCAGAAAGTGTTGAAAGCCTACTTCATCTCAAATGGCAGGATCACCCACCTGCCAGCGGATCTGGTCGATGGCCGCCAGCAGCTCGGGCGAGAGCGCGGTGTCCCAGGCGGCCAGGTCTTCGTCGAGCTGCGCCAGCGAGGTCACGCCGATGATGGTGCTGGCCACGCGCCAGTTGCCGTAGCAAAAGGCCAGCGCCAGCTGCGTGGGCGTGAGGCCATGTTCGCGCGCGAGCTGGTTGTAGCGGCGCGCGGCGTCCAGCGCCTCGGGGCGGCCCCAGCGCTGCCTGCGCACCGACTCATAGCTGGCAATGCGGGCGCCCCGGGGTGCGCTGGGCCCTTCGATGCCGCTGGCGTCGTATTTGCCCGTCAGCAGGCCAAAGCCCAGCGGCGAATAGGCCAGCAGCGACACGTTCAGGCGGTGGCAGGTTTCGTCGAGGGCGTTGTCGTAGCTGCGGTTGATCAGGCAATACGGGTTCTGCACCGTCGCCACGCGCGGCAGGCCATGCGCCTCGGCCAGGCGCACGAACTCATGCACGCCATAGGGCGTTTCGTTCGACAGGCCCACATGGCGCACCTTGCCGGCCTTGACCAGCCCAGCCAGTGCCTGCAGCTGCTCGTGGATGGGCGTCTGCGCGGTTTCCTTGGCCGGGTCGTAGTACTTGGTGCCAAAGGCCGGCACATGGCGCTCGGGCCAGTGGATCTGGTAGAGGTCGATCACATCGGTCTGCAGGCGGCGCAGGCTGCCCTCGCACGAAGCCACGATGTCGGCGGCCGTCATGCCTTTGCCTTCGCGAATCCAGGGCATGCCGCGCGAGGGGCCGGCCACCTTGCTGGCCAGCACCAGCTTCTGGCGCGCCCCGGGGTTCTTGGCAAACCAGCGGCCGATGATGGTTTCGGTGGCGCCAAAGGTGGGCGCCCGGGCCGGCACGGCATACATCTCGGCGGTGTCGATGAAATTGACCCCGCGCGCCAGCGAGCGGTCGAGAATGGCGTGGGCATCGCTCTCGCCCACCTGCTCGCCGAAGGTCATGGTGCCCAGGCAGATGGGGGTGACATGCAGGCCGGACTGACCGAGCTGGATGGTTTTCATGCAGGCTCCCGTAAATAAGCAAGGCAGGAGTTTACGGGGACCGTGCCCACTGCGTCCGGCAGACCACGGCGCATCGCGCTTGAACTGCACTGCAGTTTTCGTTTGCGCTCAGGCCGTGTTTTGCGGGCGCGCAAGACTGCATATCGCAATAGACTGGCCTGCATCGTTCACCAGCACCCAGGTTTTCATGCGCACCTCCACCCCTGCCGGGCCTGCCCGGTTCCATGCCTTGCTGGACCCATGGGTCGCGCACCAGCCCCACCGGCCCGCGCTGGCCGATGCGCACCACGCCTACACTTTCGCCCAATTGCAGCAGGCCAGCATGGACGCTGCCGTGCAGCTGGGCGACTGGGGCGTGCGTGCCGGCGACCGGGTGCTGATCGTCGGCGAAAACTGCGCCGCGGCGGGCGTGATCGCCTTTGCGCTCAGCCGCCTGGACGCCTGGGTGTGCATCGTCAATGGTCGCCTGAGCCCGCGCGAGATCGACGGCATCATCGCGCACGCCCTGCCCCGGCGCGTCATCTACACCACCCAGGTATCCCCCGACGCGCTGCAGCATGCCCAGCGCCACGGCGCGCAGGCCTGCCAGTGGCCTGGCCTGGGCCCGCTGCATCTGGGGCCGCTGAACCAGGCGGCTGTCCCGGAGCCCTGCCATGCCGCCGCGACCGAACAGGTGGCCGCCTTGATCTATACCTCCGGCACCTCGGGCGCCCCCAAGGGGGTCATGCTCACACACGCCAATCTCGCCTTCGTGGCAGGCACGAACCTGCGGCGCGTCGGGCCGGGCGACGTGATCTATGGCGTCCTGCCCATGGCGCATGTCGTGGGCCTGTCCACCCAGTTGCTGGGCAGCCTGGCTGCCGGCGCCTCGGTGGTGCTCGAACCTCGCTTCTCGCCGGAACTCCTTGCCGCCGCGCTGCGCCAGGGCATCACGTCCTTCACCGGGGTGCCCGCGATGTATGCCCGCCTGCTCGACTGGCTGCGTGACCCGGGGCACCTCCTGCAGGCGCCAAAGCTGCGCGTGATCAGCGTTGCCGGATCGCCCCTCACACCCGCGCTGAAGGCGGCTGTGGAGACGCAGCTTCAATTGCCGCTGCTCAACGGCTACGGCCTGACCGAAACCAGTCCGACCATCGCCCAGGTGCGGCCCGAGGCCCCACGCACCGACTGTGCAGTGGGCCTGCCGATTCCCGGGATAGAGGCACGCATCGTGGATGCCCAGGGCGTCGGCGTGCCGCCGGGCGAGGTCGGCGAACTGTGGGTGCGGGGACCCCATGTGATGCAAGGCTACTACCGCCAGGACGAACTCACGCGCCAGGTGATCAACGCCGAGGGCTGGTTCAACACCGGCGACATGGCACGCCAGGGCGATGACGGTGCACTGCACATCGCCGGACGCACCAAGGAGCTGATCATCCGCTCCGGCTTCAACGTCTATCCGCTGGAGGTCGAGCAGGCCATCAACGCATTTCCGGGCGTGGTGCAGTCTGCCGTCGTCGGGCGAACCGTGGACCACAACGAGGAGGTCATCGCCTACGTCGAGGTACCGGCCCACCACCCCATCGACGAACAGGCCCTGCGGCACCACCTGCGCGGGCAGCTGTCGCCCTACAAACAGCCCACAGAGATCCACGTCATGGAGCAATTGCCGGCGGCGCCCACCGGCAAGCTGCTCAAGAACGTGCTCAGACAGATGGCAGCGCAAGGCCGTGCATCGCACGCCTGAAACCGCATCACCCCATTCGAAACCCCAGGAGATCCCATGGAAGGCAAAAAAGCTGTTCTGATCATCGGCGCCGGCGACGCCACCGGCGGTGCCATCGCGCGGCGATTCGCACGCGAAGGCTACGTCGCCTGCGTGACGCGCCGCAGCGAAGACAAGCTCGCTCCGCTGCTGGAGCAGATCCGCAACGAGGGCGGCGAGGCCCACGGCTTCGGCAGCGACGCCCGCAAGGAAGAAGACATGGTGGCGCTGGTGCAGAAAATCGAGGCCGAGATCGCCCCGATCGAGGCCGCCATCTTCAACATCGGCGCCAACGTGCGCTACGGCATCACCGAGACCACGGCCCGTGTTTACTTCAAGGTCTGGGAGATGGCGTGCTTCGGCGGCTTCCTGATGGGGCGCGAAGCGGCCAAGGTCATGCTGCCGCGGGGCCGGGGAACCATCATCTTCACCGGCGCCACGGCCAGCCTGCGCGGCCGCGACGGGTTCGCGGCCTTCGCCGGCGCCAAGCACGCGCTCCGGGCGCTGGCGCAGAGCATGGCGCGCGAGTTGTGGCCCAAGGGCATCCATGTGGCCCATCCGGTCGTGGATGGCGCCATCGACACGGAGTTCATCCGCTCCAATTTCCCCGAGCGCTACGCCACCAAGGACCAGGGAGGCATCGTCAACCCGGATCACATCGCCGACCTCTACTGGCAGATCCACATGCAGCCGCGCGACGCCTGGACGCATGAAACCGAGATTCGCCCCTGGATGGAGCCATGGTGACGGACCCGGCAGGGATCGCCCCCGGCAATTTTGATCATTGGAAGGAGACACCATGACCCCCACCACCGTCGAGTTCCTGTTCGACTTCGGCAGCCCCAACGCCTACCTGTGCCACAAGGTCATCCCGCAGATGGCGGCAAAGACCGGCGCACGGTTCGAGTACATCCCCATCCTGCTCGGCGGACTGTTCAAGCTCGCCAACAACCGCTCGCCGGTCGAGGCCTACGCGCACATCCCCCACAAGCTCGCCTACGAGCGCCTGGAAATGCAGCGCTTCATCCACAAGCACGGCCTGACGGCCTTCCAGCGCAATCCCCACTTTCCCGTCAACACGCTGCACATCATGCGCGGGGCCGTGGCCGCGCAGAAGCTCCACTGCTTCGACCGCTATGTGGACACGGTGTACGCCAGCATGTGGGAGCGCGGATGCAACATGGCGGACCCGCAGGTCATTGCGGCCGAACTCGACGCCGCCGGACTGGACTCCCAGGCCATTCTGGCCACCAGCCAGGAGCCCGACGTCAAGGAACGCCTGCTGGCGAACACCCAGCAGGCCCATGCGCGCGGCGCCTTTGGCAGCCCCACGTTCTTCATGGGCCAGGAGATGTACTTCGGCAAGGACCGACTGCACGACATGGAGGAAGCCATCCTGCAGGCCACGGGCCACTGAGCACCGCCCGATTCCCCCTGCAAGCACAAGCCAAGTCCCATGCCGGTGTCAGCTTTTGGCGTGGAACTGGGCCTCGATGCCGCGCACCGTGGCGATCAGCCGTGGCCGGACTTCATCCATGAACGTTTCGGCCGAAATCGAAGAGGCCGCGGCGGCGGCATTCACCACCATCAGGGGCAGGCCCGAACCCAGGCGCACGGGCACCGCGATGCCATGGATTTCGCGCCGCCAATCGCCAAAGGAACGCACGCAACCGAACTCGGCAAGATCGGTCATCGCCTGGCGAATGCCCTTTTCGACCCTCGGCCAGCCCACCGGGTCGATGGCCTGGAGCCGCGCCTCCAGCGTCTGGCGCGCCCCCTCTGGCGCACCGGCCAGGTAGCCACGCCCGGCGGCCGTGGTGCCCAGCGGAATGTGCGAGCCGATGCCCAGCATCAGCGTGAGGATGGCCGTCTCGCTGCGGCAGTTCTCGATGTAGAACATGGACAGGTCGTCGCGGGTCGCCAGCGCCACCATGGTGTCCGTCTCGTTGGCAAGCTGCTGCAAAAAGGGGTTGCTCACCTCCTTGACATCCAGGCGCGACAAGGTCGTGCCCCCCAGCGTCAGCGCCATGAGGCCCAGGCGGTAGCGCCCCGACTCGGCGATGTGGTGCAGGTAGCCCAGCTTGGTCAGCGTGTAGGTCAACCGCGTGATGGTGGATTTGGGCAGGCTGCAGCGCTCGGCAAGCTCATGGTTTCCGAGCCTCTCCTCGCCCGACTTGAACGCGTGCAAGACCTCCAGCCCCCGCGCAAGCGCCGTCACGAAGTGGCGGTCTTCCTTGGGAGGGCCCGATCGGCGGGGCGATCCCCCTGCTGGCTTTTCCACCAATGTCACGATGTATCCCCCTGTGGGCACAGATCATGCCACCAGGCAGAACGAATATGAAGTCGCCAGAGGGTTTTATCGCTCGATGTTCTGCATTGCAGTTTTTGAATACCCGTCAAGGCATTCCCTCGGCGCCATTCGACGCGACAATCGGAGTTTCCGGACCAGCCGCGCCACACCGCCCTTTCCACCACATTCCTCCAGGAGACCCGCATGCGCACCCGTATCACCGAGCTTTTGGGTATTGAACGCCCCATCATCCAGGGGGGCATGCATTTCGTCGGCCTCGCCGAATTGGCGTCCGCCGTGTCCAATGCCGGCGGACTGGGCATCATCACCGCGCTGACCCAGCCCACACCCGCCGCGCTCGCGGCCGAGATCGCGCGGTGCCGGTCGATGACGGACAAGCCGTTCGGCGTCAACCTGACCTTCCTGCCCGTGCGCACGCCGCCCGACTATGCCGGCTACATCCGCGCCATCATCGATGGTGGCGTGAAAATCGTCGAAACGGCCGGGAACAACCCGCAGCAGTGGATGCCCCTGCTGAAGGACGCAGGCATCAAGGTCATCCACAAGTGCACCGCCGTGCGACACGCATTGAAGGCACAGAACATAGGCTGCGATGCCGTCAGTGTGGACGGCTTCGAGTGCGGCGGCCATCCGGGCGAGGACGATGTGCCCAATTTCATTTTGCTGCCCCGCGCGGCCGAGGCGCTCAAGGTGCCCTTCATCGCGTCGGGAGGCATGGCAGACGCGCGGTCACTGGTGGCTGCGCTGGCCCTTGGCGCAGACGGCATCAACATGGGCACACGCTTCATCGCCACCCAGGAGGCCACGGTTCATGAGAACGTCAAACAGGCCATTCTGGCCGCGACGGAGCTGGACACCCGCCTGGTGATGCGGCCGCTGCGCAACACGGAGCGGGTCCTGGTCAACAAAGCGGTCGAGCGGCTGCTGGAAAAGGAGCGCCAGCTGGGCGCAGCCATCACGTTTGCCGACATCGTGTCCGAAGTGGGCGGCGTCTATCCCAAGGTGATGCAGAACGGCGAGCTGGACGCCGGCGCATGGTCCTGCGGCATGGTCGCGGGCCTGATCCACGACATTCCCACGGTACGGGAGCTGATGGACCGCATCATGAACGAGGCGGAACACATCGTCAGCCAGCGCCTGGCCGGCATGTTCGCAACAGCCCCGGCGCATTGATGGCTTCATCGCCAGGCAGCAGGGCCCGCTGTCCCGCGATTGACATGGGCTCCGCGGCCGCTGGGTAACATCGTCGCCATGTATGTCACCCGCCAGACCTCGCGCAGCGAATTCGTTGCCATCCGCCAGCTGAACTACCACGTGCGCCTGTGGGGGCCCGAGACCGCGGCCCTGCCGCCGCTGGTGCTGGTGCATGGCTGGATGGACGTGGCCGCGTCCTACCAGTTCGTCGTCGATGCCTTCGGCGAAGACTTCCTGCGCAGCCGCCGCATCATCGCGCCCGACTGGCGGGGCTTTGGCCTCACGGCGCCGCCCGTGCCCACCGACCACTACTTCTTCCCCGACTACCTGGCCGACCTGGACCAGTTGCTCGACCACTACGCGCCCGGCACCCCGGTGGACCTGGTGGGCCACAGCATGGGTGGCAACGTCGCCATGTTCTATGCCGGAGTCCGGCCCGCGCGCATCCGCCGCCTGGTCAACCTCGAAGGCTTCGGCATGCCCGCAAACAAACCCGCCAAGGCGCCCGGGCGCTATGCGCAGTGGATGGACGAACTCAAGGCCCTGCAGCGCGGCGAGCTGGCACTGAACACCTACGACAGCGCGGCCGGCGTGGCGCAGCGCCTCATGAAGACCAACCCGCGCCTGTCACAGGACAAGGCTGACTGGCTGGCGCGGCACTGGGCCCGCCCCAATGCCCAGGGCCAGTGGGAAATCCTGGGCGACGCAGCGCACAAAATCATCAACGCGCAACTGTTTCGCCTGGACGAGGTGCTGGCGCTGTACGAAGCCATCAGCGCGCCCACGCTGGCCGTGGAAGCGGCAGACGACAGCCTGGGCCAGTGGTGGAAGGGCCGATACAGCCTGGACGAATACCACCAGCGCCTGACCCATGTGCGCGACTGCCGCATTGCCGTGGTGCCGGACGCCGGCCACATGCTGCACCACGACCAGCCCCAGGCCGTGGCGGCGCTGATCGAGCAGTTCGTGGGTGACGCATAAAGAGAATGCTTGCAAGCGCTGATGCATCCACCGCAAGCAGCTGTCCATTCTGAAATTTTCGGGGTGGCATTCGGGTGGCAGCGGCAGGCGCCGGGCCGGTCGGGGGGCATTGGGCGCCAGAGATCGCGTCCCATGAGAAAATCGCGGGTTATTCCACAAGACACCCAGGACAAGACCATGGACGCAGAACGTATCAACCTCATCGGCAACACCCTCTCCGACCTGGCCGTGCGCACGCAAGAGTTACGGAGGTATCTTTGACTTCGATGCCAAATTCGAACGCCTGCGCACGGTAAACGCATCGCTGGAAGACCCCACGGTCTGGAACGATCCCAAGAAGGCCCAGGAGCTGGGCAAGGAAAAGAAATCGCTCGACGGCGTGGTGCTCACGCTCGACAAGCTCACGCGTGAGCTGGCCGACAACGCCGAGCTGTACGAGATGAGCAAGGAAGAAGGCGACGAGGCCGGCCTGATGACCATCGAGGCCGAAACCGCCAAGCTCCAGCCCGAGATCGAGCAGCTCGAATTCCGCCGCATGTTCAGCAACGAGGCCGATCCGCTCAACTGCTTTGTGGACATCCAGGCCGGCGCCGGCGGCACCGAGGCCTGCGACTGGGCCAGCATGCTGCTGCGCCAGTACCTCAAGTATGCCGAGCGCAAGGGTTTCAAGACCACGGTCGAAGAAGAAACCCCTGGCGACGTGGCCGGCATCAAGAGCGCCACGATCAAGGTCGAGGGCGAATACGCCTATGGCCTGCTGCGCACCGAAACCGGCGTGCACCGCCTGGTGCGCAAGAGCCCGTTCGACAGCTCGGGCGGCCGCCACACCAGCTTTGCCAGCCTGTTCGTCTATCCCGAGATCGATGACTCGATCCAGATCGACATCAACCCGGCCGACGTGCGCACCGACACCTACCGTGCCTCCGGCGCGGGCGGCCAGCACATCAACAAGACCGACTCGGCCGTGCGCCTGACCCACATCCCCACGGGCATCGTGGTGCAATGCCAGGACGGCCGCAGCCAGCACGGCAACCGCGACATCGCCTGGCAGCGCCTGCGCAGCCGGCTGTATGACCACGAGATGCGCAAGCGCCAGGAAGAGCAGCAAAAGCTCGAAGACACCAAGACCGATGTGGGCTGGGGTCACCAGATCCGCAGCTACGTGCTGGACAACAGCCGCATCAAGGACCTGCGCACCGGCGTCGAAATTTCGGCCACCCAGAAGGTGCTGGACGGCGATCTCGACGCATTCATCGAAGCCTCCCTCAAGCAGGGCGTTTAAGGAAAACCATGTTGCAACTGCGTGACGGCCAGGGCCAGGCGCCCGCCATCCACCGCGCCGACTACCAGGCCCCGGCCTGGTGGATCGACACCGTCGACCTGACGTTCGACCTGGACCCCGCCAAGACCCGCGTGCTCAACAAGATGCGCCTGCGCCGCAACCCCGACGTGGCGGCACAGCCGCTGCGCCTGGACGGCGAAGCGCTGAACCTGGCGCGCGTCATGGTCAACGGCGGCGGCACCTCGTTCAAGATGGACGGCAACCAGCTGGTGCTGGAGAACCTGCCCGAAGGCACCGAGCCCTTCGACCTGGAGATTTTCACCACCTGCGCCCCGGCCAAGAACACACAGCTCATGGGCCTGTATGTGAGCCAGGGCACGTTCTTCACGCAGTGCGAGGCCGAGGGTTTTCGCCGCATCACCTACTTCCTCGACCGGCCGGACGTGATGGCCAGCTACGCCGTCACGCTGCGCGCCGACAAGGCCCAGTACCCGGTGCTGCTCTCCAACGGCAACCTGGTGGACAGCGGCGCGCTCGAAGACGGCCGCCACTTCGCCAAGTGGGTCGATCCGCACAAGAAGCCCTGCTACCTGTTCGCCCTGGTGGCCGGCAAGCTGGTGGCACGCGAGCAGAAGATCAAGAGCCGCTCGGGCAACGACCACCTGCTGCAGGTGTATGTGCGCCCCGGCGACCTGGGCAAGACCGAGCACGCCATGAACGCGCTGATGCACAGCGTGGCCTGGGACGAAGCCCGCTTCGGCCTGCCGCTGGATCTGGAACGTTTCATGATCGTCGCCACCAGCGACTTCAACATGGGCGCCATGGAAAACAAGGGCCTGAACATCTTCAACACCAAGTATGTTCTGGCCAGTGAGGCCACCGCCACCGATACCGATTTCGCCAACATCGAAAGCGTGGTGGGCCACGAGTATTTCCACAACTGGACGGGCAACCGCGTCACCTGCCGCGACTGGTTCCAGCTGTCGCTGAAGGAAGGCCTCACGGTCTTCCGCGACCAGGAGTTCAGCCAGGACCTGGCGGGCAGCCCCTCGGCCCGCGCCGTCAAGCGCATCGAGGACGTGCGCGTGCTGCGCACGGCGCAGTTCCCCGAGGACGCAGGCCCCATGGCCCATCCCGTGCGGCCCGACAGCTACATCGAGATCAACAACTTCTACACCGTCACCATCTACGAAAAGGGTGCCGAGGTAGTGCGCATGCAGCACAACTTGGTGGGCCGCGAAGGTTTTGCCAAGGGCATGAAGCTGTACTTCGAGCGCCACGATGGCCAGGCCGTGACCTGCGACGACTTCGTGCAGGCGATTGCCGATGCCAACCCGCTCAGCCCGCTGGCGCAGCACCTGCCGCAGTTCAAGCGCTGGTACAGCCAGGCCGGCACGCCCCGCGTGCGCGCCACCGGCCACTACGACGCCGCCACGCGCAGCTATGCGCTCACGCTGTCGCAGAGCTGCGCGCCCACGCCCGGCCAAAGTGAGAAGCAGCCTTTCGTCATCCCGGTGGAGCTGGGCCTGATCGACGCCAGCACCGGCGCCGCCCTGCCCTTGCAACTGGCGAACGAAGCCGGTGCGGTCACCACCTCCCGCGTGGTGGTGCTGACCGAAGCCTCGCAGACGTTGACCTTCACGAACCTGGATGCCGAGCCCGTGCCTTCGGTGCTGCGCGGTTTCAGCGCCCCCGTGGTACTGGACATCGAGTACACCGATGCCCAGTTGCTCACGCTGCTGGCCCATGACGCTGACGCATTCAACCGCTGGGAGGCAGGCCAGCGCCTGGCACTGCGCACCGCTATCCATGCAATAGCTGATAGCGAACAGCAGACGGGTGCCCACGGCCGTTTCGACCGCAATATTCTCTCGCCAGAGTTTGTCGAGGCCATGCGCTCCGTGCTGCGCAATCCGGCACTGGACGCGGCCTTCAAGGAACTGGTCCTTACGCTGCCGTCCGAGACCTACATCGCCGAGCAGCTCGACGTGGTCGATCCCCAGCGCATTCACGCCGTGCGCGAAGCCATGCGCGAGCAGCTGGCCCTGTCGCTGCAGCCTGACTGGGCCTGGGCCTGGGAGCAGCACCAGGACACCGGCGGCTACCGCCCCGACCCGGTTTCGTCCGGCCGCCGCGCGCTCAGCGGTCTGGCGCTGCACATGCTGTGCATCGCGGCCCAGCGTGCGGGCGATGGGGTCTGGCCCGGCAAGGCGTATCAGCGCTTCAAGGTGGCAGCCAACATGACCGACCGCTTCAACGCCCTGACCGCGCTGGTGGCCAGCGGCAGCGAGCTGGCCGCCCCCGCCCTGGCGCGCTTTCACACGCTGTTCAAGGACGAGCCGCTGGTCATCGACAAGTGGTTTGCCCTGCAGGCGGGCGCGCCCGACCGCGCTGGCAACGTGCTACCCACCGTGCGCCAGCTCCTGCAACACCCGGACTTCAGCCTCAAGAACCCCAACCGCGCGCGCAGCGTGATCTTCAGCTACTGCAGCGCCAACCCGGGCGCGTTTCACCGTGCGGACGCAGCAGGCTACGTGTTCTGGAGCGACCGCGTGATCGAGCTCGACGCCCTCAACCCACAGGTAGCCGCCCGCCTGGCACGCGCCCTGGACCGCTGGAAGAAACTGGCCGAACCCTGGCGCAGTGGCGCCCGCGAGGCCATCGCCCGCGTGGCCGCACGCCCCGACCTGAGCAACGATGTGCGCGAGGTCGTCACCCGCGCACTGGCCGATTAAGGAGATATCCATGGCAAACAAAGTCAGCCTGACCCGCTACCTCGTCGAACAACAGCGCGTGGACGGCCTCATTCCCGGCCAGTTGCGCCTGCTGCTCGAAGTGGTGGCACGCGCCTGCAAGAGCATCAGCCACGCCGTCAACAAGGGCGCCCTCGGGGGCGTGCTCGGCAGTGCCGGCAGTGAGAACGTGCAGGGCGAAGTGCAGAAAAAGCTCGACATCATCGCCAACGAGGTGCTGATCGAGGCCAACGAATGGGGTGGCCACCTCGCCGGCATGGCCAGCGAGGAGATGGACGGCATCTACGTGGTGCCCAACCGCTATCCCAAGGGCGAATACCTGCTGCTGTTCGACCCCCTCGACGGCTCCAGCAACATTGACGTCAACGTGAGCATCGGCACCATCTTCAGCGTACTCAAGATGCCCGAAGACGACCGCGGCGTGGACGAAGGCGATTTCCTGCAAAAGGGCAGCCAGCAGGTGGCCGCCGGCTATTGCGTCTATGGCCCGCAAACCACGCTGGTGCTCACCGTGGGCGACGGCGTGGCCATGTTCACGCTCGACCGCGAGCAGGGCTCGTTCGTGCTGACGCAAGAGAATGTGCGCATTCCCGAGGACACCAAGGAATTCGCCATCAACATGAGCAACATGCGCCACTGGGACGAACCGGTCAAGCGCTACATCGACGAATGCCTGCAGGGCAAGGAAGGCCCGCGCGGCAAGGACTTCAACATGCGCTGGATCGCCAGCATGGTGGCCGACGTGCACCGCATCATGACCCGCGGCGGCATCTTCATGTACCCCTGGGACAAGCGCGAACCCAACAAGCCCGGCAAGCTGCGCCTGATGTACGAGGCCAACCCCATGGGCTGGCTCATCGAGCAGGCCGGCGGCGCCGCGACCAACGGCAAACAACGCATCCTCGACATCCAGCCTACCCAGTTGCACGAACGCGTCAGTGTGATTCTGGGTTCAAAAAATGAAGTCGAGCGGGTGACAAGCTACCATTCCACGCTATAATTGCAGGCTTACGCCGGTGTAGCTCAGTCGGTAGAGCAGCTCATTCGTAATGAGAAGGTCGGGTGTTCGATTCATCTCTCCGGCACCAAGTCAGTAAAAAACCCCGCTATCGAAAAGGTAGCGGGGTTTTTATTTTTGCGTTCGATGCAAGACGACTCTTACGGAAAGTCTCCGGACATCGAGAAAGCCCCCCCGACAACACTCTCCTGCCAGTGGCCTCATCCTGCGTCTCCCGCTCGGAACTGTCGAAGACTTGCCAGCGCAGGTTACCGCGCAGCCCCCTCAACGAAAAGGGGCCGCACACGGCGGCCCCAATGATTGCATTGCTAGCAGCTCAATAGCCAACAACGCTTGACTGGCAGGCGCCAGGTTTCATTTCGGCGTGAAATGCCTTATGCCCCAGGCGCCCTGCCCCTCACGGGAAGGTGAAGTTGGTGGCGACACTGCTTCCGGCGGCGAGTGCGGGCAGCACGACGTCCTTGTCGGCAAAGCCAGGCAGGCTGGCGCGCAGGGTATACCGGGCGGCCGCCTGCGTGTTGGCCGTAAATGCCAACGGTGTGGGCGCTGCGGCATAAGCGGCAACGAGCGGTGCATTGACCGGCAGCGAGAAAGCATAGGAGCCTGGGCCTGTGACGCTGTCCACATACTGCCCGTCGATTTCCACGGCGATACCTGTCAGCGACTGCAGGGCGCGCACCAGGGTATCCGCCGGTGCAGTACCGGTTGCGCTGGCGCTGGCCGATGCAGCCAGGGCGATGGGCGATGCCGCACTGGCCACCGGGGTCACGGTTTCCGCCACCACAGGCACACCCGTCACCACGGCGGAGGTACGGCCGGAAGCCGCCATGACCAGGGTGTAGTTGCCCGGGGCCACCGGTTGCAGCAGGAACTTGCCGGTGCTGTCAGGCACGGTCGCCTTCACGATGGTGCCGTTGGGGAGTTGCAGCGACACCCGCGTAGTGCCAGCGCCCAGTGCCGGGTCGACATACCCCTGCACACCCGACACATAGCGCGGAATGACCGTCACCACCGGCTTGAGCAGGTACTGGCCCGAACCGCCGGCCCGAACCACCGACTTGCAGGCATCGAAGTCCAGCACGAAATCGGCCATCTTGTTCGCGGCGATATCGATATTGATGTTGGTCTTGACACCCGACTGCTGGCCGCTGGGGGTCTTGAGCGCCACTTCAGTGCCCCCGGTGGGCATCACCGAATTGGCCAGCGGTTGGGTGGTGCTGTTGTCAGCCAGCACCAGGCGCATCTGGGTGTACTTGCCCGCAGGCAGGGGAATCTGCCCCAGTTCCATCAGCACGCCATTGGTGAGACTGAGCAGATCCACCCGACGGGCGGGGTTCAGCACGATCTCGGACCAGCCGGCATCAGCATCACCGGCGCTGCTGCTCTGGTGAACACGAATTTTCGAGACCGTCACGTTCACGGTGTCATAGCCACAGCTAGGTGCATCGGTCAACGCCAGGCGCAGCGTGCCGCTACCGGCGGTGTTGTCACCGCCACCGCCCCCGCAGGCAGCCAAGCCGGCAAGCAGGACGGCACCCGCAGCGAATTTCAGATTTTGGAGCAATTTCATGTTGGACCTCTCGGGTTAGCGCGCTGCCAGAACAGCGCACGTGGATGTGAATTTTTCACATCAAGAGAATAAGTGCCCCAAAACCCCGAACCTGTAGGACAAAGCCTTTAGCAGCGCAACAAATGTGACAACGTGCGAACGAATGTGCGACAGCACACGATCCATCGCCGTCAGGCAGGGCATCAACCTGCAAGGCCAGCCCCATCAGGATGGTCAGCAGTGAGGTGAAACCGTCATGAACCGCAAACAACGCCCCACCTTCCGGCACCTATTCATCCTGCTCCGCGCCCATCTCCGGAAACAGCACCTCGGTATATCCAAACTGCGCAAAATCACGCACCCGCATGGGATACAACTTGCCCACCAGGTGATCGCATTCGTGCTGCACTACGCGGGCATGAAACCCTTCTACCGTCCGGTTGATCGGGTCGCCATAGGGGTCAAACCCGCTATAGCGAATGCGCGACCAGCGCGGCACCTTGCCACGCAATCCTGGCACCGACAGGCACCCCTCCCAGTCTTCATCTTCCGCATCGCCCACCGGGTCGATCACCGGATTGACAAGCACCGTGGGCGGCACCAGCGGCCGATCAGGGTAACGGGGATTGGGGTTGGCAGAGCCAAAAATCACGACCTGCAGATCCACACCGATCTGAGGGGCGGCCAAACCCGCACCGTTGACGGATCGCATGGTTTCGAACATATCGCGCACCAACAGATGCAGCGCATCGGTATCAAATTCAAGGACAGGCTGAGCGATGCGCAACAAGCGTGGATCGCCCATTTTCAAGATGGTATGAATGGTCATGACAGCAGCAGTTCAAGGCGTGCATGATGGGTTGGTTGAGCATAACGCGCGCGCAAGGCCATTGCCCCCATGCACAATTGCATTCAATGGCCTCACCCACCGACGATCCTCCCGACACCCGGACGCCCACGGAGCTACCGCTACCGTTGCGCTGGCTGCTGAAGGTTTTTGCGGTCCTGTGTCTGATTCTGGGTCTGGTAGGGGTATTTGTGCCTGGGCTGCCAACCACCGTTTTCATCCTCATGGCCGCCTGGGCCGCAGCCCGCTGTTCGCCAGCACTGTATCGATGGCTTTGGCACCATCGCCTGTTTGGCCCCATGTTGCGCAACTGGGCCAACGGCGGCTGCGTGAGCCGCCGAGCCAAGTGGAGCGCCACCTTGATGATGGGGCTGAGCAGCATCATCCTGTCGTTCACCCAAGCGCCCCTCTGGGCCGTGGCACTGGCAAGCATTTGCATGGCCTGCGTACTGGCATGGCTGTGGCGCAGACCTGAGCCTGCTCGGAATTCTGCCTGATGCACGGCATTCACGCAGAAATGCACATTTTTATGTATATAATTTAAGTCTTGTTCCTCGATAGCTCAGTCGGTAGAGCGCCGGACTGTTAATCCGTAGGTCCCTGGTTCGAGCCCAGGTCGAGGAGCCAAGAATTTGCAGGCCCCGCATGTGAACGCGGGGCCTTTTACATACCGATCATTCCTCGATAGCTCAGTCGGTAGAGCGCCGGACTGTTAATCCGCAGGTCCCTGGTTCGAGTCCAGGTCGGGGAGCCAAGTAAATCAAGAGTCAGCAGGTTAGCGCCTGCTGACTCTTTTGCTTTCTGGATACGCCGTGTCCGACACGTGTCCGAAATTCTCCGCGGAAACATGCATGTGTCCGGATCGCAACAGACCGGTCTTGCCAAGACGGCATCTAAGACGTCGAGAAGCTCGGTGATACAACTCTATGCGCTAGATTTGTCAGCGAATCCAGCATGACCGAGGCGCCCGCAGCGCCCTACAGTTGCCTACATGCCTCCACCGGGAGATTGCCGTGCAACAGACCTCTGCCCCACCCCCGGAAACACAGGATCAAGTTTCGACCGTGTTTCTGCGCATGCCATCCGTCATACAGATGACGGGCTTGGGTCGATCGACGATATACAGGCTCATCGCCCAACAACAGTTCCCCTGCCCCGTTCGTCTCGGTGTGCGCGCAGTGGCCTGGCGCCGCAGCGAACTGGATCTGTGGAGCCAGTCACGCCCAGCGACATCGCACTGAAACGGACAGGTTCTCCATCGGGACGACTCGGAGAGGATAGTCAGGCATTCGAGTCCTCAAGCTTTTGAAGCTGGATTGCCTGCTCAATGAGTCCGAGCCCCTTCGAGTCGCCGACTTCAGGGTCAAAATGCATTCTTCGTAGCCTATCGAGGAGCGCAAGTGCGCCCTCAAGGCCCACAAGAGCGCAGCACCATCCCGGTCGATCGCCAGGACCTCGTGCTCGATATGGTCGATGTGGAGTGCATGAAACACCTTGAACCTACAGGCGTGGAAAACGGAGCCGTGTCCGAGCTGCTGGATCTAGTGGGGTTGTACCAGGGCTTGCCGCTGGACGAGGACTGCAAACGCATGCTTCCTCTGGCATCACTGGTGAAACCTTTGACTCGGTACGCGCGAGAGGACTGAGCAACCCATGTCCAGCATCCAGATCATGGCGATTGATGCCAGCGGAGCCATACGCTTCGTCGGCGAAGTCTTACGAGGGGCTACGTGCGGATGTTTCTGCCCCATGTGCAAGAGCCCGCTGGTGGCCAAACAGGGAGACACCAACGAGTGGCACTTCTCACACGAGGCCTCACAGGAGCGCCCCGAGTGCGAAGCCGGTGCGGAGAACCTCGCCAGAAGCCTGGGCATCGAATTTGCACGCGAGTTGGCCGAGCGTGGGGCGCTCGTGTTGCCCGAATACAGGACCTCGGCAGGCGTTATCTCGGCGTGGCTGGACCGCTCACAGGCCGTAGAGTGGAACGCTCAGATTTCAGGCCCTCTCGCATGGAGAGAGCATCCCCCGAAGTCCAAGGTGGTGGCCACCGGTGCGCTGGACACGGGTGCTGCCTTTGCGCTGTTCGTCCAGGTGGACGACGCGGGCGTCCCTCAGGTCGACGACCAGCCTGAGCACTGCGCGTACGGCTCACTGGTGGTCTCAGCCGCATGGCCATCAGGCACCCGCACGCGCGAGGACGCCATGGCCATTCTCAAGCAGACGGTGAGCTTTCGCTGGAGGTATCACCTCGACACGCTGGGTCTCCGGGCCGCCGCACAAGCCGCCATAGAGGCCGAAGTGAGTGCCGTGCGACAGCGCACCGAGGCATTGCAGCGCGAGCGCGCCAACGCAGCGGGGAGACGATGGGCTGAAATCGGCAAACGTCTGGAGCGACCTTACGATGTCCCCCCTGTACTGCGTGATGTAGGCCAACAGGCATCCCCAGAGCCGAAACCCACTGCAAGCACCCTGCCCAGTGGAACCCGTTTTCCCGCCTATCCAGGCCACGCGCTGGGATGCAACTTCCAGTTCTTCCGGCTGGGGGCAGATGAGGCGTGGGTGTTCTATCCGATGGATGTCGCCTTCATCAACGAGCACGTGAAGATGGCCAACGTCGCACAGCCGCTGCCAACCAAGCTCTGGGCGATTGCGCCAGTGGGCGGCCCACGCGAAGGGTGGGATGAGTGCTTTCCGCCCAGCGTGGGCTCTGCCGATGCCGAACTCGGCATCTACTGGGTGCGTGACCACATCACGGCGGTGACCTTCCTCAGCCCCCGCTCCAAAGGGACCCACACGGCCAACGATCCAGCGGAGTTTTCGAACAGATAGCACAGGAAACCTGGGGTCAAACCGAAACAGCAAGCTTCAGAACCACCCCGATCACGAACAGCGAGGCAGCGATACGACCCCAGCGCCAGGTGGTGAACCAGTAGCGGTGATTGACCCACACCGCGCGATGGATTCGCTCTGCTGAGGCCAGGAGCGCAATCGCAACGACCATGGGGCCGACGATCCCGACGGGTGCATCGATCTGGCCCAGCAGGAATACCCAGAACAGCGGCCAGACCACTGCATCGATGGCCGCGAGCCATCGTCGACCGGTCCAGTGCGGTGCATTTGCCCGGGGTTCACGCGCAACGAGCAGCCACATACCAACCTCCAGTCACTTCATGCTTCACAGATCCAATCCACTGTTCTTCTCGTCCTTTTGGACCACGGGACAGTCCTGAATTGAAAGGCAACCGACAAATGCTCAAAGATTGCCAGATCGCACCCGGTGATTGAATCCACACGGCAAACAACCGTAAAAGATGTTTCATCGATCGCGGCCTCAGGGCCTGCCCAGTGATCCAAAAAAGTCGTGTCGTCTGCGCCCCAAGGAACACTGCCCCAATTTCCGAGGGAGCTGGATTGGGAATCCGTCCCCCGGTCATCGAGTCTGCTCAGGTTTGCACCCTGCCCCGCATTCGTCGGTCGCCGTGCGAAACCCAAAGCGCTGCGTCTAGGCGCGAACGCCTGGGCACCGTGGAATAAATGGAAGGGGCCCACCAGAGTGAAACGGCGGTGGGAAGGCGGCCGTTTATGCCGCGAAAGGCCTTGGCGAATGCGCCAGCAGCGCTATGGTTCGCAAGTCGGCGAGCGGCGAATTTTGAGGTGCGGCACCTTGTGGAGACTATCCGAAGGACCATCCACAAATCGGAAACGCAACTCCATGAGTCTCGGTTCGTGAAACGCCGCGTGCCATAAATTCGTTCCAAGAAGCTCAGACGGACGGAAACGACTGGAAACCATTGAGACGCGCACGATACCCGCGCCATCTAGACAGGATTTCGCAGCTCCCAGCTAAATGGATGCAGACAGCGATCTGCCTTCGCTGGCACTGCCGGAGCCGCCCCATATGCTGGATCGTGATCAGTTGGAAACGTTTGCCACTGTGGTCGAGCAGCAAAGCTTTGATCGCGCGGCCAGCGTGCTCAGCATCACGAGGGGCGCTGTCTCCCAGCGAATCAAGGCGCTGGAAGAATCTTTGTCCACGGTGCTGGTCAAGCGCGAACGGCCGGTGGCGGCTACGCATGCCGGTGAAGTGCTGCTGCGCCATGTGAAGGCGCTGCGCATCCTTGAAGGATCGGCACTCCAAGAACTTGCGCCAACCGCTAAACCACACGCACCCGTCTCCCTGGCCATTGCGGTGAATGCCGATTCCCTGGCCACCTGGTTTCCTGAAGTGCTCAAGGATTTGCTGATGGGGCAGCTGGTGGCCCTGGAGGTGATCGCAGACGATCAGGACCACACCTCCGCCCTGCTGGCTCGTGGCGATGTGATCGGGTGCATATCGACATCTGCCAAACCCGCCGATGGGTTCTTGGCCGAATGCCTGGGCGCCATGGAATACCGCTGCTATGCGACGCCAGCCTTTGCCTCCACGCACTTTCCGAGCGGACTCACGGTCCAAGCAGTGCTCTCAACACCGGCTGTGTTGTTCAACCGCAAGGACTCGCTGCACGACGATTTCCTGAAAAGGCATTTCGGGTTTGCCGTTGAGCGGTACGCCAGACACTACCTCCCCTCGCCCGTCGCCTTGCTAGAAGGGGTTGCCATGGGCGCTGGCTATGGCCTGATTCCCAGCTGGCAGGCGGCTCCCTTGGTGGAAGCTGGACAGCTCGTGGACGTCTGCCCGACTGAACGAGAGATGGTGGACCTGTTTTGGCACCACTGGGACCTCGAACCACCAATGGCCAGCGACATCACTGCCCTGATCGTCAAAGTGGCCAGAAATAGCCTGGAGCCTTCGGTCGGATTCGAGCCATCAACGGCGCAGACTGGACCATCGCCGAGCCCACCCACCGGCCGCAAAGCGGAGCCACAAGGCGGTGTCAGCGGACAAGAAACATCCGAGCAGCAGTGACACCACGTCGGCGTCTTCGCCGTACTGTCCCAGCCAGCCTGCCAGCTGCACAGCGACTGAACCTGCGAAGCCAACCGCCACGATCCACTTCGCGTGCTGCGGCGGCACGACGATGCCCGAGACCATGGTGGCAAAGCAAACGCCGATGCTGGCGATGTAGACCACGTTGACCGACACCATGGTGTCCACAATGCCCTGGTCAAGTGAGGCCAGCAACGCGCTCAAACCCAAGGCAATGAGCGCAAACATCGGGTGACCCGCCGAACGACTGCCAGAAGCGGCGCACGCCAACGCTTCCGTCATGGCGCGCAAGATCGCCGCGCCTGCACCCAACGCTGCCACGGACAGGGCGATGAGCATCAACTTGTCAGCGCCCTGCCCCACCGATCCAGCGACCTGACCCAGCACCCAGGGAACCACCTGCTTGGTGTCCGTCAAGTCGCCCAACATGCCACCGCTCTGCATGGCGACCACCACGGCCGACGGCAGAAAGGCGATCACAAAGAGCAGCAGCCCAGCCAGAACGCAGCCACCCACGGCGGCCAAAGGTGAGCGCGCGGCCAACACAAATTGCTGGTAATCGGCACCGGTACACACCAACAATCCGACGGCCAATGAAATGGCCACCAAGCGGGATGCACTGAACGTGGACAGGTCTTCGGTAAAAGCAGGGATCGCCTGCAGGTAGACGCCCATGCCTTTGGCAACGACCAGCGCGTAGACCAGAACAGCGGCGCTCGCAAGAAGACACATGGCGAACAAGGCCGATGCGAACCGCAGATCCAATCGCGATGCGCCGTAGATCAACAGCAAGATCACCAAGTAGCTGTTTGTCTGTTCAAGGCCCAACAACTCCAGCACCGCGACACCACCCTGAATCTGGGCGGCCAGCACTCCCGACATCCAGATCAATGACAGAAACGCCACAACGCCTTGAAGCTGCTTGCCATAGGCACGGCCAAACAGATCCCAGACCGGAAGTCCAGTTGCCCAGAGCTGCCGTGCGAACGCAGCCAACACCAGCATGCCAAAGCCGGTGGCTACCCCATAGATGCTGCCTGCCATGCCGTGGGAAAGTGCCAGTTCGCCCGAACCGAAAAGGAAACCAATCCCGTAGCTGGCCGAAACCAGAAGTGCAGCAACCTGCAAGCTACCCAGCGCCCTGTTCATGGAACCCGCCCTTGCGTCTGCCAGGCGCCAGTCACTGGATCGGCGCCGGTGAAGTAGGCACAGCAGACCTTGCCGCGATCCCGAAAGACATCTTGCCCTTTGAGTAACCGGTGCGCCTCGGGCAGTCGGTAGTAAGGCACTGCCGGCAGAAGGTGATGGGTGAGGTGGTAGCCGTTGTTGCGCGGGTGGATAAACCAGCGCCAGACACCGTGGCAAGCCATGTCACGCGTAAAGGTGAACACGCCGCCCGGCTGAAGGCCGAAGTGATCGCACATCTCGCGGAAGGTGGTGATCAGATGGAATGCCGTCGCCCTGGCCAGCAGCCATAGCACCAGAAAGGTGACCGTGAAGTCGGGGCCGGCCACAACCCACATCAACGCTACCGCCCCAAGCCACCACCCAACGATGTAGAGCTGACTGGCCGTGCGAACCTGGCGCGACAACAGGTGTCCACCCATCGACGACAGCCATGCATTTAGGGAAAAGACTTGGTCCAGGTAGTTCGAGAACCAGGTCGTCGGCCGACTGCGAGCGAAAAACAGGAGATCGGGGTCACCCCCATCGGTTCCCAGTTCCATGTGGTGTTTGAAGTGCTTTTCGCGGTAGCGGGTCAGGCTGGCGAACAGCAAAGGCGCGATGAACAGGCGCGCCACCAGGTCATTTCGCCGTCGGTCCCGCCACAGATTCCGATGACCCGCGTCGTGGAGGATGTTGCCGAGCGCGCGTTGGCGGTTGGCGATCAGCACAACAGCCAGTGGCGCGAACAGCTCGCTCCACCAAACGACCAGCGCCACCAAGCTGAGGACGATGAGCCAGTCGAAGGCAATGTCCAGCACGGCGCGCCAAGGCGCCACCCGAAACAGTTCACAGTGCGGGTCACCCTGTTGGCGCAGCTCTGATCGAAGCGCGGCCATGTCCGAAAGGACATTCGAAGTCGTTGTCATGGTGGACACTCCTTCTTCACGGCGTGCGGCTGCGGACGGCCTCGCAGCGCACGGTAACGTATGTCGGAGCACAAGGCCCAGGCCGCGCCAAAAGGTATCAGGAGATCCCAACTGCGCGCGGTGGTTTAGGAACTTTGGCCGTGCGTCAATTCAGCTAAACCAGTCCCTTCTGCGGTGCACTTGCGCACTTGTCCACACGCCGGGTCAACGCCAGCCGCCCATAATCAACGCCGAAAGCCAACACCATTTCCCTGCGCAGGAGGACATCGGAGTGAGCGGAGAAAAAGACCACGTTCGGCTGCAGCAAATGATGGCCCCTGACCTTCGGCCAGAAACCTACGTCTACTGCACCTTCCAAGACCATCGCCTCCCTGCTGACCTCTCCCCCATCTGCACGTTCAGGGAGACCGAAGGATTGACGGCCATCGTTGAGCGCGCTCAAGCCATTCAGGCCAAGGTGCCCTACATCTTTGAGGCCAAACTCATCACGCTCACCGTGCACTCCTCACTGGAAGCCATCGGCTTTCTGGCCATGATCTCCTCGGCCCTGGCCAAAGCAGGCATCCCTTGCAATGCGGTCGCCGCCTTCCACCACGATCACCTGTTCATTCCGGTTGAGCGAGCCGACGACGCGTTCTCTTTGCTGAACGCTTTGAGCCACAGCAGCGCACCGGCAGCGATTTGACGCGCTTCGTACGCAGGGTCTTCTTCGTTTAGCGCGACTGAACCCGCTGCAGATTTGGGCGCCCTGCCCTGATTTCCTTTGACATCGCGCGACGCGCTTGTCTACCCTACCATCTATCCAGTCTCTTGAGACTTGGTGCTTGGGTCACGCGGTGTCAGCACTGCGTGGCCTGTCGGTCAACCAGACCTGCAGGAGTGGGGATGAACAACCTTCAACTTCCCGAGGTGACGCCGTCAGCATCTGCGGTCGTGACACGCCCATCGGTCAAACGCCGTATCGATCCTATCGACGCACCCGCCCGCCCACTGGGCTCCAAACGTTTGGCGCTGATCGCAAAGCGCACCAACGCTGCCGCATCAATGTCAGACCGCCATTTGGAACGCATCGCTGAGGGCGATACCTTGCTGGCAAACCACGACGGCACCGTGACCTTCCTCCTGCGCGCCACCCGCTACGGTCTGCTGATGGAGCGCACCCAACGCCAAGCTTCGGGCATGCGGCTGGTACAGACGATGGTCTTTCATGACGTGAAGAGCTTCGACCGCTGGTGTGCGGTCGAGCCGTTGCGTTTTGATGATGGCCTGCTGTTCAGCAAACTGGGACGACAGGGTCATGCTGCATTTGCAATCCACCCCTGACCGCATTGAGCCTGCTTCAGGCAGACCTGCGATAGGGGACAACGCGCGCGTTTTTCATATCCTCCCATTGATCACAGATGCGAGGTCCCCGGGCGAAGTGATCTCATTGTTTCGCGAGGCCGTTATGGGTCTGGGAGCTGATGCAGGCTACTTCCTGAGTTGCCTTCGAGACGATGCAACCCGAACCTCATTTCGATCGTTTTGGGCCTGCGATCCAGCATGGCCGGCTGAGTACGCTTCTCAACGATGGTTCGAACATGATCCCTGGTTGCGCTATGCATCGTGCGACGCGGAGCCCACCCGTGCCAGCTACCTCAACTGCTCATCCCCCGAAGAAAGCGCCTTCATCCGCGCAGCTGCCAAGCATGGCTTCGCATCTGCTCTGATCGCACCTGCACCCAGCTCAGTTGGACTCTCAAGGGTCGGGGTCCTGTGCCTGGGATCAGCTGACCCCGAAAGGTTCGAGGGCGAAAGCTACCCGAGGGCCAGGGTACTGGCGCGCGCGCTTGCCATGGAGCTGCATCACTCGATTGCAATATCCATGCGTGAGGAACTGCTCCGGGGCACGAGCCTCACAGAAGCCGACCTGCACCTTTTGCGCTGTGAGGCCGCAGGACACAGCAGCAAAGTGATCGGTGCAGCCATGAATCTTGAGGCCAAAACCATCGACAGCCGATTTCAGCGCGTCAACGCAAAGCTGAACGCGCCGGACAGACGCACAGCTGTGCGCATTGCCCGTCTTTACGGCCTGCTTTAGCAGGCCGTTGAAAAATTCTCCGCCGGTGCCCGAGTCGGCCGCTACGATCTGAAGCCATCCCAGAACGACCCAGCCGAGGAAGATGAGAGGCAACCAAGACTTCCAGAGTGCGATGTTCAGCTACATCAGCCTTGAAGAGAGAGTGCCGCAGGCCCACCCGCTGCGCAAGTTGCGCGCCGTGGTCGATGCGCTGCTGGCGACGATGAGCAACGACTTCGAGGCGGTGTATGCCCGCCGTGGGCGCCCCTCGGTACCGCCGGAGATGCTGCTCAAGGCACTGCTGCTGCAGATCCTGTTCTCCATCCGAAGCGAGCGGCAACTGGTCGAGGCCATCAACTACAACCTGCTGTACCGCTGGTTCGTGGGCTTGAACATCGAAGACAAGGTCTGGGACCACTCCACCTTCAGCGCCAACCGCGAACGCCTGTTCAACGAAGACCTTGCCCGCGCCTTCTTCGAGCGCGTCAAGCTCAGCGCCCAGTGGGGCAAGCTCGCCAGCGACGAGCACTTCAGCGTGGACGGCACGCTGATTGAGGCCTGGGCCTCGCACAAGAGCTTCAAGCGCCGGGACGACGACAGCAGTTCGCCGCCCGGGCGCAACCCCGAGGTGGACTTCAAAGGGCAGGAGCGCTGCAACGACACCCATCAGAGCACCACGGACTCTGACGCTCGGCTGTTCAAGAAGAGCCAGGGCGACAAGTCCCGCCTGTGCCACATGGGGCACATCCTCATGGAGAACCGCAACGGGTTGATCATGGATGTCGAGATCACCCATGCCAACGGAACCGCCGAGCGCGAGGCGGCACTGGCGATGCTCAAACGCCGGGGCAACAAGAACAAGCGGGCCACGGTCGGGGCCGACAAGGGGTACGACAGCAAGGCCTTCATCAAGGGCTGCAGAAAGCTCAAAGTCACGCCGCACGTGGCGGCCAAGGACAAGCACTCGGCGGTGGACGGCCGCATCAAACGGCACGAAGGCTACAAAACCAGCCTGAAGGTGCGCAAGCGCATCGAAGAGGCCTTTGGCTGGATCAAGACGGTGGGCAGTCTGGCCAAGACCAAACTGATCGGTCAGGCCAAGCTCACGGGGCAGGCGCTGCTGTGCTTTGCCACCTACAACCTGGTGCGCATGGGCAGCATCGGCGGCTGGTGGGACGCGCATCATGCGTGATCCATGGGGCGCCCTGGATGGGCTCAACCGGCGCTATGGCCGGGGCACGGTGCTGCTGGGCAGTACCGGTCTGGAGGGAGATCGCAGGCGCTGGTCGATGAAACAGGAGCGGCGTACGCCGCAGTACACAACGCGATGGGAAGACATGCCCGTGGTGCGGACGTGAAGTACTCCCAATGAGGGGCACTGCTGTGCATCAGGCCGAATTTGTCGTAGGCGTTTCAAGCGACCTGAATCGATAATGGTTCCGAGTCGGCCTGAACAGTCGGCCCTCCTCCCTGAAAAGTCGTGTGACAGCGACTTTGCATTTGCCCGGCCTTCGCGCCGGGTTTCTTTTTTCGGCGTGCCCAGCAGACACCGACTGCGCATGGTGCGAATGTGCTGGAAAACAGCCCAAATCCAGCAGCAGCACAGGGGGTTTCAAGTCCTACATTGACCTCACGGTGTTCAGAGAAACGGCAAGCACTGCCACCTCACGAACAACGTCGAACCGAGGACTTGACCATGAACCATGCACCTCTCGCCAACACCCTGTGCTGGCATTCCACGAAAGCGGCAACCTTGCAGAGAAGCCTGGCGGCAACGCTGGCGAGCGCCGCCGCCAGCTTGTTGCTCACCTTGGGGCTCCTCGCACCATCGGCGGCGCGCGCCGTCGATGGCTGCCTGGTTTTACTGTGCTTTGCGGCACCGAGCTGGAAGTCGGTCCCTCAGTGTGTGCCACCGATCCGAAAGGTGCTTCGGGATCTGGCTCGGGGCAAGGCCTTTCCTACGTGCGGTATGTCTGGCGCAGGTAACTCGGCTCGGCATGTGTGGGCTCGGGCGCCGGGCAACTGCCCACCCCAGTACACCCGGGTGCATGAGTCCGAGAGCGGACCGATCTACACCTGCGACTACACCGGGGCGATCACGGTCACGATCGACGGCAAGCAGTTCACACGCACCTGGTGGGATATGGGTGGCGACACCGTGACGGACTTCAGCCCGGTCGCGAAGTCCCAGCTGGGCACTTGGGACACCCAGTACGACAACGACCACGCCACCTGGCTTCGCTCCCGTCCGTGAGGGCTGCGCCATGGAAGCATCCACCTTCGCGGCACTGGCCTTGGCCTGCGCGCCACAGGTCCACCTGACCACAGCACACGCGCTCGTCGCCGTCGAAAGCGCCTTCAACCCCTGGGCCATTGGCGTCGTAGGCGGTTCGCTGCAACGCCAACCCCGCCACCGCACCGAGGCATTGGCCACCGCGCTGGCTCTGCAGGCCGCTGGCCGCAACTTCAGCGTGGGCCTCGGCCAGATCAACATGGGCAACTTCCAGCGCCTGGGCCTGTCGCTGGAATCGGCCTTCGAACCTTGCTCCAACCTGGCCGCCATGCAGACGGTGTTGAGCGAGTGTTTCGAGCGGGCGCGACGCAAGTCACCCAGCAGATCGGGCGACCAGGTAGCCCTGCGCGCTGCGCTCTCCTGCTACTACAGCGGCAACTTCACCACCGGCTTTCGCCATGGCTACGTGGGCAAGGTGGTCGCCGCAGCCCGCAACCCTCTCCCCATCAGTCAACACACCCCCATTAAGGAGCCGTCATGACCCGCATTCGTCTCTTCGTACCACAGCGCCACCTCGCAACCGCCCTGCTGATGTTGGCTGCAGCCTCAAAGAGCTGGGCACAGGGCTTCGACAAGATCAACACCACGGTCACCAACGTCAACACCATCCTGGTGACGATATCGATTGCGGTGGTGACCATCGCGATCATCTGGGCGGGCTTCAAGATGATCTTCCAAGGCGCTCGCCTGGCCGATGTGGCCAATGTGCTGATTGGTGGCACGCTGGTGGGTGGAGCTGCGGCCTTCGCCAGCTACATCGTCAGCTGAAGGCTGAAGGTGCAGACCATGCAGGCCGAAGCCATCTACAAGGGCGCCACGCGCCCGGCCATGAAGCTGGGCATTCCGCTGGTGCCGCTGGTGATCCTGTTTGGCACCGGCATGTTGCTGATCATGTGGGGCGGCATCCTGGTGAGCTGGTGGCTTGCGCTGGGTGTGGTCCTTTCCATTGCACCGGTGTTGCTCTGGATGCGCTGGTTGACAGCCCGTGATGACCAGCGGTTCCGGCAGATCTTTGTGGTCCTCAAGCTGAAGCTGCACGACCGCAACCGGCGGTTCTGGCGCGCGCGCAGCTACTCGCCTACGCTCTACCGGGGAGGCTCCGATGTTTGGCATGTTTGACCGATCTGTCGGCGCGGGCCCTCGTCGCTCTGGGCGCCCTGCTACAGGTCAGCCACAACCGCGCCATTGGGCACAGGCGCTGAAGGAGAACCCGCTCACGCGGTTTGTGCCTTTCTCCTCACTGGTCAGCGAAAACGACGTCATCACGCGTGGGGGCGACTTCATGCGCGTGTGGCGCCTCGACGGCGTGGCCTTCGAATGCGCTGATGAACACCTGATCGCCGAACGGCATGAGGCCCTGTGCAGCCTGTTGCGCAACCTGGCCGGCGGCCAATGGGCCGTGTGGACTCATCGGCTCCACCGAAAGATCCACGACCAACTGGAAGACCCGCTGCAATCTGGCTTCGCACGGGACCTATCACAGGCCTACCAGGCCAGGCTGGGCAAGCACGCCATGATGAGCAACGAGCTGTACCTGACGCTCGTCTACCGGCCCAATGCCTCACGCCTCAGCCGGGCGCTGCAATCGACCCAGCGTTCAAAGACCGCCATTGCCGCAGCGCATGCCGAAGCCTTGCGCGTGATGGAAGAACGAACGGCTTTCGTGCGCCGGGTGCTGCGCGGCTTTGGCCCTCAACTGCTGGGGGCTCGCATGCAAGGTCCAAGGCGGTACTCCGAACTGGCCGAGTTTCTGGGCTACCTGGTCAACGGCAGCTGGAGGCCAGTGCCCCTTGCGGCAGGGCCGCTGTACCGCACCTTGCCCACCACCCGCCTGTCCTTCGGTGGTGACAAGCTGGAACTTCGACATGGCGAACAGCGCCGTTGCGCGGCCCTGGTGGACATCAAGGAATACGCCGACGCGGTGGAGCCGGGCATCCTGAACTCGCTGCTGTATGAAGACAGCGAATTCATCGAAACTCAGAGCTTCTCGATACTGCCCCGGCGCGAAGCCATGCGTGCGCTGGAGCTGCAACGCGACCAGCTGATCGCCAGCGACGATGTGGTGGCCAGCCAGATCGCCGACATGGACGAAGCGATGAACGAGCTGGGCGACGGTCAGTACTGCATGGGCGAGTACCACTACAGCCTGGTGGTGTTCGGTCAGCCAGGGGAAGACAGCCTGGCCGATGCCGGGCGACGGGCTGCACAGGCGATTGGCGCGGTGGGCGAAGCGTCCAGCCTGCAGATGTCGCCGGTGGATCTGGTGGCCGATGCCGCCTGGTTTGCCCAGATGCCCGGCAACTGGCAGTGGCGCCCGCGCGATGCCAAGCTGTCGTCCCGCGCTTTCGCGGCCCTGGCCAGCGGTCACAACTTTGCCCGGGGCAAGCGCGACGGCAATCCTTGGGGGGAGGCGTTGGCCTTGCTGCGCACCCCATCGGGCCAGCCCTTCTATTTGAACCTGCACAGCAGCCCGGAAGGCGAAGACTCTGCCGACAAGAAGCTGCCCGGCAACACCATCATCATCGGATCCACCGGCGTCGGTAAGACCACGCTGGAGATGTTCCTGCTCACGCTCACCCGCAAGTGGAACCCGGCTCCAAGGCTGGTGCTGTTTGACCTGGACCGGGGTTGCGAGATCGCGATACGGGCCTTGAACGGTCGGTACTTCACCCTTGAAGCGGGCAAGCCCACCCACCTGAACCCGCTGCAGCGCGACCCCACGCCAGCACGCATCCAGTTCTGGGAACAGCTGATCCGGATTTGCATCGCCACGCCCGCCCTGCCTTTGCTGCCGGCCGATGAGCGCGCGATTGCCGACGCCGTCAAGACGGTGGCCACGATGCCAACAGCTCTGCGCCGCTTCTCGACGGTTCGCCAAAACCTGCCGAAGTCGGGTGAAAACAGCCTATACGAGAGGCTCGGGCGCTGGTGTGAAAGTGGCGCCCTGGGCTGGGTGTTCGACCAAGCCAACGACCAGTTGGCGGACCTGGACGCGGCATCGGTGATTGCCTTCGACACCACCGAGTTCCTGGACCTGCCCGAGGTGCGCACGCCGGTCATGCTCTACCTGCTGCAGGTGATGGAAGAGCTGGTCAACGGCGAACGCCTGATCTATGTGATCTCGGAGTTCTGGAAAGCGCTGGGCCACGAGATCTTCAGCGACTTCGCCAAACAGAAGCAGAAGACCATCCGCAAGCAAAACGGCCTGGGCATTTTCGACACCCAGAGCCCGTCCGATGTGCTGCGCCACCCCATCGGGCGAACCATGGTCGAACAAAGCGTGACCAAGATATTCCTGGCCAACCCGGAGGCGATGCGCGAGGAGTATGTCGAAGGCTTTGGGCTCAGCGAGGCCGAATTCAGCATCGTGCGCAGCCTCGGCGCACAAGGCGGGCGCCGATTCCTCGTGAAACAAGGCCACAGCAGCGCCATCTGCGAGCTGGACCTCAGTGGCATGGACGATTTCATCACCGTGCTCTCGGCGACCACCGACAACGTGGCCCTGCTCGACACCGTTCGTGAACGGCACGGTAGCGATCCGTTTCTGTGGCTTCCCGAGCTGCTGCGCGAGGTTCAGGATCGCAAATCCCGTACTTCAAGGAGAACCCCATGAAACCCCACGCTCAATGGTTTGCGCTGATCGCCTTCGCGTTGGCCGCCAGCGCCGCCTCGGCCCAGTTCGTCAAAGGCAATGAGGCGGTCCGTGCCCTGCCTGGTGGCGGCAAGCAGGTGGAAACAGCGCCGCTGCCATCCACCGGCCCGATTCGCAGCATGAAGCCTTGCGCCGCTGCAGCTGGCTGCCACGCCGGTCCCTGGCACATGGTGGAAACGGCTGAAGGTCTGCGCGAATGCACCGAGGTGTATGCCCGCGCAGGCACCTGCCGCGCTTCGTCCTACGGCACCACCCAGCTTGCGCGGCTGTGGGTGGTGAAGTCACGGGGCGAATGGCTGCAATGCCAATACCCAGACCTGGCCAGCAAGTGCGTGAAAGTCTTCGCGCGCCCGCCTGCCAACTTGCCATTTGACGCTGTTCAATAGGAGCGCAACACCATGTTCGCCTGGGTCGGGTCACAGTTCGATGCCATCTTGAGCACCTACGTGCTGGGTGTGGTGTCGTCGCTGATGTCTGCCATCACCCCCGTCGCCTTGACGGCGATGACGATCTGGGTCGCGTTGTACGGCTGGGCGGTGCTGCGCAACGAAGTGTCTGAAACGGTGCCCACCTTCGTCTGGAAGGTGTTCAAGATCGGCCTGGTCTTGGCCTTTGCCTTGCAGTCCGGCTTCTATATCAGTCACGTGTCAGACACCGCCAACGCACTGGCCATGGGCGTGGCCTCGACTTTTCTGCCTGCGGGCGTGGACCCGAGCACGGTGAGTTCACCCTATGCCCTGCTGGACAAGTTCAACGATGACGCCAGCGCGCAGGTGGCTGACATCATGAAAGAGGCCGGCATCTTACGGCTGGACCTTCTGCTCGCCGGGGCCATCTTCTCCATTGGCTCGGTCTTGTTCCTGTGCATCGGCTTGTTTGTTGTCACCCTGGCCAAGTTGTTCCTGACCTTCGTGATTGCCGTTGGGCCGCTGTTCATCCTTTGCCTGGCCTGGCGCCCAACCGCCCGCTTCTTTGACAGCTGGTTGTCCATGGTGCTGAACGCGGTGGTGCTTACCTGGTTCGCGTTCTTCGCCCTGGGTTTGAGTGCCTACATGGGCGCGGCTATGTTCAAGGCCATCGCCGACGGAGGTGGCTTCCTGGGCAGCACCTTCAATGTGCTGGGCGAAGCTACACGCTACTGCGTGCTCATGATTCTCATGGCCATCATCTGTTTCCAGGCGCCCAGCCTGGCCTCGGCTCTCACCGGCGGTGCCGCTATCCAGCAAGGCATCCAGATGATCCAGAACGCCATGATGGTTTCAGGCTTGCGTTCCGCTTCGTCCGCTCGCAGCGCCAGCGCCGCCGCCAACGCTGGCGGCGTCATCCGAGCAGGCGCCGGTCTTCCACACACCGCCGCGTCAATTGCCCGCCGAGGCTACGGCGCTGCCCGCTCCGCCGCTTACAAACTCGCCGCCCAACGCGGCCGGTCCTGACCACCCCACCCACCAAGGAGTTCACCATGCACACCCGCCTCAAAGTTGCCGCTGCCGCCCTCATTGCTCTGGGCGCCACCCACGCGCGAGCCACCGGCATCCCCGTGATCGATGTGGCCAACCTGGTCCAGACCGTGCAACAGGTCATCAACGACATCACCAAGATCAACAACCAGATTCAGCAGATTCGACAGTTGCAAACCCAGATCGAGAGCATCAACGGCATCCGGAACCTGGGCGATGTGTTCAACAACCCACTGTTGAAGAACTACATCCCGGCCGAGGCCTTCACCTACCTCAACGCGGTCAACACGTCGGGCTACAGCGGGCTCAACGCCACGGCCAAGGTTCTGCGCGACGTGAGCATGATCTACAACTGCATGGACCTCACAGGCGACGCACGCACCCAGTGCCAGGCCGCTCTGGCGCAGCCCTATCAACAAAAAGGGCTGCTGCAAGACGCCATGCAGACCGCAGCGGGCCGACTCACACAGATCCAGTCGTTGATGACCCAGATCAACGCCACCACCGATCAGAAGTCGGTGCAGGAAATCCAGGCCCGCATCGGCGCTGAAAACGCCCTGCTCGCCCACGAGGTGTCGCAAGTGCAGATGCTGCAAGGCATGGCCGACAGCGAAGAGCGCATTGCCCGATCTCGTGAGCGCGAACGGCAGTACGAAATGCTCGGCCGCACCGGCAAGGTGGCGGACTTTCTGCCGTAACCCCGCCTGAGTTCCGCCGCCACCCAGACCCACCGGAGAACCCCATGAGTGCCATCCTGTTGTCAGGTAAAGCCGCCGCATGGCCAAAACGGCCGCCGGAGCCTACGAACGACGCCGAGTCGGCGCCATTCAACGCGAACCGTGGCTGGGAAATCGACCGCGCGCTATTGCTCGAACGCTCCGAGCGCAGGGCCTGGCGGGTGGCGGTGGCCGGTTTGATTCTGGGCCTGATCGGCATCGCTGCCGTGTTCGTGCAGGGACCGCTGCGCCGCGTGGTGGAGATTCCCATCGTGGTGGACCGCGTCACTGGCGAAACCACCATCCAGCAGCGCCTGAGCGAAGAAACCATCCCCGCCATGGAGGCGCTGGACAAGCACAACCTGGCGGCCTTCGTGCGAGCGCGCGAAAGCTACAGCTGGATGTTCTTGCAGCGCGACTTTGACCAGGTGGCGCGCATGGCGGTGCCCGGTGTCTTCGCCGAATACAACCGGCAGTTCGAAGGTGACGGCGCGCTGCAGAAGAAGATCGGCGCCGCTGAAGAATGGCGCATCAACATCGTGGGGGTACGCCTGCGGGCTTCCGGGCGCAGCGGCAACCTGAGCGACGCCACGGTCACTTACGACAAGGTCGTACGGCTGACCGACCGCAACCTGCCAGACGTCACGACCCGCCACGTGGCCAGCATCGTCTACCAGTACCAGCCCAAGGTGCTCGCCAAAGAAGCCGACCGGCTGGAGAACCCCTTCGGCTTCGTGGTCACCGCCTACCGGTCTGACCCGGAGATCAACACCCAGGCAGCGGGAGCACGGCCATGAAGCGCACTGTTTTTCCGCTGTTGGTTACCTGCTCATTGGCTACGAGCCTGTTCGCTCAAGCGAATCCGAAGACAGGCGACCCGCGCCTGCGCGACGTGGTCTACGACCCAGCGGCGGTGGTGACCGTACCCGTGAAAAGGGGCATGGTGACTCTGGTGGTGCTCGCCCAAGACGAAGTGATCACCGAGGTGGCCGCAGGCCAAGGCGGCGATTGCAGCAAGGCCGATGCCGTCTGGTGCGTAGCGGCGCAACCGGGGGGCCGCAACCTGTTCGTCAAAGCCAAGTCCGGTGCGGACGCACCTAACAACCTTGTCGTGGTCACGGACCGGCGCACGCATGCGCTGCGCTTCGTGGTCCTGCCCGACGCCGACCGACAGCAGCCGGTCTACCGCTTGACCGTCAAAGCGCCCACACAACCCAAGCCCACCTCGGGCCTGTCAGCGAAAGACCTCGCGGCACTTGCCGCCCTGCCTCCGCTGCCGTCCCAGCCGACACCCCAACAGGTGGTGGCAGATCGACTGCAGGCCAGATCCTCGGTGATGAACTCGCAATATTCGCTTGCGGAAGGGGCGGGCTCGCAAGACATCGTGCCGACGCTGATTTACGACGACGGGCGATTCACCTACCTGCGCTTCCCGGGCAACCGCGAAGTGCCAGCGGTCTTCCATGTACTCGGTGATGGCAGCGAAACCCTGGTCAACGCCCGCATGGAAGACGACCTGCTGGTGGTGGACCGCGTCAGCCGAAAACTGATGCTGCGAGCGGGCAACGCGGTCGTGGGTGTCTGGAACGAGGCCTTTGATCTGGACGGCTTCCCTGCGGAAGGAGCGACCACCGTCCCGGGTGTGCAGCGGGTGCTCAAGGCTGCCAACGCCTCTCTCGACAACCGTCCCACCGGAGTCAGGCCATGAACGATCAAGCCAACGCCCAGAACCCGTCCACCCCAGAGCCCCCTGACGGCAACACCATCACCCCGCTCCCGGGTGAACCCGGTATCCCCCAAGTGACGGCCGCACGCAGTACCAACTGGTCGCGCAAGGGCGCGCTTGGGCTCGGCATGATGGTGCTGACCCTGGTGTTGTTCGCGGGCTTTGCCATCAACCGCTATTTCACCAGCGGACCTGCAGCGGACGAAGACGCCAAGCTGGTGCGCGACAAGCCCTCAGCCGCCAGCGCCGGGACACGCGCTCTGGACATGACGGCCCCACCCGCACCGCGTGTGCCCGCTTTGCTGCCAACCACTGAGGAGGCGGAGCCCATTGGCGTACGCAGCGGCGGGGCTGCGACACCCAAAGGCATCTCTGCAGACGATGCCCCGGTGCTGATCGTGTCTTCGCGTCCTGGCGGGCACTCCAGCTCGGCGGGCAGGCCGAACTCAACGGTTCCAGACGACGCCTCGGCCAACCCGGACGATCCGATGGCCAACACCGGCCGCAACCTTCAGGCTTACCAGAAACAACTGCAGGGCCTGCTCGACAACCTGACCCAGAGCACGACCATGGCCAGTGGTCAAGGTGGCGATACGGTCAACCTCGGCGCCCTCGGCTCGATGGCTGGCGTCTCTCTGGGCGCGGGTCTGTCTGCGCCTTCTGCGGGCCTGTTCGGCGGTCAACTGCAAGGCTCCGCCACCCCCAAGGTCGCGGCCAGCACGCTGGGCGACCGCAGCCTCACGCTGCCAAAGGGCACGGCCTTCACCTGTGCCCTGAAAACCAGGGTGATCAGTGCCACGTCAGGCCTGGTGGGCTGCCAGGTCCAACGCAACGTGTACGGTGACAACGGGCGCGTGCTGCTGATCGAACGCGGCTCGCACCTGGACGGTGAATACCGCATCTCTTCTGTCCGCCCCGGCATGGTCCGCATCCCGGTGTTGTGGACCCGGGTGCGAACGCCGCACGGCGTGACGGTGGACATCGAGTCGCCCGGCACCGGCCAGCTCGGCGAGTCCGGGATTGATGGTTTCGTGGACAACCGCTGGGGTGAACGCATCGGCGCCGCCATGCTGCTCTCGCTGATCGACGACTCGGTCAAGCTGGTGATCCAGAACCAGACGCAAGACCAGCAGGCCGACACCATCGTCCTGCCGTCCACCACCGACAACACCAGCAAGCTGGCTGAAAAGGTGCTGGACAGCACCATCAACATCCCGCCCCTGCTGTACCAGAACCAGGGCGGCATCGTCGGCATTTACGTCGCCCGCGACGTGGACTTTTCCTCGGTCTACGAACTGCAGCCGCGGGAAAGGTGAAGGCGATGAACACCCTGCCCGGCATTGAAGAAGACCCGCTCGACGGCTGGTGCGGCGACGCCACCTCAGTGGTGGAGTTCATGCGCCCGTTGCGCGACCAGCTGGACGCCCCAGGCGTGCTGGAGGTTTGCGTGAACCGCCCCGGCGAGCTGCAGGTGGAAACGGTCCATGGTTGGCAAGCGGTCAACGCACCGGCCATGACACAGGAGCGTTGCTTGTCCCTTGCCACGGCGCTGGCCACCTACTGCGATCAGCAGATCAACCAGGAACGCCCGTTGCTGTCGGCCACGCTGCCCACCGGCGAGCGCATCCAGTTCGCCATACCGCCCGCTGTGCCACGCGGCACAGTGTCCATCACCATCCGCAAGCCATCGAACGTGGTGCTCCGGCTGAGTGACTTCGAGCAAGACGGCTTGTTCGGCCGCGTAGGCGAAAAGGCCGCCGCACCGAGCCCGGAACAAAACGACGGCTTGCAGCCCTTTGAGCGCGAGCTGTTGGCCTTGAAAGCCGCTGGCCGATACGCCGACTTCATGCGCCTGGCCGTGCGCCACCACCGCACCATCGTGGTCAGTGGTAAGACTGGATCGGGCAAGACCACCTTCATGAAAGGGCTGGTCGAAGAAGTGCCGAAGCACGAGCGCCTGATCACCATCCAGGACACGGCCGAACTGACCTTGCCCAACCATCCCAATGTGGTTCACCTGTTCTACAGCAAGGACGCTCAAGGCACGGCAAGGGTCACCGCCAAGTCTTTGCTCGAAGCCTGCCTGCGCATGAAGCCCGACCGCATCTTCCTGGCTGAGCTGCGCGGTGAAGAGTGTTTCTCTTTCGTCCGACTGGCCGCCTCGGGCCACCCGGGCAGCATCACCAGCGTGCACGCCGGCAGCTGCGATCTGGCGCTGGAACAGATGTCGCTGATGATCCGCGAAAGTGGCGCGGGCGGCGGTCTGCGCATGGACGAGATCAAAGGCCTGCTGCGCATAGTGATCGATGTCATCGTGCAGTTCGACCGGGACGAACGGGGCCGCTTCATCGCCGATGTGGCCTACGAACCCCGCCGCAGGCACCACGCCGCCAGCCACAACCCGCTGCGCGCCAGCACCCTCCAAGAACCTGGCGCTGTAGCGAGCGAGGGGTTGCCATCATGAGTCAGGCGTTGGCCTTGCCCTTCACCGCCTGGTCCGTGGGCCGACGGGTTGCCGCGGGCGCCTTTGCAGCGGTCGTGGCCACTGCCCTGCTCTGTGCGGCGGTCTACGTCTCGGGGGTGTTGTTTCTGCTGCTCAGCAAGGCCGACCCCAGGCAGGCCCGGTGGAGCAGCATCACCACCTACTGGCAGCTCTATGCCGACGATGCTGTTTTGCGCCAGCGCCTGTTCACCGCCATGGCCCTGTCCGGCGCTGGCTTGCTGGTCATCCTGCCCGGCGCACTCATCGCAGCGGCCCGGCCACGCCGGGCCTTGCATGGCGACGCACGTTTCGCCTCTGCGGGCGAAGTGGCCCGCGCTGGGCTTGTCGATTCGGCCAAACACCCTGACACGCCAAGCATCCTCATCGGGCGATTCAAAGGCCGGTATCTCGCCTTGCCCGGCCAGCTGTCGGTGATGTTGTCAGCACCCACCCGCAGCGGCAAGGGTGTAGGCGTGGTGATTCCCAACCTGCTCAACTGGTCCGACTCCGTTGTCGTGCTCGACATCAAAGGCGAAAACCACTCCATCACGGCGGGCTACCGCGCCGCCCATGGCCAGGTGGTCTACGCCTTCTCCCCGTTCGACGAACAGGCCCGCAGTCACCGCTGGAACCCGCTGACAGCAGTTCGCACCAGCCCGCTGCACCGGGTCGGCGACCTGCTGGGTATCGGCCAGGTGTTCTTTCCCAACGATGGCAGCGGCACCTCGTCAGAAGCCTTCTTCAACGACCAGGCGCGCAACCTGTTTCTGGGCTTGGGCCTGTTGCTGCTGGAAACCCCCGGGCTGCCACGCACCGTCGGCGAAATGCTGCGCCAGTCTTCGGGCAAAGGCCAGCCATTGAAAGACCACCTGGGCAGCCAGATCACCCAGCGCCGTGAGCAAGGCAATCCGCTCACCGACGAATGCGTCGATGCGCTGCAGCGCTTGCTGAGCAATTCCGAGAACACGCTGTCCAGTGTGGTCGCCACCTTCCATGCGCCGCTCACCATCTTTGCCGATGCGGTGGTCGATGCCGCCACCAGCGCCGACGACTTCCGGCTCGAAGATCTGCGGCGCCAGCGCATGTCCGTCTATGTGCGCATTCCGCCTCACCGCCTTGCCAATGCCCGCCCCTTGCTCAACCTGTTGTTCTCGCAACTGGTCAGCCTCAACACACAGCACCTGCCCGAACAAGACCCGAGCCTCCGGTTTCAATGCCTGCTGGTCAACGACGAGTTCACCGCCATGGGCCGCGTGGGCGTCATCACCCACTCTGCGGCCTTCCTGGCTGGCTACAACCTGCGCCTGCTCACGGTGGTGCAAGCCATGTCGCAGCTGGACGCGGTCTACGGCGACAAAGAAGCCCGCACCTTTGCCACCAACCACGGCCTGCAAGTTCTGTATGCCCCACGCGAACAGCGCGACGCCGACGAGTACAGCGCCATGCTCGGCCATTTCACCGAGCGCGCCACCTCACGCGGGCGCAGCCGTTCTTTCAGCGGACACGGCCACAGCACCGTCAGCCGTAACGAAAGCGAGCAACGTCGCGCCCTGCTGCTGCCGCAGGAGTTCAAGGAATTGGGCCGCGAGCGGCTGGTGGTGATCTTCGAGAACTGCAAACCAATCCTCGGCGAAAAGATCCGTTACTTCCAGGACAAGGCCTTCACGTCGCGCCTGAAGCCTGCGCCAGCAGTGAAGTCGATGGACATGGACCTGCACCTCGCCAAAGTCCAACAGCGCTGGCGCTTAGCTGATGACGAACTTCCTCCGGGACAAACCAGCATGGACATCGGCGTTCTGAATCACGACGTCAAGCTGACCAAAGACCAGATGGAAGGTCCACCTGACAAGCTGGCGGAAACCTGCATCGGCTTCTTTGACGACAGGCTGGAAGCTGTCGGCGAAGGCGGGTTCATCGAGCCGGTCGAAGAGATCGATGAGGTCGAGTCCACCCCAAACACTACTTCCGCACCGTCCGCTACCAGCAACACAGAACCCATCCGACTCGAAACCCTGGAGGAACAGCCATGACCACCCACCTGACCTTGCGCTCTGCGCTGACCCTCTCAAGCCTTGCGCTGCTGGGCGCCTGCAGCTCACCGCCCAAGCCCCCCACCGTGGACGAATCTCAGAAGCGGCCCGCCAATGCGCTGATGGCCGTCGAGCTGCAGATGTGCAGGAACGATCTTCAGAACGCCCGCATCGAGGCCAATGAATCCAACCGCCTCGCAGAAACCACCACCGCCACACTGGCCCACATGGCCGCGCGCCAGCAGTTGATGGCGTCGATTCAGGAGAAAGCGCAAGCCAACAGCGTTCGCATCGTCCACTTCGGTTTCAACAGCACCCGGGTGTCGATACCCGCCGAGGAGGCATTGGCTCTGGTGGAAGAAGCCAAGACCGCACCACTCGTGGTGCTGAGGGGGCGCACCGACGGCACCAGCGACTCTTCCGCCGAAAGCCGTATTGCACAGGCCCGGGCCAACGCTATGCGTGACTACCTGATCGCTGCCGGCGTGCACGCCGCTCGCATCCGCACCACCCACCAACCCAGCGGCGACCACATGGCCGACAACGGCAACCCACGCGGCAGAAATCTCAACCGACGGGTCGAGATCGAGGTTTACCGGGTGCCACCGGTATCCCTACAGTCCTCGACCCCACCCCAACCCTGACACCCCGTCTGCTGGCCTTGACCAACGAAGGAGACCACCATGGATGAAAGACCTGCACCGGCCCGGCGTTTGGACCAACCCACGGCAGACACCAGCGCCACCTTGGGCGGCACAGTGGAACCCGTGGATCGCTCCGCCATCGCCATCCGGACCTTCCAGACACCCGAGCCAGAGCCGGGCGAGCGGTACGAACTGCGCGATCCGTTTGCCGAAATCACCTACCGCACCGACCGCTACCAGGACATGGTGGCCAAAGCCGACCAGCTCGGCGCCAACCGGTTTGTCGTCGTGGATGTGCGCGGGCAAAAGTCCTTCGTCCACAAGATCGACGGGCAATGGCGGCGGGACGAAGCCCGAGATGCCCAGCCCCCCGCGACCGCCACGCAAGCGAAACCGGCAAAGACCGATCCAGCACGCCAGACGGCAGAGTCGAATGTCATCCCCTTACCGGCCAAAGACAAAGGGGTGGAAACACCCGACGCATCCAACCCGCAAACAAGCGCCCGCATGGACGCGCAGGCCGAACGCGAAGCGCTCGTCTCCCGGCTGGAAGCTGCCTTGATGGACCGCTACATCATCAAGCGCACCCCGGTCACGCTGGGCGACGTCAGCCTCGGCCTGACCGAATACCGCTTCCGGGGCGACACCGCGCGCGTGGCCTTCACCGAATCCACCTTCCGACTGGCGACAGACACCAACAGCCCCTCGGTGGCTCGCTCCATGGTCGACGTGGCCGAAGCCCGCAACTGGCGGTCCCTGCGGGTCACGGGCAGCGAAGACTTCCGCCGCCTGGTCTGGCTGGAAGCCGCAGCGCGCGGCGTGAAGACCCTGGGCTACGAACCCAACCCGGCGGACCAGGAACGCCTCAAGGTGGAACGCGAGCTGCGCCAGATCAACCGCATCGAACCACACCGGGACGCCAGCACCCCAACAGCCGCAACCAATGCCGACAAACCATCAGGCCGTGGCAGTGGTGGCCGCAAGACCGTGCTGGCCGCCATCGAAGCCATCCTCGTCGCCAACCGGGTGCCCGAGAAGCGGCGCGAAGCCGTCATGGTCGCAGCCGCCGAGAAGCTGGCCCAGCGCATCCGAGACGGCCAGAACCCCAAGGTGCGGATCTACGACAAGAACGCCCCGTCCCAGCGCCCGGTGGTGGCGACCCAGCAGGACCCGCAGCGCAGTCGCGAACGCGCTGCACCTGCCCGCTGAAGTGTCGCGATGAACACAACTGCGGCCGTGGAAGCGGCCTACGCCATCGGCGATCAACGCTGGGCGAGAGACGCCCCCGGCTTCGCGAATGCCATCGCCACGGCGCACGAGAAACACCTGCGCCCCCGCTGCCTCTGCCAGCCTGGCCAGCCGGGCATCGAGATGTACGTGGCCCGCGTCCTGAACGGTTTCACAGTCAAGCGCATGCCCAACACCGGCAGCCAACACGCCACCACCTGTCCGTCCTACGAACCACCAGCCGAGTTCAGCGGCCTCGGCCCGCTGGTTGGCACGGCCATCGTCGAGAACCCGGCCACCGGCATGACGACGCTCAAGCTCGACTTTCCGATGTCCAAACTGCCCGGCCGGGCCGCGCAGCCCCCATCAGCCAGTTCCAGCAGCAGCGTGGTCGCCCACGGCCACCGGCTAGGCCTGCGCGCCCTGCTGCACTACCTGTGGGACCAGGCCGAACTGACCCACTGGAAACCCGGGTTTGCCGGCCGTCGCACCTGGAGCACCGTGCGCAAACACCTGCTGCAGGCCGCCGAAAACAAGTTCGTCCACGGCCACGCCCTGCTGGGCAGCCTCTACATCCCCGAGGTGTTTTCGGTGGAACAGCTCGACGCCATCCAGTCCCGCCGACAACGGTTGTGGGCGCATGGAGCACCGCGACACGGGCAACCCCAGCCCCTGCTGCTCATGGTGGCCGAAGTCAAGGACATCTCACCCACCCGCTACGGGCACAAGGTGGTCTTCAAACACCTGCCCGACCAAGCCTTCGCGCTGGACGACGCGCTGTACCGGCGCCTGGGCAGAAGCTTTGAACACGAGCTCACTCTCTGGGGCACCGAGCCCGACCTGCACTTGGTCATGATCGCCACCTTCCGCGTGGACGAAGCTGGCACACCGGGCATCGTGGAACTCTCCCTCATGCTCACCACCGCGCAGTGGCTACCGGTGGACGACGGCTGGGACAGGCAACTGGTCGCGGCGCTGCTGCGGCAGGGTCGCAACTTCATCAAAAGTCTCCGGTACAACGTGCCCACCACCCAGGCACTGGTCTGTGCCAGCCTGCTGGACTGCAGCCCTGCGCCCTACCCACTCTTCATCGACCGCGAGCACAACCCGGAAGCATCCCCGGCGATGGCAATCACAGAGCCCGACAGCGACAACCCTGAATGGCGGTGGAACCCAACCCACGGCGACATGCCCGCGCTGCCGCTGCGCCAGCAGACCGACCCGATCCAGCTTCCTCAACCAGCCCCTTCCAGTTCCGATATCAGGAATTTTCCAGATATCCGAATCAAACAAAATATATAAACTTATATCCGAAAAGGATTTTTGGACTTAGAGTCCAGATATCCATCCACCCCATTTCAGATACCAGCCACCATGGTTCAGTTTGTTCACCACCCGCTGCGGCTGCTGAACCCCAGCTTTGACTCGCCGCTGCTGGATGTATTGACAGACCTGGAGCACCTGCGGCGCCTGCAGATTCAGGGCACCACGCCCATGCCGGTGTTCATGCAGCTCAAGCAGGTCTTCCACGTGCTGGAGAGCCTGGCCTCGGCACGCATCGAGGGCAACCACACCACGCTGGCCGACTACGTGGAAGCCAGGGTGATCGACGGCCCGAACCGGTCCGAACAGCTGCAGGAAATCGCCAACATCGAGCGTGCCATGCAGCAGGTGGAAGACAGCGTGGAGCCCGGTGAGCCAGTGACGGAGCACCTGCTGCGCGGCCTGCACGCCACCACGGTGGATGGCCTCAAGCGCGAGGGCGACACCAACCCCGGCGCCTACCGCCAGGGAGCGGTGAAGATCGCCCAGGCCGACCACCAGCCGCCCGAGGCACCCCAGGTGCCGGACTACATGACCGAACTGGTCACGTTCATCAACCGGGCGGACCCGCCCAAGTACGACCTGATGAAGGTCGCGCTGGCGCACCACCGGTTCGCCTGGGTGCACCCGTTTGGCAACGGCAATGGCCGGGTGGTGCGCCTGCTCACCTACGCCATGCTCATCAAGTACGGCTTCCGCGTGAATGCGGTGGTCCGGCTGCTCAACCCGGCGGCCGTGTTCTGCGCCGATCGCAACGCCTACTACGCCCGGCTGGGCGACGCCGATGCAGGCACCGACGAAGCGCTGGAGCGCTGGTGTGTATACGTGCTCAGCGGTGTGCGCGACGAGCTGACCAAGGTGGACCGCCTCGCCGATTACGAACACCTAAAAGCCAAGGTGCTGCTGCCTGCGGTGAACTACGCCCGCGAACGGCAGCTGATCACCCCGCTGGAACAGGCGGTGCTGACCACCACCATCAAAGCTGGCACGGTGAAGGCGGGTGACCTGGAAGCTGCCATGCCCGACCTCAACGCCAACCAGCGCACCTACCAGATACGCAAGCTGGTGGACGGCGGCATGCTGCAGCCCATCAACCCGGGCGCGCGGCAATACAGCATCGGGTTCAGCCACAACATGCTGTTGCGTGGCGTGGTGCGCGCGCTGACGGATGAGGGGTTCATCCCCGCTGCGCTGGTCGCGCCGCCCGTCTGAAAGACTGGACTGCAGCTGTGGCAGACAGTTGGTGTTGCCAGGTGGGCTTTTGCTGATTGCCACGAAGCGGCTGCTCAGTTTGCCGACGCACAATGTCCCGAGTGACGACTGTGCGGGGCCATGCAGTCGTCCTTTGGACATTTGCCTATAGCGGATACACTGTACGAATCCACATATCATCGACCATCATCTGAGAACTCAACTGATGGGAAAAGACACCCGCATTGAATGGACCCATCACACCTTCAACCCGTGGTGGGGTTGTGTTCGCGTGTCCGACGCCTGCGACCATTGCTATGCCGAGACTTGGGCAAAGCGCCTCGGGGAAGACGTCTGGGGGCCGAAATCCGAACGTCGTTTTTTTGGAGACGCACACTGGAAAGAGCCCTTGAAGTGGAACCGTGAAGCATCGGAAAGCAAAACCCGTCGACGGGTGTTTTGCGCCTCCATGGCTGATGTCTTTGAAAACAGAGAAGACTTGATCCCGCATCGGCTTCGCTTGCTGGATCTCATTGCAGCCACGCCACATCTGGACTGGCTACTGCTGACCAAGCGCATTCACCTGGTGCGCAAGCAGTTGCCCAAGGGCTATGAATTTCCTTCCAACGTTTGGCTGGGCGCAACGGTCGAGAACCAGAGTGCAGCTGACAAGCGATTGAAGCATTTGCTCCAGTTCAAGACACCAGCAGTCCGGTTCCTGTCGTGTGAGCCACTTTTGGGACCACTGGATTTATCCCGATGGCTTCAAGTTGGGGAACTGGGCACTCGTGTGGACTGGGTCATTGCTGGCGGCGAGTCCGGGCCTGGATCACGACCCATGGACCCAAAATGGCCTGACGATCTACGCCAGCAGTGCAATAGAACCGGGGTGGCTTTTCACTTCAAACAGTGGGGGCACTGGGCGCCCCTGGAGCAGGCGGCACCAGCTGTCACTGGTCGCACGCCGATCTTCATAGTCCGGAACGGCGGCTCCGAGGTCAAGCTCGCTGCTGTTGGGAAAGGAAAAGCCGGTCGTTCCTTGGCGGGGCGTCATTGGGATCAATTCCCAAGCACCGGGGATGGGGTGTAGCGGCGAACGACATCAGTTCTGCAGAAAGGCTTGAGCTTGGCAAAGAGTCACTACGACTGGGAGGACGGACCGGCAGAGATCGATCCGCATAGTGTCACTAAGCATGAAGTTTTGGTCGGCTACCTCGTACGGTATTTCGAGCAACGAACCCTCAATGCGCGAGGGCGGGAGCGACTTCGAATCACGCTCGTTGACGGATTTTGCGGGGGCGGTCTCTACACGCTCAAAGGACAAGCCAAGGAAGTTCTTGGCTCCCCGCTGCGCATGCTGAACGCAGTCGAAGAGGCCCGAGTGCTCATCAATGCCAATAGGACAAAGCCCATCGACCTGGATGTTCAATATGTGTTCATTGACAAGGACCAGCGAGCTTTGTCGCATCTGACGATGGTCCTGCAAAACCGGGGCTTCGGTCACCTGATCGGCAATGCCATACACGTCATTCATGAGGACTTTGTTTCTGCAACGCCGGTGGTCTTCAAGCTGATCCAAGCCCACACGCCGAAAGCACGCACAGCCATCTATTTCCTGGACCAGTATGGATACAGCGAAGTACCAGCACCGTTGATTCGGCAGATATTCGCGAACTCACCTGGCAGCGAGGTGGTGCTGACGTTTCATGTCGCGGCATTTGCCACCTACACCAACGACCAATTCACGGACCAGGTCTCCGAGAAGTTGGCGGTAGATATTCGCGCTGCCTTGGGCGGCAGGACTGTCGAGCAGATCAAGGAAGAGGACTCGGCTGATTGGCGTCGCTTTATACAGGCAGCGTTGTATCAAGCGTTGGTGAAGGGGTGTGGTGCCGAGTACTTCACGCCCTTTTTCATTCGTGGTGAAGGCAGCGGCCAAGGTGAGTACTGGTTGGTTCATCTCTCACAACACCACCGTGCCCAGGACGTGATGAAGCAGGTCCACTGGCAGCATCAGAATCATTCCATCCACTACGGTGGAGCAGGTCTCGACATGTTGGCATCACACATGATGGGGTTTCGGCAGGAGTTCACCGGGGGATTCCAGTTCGACGATGTGGCGTTGAGCCAATCGGCCGAGGCGTTGCCGCAGCAACTGGCAACGCACATTTTTGAACGGCGCCAACCCTTGCAGATCGGCGAGTTGTATGCCTCCACCTGCAATACGTCCCCTGGCACTTCCATCATGTACAAGCAGGCTTTGGAACTTCTATTGGGAGCTCAGGACATCGTGGTTCGATCTGATGAGGGCGTCACCCGGAGGCACGCGAAATACATGCGTGATACGGACTGGGTAGAGCGCAGCCCCCAAGGAGCCCTTTTCAGCTTGCCGCGGGGAGACGCGTGATGAGTTTTCGTCTCATCAACGATGCTGACCCTCTTCCGTACTTGCCCGTAGAGCATGGTCGGAACGGTGAGGGCGTGGGTTCGTGGGTCCCGGACATGAAACACACATTCCTTGCCAAGTACGTGGAGGGAACGCGTAGGGCCAGGGAGAAGTTCAAGCAGCGTGTGTACGTTGACCTGTTCTGTGGACCAGGCCGTATCCAGGTCAAGGGCGAAGCAGCAACGCGTCCTGGCGGAGCTCAAGTGGCCTGGGCGCATTCACTTCGGGACAACGTGGCGTTCACTTCGTGTTTTGTCGGTGACCTGGACGCCGAACGGGCATCCGCCTGTGCGGAACGACTTTGCGCAATGGGTGCACAAGCAACAGCGTTGCCTGGTGCTGCTGAATCAACGGTTGACCAAGTACTTGGAAGGATTCCCAGAAGCGCGCTGTGTCTCGCCTACCTGGATCCATACAACTTGCAGTACCTCTCTTTCAGTGTGATCGAAAAGCTGGCACGGCTGAGTTTCGTTGATTTCGCCGTGCACTTCAGCACGATGGATTTGAGACGCAATGTGCTGATGGAGTACAACCCGGAGAGGGCGCGATTCGACGCTGCGGCACCCGGCTGGCGCGATCATATTGATCCTCTTGCGTTCGTGCGCGGCGATGCTGACGAGGCATTCTTTGACTACTGGTGCGGGCTGGTACGGAACCTCGGATTCTCGATCAGTCATCGCATGCCACTGATTCGGGACGAAGGAAATCGCCCGCTCTACCACCTGGTTTTTTTCAGTCGACATGAGCTCCCGAACAGGATATGGGGGGATGTTGCTCAGGGGCCCAACCGAGAGTTCGATTTCTAACCTCACGAAATTAAGTGGCACCCCAGCCAAGCTTCTGTGCGTACGATGTAACTGTCTCAGCAACCTGGAATTCAAGCAATGACTCAGTGCACAGCACCAGTTCGTGGACACAATTCTGCAGCGGCTGCGGCCGCCTGTCCTGCGTGTCGATACCGCTACGGCCGGGGTTACGGCTATAGCAGCGGGTACAGCAGCCCGTCCTACCCTTCGTATTCGTCGTCCACGTCGAGCGGGAGTTCTAGCGGGAGCAGTGGCAGTCGATCGAGCGGCACTTCCCGACCGCGTTGGTCGCGCACTGGCTCCACCGTCTTGTACACCTCGGCCCAAGTGCAATCCCTCACGCCAGTCCGCGAGGCCGTTGAAAGAGTGGCTGTTCAACAGCCCGATCTGCGCGACTGTTTCCTGTGCCACGCATGGACTGACCGGCAGGGTGCAGCCAAGGACCTTGACGACGCGCTCAAGGCTGCTGGCGTCAAAACATGGTTCAGTGAATTGGACCTTGGCCTCGGCGTGCCGATGATGCGAACCATTGATCGGGGGTTGGCCAATTCGCGCATCGGTCTTGTGCTGGTCACGCCGAATTTCATCAAGGGGCTTCCAAATCAGGGCGTTGCCGATAAGGAACTCTCCGCCTTACTCGCCGGCAATCGTCTCGTGCCCATCGTGCACGAGACAACCTACGACGAATTGCGGAATGTGAGTCCTTTGCTTGCCTCTCGGACCGGCCTCGACACCAAGGAAGACACGATGGCCCAGGTCGCCGACAAGATCGCCGAGTTAGTCAAGATCTGGACTTAGCGCAGCATGGAGGGACGTCAGCCCGTCAAAGGCTGCAGCCAATCTCGGCAACACCGGCATGACCCAATCTGGCATGTCACCTGAACAGGTCGACGCCGTCGTCTCTCTTCGGGAGTGTGACCGGCAGTTCTCCGTCCGGATATGTCGTTCAAGTTGCCACGTGCGTGTGAGCAGAGATAGCTGCCTGTGACCACAGATGGGCCTATTCACGGTTCCATCCAGCCTTGGCCGGCCGGCCTGCAGACGCTTAGTGGCTCGGTAGGCTCTGAAGTCAACGACGAATTTGCGAATCGACAGCCGAACCAGGTCGCTGAAAATCCCTGCCGGCCTCATGTGTTGTCTTCTGCATCGTCCACGATGCGGACGCCTCCTGTATGAAGATCGCAATCGATCCAGCCAGCTTCACGTCCCGCGCATTGGCTGATCCCGCCAGGGCACGCCCTATGTGCAGCCAGCCCTTCAAGGCTTCGGTCCTGCTGGCACGTGCCCTGTCTCCTGAAGTGGTGCTAGATCGAGTCTTCCTCAAACGCCCTGCCTCGTTGGCTTTCAGTTGCCACAGGTCCGGGTAGCTCACGCTCCGACCTCGGGTGGCCTGCCGGGTGGCTTCGGCTTCGACCCCGTAGCCACGCAGCTTTTCTGCAAAGGTCTCTCGCCATCGCTGCAGGTCGGCCTTGCGCGGGTTGAGTCGTCTGCCGCTCATTGACTCAGCCCGCACGCTGATGTGCACGTGCGGGTTGGCTTGGTGGTCGTGCAGCACCATCACGTATTTGTGGCCTGCCAGTTCGGTCTGTGCAAACTCACGCGCCGCCCGCTGGACGATCAACGGGTCGGTACCCCGGGGCATGGACAGCATGATGTTGAAAGCCTCGCGCCGGTAGCCTTCGTCCCCGATCAGGCTGCCGCCGTAGCGCCAGTCTTCGCTCAGCTCGTGCACAGCCGATTTGCCGCGGACCGTGTCGCCTTGTTCGGTCTCGATATCGAGCCGGCCGTTCTTGCCGATGTAGCGGAAATGGGCGGCAATGGCCAGCATGCCCCGCCCTCCCCCGGTGACCTTGACCATGACCTGGGGCGCTCTCTTCACCACGGTGGCTTCGATGCGTTTGCGGATGGCGTCTGCGCGCTGACGCATACCTCCATCGCTCAGCCTGGGCTGCGGCTTGACCTTGACCACACGGTTGCCCGGGTAGAACAGGCGATCACCCCACTGGATGAGCACCCCATCGATGTTCGGCGCTTGGCTCATGGCGTTCTCCTGGTAGTCACCGGATGGTCCGGTGGGTGGTTTCAGCGGATGACACACGCGGGCGCAGATCGGCCATCAGGGCCGCCGCCTGGGTGAGATGGCGATGCACGTCTGCGTCCAACGTGTCGAGCATGTCGCGGTAGACCAGCGCCTTTTGCACGTTGCTCTGGGTCAGCAGACGCGTGAGGGCGTGGATGTTGCGGCTGAGGCTTGAGAGCTGTGCGTTGGATGTGGTGAGCGCAGAGAGCAACTCGGTGCGGCTTGCGCCCGTGGTCAACGCGGGGATGCCTGCGATGAGCCCTGCCAAGTAAGCGCCGCGCGACAACCCTGCTGCGCGCGAACCGGCTGCCAGTCTCTCGGCCTCAGAGGTTGTCAATCTGATTGACAACTTGATCTGGGACTGGCGCAAAGGGGCGATGCTCTCGAAACCTGTGATCGGCGGTGGAAGCGATTCAGCCTGCCCAAGTTCGCGGGCCACAGCCCGACGAACCAGTACCGACACGCTCTCACGCCGAGCCTGAGCATGGGCCACCAGCGCGGCCTTCAAGCCGCGCATATCGACCGTGACGAAGTCAGGGTTGTGGGTGTTCATGGGTCAACCGAAAGGTCCAAACGTGAGCGAAGCGAGTCGTTTGTAAAACCGGCGGCGTGCCGCCTATCCTGCACTCAACCATGCACCTATGCTCTCCGAGAACCGACTGGTTCGATGCGCTGGATTCGGTCGAAAATCCAGCAAGACCATTGGGTGTCCGATGGCGGCCAGGTTGTCAATCAGATTGACAACCGGCCAGGCCGAGGTCGCATGCAGAAACCTTTGAACCACATGGGAGGGAACGATTTGAACGACACGTCACAGCCTCGCGGGCTGGAAAGAACACCTGAGCGAGATGAGGTGCTGCGCCGGATCGGTCGCAATGTGGTGAATTTCCAGATGGTTGAGGCCATGCTCAAGCACCTGAACGCCACTGCTTCTGTGCACGGACCGGCAAGCCAGTTGGCAGAGCGCATGGAGGCGCAGAGAACTGCCGTACACCGGAAGACCATGGGCGAACTGGCAGGCAGGATGGTGACCCATGTCCTGCAAGCACCACCCGAACACCAAACGCCGGACGAGATCACAGAGCCTTGGATTGGCTTTCACTTCTCTGTGGAGACCGACGCACAGTTCATTGACCAGCACGACCAGGAGATGCGCGCCCTGGTGGAGGCGCGCAACGATCTGATTCACCACTTCCTGCCACGCTGGTACTCAGCAGTGGACGGCGATGCAGACGCTGCCCTGGCTTATCTGGATGCCAAGCGTGACGAAACCTTTCGCATGCTGGACAGACTCAGGGGCTGGGTGACCACGATGGATGAAGGGCGGAAACAGCTGGCGGCCTTCTTTGCATCGTCCGAGGGCGCGCGACAGATGGAACTTGGATTCCTGCAGAGCAGTCACCTGGTGGCGATGCTTGGCGAGATCGCTCTGAAGACGGCACGACTTGATGGGTGGGCGTACCTCACCACGGCACTCAACTTGATCCGGAGCAAGGCGCCCGACGAGCTGGAGGACCTGCAGAAGCGCTACGGCCACCAGAACCTCAAAGGCATTCTGCTGGCCGCCGAGTACTTCGATGTGATTGATGAAGCGCTGCCCAACGGGGGGAGTCGCACGGTGTACCGGATCAATGATCGGTACACGCTGCATATTGGGCAAGGTGATGCGGCCGAACAGGTGTCGGCTGCCAAGGCCCTCCCGGTTGTCAATCAGATTGACAACTCGTGTCCCGCGTCAGGCCGATAAGGATCAGTCGACCCGTGTCCACAGCCTCCGGTTGGCCGCCCTTCACAGGGATCACGAAAAGCTGTCTTGCCTTGGGCGGGGCCTGCAGCGTGTTCACCACGACCTCGGCTCCATCCAGAAGAGCAATCAATTTGGGTTGCTGTTGACGTGACTTCCGCGCCCCTGTTCCAGCCTCGCCAGTCCTGAGACCAGCTTCCACGGATTCGAGCAGTGCTGATGTACCACGCCGCACACTGCCTGAACCCTCAGCAAGTTCGGCCCGGAGAGCCATCACAACATCCCGGGTAATGGGACTGCGATCCGAAGTCCAAGCCTCAACGTACTGCGGATGCTCCCCGGCCAGCTTACGCAACTCATGGAGTTCGTTCATACCGCGGCAGCGCCCTTCTCGGTACGCGGCCATCAGCCAGTCCGGTGGATCGATCAGCGCCGTCGCCAGGGTCACGTACTGCCGGCTCTTGCCTATGGCCCGCGCGATGTCGGCCTGAGTCTGACCCTGGTTCAGTGCCCGCTGCACAAACAGCGCGATCTCCAGCGGGCTCAGGCCTTTGCGCTGCTCGTTCTCAATGAACTGGTCCGCGCTGTTGGCGGTCTGATCAACGAAGGCGGGTATCTCGGAAAGTCCGACCCGCTTGCAGGCCCGCAGGCGACGGGCGCCGAAGTTGAGCATCCAGCGCCCGGGCTGGGTGGGGTGTGCGCGCACCGAGACCGGCTGGCGCACGCCCCGCTCCCGGATGGTTTCGGCCAGTTCGTCCAGACTTTGCTCGTCGAACTCCTGGCGAGGTTGATCCGGGTCTTCGTCGATGGTGTCCAGCGGAATCCGCAAGGGAGTTCCGCCCTCTCCCCCAGTGGGTGGCAGCAGGTCCAGACTATCCAGCGACAGCGCCATGGTCCGCTCCGTTGATAGGGGTAGTGATGGTGTTTGCCTGCGCAGGTGACTCCGCCAGAACGGCTTTCGCGATCACTGCCATGGCGACCTCGCTCTCGCGCCAGGCGTCGCGCGCGGCGGTCTTCTTCATCTCCCACAGCACCAGGCCTTCGGCCTGCGCTTCGGCCACGGCGGAGCGGCGTGGCATGGACGCGTACTGCCCCGGCTTGGGACCGTAGGGAATCAGGATGGGGTGGAACTTCTGCACCAGCTGCAGGAAGTTCTCCCGCTGAAACGGGTTGGCCTCCACCATCACCGGGAGCAGCCCGATCAGGTGCAGCTTCGGGTTGAGCATCGACGTGATCTTTCGCACCCCCACCCGAGGGTGGTTGAGCAGGGCGTGCACGCCGTCCAGCGCTTCCTGGTTGAGCTGGATCGGCGAGAGCACGCAGTCGGCGGAAGCCAGTGCCGCAATCATGCGGATGTCCGGGTTGGGGTTGGTGTCGATGAGGCAGACATCGAACCGGTCGTCCATGGCCTTGAGGAAGACCCTTAGGTGGTTCGCGAAATCGTTGTGCAGGCCGGGCTGGCGCTCCAGCCCGGACATGTCCCGGTCAGCGGCGACGAGGACGAAGTCCGCAGCCGGGATGACCGGACTCGCCTGCGTGAGCAAGGCGCTGGCCGGGACTTCGGCCACGGCCACGCGCTGGGACTTGCGCAACGGGTCGGAGAAATTGCCCTGGTGGTCCAGGTCGATGGCCAGCACGCGGCAGCCGAGTTTGCGGAAATAGTGGGCCAGCAAGGTGGCGACGGCGGATTTGCCGACGCCACCCTTCTGGTTGGCGAGCACAAGGGTCTTCATAGGAGTCCTCCAACGCGACCGACAAGGGAGGTCGAGGCGGAGGACGTTTCCCGGGCGCCGCGCTCGATGCGCCGACGGCCGGGATCGCGCGAGCCGGCGCCGGCCGGCGAGCGCGTTTCAGAAGTTCACGCGCACGCACCGTCCGATGATGGGTGCGGAGCGGCGCGTGGCCAGCGCTGGATTCGGGGTTGAATCCAGCGCCGGGTTCGTTCAGGCCTTGTGGATCAGGCCTTGAGCTTGCGCATCTCTTCGGCCAGCACCCACAGCGCGCGGTTCAGGCTCACGCTGCGGTCGATGCTGGCAACCGGGCGGGTGTGAAGGCGCCGCCCCTTTGCACCGCGTCCGGGCTGACCACCACGCAGGGCGTTTTCTTGCACCCGTTGGAAGGTGGTCCACAGGCTGTTGCCGAAGTCCTCCGGCCGGCGGGCTTCGATCAACTGCTCAGCGGTCACCGGGGCCGGTGGTTCGCCCTCCCCTCGTTCACCGTATCGCAGCGCCAGGGCGGCGGTGGCAAAGGCCTGCTGTTCCTCGCGCTGCAGCGGCAGGGCTTTCATGCTGTCGGTGGACGCGTCCACCAACTCGAAGTCGTCCAGCACCCGGAACGCGCCTTCGATCACCTCGTCCTGGATGTTGCCCTTGTGCGGGATGCGGATGTCGTTGGTCACGTCGCCGACCACCAAACCGTTGCAGCAGACAAACCTGAAAACACCCGCGAGCATCTGGTAACTGCTGGCGCCGTCGTGGCTGTTGATCAGGATGATCTCGTTGGCCTCGGGCCGGGTGTTCACCTGGCCAGCGTGGCGCATGCGGATCATGTGCTTGGTGAACTCGGTCTTGCCTTCGATGCGGCTCTTGCTCTGGGCCACCATGAAGGGCTCGAAGCCTTCGTGGCGCAGACCGCGCAGCACGTCGATGGTGGGGATGTAGGTGTAGCGCTCGGAACGGCTGCCGTGCTTGCCTTCGGCAAAGATGGACGGCGCGGCCCGGCGCATCTGGTCTTCGGCCAGCGGGGTCTCGCTGCGGATGACGAAGGTGTTCTCGCCGAAGCGGGCGGCCAGACGCGGGGAATGGGCGGTAGAGATCATGGTGATGCTCCTGGTTCGGAAAATGCGGAAGAAGGGATACCGGGCGGGCGAACCGCCCGGTGTGTGAATTCAGGCGTGTGCCGGTTGGCGCTCGTTGCGGGCCTTGCGGCTGTTGTTGGGTGCGCTGGGGGCTGCTGCAGGGGGATCGCCTGCGCCCTCGCGCGCGCGGCGTGCTTCGCCTTCGGCCTTGCTGTCGAGGTAGTCGATTTCGTCGACGGTGAACGCCAGCCCATAGACCTCCACCCCGTCGTTGTCCTGGTAGTGGTTGTTGCGCACCCGGCCGACGATGTTCACGTGCGAGCCCTTGCCCAGGTACTCGGCGGCGTGTTCGGCCTGCTTGGCCCACAGCGTCCACTGGATCGCGGTGGCTTCCTCGGAGCGTTCTTCGCCGCTGCCCCGGCGGCTGTTGCTGATGGCGGTCAGCACCGCCTTGGCGACCTTGCCTTCGCGACCGTTGACGAATTCGAGCTTGACGGCGGATGCCAGGTGCGCGTGGCGCTGGATGACTTGAACGTTGGCCATGGTGAAACTCCTTGCAAGAACGACCAGCCGGACCCCGATCCGGGCTCCTCAAAACCGATCCTCTCGCTCGGACTCCCTCGCTCCCGCCCACGGGCGGGCGGGGGGTGGGCAAGGCCCCTTCCCTCGGGAAGGGGTGGGGGATGGGGAAACCTTGCAGCACGAAACAGTGAGCCAGTCACCTGGCCCACCGCTGAAAGATCCCCCCACAAGTCCCCCTCACCTGTGGATGGGGGCGCCGTGGGGGAGTGCGGTGGGCCCCTTGGCGCACGCGCTGCCCCAGCCTCTTCGGGCGACCAGCGAAGCGCAGGCGGCCGGGTGAGCTGAGCAGCGGCGGCTCTGCGGACGGCGTGACACTAAGCGCAGCGACTGGCGCGACGTTCGAGCCGCTGCGATCACTTCAGGGGTTCGCTTTCTCCGGAATTCCCAGCGGCCCGGCTTCGGGTTTGGCGGGTGACCGGGGGGACGATCTGACGGGCGGGACGGGACCACAGCGCAGCGGCGGGAGTGGACCGAATGCCAGTTCGTCCAGCGGGCTCGTTCCCGTGCAGCGGGAAGGAAATCAGACCGCGACCCCGGGCACGGGTACGGGCCGCTATTCCCTGTGCTGCCGGTGCACACCGGCCACGCTCCGCCCTCCCCTGTGACCGCGCACAGCGCGCTGATCAACAACAAAAAAATGGGGCCGAAGGCCCCAGGGGTTACACGAGGCCAAGCTCGGCCATGTATGTTGCGCTCCACATACATGGCCGAATGTGGACTTATTTGATATGTGGAGTTGGCGGTGCACCCTCATGGGTGAAGGCGCACCGCCAGGATTGGTTGACTCCACATATCGGGCTCACATCCGGCGCAGCCAGCCAACCAGATCGCTGCCATCGGGCTGGAACCGCCCACCGCGCGGCGGGGCCAGTGCTTCTGGGAACACCTGTGCAATGGCTTGGCGCTTGAGGTCGATGTCGGCGCGTGCGTAGCGCATCGTCGTGTTCAAGCCGGCATGTCCCAGCCACTGGCTGATCGTGGCGAAGTCCACGCCAGCCTTGAGCAGTGCGATTGCCGTGCTGTGCCGCAGCGAGTGCGGATGGATGCTCTTGTCGCGCATGCTTGGAACTTCTTGCGACGCAACTGCAACGTAGCGGCGCAGCAGGTAGCGAACGCCGAACCGCGTGAGCGGTCTGCCTCGGGCGTTGGTGAACAGCAGTGCGTCAGCAGGATCACCTTCTGGTGCCGGCAGTTCGTCGATGAAGGCCCGCAGCAGTTTGACCGTCACGGGCCAGATCGGGCACAGCCGTACCTTGTTGCCCTTGCCGGTCAGGCGAATCTGAGGTGGCGAATCCAGACGCACGTCTCGCCGCCGAACGTCCAGCGCCTCCTGCACGCGTGCCCCGGTGTTGAACATCAACGCGAACAGGACATAGTCGCGCCGCCCCAAAACGCTGCTGCGGTCGATGCTCTGCAACACCGCCTCCATCTCGATGCGCTCCAGATACTCGACCGGCACCTCGCGCGCGCCGCGCTTGTACGGCAGAGCGATCACGCGCTGCAGGGTACCCAGCGCCTCCGGCCTACGTGAGGCCAGGAAGCGGGCGAACACATGAATGGCACCGAGCCTGGCGTTGCGTGTCGCGATGCTGTTGCCGCGGTCGACCTCCAGGTGATTCAGGAAAGCGACTACCCGTTCGGCCGTGAAGTCGGACACCTGCAGCCGTTCGATCGGGCGCTTGGCTTCGGCTGATGCGAACTGCAACAACAGCAGCATGGCGTCACGGTGACTGCGCACGGTGTTCGGGCTCAGGCCTCGCTGGCCAGGCAGGAACTCTTCGAAGAAGCGCACCAGCTCACGCCCAAGATCGGTTTGTGTGGACGCTTTCATTCGACACCACCTTCGATCATGCCGGCACACGATCGTTCGAAGCGAGCCGACGCGTGGGACACCACGGCCGGCATCCAGCGCAGGTAGTAGGCGGTAGAGACAATATTCACGTGCCCCATGTACAGCGCAAGCTTGGGCAAGTTGGACTGCACGTCGGCATCGGCTTCGTACCACCGCAAAAGCGCCGCCACGGCGAAACTGTGGCGGAAGTCTTGCAAGCGCGGGACTTTGCCGGCGCTGTCATGGATGCCTGCGCGACGCAGCAGGGCTTTGAAGGTGCTGTACAGACCCGCGGCGGTGTAGGCACGCAATGCGAGAGTACACAACAACGGGGCTCCAGGACGCTCGTCCAGACGAGCCTGACGCCGTGCGGCCAGATAGCGCTGCAGTTCGGCATGCGCACTGATCGACAGGGGAACCCAACGGGACTTGTGGAACTTCGACTCTCGGATGCGAAGCACCCCGGCGCGCTCATCGACATCGCCCAGCGTCAGGCGGACGACCTCGCCGCGCCTGAGCCCCGCCGTGTACAGCAGCACGACGACCAGACGCATGACGTGCGTTCGCGCGAAGTATTGACTCCTCGGTGGCAGTTGCGACACGAAAGAGAGCAACTGAGCCACTTGCCCCGGTTCAATGATGATTGGCAGCGCGTGTGGCTTCTGTCGAGTGAGCGACTCCCAGTCCGGCAGGAAGCAACCAGGATCGCTGCGCCGTCGGTACCGGTAGAACTTGTACACGGTGTGCTCGCGCACGACGCGTGTGCTCGAACTGAGATGCTGGAACTGCGCGCGCCAGCGCTCGAAGAGCGCGAGATCAAGATCGGTGGCTCCCGCCTGAACCAAGAACCCGCGCACCTTGCACAGGATCACTTCTTCCTTGCGGTATGCCCGCCCGATCGCGTGGCGGCTGGTCAGATAGGCCGTGACGGCGGCGTCCCAAGCGTCCATGCAAAGAACGTCATGCATGGCGCTCTCCCCGGGGATGACCGATCTCGGGGACCTCGATTGCCACACAGCGCAGCATGTCCGTATCCAGCCGGAGGTAGGCGCAGGTGCTCTCCAGGCTGTGATGTCCGAGAACGTCGCCGATGGCCTTGACGCCTACGCCCTGGGTGAGCAGCCGCATGGCGAAGGTGTGCCGCAGCCGATAGACGTTCTGCCCAGGCAGTTCCAGCTTGGCCAGCCGCACACGCTTCTTGAAGAGGTCACCGACCGCATAGTTCTCGATGGCACCACTCGGGCATCTCGCCCGCAAGAACAGTTCAGGATGTGACGAACCTTGAGACAGCCGTTCGTGTGCAAGGTAACTGCGCAAGATGCGCAGCGTCTGGGTCGCCAGCGGCAGGAACAGGTCGCAACGGGTCTTGCGCTGCACCACATGCAGCACGCCAGTCTCCCAGTTGATGGAGTCAAGGCGCAGCGCCACAACTTCTGACGGTCGCAGTCCGTAGTGGACCATCAAGTGCAGGATGCAGTGATCGCGCCGACCTGCCTTGCTGGCGAGATCAATGGATCGAAGCAGCGCCTGGACCACCGACCAATCGAGCGCCATCGGCGGCAACTCGCCGCGGTAGGTGCGGGGAGTCTCGATGGCGTCGAGCGGTCGGCCGATCTCCCCTTGACCGTGGCAGAACCGCAGGAAGCTGCGCAAATGCGCGACCACATGCTGCAGCGAGTGACGCGACACCTCGCGGCTGCGCAGAGCGACGTACCGTTCGATATCAACCAGCGTCACCGTGCTCAAGTTCTGGTCTGGGCCGAGACCGCGAGCCAGCAAGTCAGCCACCGTCCTCGCGTGCTGCCCGCGCGACGACAGAGATAGCCCACGTAGTTCCAGCAGTTCCCGCTGGTAGTCGCTACACAGCGAGACGTAGCGACCCCCTTGTTCGTTCTTGAGCAGACGCCCGTGTGCGAGCAAGAAACGGGCGTAGACACGTTCGGTCCCACGGAACGCAGGCGGTCGGCTCGGCACCCCGCGGCCAACAGCATTGAATGCCTCGTGCAAGTCATCTGCTTTGCACGTGGGTCCTGGTAAGCGCGGCAGGACTTGTTCGAGCCGCAGCAGATGACGCTGGACCACGAACGGCGTGTAGTGTTCGCTGCCAAGCCATGCCGAAAACGCTCTCAACTCTGGTGCATTGACTGATCGAGCAAGAAGCGCACGCGTGTTGCTGGGAAGTTCAGTGGACATGATGCCCCTCCGTACATAGTGGATGGGCAACGAACGTTACGCGTGGCGTGCGCAATATGTGAAGTTCAATGGCTTCGAAGTCAAAGCGGAAGCCGCAAGGGCTCCCGCACTCCACATATCAAATAAGTCCACATTCGGCCATTGAATTCACCGAGTCGCCCGCCACGATGAAGTGGTCGAGCACCCGCACATCGACCAGCGCCGCCGCCTGCTTGAGCGTCTGCGTCAGAACTTCGTCGGCACGCGATGGACGGGCAGCGCCGCTGGGATGGTTGTGCACCAGGACCAGGGCGCAGCTGTTTCGAAGCAGCGCATCGCGCACCACCTCCCGCGGGTACACCGATGTCTGGCTCACCGAGCCCCGGAACATCTCGACGTAGTCCACCACGCGGTTCTGCGCATCGAGATGCACCACCGCAAACACCTCATGAGGGAGATTGCCCAGCCGGGCACGCAGAAAGTCCTTCACCACAGCGGGAGAGTCCATCAAGTCGCTGCCGCGCACCTGGGCGGCCAGCAACTGCTGCGCCGCCAGCAGCACCTCGTCGACCTCGGCCGGACGGTACTGGCCCGCGACATCGCGCACCAGCAAGGCGGAAGCGGCAACCGAGAGTGCCTGGAAGGAATCAAGGGAAGAAAACAGATCGTGCTGCATGACCAACTCCAGTGATCGGGCGGGATTGCCCGAGACCGGAACCGGCACGCCGCAGCGCAGCGGTCACAGGTTCGAGGACGGCCGAACGGCCGCCAGCGCATGCAGTGCGCGCAGACCTTGACGGCGAGACCGGTGTGCAAGGATGAAGGGATCAGCAAGCCAGCCCCTCCACAACTGCAGGCGTGAGGAAGGCAAGCGAAGCGCGCAGGCCGGGGGCATGCCCTCGGCCGGAGGCGTCAAGGGATCGGAGCCGAATGGCCGCGACCCAGCACGGGGCGCGGGGCGCAGCCCGCAGAGCCCGACGGCGGTACGCCGGGACGCACTATCGAAATCGACGCACATCATCTTCGGCTACCGACACCAACGAAGACAATCTATCCAGAACAATTCGGACCCACCATGACTACCGCCGCCAGAACCGACACCACTGCCTGGGCCTTCCGTGCCCGGTTTCGCCGGGGCGGTCGGTGGCCGCAAAACGGTCCTTGGTGCAAATCATCATTGAAGGCGTTCGAATGACCAAGAAAGCAGCCATCGCCCTTGCAGTAGCCATTCTGGCGATCGTTGTTTGGGGGTTCTTCATCGATTCGGGATCGACACGGATCGTCATCAACGGTCAGGAGATCACCGGACCGCTCAAAGGTGGCGTTGGTCTGGCGGGTTTGATCGCCGACCTCGTTGCTCTGTTCTGTGTCGCAATCCTCCTGCTCTTTGTGTTTGCTGGAGTCGGCGTGTTTGTCGTGGGTGGCGCCATGTTCGTCGGGCTCGTCTGGGTGGCGCTTTCGCTGCCGTACTTGCTCGTCGTGCTCGTCGTGCTCGTCGTGCTCGTTCCATTGGCACTTGTCTGGGTGTTCATCGCGATCGCGCGAAAGCTTGATGCCAAGTAGCTGCGCGGATTGGCTGCAGAATGTGCTCGCGCCCATGTTGGGAGAGCGTATGCCATTGGCTCGCGCCTCCGCCCGATGAAATGCCATTTTTCGCGGCAACTGATGCTTGATCGATACCAGCGGCCACCTTGAAATCAAGTATCGTGCCGCATGATCTCCCACGGTCGCTACCTCGCCCTCCTCGCTGCGCTGTTCGCCGTGGTGTGGGTCGCGCTCGCCATCGACCCCTGGTACCGGGACGACTGGGCGCTTGAGAACGTGCTGGTCGTCGTGTTCGCGGTCGCGCTGTCGGCGTCGCGTCGCCGCTTTGTGATGTCGCGCCTGTCCTATACGCTGATCTTCCTGTTTCTCTGCCTGCACACGGTGGGTGCGCACTACACCTACGCCGAGGTTCCATACGACGCATGGATCAAGGCGCTGACTGGACGCTCGCTCAACGAAGTGATGGGCTGGGAGCGCAATCACTTCGACCGCCTCGTGCACTTGATGTACGGGCTGCTGCTGGCCTATCCGATGCGCGAGCTGTTCCTGCGCGTGGCCGACGCCCGCGGCTTCTGGGGCTACTTCCTGCCTCTGGACATGACCCTCTCGACCTCTGCACTCTTCGAACTGTTCGAGTGGGCCGCGGCCGAGATCTTCAGCGGCGGGCTGGGGGTGGCCTACCTCGGAACCCAGGGCGACGTCTGGGATGCGCACAAGGACATGTCGCTGGCCGGTCTCGGCGCGTTCATCGCCATGCTGCTGACTGCGCTCATCAACGCCCGCCTGCGCCGCGACTTCGCGCGCGAGTGGCAGGACAGCATGATGGTCAAGCGCGCCGCACCTCTTGGCGAGAGCGAGACCGTGCGCATGCTGCGGTCGCGGGAGGCCGGGCGGTGAACGAGATCGAAGTGCATGTGGCCGAGCTGGAGCAGTTCTTCGACCACATGGACGCGTCGCCGCTCGCGACCCGCAACCTCGATCCGCGCGCCGAGCGCTTCATCGTCGACGCGGCCAAGGACCTGCCGCGCGATGCGGCGCTCGGCCTGGTCGTGCATCTCGAACACCCGTCTTCCGAAACGGCATCCGTCAGCGACGCGGTCCACGCGCATTTCCACCTGCAGGGCGCCTCGGCGCGGCGGCGACTGCGCGAACTGTTCCGCCGCGGCAGGCTCAGCCTGTTGATCGGCCTGGCGTTCCTGGCCGCCACCCTCGCCGCGAGCAAGCTGGCCGAGAACTGGCTCGATCCGGGCGGCATGCTCGAGGTGGTGCGCGCCAGCCTGTCGATCGCCGGCTGGGTCGCGATGTGGCGGCCGATGGAACTATTCCTCTACGACTGGTGGCCGATCCGCGCCGAAGCGCGCCTCTTCGACCGACTGGCGTCCATGCCGGTGCGGCTGATGGCATCGTGACAGTCGGTCTAACTGCCCCGCCGCACGCCCTGCGCAAGAGAGGCCGCATCGCAACCAGACGCGCACCGTGGCCCAACAATCAACCATTCCCTGCAAACGGAGCCCCAGCATGACATGGCACACCCTTTGCGGTTCGGACGAACTGCCCGTAGGCGAGATGAAGTCCTTTATCGTCGACAAGCACAAGATCGTTCTGTACCACCTCAGCGATGGCTTTTTCGCGACACAAGCCAGCTGCACCCACACCTTCGCGCCGCTGGCGCGCGGCAAGCAGCTGGAAGACTGCAAGGTGCAATGCCCGCTGCACCGCGCGCGCTTCGACATCCGCACCGGCGCGGTGCTGGACTGGGCGAACTTCCCGCCGGGCATCCAACTGCTGAACGTCGTGCGCGGCGAAAAGGCGCTGCAGACCTACAAGGTCAGCGTGAAGTCCGGGCAGGTGCGGGTCAGCGTACCGGAAGCCTGAAGAACGCTGCCGCCGGGGCCGGCGCTCAGTCCTCACACCGTTGGTGCACGTAGGCTCCCGGTGCGCCACACAGGCCGTCGCGTCCAGTCAGCTGGCGCGCCGACACCTCTCGGCCGCTGCCCTTGGCCTTGATCCAGGTGTCCCAGGCGGTCCACCACGAGCCTTCGTGTAGCTTGGCTGCGGCTTCCCATTCGTCCGGCGACAGCCACGGGTCACCTGGGCGGCGCACCGCATCGCGCCAGCGTCGGACCGCATGGCCGGGTTCGCTGACGATGCCGGCGTTGTGGCCGCCGCTGGTCAGCACGAACGTGATCTCGGCGTCCGTCAGCTGGTGCAGTTTGTAGACCGAGCGCCAGGGCGCCACGTGATCCTTTTCCGTGCCCACCACAAACATCGGCTGGTGGACATCGTTCAGCGACACCGGCCGGCTCTCTACACAGTAACGCGACTCGGCCAATTCGTTGTGCAGGTACAGGCGCCGCAGGTACTGGCTGTGCATCGCCGCCGGCATGCGCGTGGTGTCGGCGTTCCAGGCCATCAGGTCGTTCGGCCGCAGCGGCTCGCCCATCCAGAGTTCTCGCAGCGTGGCCGACCAGATGAGCTCGCGCGAGTGCAGGAACTGGAAGCTCGCGGCCATCTGCCGGCCCGTGAGGTAGCCGCGCTCGGCCATCATCTCCTCCAGCAGCGCGACCTGGCTTTCGTCGATCAGCACGCCCATCTCGCCGGGCTCGGTGAAATCGATCTCTGCGGCGAGAAAACTCAAGGACGCCAGTGGCGGCAGCGCTTCGGCGTCGGCCACCCGCCCGGGCCGCGCGAGCGCCGCCGAGGCGATGGCCAACAGCGTGCCGCCCAGGCAGTACCCCACCGCATGCACCGCTTCGCCGGGCACACGCCGCCCGATGGCCGCCAACGCGTCGAACACGCCGAGTTGCAGGTAGTCGTACATGTCCAGCAGCGCGTCGCTCTCGTCGGGGTTGAGCCAGGAGAGCATGAACACGGTGTGCCCCTGATTGACCAGCCAGCGCACCATCGAGTCGTGCGGCGAAAGGTCCAGGATGTAGTACTTCATGATCCAGCTCGGCACGATGAACACCGGCTCGGCATGCACGGCGGGCGTCGTCGGGAGGTACTGGATGAGCTCCACCAGGTGGTTGCGGTGCACGACGCGGCCTGGGCTCACTGCCACGTCCACGCCGGGCTCAAAGCGTTGGCCGTGGTCAAACATTTGCGCCAGACCCAGGCGGCGGCGCCAGTCGTCAAAGGCGTGCGCCCAGCCCTCCAGCAGGTTGTCCGCGCGACGTTCCAGCGTGCGTGCCAGCACCTCGGGGTTGGCCAGGCCGGCGTTGGCCGGTGAAAGCATGTCCAGCCACTGGCGCGCGAACATGGCGACGACGTCGCGGTGGTGGGCCGTCATGCCACGCAGGTGGGTGGCGTCGCGCCACCAGCGCTCGGCGTCCAGGTAGTTGCGCACGATCCATGCATAGGGCCACGCCTGCCAGGCGTCGGCCTGGAAGCGCTGGTCATCGGGCCGCTCGCTGGCGCCGCGCGGCAGGTGGCTCTGCGTCAACGCGGCCCTGGCGGAATGGGTGGCCATTCCCAGGGCCTCACTGACGAGCCGCGACGTCTGTGCGGGCTGGGTGGCCAGGTGGAGCGCCCAGTCGGTGGCGGCCAGCGCCAGCGTGATGGGCGACAGACCGCCCCAGAGTTCCGCTGCCTGTGCGTGCAGCAGGCCATCCAGCGCCTCGGCGCGCGCACGCGCCTCCTCGGCGGGCGGGGCGATGGGACAAGCGGGGGCGGGAGCGGTGGCGCGGGACATGGACGGGGGCCGGGGCAGGCAGGGGTGTTACGGCTGCCCAAGCATACCCGGGGCGGCCCACGATCCACAGGGTTCGGTGAACGGCACCTGCACCGCCTGCAGCGTCACATGGGTGATCTCGAACCGGTCATGCAAGCCATCGGTAGCCGCCTGCAGGAATGCGTCGTCCGGATGGCTGCCGGGCATCACCAGGTGGGCTGTTATGGCCACCTGCGAGGTGTCCATGGCCCAGATGTGCAGGTCGTGCACGCGGCTCACACCTGGCAGACCTGCCAGGTAGTCGTGCACCGCCTGCGGGTCCACGCCGTCAGGCACGCCGTCAGGCACGCCGTCAAACAGCAGGTGCAGGGATTGCCGGAACAGGCTCCAGGTGCCCCACAGGATCACCGCCGCAATCAGCAGACTGACCACCGGGTCGAGCCAGAACCAGCCCATCCACAGCGTGAGCGCACCGGCGACCACCACGCCGGCCGACACAACCGCATCGGCGGCCATGTGCAGAAACGCGCCCCGGATGTTCAGGTCGCGCTCGCGTCCGCGCATGAACAGCAGGGCCGTCGCCGTGTTCACCACGATGCCGACGCCCGCCACGGCCATGATGGTCAGACCTTCACTGCCCGCCATCGGTTCGGGCGCGAGCAGGCGGCCGACGGCCTCCCAGACCAGCGCTCCCATCGCCACCAGCAGCAGCAAGGCATTGGCGAACGCCGCCAGGATGCTACCCTTCTTCCAACCGTAGGTGTGACGGGGGTCGGGTCGCAGCTTGCCTGCCAGTGCACCGCCCCAGGCCAGCACCAGACCAGCCACGTCGCTCAGGTTGTGCCCGGCATCCGCGATGCAAGGCCAGCGAGTTGATCTTCCAGCCGTAGAAGGCTTCGATCGCCACGAAGGTGATGTTCAGACCGATGCCGATGGCAAAGGCCTTGTTGAAATTGGCGGGGGTGTGGCTGTGCTCGTGTCCGGCACTCATCGCTTGGCCTTTCTCACGCGCGGCGCATCGCGCCCGCCAGATCGGTCCCCGGCGCCACCGTGTTGTACACCGTGCCGTACTTCTTGACGTTGTCGTGCAGCAGGTCGATGCGGCGGTCCGTTTCGTCGGTGTCCACAACGATCTGATAGCAGATGCTGTCCATCTTGGGCGGCACGTCCTGGCGCACACCGTCCACGATCACCTTCACGCCACGCAACTCAAACTTGAGGATGGGCACCACGCGCTCAATGCCTTTGACCATGCAGGCCGACAGCGCCGCGAGCAGCAGCTCGGCCGGGTTGAAGGCGTCGGGGTTGCCGGCCATGTCGGTGTCCAGGCCGATCCGGACCGATTTGCACAAGGACTGGCTCAGGTGGGCATCGATGCGCTCGGACTCGACGTGAAAACGCATCTAGGTGGGGGACTCGTTCATGTGTGGGTTCCAGACAGTTTGGTGTGGCATATCGGGCCATGTTGACACAGCGCGTGTACCATAGTTGCGGGCAACGTATGCCGATTGATGGCCCAGCGACTCGAGCAGCAAAGCTTTGACCGCGCGGCCAGCGTGCTCAGCATCACGCGGGGCGCTGTCTCCCAACGCATCAAGGCGCTGGAAGAATCGCTGTCCACGGTACTGGTCAAGCGCGAACGGCCGGTAGCGGCCAAGCATGCCGGTGAGGTGCTGCTGCGCCATGTGAAGGCGCTGCCTATCCTTGAAGGATCGGCACTCCAAGAACTTGGGCCAACCGCCAAACCACACGCGCCCGTGTCCCTGGCCATTGCGGTGAATGCCGACTCCCTGGCCACCTGGTTTCCTGAAGTGCTCAGGGAGTTGCTCATGGGTCAGTTGGTGGCCCTAGTTGTGATGTTGCAATAGGTTGTTCACCCGACGGCATCTGGGAGACTGGAGTTACCACGCTTCAGCACTCACAGAGGAAACCCGCCGGATGAACAGCCACAAGACTGCCAGATTGACGTTTGAAGGACGCAAATTGCTCATCGAGCGCATTGCCGTCCTGGGGCTGATGCCAGCGGCCGAGGCCGCTGGCATCAGCGTGCGGACCGCCCGTAAGTGGCGCCGTCGCTTCGAAGTGGGCGGAGTCGATGGCCTCATGGACTGCAGCTCACGCCCCGCCAAGACACGCAGCACCATTGATGAGGCACTCGGCCAGCGCATCGAGCAGTTGCGGCGCAGCCGTATGCCCATGCGCCGCATCGCTGCGGTGGTCGGGCGCAGCGTGGCCACCATCAGTCGCTGGTTGGCCAAGCTTGGCCTCTCCAGCCTGAAGGCGCTGCAGCCCGCTGCGCCCGTTTTTCGCTACGAACACGATACTCCCGGGGCCATGCTGCACATGGACACCAAGAAGCTCGGGCGCATCGAGCGACCCAGCCACCGTGTCACCGGCAACCGCCGCGACTCCGTCGATGGCGCCGGCTGGGAGTTCGCCCACGTGGCCATCGATGACCACAGTCGGGTGGGCTTCGTGCAGATGCATGCCGATGAGCGCAAGGGCTCGGCGGTGGACTTCCTGCAAGCCGCCGTTGCCCACTATGCCGCGCTGGGCGTGCGCATCGAGCGCCTGCTGACCGACAACGGCTCGGCCTACCGCTCGCGTCTGTTCGCCAAGACCTGTCAGGCGTTGGGTATCAAGCACTGCTTCACCAAGCCCTACCACCCACAAACCAATGGCAAGGCCGAGCGATTCATCCAGACCTGTCTGCGCGAATGGGCCTACGGCAGAACGTGGCAGCACAGCACCGAGCGCACCGCCTGGCTGCCATCCTTCTTGACTTACTACAACACCCGCAGGCCTCACTCGGCCCTAGCAGGCTGCTGAAATACCCCACGCTGAAGCCACCCCCATCAGTGCAATGAGGCAGTTTCGGTCGATTGGGTGTGTCGCGGTCGCGCAAAGCGTCATCCAAGGGGATGTTTTACGTGTTTGAAGGGCCTTTTCCCCGTATTTGACGCTCATTGCGCCCCCTGCAGACGGACTTGTCCCAAGGTGCGCATGCGCACCAGGTTGTACGCCGCCATGGTCATCACGAAGACTTGGCCGACGCTCTTAATGCCACGTACCATCACTTGGCGAATCGGGCCGATGAACTTGCCCCAGCCAAAGCCTTGTTCGATGCGTTTGCGCTTTTGTTGTGAGATGGCGTAGCCCTCGCTGGTGGCGAGCTCATCGGGCACGGCCGATGATCTGCCCGCCTTGTTTTGCGCGACATGCGGCGCGACCTTGATGTCTTGCAAGGCCTTGATGAACTCGGCCGCGTCGTAGCCCTTGTCCGCACCCAAGGTGATTTCGCCTTCGGGGTTGGCCGCGCGCGCATCGCCGATCATCAGCTTGGCCGCTTCGCGCTCGGCGTAGCCATCGGCTTGCGTGACCATCGCGCCCACCACCAGACCGTTGCGGTTCTCCATCAACGTGTGTCCCATGAAGCGCAGCTCGCTGGCGGTCTTGCCTTTGCGGTACAGCCTGCTGTCGGGGTCGGTACTCGATTCGTGTGTCTCGTTGCTGCGGGGTTTGCCTCGGAAGTCACCGCCACCGCCACCGCCACCGCCATCAGCATCGTCACCACCGTCCTTGGGCACGAAGCTCTTGTGCCCAGCCCAGGCCTGGATCAAGGTGCCGTCCACGCTGAAGTGCTCCTTGGACAGCCACTTCTTCTTGTCGGCCTGTTTGAGCACCTCGTTGAAGAAGACCACCACCGCTTCGTGTTCGATCAAGCGCTGGCGGTTCTTGCTGAACACCGTGGGTACCCAGGTTGCATCGTCCATCGACAGACCAATGAACCATCGAAACAGCAGGTTGTATTGCGTCTGCTCCATCAACTGCCTCTCGGAACGAACGGAGTACAGCACTTGCAGCAGCATGGCGCGCAACAGCTTCTCGGGTGCGATGCTGGGACGTCCGCCCTTGACGTCGTCTTCATACATCCGGGCGAACAGCCCGCCCATCTCGGCCAGCGCCTTGTTGACCATCGTGCGGATGACTCGCAACGGGTGATTCCCTGGCACGAAGTCGTCGAGCTTCTTGAGGGTGAACAGGCCTTCGGTGTAGGTGTCAGCGCCGCGCATGAGGGAGTCGTTTCGAGGTGACGGGATGTGCCCCTACTGTGCCACGACACACCGTTTCGAGCGACTTGCCTATGAGGTATTTCAGCAGCCTGCTAGGTCATCGCCCTCCGGCTTCCCGCCTCGGTGGGAACAACCTATTGCAACTCAACACCTAGTGCATCAACACGCAAGATTCGGAACGTAATGTCGACTGAGCTTCTGATCTGCGTCCTGACGGGTGAACGTCCACCCGATGGTTCTCTGTGCGACGTCACGGGCCTGCTGCCAGGCGTCAACCTCGCATTGCAGGCGGTTTCGGCTTTCAACTCGCCGGTCCAGACATTGACGACTGAGGATACCGATCTCGATCTCCGCCAATTCAGCCAACTCGCGTGCTTGGGCGTGTAGTGGAACTGCACTCGGCGCAAGAGCTTGTTCGCTGCACGTTTGCCCAACACGTCGTCAAAACATCTTCTGAAGTGGATGTTCAGGTTGTCGAGCACCAGATGAACGCGGCGAGCCTTGGCATACGTGTGGGTCAGCAAGTCGCCGACGAAGACCACGAAGTCGGCCTTGCCCCGTCGCTCTGTGACCGAGACGGTCCGCTGCCCGGCTTTGGGCTCTACGGCCACGAACAGATTGGTCGTGCCGTTACGCGCCTACTCGTAGTCCACTTTTTCGGGGCTGCGCGAGTTCATCGGCAGTGGTGCACGACTGTGACCGATGAGTTGCAAGCTCTTCTCGTCGATGCAGATGACCGGCTCTGAGCGCGACATCGGCCGCGCGTACAGCTCAAGCAAGGCGTACATGCGACTGCGGTACTCCTCAGTCAACGCGCCAATGCACCACATCAGCTTGCGCCAGGGCTTGAGATGTTTTTTTGAGCATGCGCCGCACGGTTTCTCGGCTCACGTTGGCCATGCCGACTTCCTGCCGAGCCGCCCGTTCGAGTTCCACCATCGTCCAGCGCTGCCGGCCCGCAGGCGGCGTCGAACACGCCAGCGCCGTCACTCGCGCTTCGTCGTCTGTGTCGTACTGGCGTGGCCGCCCCCAGCGTGCTACGCCGAAGACCGCCAACTCCACACCGCCTTGAAGATTCGCTGCGCGCGTATGCCACACAGCCGTGCGCCCTATTCCCAGTACCGCCATGATCTGGGCCTCTGGCACGCCCCTGTCCAGTGAGGCCAAAACATGAGCCCGATTGACCTCTCTCGCTTGGTGCGCCCCTTTGCTGCGAATCTCGTCCACCAGCGAGCGATCCTCGTCGGTCAAATGCAACTCCGTCTGCCTCATGACAACACCTCCAAGCATCAAGTAAATTGTCGGCCCTGATTTATTCAAATCCGATCCCAGACAGGGCGCTGTGCAGGTCGGGTGAGAGCTCGAGTGGACCAAGAGTCCAACGCGTGTTGCCATTTCAGTGACAAGCTCGCTACCGAGCACAGGCGCAAATAAAGGCTTTGCAAGAAGATGATGCCCTTGCGGGCGATCATGCGCAGCAGCCAGCGGATGTTGTAGCCCGCCGCACACAGCACCGAATGCAGCCGGTCGCCGGCTTCTCCCTTGAGGTGACAACGGTCCATGCGGTGATCGGCTTTGAGGTGGCCGATGATCGGCTCAATGGCCTGACGACGCCTGAGCTCGCGTCGCTCTTGCTCGCTGATCCGCTTGGCCTTGCCCCGGTGCACGATATGCACATCCGGGTTGTGCGTCCACACCCCGATAGCCCAGATCAACGAACGCCGTCGCTGGCTTTGACCGGCTGTCTTGCATCAGGATGCTCGCCTGCTCCAGTTGCTCGTTGAGGGTGTGGCCGTCGTAAGGGTTACCTTGGAAGGCTCGTGAGCCCACGATCAGGTTGCCCTGCAGCGTGCTGGCAATGCCCACCTTGACCCCGAACTCGTAGGGCGTTCGGGCCTTGCCCTTGCTGATGCAGTCCACCTCGGGCGCATGCCAGGCGTAGAGCTTGGGCTGTCCATCCACCGCTTTGCGCTGGCCGCTCTGGGCCACGATGCGATGGGCCTTGTTCAAGGTCTCGCCCAGTGCTTCGCGCACTGCCGCCCCGATGGCACTGGCCTTGCGGTCGATCTCGCGCTGCAGGCGAGCGACGATGGTTCTCTGGCGTTTGATGGTGCGGCGCATGCGCTTGAATTGCCGGGCATGGGCATAGCGCCCGGCCTAGCGGCTCAGGTCCCTGCCTTCCTTGGCAAAGGTCTGCTTCAGATCAATGCCCGTCTCCTTGGCCGCCTGGACCAAATTCAACCGGGCGGTCTCCAGCAAACGGCTGTCGGTGGGATGGGCAATCGCCTTGTGCTGCACCGTGCTGTCCACGATCACGCGGGAGGGCTCCTGCGGTTTGATCAGTTTGAGTTAGACGGCCACGTTGATGGTCTGCGCCAGCAGTTCTTCCACACCTTCCTCGCCCAACAACTGACGGAACTTGACCAGGGTGGTGCCGTCGCGGGGCTGGCGGTCTTCGTAATAAGCACAGCCCGAGAAGAACTGCCAGCGCGGCGTATCGGCCCAGCGGGCCACCACGCCCTCGTCGGAGTCGTTGAAGGCGTGTTTGAGGTAAAGCAGCGCAATCATGATGCGCAGCGGCACGCGAGGGCGCGCTGCGTTGCTGGAAACAGCAGCGCGCTGTACCTGTTCACCGAAGAGGTCCAGATCGGGCATGGCCACACCGGCGCGGCCTTTGTGAGAGAAGACCTGGGCCACCCACGCTTCGATCTCCTGCCAGGGCATGCGCGAGGCCAGCACGGCCAGCGGGAGGCGCAGGTCGATCATGTGGTCGATGCGCGAACGGAAAAATCGTCGGTGGCGGGGCAGGCAAACATCACTGCAGAACTCCCAGAAAACTGCCCCTATTGGAATTCAAACTGGGAGTTCTGGATATCTGCAATCACCCCACAAACCAAGTGTTCATGCGGGTTCTGGAGGTTATTCAGGGACGACTGAATCAAGTAAATCAAGTAATGGTGACGAGATTGTATTTATGTTCCGTTACTTACCTGTCAATGTACTAGTGACGAGGCCGGTCACCCGCTAACGTGATGCGGTGCATGACCCGGCGGAAGCCGTGGTAATCGTTGACCGGGTAGTGGTGCGTGCAGCGGTTATCCCAGAGCGCCAGGGAACCCACCAGCCAGCGGAAGCGGCAGGTGAACTCTTCCTTCTTCTGGTGCGTGAATAAAAATTGCAGCAGCGGCGCGCTCTCCTCTTCGGTCATGCCGGCGAAGCGCGCGGTATGGGCGCAGTTGACATACAAAGCCTTGCGACCGGTTTCCGGATGGGTGCGTACCACGGGATGTTCGGCCTCGTAATGGGTGTGCTGGTCAGCGCGACCGGCTTCGGCCAGACGGTCTTCGCGGGTGCGTGACACATCTGCCTTGGCCGAGGTGTTGACCGCCACCAAGCCGTCGAGCAGCCGCTGCATCCCCTCCGACAAGGCCTCATAGGCCAGCACCTGGTTGGCAAACAGCGTGTCACCGCCGTAAGGCGGCGCTTCGCGCGCCAGCAGCAGCGTGGCCATCGGAGGCTGCTCCAAGTAGGCAGTATCGCTGTGCCAGACACCGCCAAAGTTGACTATTTCGTGCGCCAGCTTCTTCACTTCGATGATGACCGGAAAGCCCGGGATGCCGCTGACAAATGGGTATTCCACCGGCGTGCCAATGGCCTGGGCGAAGGCCAGGAACTGCCCGGGCGTCAGCGGCTGGTCGCGGAAAAAGATGACGCCATGCGCCAGCCACGCACTACGCAGCGCCGCCAGGTCATCCTGGCGCAGCGACCGGGACAGGTCAAGCCCGGAGATTTCCGCACCCAGCGCGCCGGCCAGCCGGGTCACGGTCAATGCCGGGGCACTCATGCTGACAACTCCGCATCGGTGAGGAACGGAGCCGCTGCGCCACTGCCCAGCAAGGACGCCAGCGCGCTGGCATCAAAGCCGCATTCGCGCAGTACCGATTCGGTGTGCTCCCCCAGCCGCGGCGCGGGCGCCAGCTTGCTGACGTCGTAACCCACCCATCGCGCCGGCGCGCCAAAGGTGCGCATCACCCCTTCGCTCGGGTGCTCGACCTGGCGGAAGAAGCCCACCGCCGCCAAGTGCGGGTCATCCAACAGTGATTCGACGGTGTTCAGGGGCACCGCCGGCACATCGATTTGTTCGAACAGCGCCATCCAGTGCGCGGTGCTTTGCACGCGCAGCGTCTGGCCCAGAAAGCCGTACACCTCGTCAATGTGGCGGGTTCGACTGGCCAGGTCGGCGAAGCGCGGATCGACCCGCAGATCGTCACGCTCGATGGCGTGCAGAAAACGCTGCCAGTGGCCGTCGTTGTAGACCAGCGCGCAGATGTAGCCGTTGCTGGTTTCGTAGGGTCGGCGCCCGGGCGACAGCAGCCGCACATAGCCGGTGTCACCACTGGGCGGCTCGAAAGTGCGCCCGTAGAGGTGGTCCGACAGCACCACGCTGGCCATGGTTTCGAACATCGGCACGTCAATGCGGCAGCCGCGTCCGGTGCGCTCGCGCCCGTACAGCGCCATGGCCACGCTGTGCGCCGCATGCAGGCCGACCATGCGGTCGGCAATCGTCAGCGGCACGTAGCGCGGCTCGCTCGCCCCGCTTTGCTGCTGCAAGGCGGCAATGCCGACCGCGCCCTGGATCAGGTCGTCATAGGCCGGGCGGCCAGCGTAGGGACCGTCCTCGCCGTAACCGTACACGCCACACCAGATGATGCGTGGATTGATCATCGAGATGCTCTCGTAGTCCAGCCCGAGCCGGGCGATGGAGGCCGGGCGCAGGTTATGCACGAAGACATCGGCGCCTTCGATCAGGCGCCGCATCGCGGCCGCGCCCTGCGGCGATTTGAGGTCGAGCGCCACGCTGCGCTTGTTGCGGTTCAGGTGCAGGAACAGCGGACCCATGCCGGGATGGCGTCCGGGGCCAATCCAGCGTGTTGAGTCGCCCTCAGGAGATTCGATCTTGATCACGTCCGCGCCATGGTCGCCCAAAATCTGGGTGGCGTAGGGGCCCATCAGTACCGCGCTTAGATCAATTACCCGCACGCCCGACAGCGGCCCCGCAAGTGCCGCCTGGTCTTGTTTATTCGTCATATGTGTCTCCTCCGGTCAAGTCGGGGCCTCCTCCAAAAAGCGCTGCCAGTAAAACCCGATTGACGGCTGTACATGCTAACGCTATTCTTATAATGAATCAGTAATTCCGATATCAGAACCTTCAGGAACCCCATCCAATGCCCATGTCAACAGCATCACGGCGGGAGCGAACGGGTGTCGCACCCGGTGCAGACGGGTCGCCCATGGCAGTGACACGCGTGCTGCGACTGCTGCGGATACTGGCCGACCACCCTGCCGGCTTGGCCCTTACCCCCTTGTGCATGGTGATGAATGCTCCGAAGACCAGCGTGCTCTCGCTGTTGCGCGGTCTCACGGTGCATGGCTACCTGCAGCGCAGCAATGAGGCGTATGGACTGGGTCCTGAGTCGTTCGCACTCGGGGCGTCTCTGGTATCGGCCCGCTCGCTCGACGTTGTGGCCCTGCCCTTCCTGCGGGAAGCGGCGGAGCGATCCGGTGAGACCGCCCTGATCGCCAGAATCGACCGCGCCGCGGATCGGCTGGTCTACAACCCGATCATCGAGAGCACCCGCGCGATTCGATACGCCGTGCCAGTCGGCACGACACGGCCGCTGTTTGCCTCGTCCGCCGGGCGTGTGCTGCTCGCGTTCCAGGACGAGGCCTGGCGGCGTGACTACCTGCGTCGGGCTGATCTGCGGGCCATGACCGAGCACTCGGTCACCGACCCGGCGCAACTGGCGCGCCTCATCGAGGCGGCCCGGCTGAGCGGGCTGGCGGTCACATTCGGCGAAGTGACGCCCGACGTGGCCGGCTTTTCAGCCCCGATCTTCGAACCCGATGGGCGCGTGAACGCGGCGCTGATCATCGCAGCGCCGATCGAGCGCGGTCGCGCCGTCGCCGATGCGCTGCAGCACCTGGTGATGGAACTCGCCGCCAGCATCTCGAGGGCACTCGGCTACCGTGCGGGATCGCAATCGCGTGAAGTGGCAACGAATCAAGCCAGACCCATACCCCAGACTCGCCGCTCGCGACAACAGGCACAACTTAAAAAGGAGACACCCCCCCGTGAACAATGAACTGCTATACGAAGTGAACGACGGCATCGCCGTCATCACCATCAACCGGCCCGAGCGTCGCAATGCGCTGAGTCGCGCCGTGCGCGAAGGTTTTTTCGAGGTCTGGCGCCGCTTCGAAGCCGACGGGCAGGCCCAGGTGGCCATCCTCACCGGGGCCGGTGACAATTTCTGCGCCGGCATGGACCTGGTGGAGGCCGCCGACACGCAACTGCGCATCCCGCCAGCGGGCTTCATCGCCGTGCTCGGCGACAACATAGAGGTCACCAAGCCCGTCATCGCCGCCGTGCAGGGCTATGCCTATGCGGGCGGTTGGCTGCTCTCGCAGATGTGCGACCTGTGCGTGGCCGACGAGACCGCCAAATTCGCCATCACCGAGGCCAAGGTCGGGCGCGGCATGCCGTGGGCCGCGCCGGTCATCCACATGCTGCCACAGCGCATCCTGATGGAAGTCGCGATGACCGGCGACCCGCTGACCGCGCAGCGCGCCTATGAACTCGGCTACATCAATCGCCTTATGCCCAAGGGGCAAGCTTTGCAAGGGGCTAAAGAGCTGGCGGCCCGGCTCATGGCCAATGCGCCGCTGACGGTGCGCGCGGCCAAGGAAATGGTGCGCTTGTCCACCGAGATGGGCCGCACCGCCGCGCTGCGCGCCTCCAACCGAGCGTTCGATGCCGTCTACCTCAGTGAAGACGCCCTGGAAGGCCCGCAGTCTTTCCGGGAGAAGCGCAAACCGGTCTGGAAGGGGCGCTGACATGAACGTGATCTCGATCAGAAAAGCCACACCGTCGGCCACTGTCCCAACCGACGGCCTCTCACGGGAACTGGCCGCGCGCAGCGCTGCCCTGTGCTACACCGATCTGCCGCAGGACGTGCGCCTGCGGGTCCGGCAATGCCTGCTCGACTGGATCGGGGTGACGCTGGCTGGCGCGTGCGAGCCACTGGTGCACATGCTGGCCGAGGAAGCCCGTGAACAGGGCGGCCATGCCCAGGCCACCGTCGTCGGGCACGCCATGACGACCTCCAGCCGGCAGGCAGCGTTGATCAATGGCGCGGCCTCGCACACGCTCGATTACGACGACGTCAACATGGCCTTCACCGGCCACCCCTCGGTGGTCCTGGTCCCGGCCTTGCTGGCCTTGGCCGAATCGCGCGGCGCCAGCGGACGCGACTTCATGACGGCCTTCGCCGCCGGCTACGAAACCATGTGCCAGCTGGGGTTGGCGTGCGGCGACGCACAGTATTCCAACGGCTTTCACACCACGGCCACGCTGGGCACGCTCGGTGCTGCCGCCGCCTGCGCACGCCTGCTTCAGCTCGACGCCGATGACACCGCGACCGCGCTGGGCATCGCCAGCACCATGGCGGCCGGGCTGAAATCCATGTTCGGCACGATGTGCAAGCCCCTGCATGCCGGGCGCGCCAGTGCCGACGGCCTGCAGGCGGCCCAGTTGGCCGCGCGTGGCTTCACCAGCCGTGCCGATGCGGTTGAATGTCCGCAAGGCCTCATCGCCACGCACGGGGGTACCGCATCGCTGGAAGCGGCCTTGGCCACGCCAGAGGGCGGCTGGCATCTGCGCCACAACCTGTTCAAGTTCCACGCCGCCTGTTACGGCACCCATGCCGCCATTGAGGCCGCGCGCCACTTGTGCCTGCAACACGCGCTGCGGCCTGATGACGTGCTCCGCGTGACGGTGCGTGCCAGTGCCGCCAGCGAGGGCGTGTGCAACATCGCAGATCCGCGCACCGGGCTGGAGGCCAAGTTCAGTCTGCGTCACACGGTGGCGATGGTGCTGGCCGGGGTTGACACTGCCGGACTGGACGCGTTCAGTGACGACGCTGTATGCGCGCCCGAGGTGGTGGCGCTGCGTGATCGGGTGCAGGTCTTGCTCGTACCCCAATGCTCGGACCTCACCCTCAGCGAGGTAGTGATCGAGACCCAGATCGGCACTGTGCTGCGCCAGCGCCACGACAGCGGGCGCCCGGCCAGCCACCTGCTGGAGCAGCAGCAGCGCCTGGAGGAAAAGTTTCGCCGGCTGGTGAAGTCCGTGCTCACACTTGACGAGAGCGACGAGCTGATCGACCTGGTGGCACGGCTAGACGAACTGACCGACCTCTCGCCGCTGGCAGGCATGCTGGCTCGCCAAGCGTGCTCTGATCGGCCCTAACAGGCTGTTGAAATTCCCCCGCGTAAACACTGTTGGCTCAGTTGCGCGGTGCTGATACCTTATGGACGTTTGAGGCAGAGCACGGGGCATCGATGCGCTGCGCGCTGTGCCTGAGCCAGGCCGACCTGCCAAGTTTGACAAGGCGCCACAGGCAGCGCTACGCGCGGCCCGCTTGCCAAGTCCGACTGATATCAGTCCACACATCACAATGCCAGCGACCGGCGGAATCGGGTCAAGGCCGCGACGAAAAATGTTGCCCCTATGGCCGTTAGCAGGCTGCTGAAATACCCCACGCTGAAGCCACCCCCATCAGTGCAATGAGGCAGTTTCGGTCGATTGGGTGTGTCGCGGTCGCGCAAAGCGTCATCCAAGGGGATGTTTTACGTGTTTGAAGGGCCTTTTCCCCGTATTTGACGCTCATTGCGCCCCCTGCAGACGGACTTGTCCCAAGGTGCGCATGCGCACCAGGTTGTACGCCGCCATGGTCATCACGAAGACTTGGCCGACGCTCTTAATGCCACGTACCATCACTTGGCGAATCGGGCCGATGAACTTGCCCCAGCCAAAGCCTTGTTCGATGCGTTTGCGCTTTTGTTGTGAGATGGCGTAGCCCTCGCTGGTGGCGAGCTCATCGGGCACGGCCGATGATCTGCCCGCCTTGTTTTGCGCGACATGCGGCGCGACCTTGATGTCTTGCAAGGCCTTGATGAACTCGGCCGCGTCGTAGCCCTTGTCCGCACCCAAGGTGATTTCGCCTTCGGGGTTGGCCGCGCGCGCATCGCCGATCATCAGCTTGGCCGCTTCGCGCTCGGCGTAGCCATCGGCTTGCGTGACCATCGCGCCCACCACCAGACCGTTGCGGTTCTCCATCAACGTGTGTCCCATGAAGCGCAGCTCGCTGGCGGTCTTGCCTTTGCGGTACAGCCTGCTGTCGGGGTCGGTACTCGATTCGTGTGTCTCGTTGCTGCGGGGTTTGCCTCGGAAGTCACCGCCACCGCCACCGCCACCGCCATCAGCATCGTCACCACCGTCCTTGGGCACGAAGCTCTTGTGCCCAGCCCAGGCCTGGATCAAGGTGCCGTCCACGCTGAAGTGCTCCTTGGACAGCCACTTCTTCTTGTCGGCCTGTTTGAGCACCTCGTTGAAGAAGACCACCACCGCTTCGTGTTCGATCAAGCGCTGGCGGTTCTTGCTGAACACCGTGGGTACCCAGGTTGCATCGTCCATCGACAGACCAATGAACCATCGAAACAGCAGGTTGTATTGCGTCTGCTCCATCAACTGCCTCTCGGAACGAACGGAGTACAGCACTTGCAGCAGCATGGCGCGCAACAGCTTCTCGGGTGCGATGCTGGGACGTCCGCCCTTGACGTCGTCTTCATACATCCGGGCGAACAGCCCGCCCATCTCGGCCAGCGCCTTGTTGACCATCGTGCGGATGACTCGCAACGGGTGATTCCCTGGCACGAAGTCGTCGAGCTTCTTGAGGGTGAACAGGCCTTCGGTGTAGGTGTCAGCGCCGCGCATGAGGGAGTCGTTTCGAGGTGACGGGATGTGCCCCTACTGTGCCACGACACACCGTTTCGAGCGACTTGCCTATGAGGTATTTCAGCAGCCTGTTAGGGCCAGCAGGGTCGGCCACACGATGGACATCCCGGCCCCTCGATAAAGCACCGCCTGAGCCAAGCTCACGAAGTGCGTCGTCGGTGCCAGCAGCATCAAGGTGCGCACCGCCTCGGGCATGCTCTCGCGCGGCGTGGCGCCGCCCGAGAGCATCTGCAGTGGCAGCAGCACCAGGATGATCAGCAGCGCCAGCTGCGGCATCGAGCGCGCCACGGTGCCCAAAAAGATGCCCATCGAGGTGGTGGCGAACAGGTGCAGCGCCACGACCAGCATGAACAAGGCGAGCGCGCCGCCAATGGGCATCTCCAGCACCCCCTGCACCATAATGCGAAGCGACAGCAGGGAGGCCAGCAGCACCACGGCGCCCATCGACAGCACCTTGGCCAGCATGATCTCGACCGGACGAATGGGCATGACCAGCAGGTGCTCCAGCGTGCCGTGCCCGCGCTCGCGGATCAGCGCGGCGTCGGCCAGGATGATCGACAGCATCGTGACCATGTTGATCACTTCCATCACGCCGGTGAACCACGCACTGTTCAACGTGGGATTGAAACGCATGCGAACGGCCAGTTCCACAGGCGACGCAGCCGCAGCGCGCTCGCCCTGCACGAACTCCTGAAGCTCGAGCTGGATCATGTTCTGTACATAGCCGGTGCCCACGAAGGACTGGCGCATCTGCGTGGCGTCGACGTTCAGTTGCAGGGCCCGCCGGCGGCCCGCGACCACGTCGCGCTGGAAGCCCGGTGGAATGTCGAGCACGAAGCTGTAATGTCCGGTGTCCAGGCCCGCGTCCATCTCCCCAAGCGAAATGAGATCCGGTGTCAGGAAGTCGGGCGGGTAGAAAGCCGAGATGAGACGCTGAGACAGCACGGTCTGGTCTTCGTCCACCACCGCAATCGGGGCGCGCACCAGGCGGTCCGGCATGGCGGTGGCCGCCGTGTAGATGGCGCCGCTGAAGGCCCAGAGCACGAACACCAGCAGCAAACGGTCGCGCCACAGGCTGCGCAACTCCTTGCCGGCAAGCTGCAGCACGATATGCCAGGAAAGCTGCGGCGTCATCATCAACGCTCCTGCTTGCGTAACAGCAGCATGCTCAGCACGAGCAGAACGGGGCCAGACAGTGCGAGCGGAACAAAAAGTGCATGCAGGTCGGCGAAGCCGAGGGCTTTGGAGAAGGTGCCGCGGCTGATGGTGACGAAGGGCGCGGTCGGGTAGATTTGCCCCATCAACGCCGAGAACCCCTCCAGCGTCGAGACCGGATTCAGGATGCCGGAGAACTGGATCGCGGGCAGCATGGTCGCCAGCGCCGTGCCGAACAGCGCTGCCAGCTGGCTGTTGGTGAAGGCGGACATCAGCAGCCCAAGACCGGTCGCCGCGAACACGTAGAGCAGCGCTGCCAGTGTCAACGTGGCCAGACTGCCGGTGAATGGAACGCCGAACAGCGTGACCGCCATCAGCGTCAGCAGCGCGAAGTTCACCATGCCTGCGGCCACATAGGGCAGTTGCTTGCCGAGCAGGAACTCCAGCTTGGTCACCGGGGTGACGTAGAGATTGGTGATCGAGCCCATCTCCTTCTCGCCGACCACGGCCAGCGCGGCCAGCATCGAGGGGATGAAGATCAGCAGAATCGGGATCACCGCTGGCACCATCGAGACGATGCTGCGCACGCCCGGGTTGTAACGGTAGCGCACCTCCACGCTGGCCGGCGGCCGCGTGTCGATGCCGGCATCATTCAGTCGCCCGGTCACGAAGCCGGCATGCAGGGCCTGCACGTAGCCCGAGACGATTTCGGCGCGCATCGGCATCGCGCCGTCGATCCACACGCCCACCGTGGCGGACCGCCCGCGGGCCAGGTCGGCCCCGAAACCGGGCGGAATCTCCAGGGCCAGAGCCAATTCGCCGTTGCGCATGCGGTGGTCCATCTCGGCATCGTTGGCGAGCGGTGCCTGTTCGACGAAATAGGGCGAACCCGACAGCTCAAGCGTGTAGGCCCGGCTGGCGGAAGTGGCGTCGCGGTCGAGCACGGCGTAGCGCAGGTCCTGCACGTCGAGGCTGATGCCGTAGCCCATGATGAGCATCAGCAGCACCGAGCCCAGTAGCGACATGGCAAGACGGATCGGGTCGCGAAGCAACTCCAGCGTCTCGCGCCGGGCGCAGCTGAGCAGGCGATGGTGGCTGAACTGGCGCTGGGTGCGGGCGACGGCTTTGGCTGTCGCCGCCCCATCATGGCGAGTCCCGGCCTCGGCAATGTGCGCGGCGGCCTCTGTCTTCGCGGCAGGGTCCTGCGCCTGGGCGTCCTGCAGCCAGGCCACGAAGCTGTCTTCCAGCGAGCCGCCGCCACGCGCGCGCGCCAGCTCGGCAGGCGTACCGCTGGCCAGCACGCGACCTGCGTGCATCAGAGACACGCGGTCGCAACGTTGCGCCTCGTTCATGAAGTGGGTGGAGACAAAGATCGTAACGCCATCACGTCGCGACAGGTCGATCATCAGCGCCCAGAAGTTGTCGCGCGCCACCGGGTCCACGCCCGAGGTCGGCTCGTCCAGAATCAGCAGTTCGGGCTCGGGCATGACCGCTGCGGCCAGTTGGAGGCGCTGCCGCTGGCCCAGCGGCAGCGTCATCGGCAAGGCCTCGGCCGACTCGCGCAAGCCGAAACGGTCCAGCAAGGTGTCCACCCGATCGGCAATGCACTGCCTGCCGAGGTCGAAGAGCTGGCCCTGCAACTCCAGGTTCTGGCGCACCGTCAGGTCGCGGTAGAGCGAGAAGCCCTGCGACATGTAGCCCACCCGCCGTCGCACGGCCATGTCGCGCGCGTCCAGCGGCTCGCCGAACAGGCGCGCGCTGCCTTCCGTGGCAGGCAACAGGCCCGTGAGCATCTTCATCGTCGTGGTTTTGCCGCAGCCGTTGGACCCCAGAAAACCGAATATCTCGCCGCGCTCAATGCGAAAGTTCACCCGGTCCACAGCGGTAAAGTCGCCGAAGCGGCAGCTCAGGTCCTGCGCCTCGATGGCGATATCGTGTGCCCCGCCCGGGCGCGGCGGTACTACCAGCGCCTGATGGCCGCCGCGCGATGCTGCCGGCAGCATCGCGACGAAGGCATCCTCCAGGCTGGCGCAGCCGGTGCGCTGCAGCATCTCGGCGGGCGTGCCGACCGCCAGCACCCGGCCAGCATGCATGGCCACCAGGCGGTCGAAGCGCCCGGCTTCCTCCATGTAGGCCGTGGCCACGAGCACGGTCATGCCGGGGCGAAGGGCGCGGATGCGGTCGATCAGCACCCAGAACTGGCGGCGCGACAGCGGGTCGACGCCGGTCGTCGGCTCGTCCAGGATCAGCAGGTCCGGGTCATGGATCAGCGCGCAGCACAGGCCGAGCTTCTGCTTCATGCCGCCGGACAGCTTGCCCACGGGTCGGTCGGCGAAGGGCAGCAGACCCGTGCTGCCCAACAGTTCGACAATGCGGGCCTCGCGCTCGCGCTGACCGTGGCCGAACAGGCGGCCGAAGTAGTCGAGGTTCTCGCGCACCGACAGCGTCGCGTAGAGGTTGCGCCCGAGCCCCTGCGGGTTGTAGGCGATGCGCGGGCAGACGCGGCGCCGATGCGCGGGTCGGGCCAAGTCGCCGCCAAGCACGGTGACGTGGCCGCTTTGCAGCGCGCGGGCGCCCGCCACCAGCGCCAGCAGCGTGGATTTGCCGACGCCGTCAGGACCGACGAAGCCGATGATCCCTCCCACGGGCAAGACCAGGTCAATGCCATCGAGGGCCACGACGCCGCCATAGCGGTGACCAACGCCCTGCACACGCACCGCAGGCGGATCGCCTTTCATCGCGCGTGCTCAGAAGCCGCCGGGACAGCTTCCGGCACATTCACTGACAACTTCGGAGGCCATGGCTCAGCGCCGACGCGAACATAGGCCATGCCCGGCAAGCCGGTCTTGACTTGCTCGCGATGGTGGCCAAGCAACGCCGGGTCGATCCGCGCACGCACCTTGAAGACCATCTTCTGCCGTTCGGACTGGGTCTCCACGGTCTTCGGCGTGAATTGCGCCACGCTGGCGACAAAATCGACCTGGGCCGGGATGACCAGGTTCGGCGCCGCGTCCAGCACAAGCCGCGCTTCGGCACCGATGGCCACGCGGCCAGCGACGGTTTCGGGCAGAAAGAAACTCATGGTCACGTCGGCCAGATCCACCAGCGTCACCACGCGCCCGCCCCCGGCGAGCATTTCGCCGGCATGGGTCAGAACGGTTTGCACGCGTCCGGCGCGCGGCGCGCGCAGCACCGCATCCGCGATCTCCACCTCCATGCGATCAACGGCCGCCAGTGCGGACTCGATGGCGGCCTCGGACTCGACAATCTGTGACCGTGCGACAAGCACCCCTGACTCGGCCTCGATGCGCTGCGATTTCGCCGCGCTCAGCGCAGCGCGGCTGGACTGCACGCGCACGTTGGCTGCGTCGAGCTGCTGGGCCGAGATGAAATTCTGCGCCACCAGTTCCGACGTGCGTCGCAGTTCCTTCTCGGCCAGGGCGAACTCGGCTTCGCGCTGCAAGATCAGGGCCGCCACGGTAGATACCGCTTGCTGCCTCTGGCGCACCAGCGCAGTCGCCGTTTCCCGCGCCGTGCGCGCCTGCCGCTGCTGGGCCTGGGCTCCGCGAAGTTGCGCCTCCAGCACTCGCGTGTCCATTCGCGCGATCTCGTCACCGGCAGCAACGAAGTCGCCCTCGTGCACACGCAGGCTCTGCAAGCGCCCGCCCGACTTGGCCGCCACATCGAGCGTCGTGGCCTCAAGGCGACCGTTCCCCCCCACAATGCCGTCTGGCAAACGGTCGGGGGCTGCCCAGCGCCAAGCCACGACGACGCCGGTGACGATCACAGCAGTGATCGCATACATGAAAGGCTTTTGCCAGCGATCAGGCAATTGCAAGGGAGGGACAATATTCCAAGTGTTTCGTTGATTGTAAGTTTGCTGCGGGCCCGAACCTTGACCGATCACAAAGGGTGCGAAAACGTCAAGCAACCGTCACCAGAGCGATCTGCGAGCCGCCAACAATGCCCATGCCTGCGGGAAGCCAACGCTGTGTACGGTGTCGGCATTTTTGATGGCACTGCGTGGGCACTTTCTTCCAGAATCGCTCGTGTCTATGCTGTTATTTGCAACGGCATAACGATCAGCGCGCTCAATGGCTTCCATAGATGTATCGGCGCGACAACGGCAGGGTGTTGGCCAGCTGGCCGGGCTTGCGATCCACGTTCTGGTAGATGGCCACGTCGTCGTAATCGAATGCATGGGCGCAGTGGGGCCGTGCACCCAGATCCGTGCTCCCTGATGCCTCTCATCGGACTTACCCTTTGTCGTTGGCCGGGGCGGTGTTGTTCATACGGTGAAGCAAGCGCTGCAACACGTCCATGGTCTCCCTGCGGGCGCGCTGCTGCGGGTGGTGGCCAACTCCAGGCAGCGCCGTCACTTCAAGCGGCATCAGACCATGACGAAACAAGGCCATCGCGCTGGGCCGCCAGCCATATTCATCGTCATTGCCGAACAACACGGAAACTGGACAACGCACGGCGGCAAGCTCGGCGCTCATGTCCCATTGAAGTGCCTGCGGGCTGGCCCAGGGCTCGTACCAGCCCCAGAACATGGTGTCGGTGTTGTCGCCATGGTGGCGCCGAAGTTTTTCACGCAGGCCGTCTTGCTCAAACGCGCGCCGCGCGACGGCCATTGCATCCACCATGAACTGATCCACAGCCATGGTTGGCGAGCAAGCCAGAACGCCGCATACCAGCTCAGGATGCGCCGCCGCAGCCAGCACCGACATGGCTCCTCCATCACTGTGGCCGAACATCAACGCCTCTTGGATTCCGAAGTGGCGCAACACCTCGCCAAGCACCGGCCCGGCCTCTTCACGCCGGTAACTGGGCTCGCGCCCACCCACCAGACGCTCGGATCGCCCATAACCATACCGGTCATAGGCCAGCACCGGCCAGCCGCTGGCTTCGGCCAACCCCTGAGGCAGATCTTTCCAGGTGGTGATGCAGTCCAGCCCGCCATGCATCATCACGATGCTCGGCTGCCCGTTGCCCACATCACCCCAGGTGGTGGCTGCCAGCCGATGGCCTCCCGCAAACAGTTCGTGTTCCTTCATTTCGTGCTTTTTCATCATGTCAATCTGCCTCCGGGTTGGGCATTGCAGAGGATCCACACAGCCTACAGGTCGGCCTGTCCAGTCAGCAACTGGCGCGCGACGGTGCGGCGCTGGATTTCGCCCGTACCGTCGGGTATGCGCATCACGCGGGCGAAGCGGTAGCCCTCTTCCAGGCGCAGTTCGTTGGTCAGGCCCATGCCGCCGTGGATCTGGATGCTGCGGTCCATCACGCGCCCCAGCATCTCGGTCGAAAATGCCTTGACCATGCTGACCTGCGCGGTGACGGCGCGGCCGCTGTCCAGGCGCCAGGCACAGTTCTGGATCATGGTCTTGGCGGCGTAGATGTCCATGGCGCTGTCGGCCAGCATGAGCTGGATGGCCTGGTGCTCGGCAATGGGCACGCCAAAGGTATTTCGCACCTTGGCATAGTCCACAGCTTGGTCCAGCGCCCATCGGGCCAGGCCCAGGCAAGATGCCGCCATGCCCATGCGCCCGGCGTTGACGCCGTCCATGGCCACCGCCAGTCCGCGCCCGACTTCGCCGAGCCGGTGGTCGTCGCGCACACGCACGCCGTCGAGCACGATGACGCCGGTGTCGCCGCCCAGGTGGCCCATGGTGTTGATGATGCGCGGCACGGAAAAACCGGGCACGCGCGTGTCGACGAAGAAACCGGTGACGCCGCCCTTGTGGCGCGCCGCGGCTTCGGGGTCGGTCAGCGCGAACACCATGGCGTAATCGGCGTAGGGCGAGTTGGTGATCCACTGCTTGGTGCCGGTGAGCACCCATTCGTCACCGTCGCGCACGGCGCGGGTTCGCATGCCGAATACATCGGAGCCTGCATCGGGCTCGCTCAGACCAAAGCACAGGGTCTTGTCGCCGCTGGCGATGCGATCGCGGTATTGCGCGAAGATGTCCGGCTTCAGGTGCCGCAGCACCGGCGACAGACCGTTGGTGAAGGGCGATGGCAGCACCACCGTCTGCACAAGAGGCTGGGCCGGACCCACGCGGTGGTTGAGCACCTCCTGCACATGGGCCATGACCTGCGCGCCCTGCCCGCCGCCGCCCAGTGTTTCGTCGCCAAACAGAGTGTAAAAACCCAACTCGGCCGAGCGCTTGCGCACCTGCTGGCGCAGCGCCAGCGCCTCGGGCACATAACGACCGCTGGCATCGAACAAGCTGCGTTCGCTGCCCAGCAGGTCGTGGTGGCGCTGCTGCAGCGGCAGCACTTCGCGTTCCACGAAGCGCAGCACTGCCTCGGCAATCGCCACGGTATCGGGATCGATGGTGAAGTCCATATGGGAAACCTCGGCGCTACAACAGCCGGAACTTCGGCAGCGTGACCTCGTCGGTCACATCGTCGTACTGCACCGTCACACGCTGGCCGATGCGCACCGCCTCCACATCGTCGGTGACGATGTTGGTCATCATGCGCGCGCCCTCGTCGAGGTCGATCACCGCCACCACGTAGGGGGTGTCGGCCTTGAAGGCCGGACCGGCCGGCCGACGCGCGATGGTGTAGCTGTAAATGGTGCCGGTGCCGCGCGCATCGACCCATTCGACGGCGTCGGAATGGCAGTGCGGGCACAGGACGCGCGGATAGAAATGGTGCTTGCCACAGTCATGGCAGCGCTTGAGTGTCAGGCGATGTTGTTTCAGGGCGTCCCAATAGGAGCGGCTCTCGCCATCGATGACGGGCAGGGGTTTGTCGTACATGGTGTTCACCGGGTGGAGAGAATGCAAGTGGCACCGCTGGAGAGCGTGCCGCCGGTGCCGTGGACCAGGGCGGTCACGGCGTCCTGAATCTGGCGCGGGCCGCATTCACCGCGCAACTGGCGCACCGCCTCGATCAGCAGGAAGATGCCGTACATGCCTGGGTGTGCGTAAGACAGACCGCCGCCGTTGGTGTTAAGCGGGAATACACCGCCCGGCGCGGTGCGCTGGTTGGCGACAAAGGCTCCACCCTCGCCACGCTTGCAAAAGCCCAGCGCTTCGAGCGTCAGCAGCACGGTGATGGTGAACGAGTCATAGACCTCAACCACGTCAATGGCGTCATGCCGGATGCCCGCCATGGCAAAGGCGTCCCGACCGGCCACTTCGGCGGCCGTCAGGCGCGCTAGGTCGGCCATGGCGGCGATGGTCCAGTGGGTGTGTGATTCGCCGTAACCGCGCACGAACACCGGCTTGCGACCGAGCGCCTTGGCGTGCTCGGCGGTGGTCATGACCACCGCGCCACCACCGTCGGTGACCAGACAGATATCGAGCAGGTGCAGCGGGTCGGAGATCATCGTGCTCTGGAGCACATCCTCGATCGACAGCGGCTCGCGCATGGTGGCCGCCGGATTGAGCGCCGCCCACTTGCGCGTGGACACCGCGATCTCGGCCAGCTGCTCGGAGGTGGTGCCATATTCGTGCATGTGGCGCTTGGCCGCCATCGCATAGCCGCCCACCGGCGTGGGCATGCCCCAGGGGGTTTCGTACTGCATGGTCAGCACCGCCGGGCGCCCGGCGAGGTTTCGGCTCATCTCGCTCTTCTGCAGGCTACCGTAAGTGATCAGCGCCACCTCGCAGCGGCCAGCCTCGATGGCGGTGGCGGCATGCGCCACATGCGCCTCGAAGGCCGAGCCGCCGATGTTGGTGCCGTCGACGAAGCGCGGCGTAATCCCCAGGTACTCCGACAGCGTCACGGTCGGCAACTGGCCCGGGCCGGGCACCCCCCACATACCGGCGGTCAGCAACCCATCGACTTCGTGCATGGCGATGCCGGCGTCCTTCAAGGCGTCGCGGGCGACCAGCGCCTGGGCCTGCAGGACCGACATGGGCGCAAGGACCTTGCCGTCCTTCAGTGGCAGGTCGGCAACGCCGACGATCACAGCTTCTCGTTTTGTCATATGTAGAAATCTCCTGGTGTTGGATATCCCGGTCTGTGCGGTCTGTACTATTGATCCGGCCATTTGACGTCGCGAGTCGTGGACGGGCTGCCACAGGCAAACGACTCACGAAAGTTCAAAATTCATGGAGCCGGAGCAGCAGGCAAAAAAGTAATGGTTTCAGTGAAGTCGGCAATGGTTTCGCCACGCTGATTGATCACCAAATGTTGCAACTCCATCAGGGTATAGCCGCGCGAGGTCGTGGGGAGCAGTCGGGCCTCCCCTTCGACATGAATGGTGTCGCCCGGAAACAGCGCACCGCGCAGGCGTGCCTGTACGCCGGTCATACCGCCGAACGGGCCAACCTCGCGCCCTTCCAGCACCTGCTTGATGATTTCGGACACATAGGTTGCCAGCAGCCCCATGCCGAGCGAAATGACCATCGGGCCGGGCGCAAAGCGGCTGCGATGCGATCCGGTCATGTTCTCCCGGATGTACTCCATGTCGATAAAAAATGGTTCATGCAAGCCGACCACATTGACGAAGGTGACGATGTCGGTTTCGGTGATGGTGCGTCGGTGCGTCTTGAAATGATGCGACTTGGCGCTGTCGGTCAGGTTGGCCATTTTGAAGTCCGGTGATTGATGGGTGGTGATGGATGAAAGTGGTTCTCTGCGGGCAATCCTTCTATCGGCCTGGCCCGCTGTTTTGACATAATTGGGTTTTTATGTCGTCTAGCGCAGGAGAACAGCGGATGAACCCAGCACCCTTGCCTGGCGGTCAACTTCAGGGCCAGATCGCCCTCGTCACCGGTGCCACGGCCTTCATCGGTCGTGCCATTGCGCTGGAGTTGGCGCGGCGCGGCGCGCACGTGATCGTCAACGGCCGCAATCCCGAAGCCGGACAGGCAGTGATCAACGAGATCGCTGCGAACGGCTACTGCGCCGCGTTTGAACAAGCCGACCTGACCCATAGCGACGCGGTTCGTGCCATGGTGGATCGAGTTGCCGAGCGCCACGGTCGCCTTGACATCCTGGTGGCCAGCGGCGCAGGCGCCAGTGCCGACTCGCCGTCCTTTCGCCTTTTCAAGGAAATGAGCAACGGCGACTTCGACAACTACATCCGCGCCCACTGGCTCACCCGCGCATTTGCGATCCAGGCTGCCGCCCGCGTCATGGCACTGCACGGCCGCGGCAAGATCGTCGCGGTGGGCACCGACGCGGGCCGCGTGGCCACGGTCGGCGAATCCTTCATTGGCGGCGCCACCGCCGGCATGATGCAGATGTGCCGCGTGCTGGCGCGTGAACTGGGGCGCGACGGCATTCGGGTCAACGCGGTGGCGATGAGCTACATCTGGGATGCCGAGCCGCGCTGGGGCCCGGGCTCGCCAGCGCTCGAAGGCGGTCACGGCAAGGACATGATCGAGAACCTGCGCAAGCGCATGCTGTTCCCCGTGCACTGCCAGGACATCGCCAACGCGGCGGCGTTCTTGGCCGGACCGGAGTCCGATGCCATCACCGGCCAGACCCTGAGCGTCAACGGCGGTTTGAGCACACCGGGCTGACATGGCCATCAGGCGCCACCGTGCGCGGCCTTGACGGCCGCGCGGTCAATGCTATCGGCACCGCCCAAGGGGAGTGCCGGTACAAACACCACGTGCTTGGGTTTTTTGTAGCGTGCGATGCGACCGCCCACAAACTCGATCAACTCCTCGGCACTCAGCGTGCACCCTGCCTTCAGCACGCAGACCGCCTTGACCGCCTCGCCCCACTGAACGTCCGGCACACCGAGGACCACCACCTGCGCCAGCGCCGGGTGCTCCAGAATGGCCCGCTCGACTTCAGCCGGATAGACGTTCTCGCCCCCCGGCTTGATCAACTCCTTGGCCGGTGAACGCCCGCTGTACCAAAGGTAGCCCTCGGCATCGATGCGCCCCATGTCGCCCGTGTGGTGCCAGCCGTTGCGCAGCGCGAAAGCGTTGTCTGCTTCGCAGCGCCAGTAGCCCTGGAACACCATCGGACCCCGCACCACGATCTCGCCGGTGGCGCCGGTGGGCAACGGGCGGTCCAGTTCGTCCACCACTGCGACCGTGTTCAGCGCGGTGGGCCGCCCGGCGCTGCCGGGGCGCTCGTCAAATGGCGCCAGACTGACCGAGCCCGAGGTCTCGGTCTGGCCGTAGGCACTCCAGAAAGTCGCCTGGGGGCAGGTGGTGCGCAAGCGCGCGATGGTCTCGGGCACGTCGATTCCCGACACCACGCGCAGGCTGTCCAGTGCCGAGCCCTGGGCCGCTGCGGCGTCCAGCAGGGCGCCCAGCATCGGCGGGAAGGTGCCGATCAGGCTGCCGCCGTCCTCGTCGATATGCTTGACCAGGCTGGGCGGATCGAAACGTGTCAGCAGCAGCGTCGCCCCGCCCGCCTGCTGCGTGGCCAGCATGAAGCCGATGGCGGCCACGTGAAACAGCGGCAAGACGCCCAGATTGACATCTGAAGTGGTCAACTGCCAGGCCAGTTGCGTCTGCAGGCTGGCGGCGATCAGGCCGCGGTGCGAGAGCAGCGCGCCGCGCGGCCGCCCGCCCACGGCGGCGGTGTGGATGATGACGAGCCCCTCATCGTCATTCAGATCGGCGGGCGGCACGGTGCGATCGAGATACAAGGCGCTGACGGGTTGCCAGGGCGCTGGCGCGACGCCCAGCGTGTAGCGCAGCTTGTCGTCCAGGCCGCTCTGCGGCAGCAGGGCCTGGAACTCATCGGCGACGATCAGCACCCGCGGCGCCACGTCCTCGATGACATAGGCCACCTCCTCGGCCGACAGCCGCCAGTTGATCGGCACCACGATCACGCCCAACTGGGCGGCTGCGCCGAACAGGTCGACATATTCCAGGCAGTTGGGGGCCAGTATCGCCAGCCGGTCACCCTGGCCCACGCCTGCGGCCGCCAGACCAGCCGCCAGGCGCGCCGTGCGCTCGGCATACTGGGCGTGCGTGACCCGCTGATCGCCGAACACCAGGGCGGTGTTCGATCCGTACAAACGCGCGTTGCGCTTGATGAGATCGTGCAGCGTAAAAGATCGCAAACTCATTCCATGCTCCTCGTTCAGATTCAGCTTCGACTCGCCGGAGGTGGCGCCGGCGGCATTACTTCGTGCAGAAACGCCGCCACGCTGGCGGCGAAGGCGTCGTTGGCATCACCGGCGATCATGTGGCCGGCGCCCTTGAGGTCGACAAAGCGCGCCCGCGGCAGGGTTTGCACCAGGGCGCGCGCATCTTCTTCGCTGATCACGTCGCTGCGTTGGCCGCGCAGCAGCAGGGTGGGCGCCTGCAGACCGCGCAAGGCGCGCTCGTAGCCCTCCGCGTCGCGCCGGTGGTTGTGGTTGGCCTCGCTCATCAGTTGCGGGTCCCAATGCCAATTCCAGCGGCCTTGCACATTCATACGCAGGTTCTTCTTCAGGCCCTCGATCGGTCCTTCCATTGGCCGCCCACGGTAGTCAGCGATGTGTTGCGCGGCTTCTTCCAGCGACGCAAAACCATCGGGCCGCGCCCGCATGAAACTGACGATGCGCTCGACACCGGCTTCTTCCATGCGCGGCGCAATGTCCACCAGCACCAGCGCGTTGATCGGCGGCGCATCGACGCGGCCGACTGCGGCCATGCTGATGAGGCCGCCCAGTGAAGCGCCGACCACCGCCAGCGGCGTGCCCAGTTCGCGCCAGATGCAGCACATGGTGTCGGCCAGCGTCTCGATGCGGTAGTCGCCATCCGTGGCCCAGGCACTGTCGCCGTGGCCCGGCAAGTCCAGCGCCACGGTGTACCAGCCGGCATCGCCCAGCACCTGCGCCGCCTTGCCCCAGGCATGGCGGGTTTGCCCGCCACCGTGCAGCAGCAACACCGCTGGAGCGCCGACCGGGCCATACACCTCAGCGACGAGGGCTCCCCCGTCGAAAGCAAAAAACTCTCGCCGCTCAGTAACGCTCATGTGGAAGGTTTGTTTCTTCATTTCAGTAGACAAATAGCGAGCCGCCGGGCTTGATCATGGTCATCTCAACATAGGTCGAACCATGATGCTTTTCCGGACCAAAACGCAAGACATAGCCCCCAAGATCCATGTTTTTTGCACTTTCGATGGCGCTCATGAACTTCTCACGGGTCAGGTCCGGCCCTGTGAGCCGGAGCGCTTCAACGAAGGCTTTGGCCGAAACAAACCCCGTCATGGATGCATAGCCGACGTGCTTGTCCTTGCCGTTGGAATTCATCAGTTTGTTGAATTCGCGCGACACGCCGAGCTTGTTGGAGAACGGCGCCGGCATCGTCTGGGTGACGATGATGCCAGTCGCGTCCTTGCCGAACTGATTGACCAGGAGATTGGTGTCCGCCACCGACAGCAGCAGCAGTTGTGCTGCTACTCCGGTCTTCTTAAACTCGCGAATGAATTCGATCGTCGCCTTGCCGGCCGTCGTCAAAATGACCGCTTGCGGTCGCGCGAGAGCAATTGTTTGCGCCGCAACTGCGGCGTCCCGAGCGTCCGTCGCGATCGCCGCACTCGCTATCGGGGCTACTTGTCGGTCCTTCATAGCCGCCTGCACGCCCGCAAGCCCCTCCTGTCCGAAAGCGTTGTTCAGGTATGCGACGGCGATGGACTTGATCCCTGTCGTCGTCAAATGCTGAACCATTTTTTCTGTTTCACTACCGTACGAAGCCATCACGGTGAACAGATACCGGTTCGGCGTGCGGCGCAGGCTGTCTGCTCCCGTGAACGGCGCAAACAATGGCACACGGTGTTGCTCCAGTAGCGGCAGCACACCGGTGACATTGGCCGTTCCCAAGTTCCCGACCAGCGCGAATACCTTGTCCTCACCAATCAATTTTTCGGTATTGGCCAGTGATCGTTGGGGAACATACCCGTCGTCCATTAGCACGAGCTTCAACCGGCGGCCGAAGACCCCGCCACGGCGGTTCACCTCGTCGATGTACGCCTTGAAACCTTCGCTGAAATCGTTGCCGATTTCTGCAAGCGGCCCGGTCAGCGACACACTCTGACCGATCAGGACGGTCTGTGCTGTTACGCCAGTCTCTGCTCGCGCAAGCCCGGTCCCCAACAGCGTCACACAAAGCGCGGCAATAACCTGCACAGCTTGCAGGGTTGCCCGCACGTTTGGCAGCCGAAGCTGAAGCCCCGACCGAGGATCGCTCAACGCGTTTGCGAATTTCGATTTGCTCAGGTTCATGGCTATCTCTTTTTGGCTGTTTAAAAATTTTGTCAACTCACTTCATGGTGATCACGATCCCGAGCCCACTTCTTGTTCAAAGTCGGCACCATTGCCTGCAACCTGACCCCAGTCGGCGAAGCTCTTGTAGTGCTCGCGCCACGTGGCCAGCAGTTCCTCGCGCGGCAGATCGGCGTAGGCGCCGCGGTCCTGCACATACTCCATGTGACGTCGGCCGCTGACATCAAATTCATGAAAGACCGAATCGGCGCTGCCGTCGAACTCCAACGGGTGGATACCGGCTTTCTCGCACAAGGAGCGGTTGAAAGCGGGCGTTGCCTTGAGCCACTGGCCGTCGACCCACAGCTCGGTGTAGCCATGAAAGACAAACAAGTCGGTGCCCATCAGGTCTTGCAGGCGTTTGCTGGTCAGGTGGTTGCGAACGTCGGCATAGCCCACCCGTGCCGGCACGCCCAGTACACGGGCAGCCGCTGCCAGCAACGCCGCCTTGGGCACGCAAAAGCCACGCCCAGCCTCGATCACGTGGCTGCCCTTCAAGCCCTCGACCGTGGTGTCAAAGTAGTAGGGGTCGTAGAGAAACTCGTCGCGCACGGCGTAATAGAGCTTGACCGCGATCTCGCGCGGCGTCAGGCCGGGGTCGGCCACCCGGCGCGCGAACGCGATCACCGCCGGGTGATCGCTGTCCACGTAGCGGCCGGGCGCGAGATAAGCCGACGGATCGTTCGTGTTTGTGGTTTGCGTCGTCGCGTCCATGTCATTCATCCTTGGCGCTCAGGCACTTCGGCGGCTTGGCCAGGGCAAAGCCGTTGAAGGGTTTGGAGCGATCCGTCGGCTTCAGCTTCCAGGTCTGACGGGCATTGGGCACACCGCCATCGACGCGGATGAAGGAGCCGGTGATGTAGGCCGCCGCCTCGGACAGCAGGAACACGATGGCCGCCGATACTTCGGCCTCGGTGCCATAGCGCTGCAGCGGCACACTCTTCATCAAAATGCGGAACTTGGCCTGCATCTCGGGTTCGTAGGTGTCAAAGCCGCTGCTGGCCACAAAGCCCGGCGCCACCGCGTTGACGCGCACGCCCGACTCGCCCCATTCGCAGGCCGCCGTTTCGGTGAACGACAGCATGCCGGCGCGCGCGGCGCCGCTGTGTCCCATGGTGGGCATGCCCATCCACATGTCGGCGATGATGTTGACGATGGAGCCGCCGTGCGCCTCCATCCACTGCGTGTAGACCTCGCGGGAGACGAGAAAGCCTCCCGTCAGGTTGCTGCGCACCACCGCCTCCCAGCCCTTGAGGCTGATGTCCTTGACCGGCTGCGGGTACTGGCCGCCGGCGTTGTTGACCAGGCCATCGATCCGGCCGTGCTGCGCAATCACGTCGGCAACCAGGTCCTTGACGCCCGGCTCGTCGCGGATGTCGCAGACATGGATGCTGGCTTTGCCACCCGCCGCTTCGATCTCGGCCTGCACCGCCTGCAGCTTCTCGATCTTGCGGCCCACCAGCGCCACGCTGGCGCCCAGGTTGGACAACTCGTGCGCAGTGCAGCGGCCGATGCCGCTGCCACCGCCGGTGACGATCACCGTCTGACCGGCAAAGAGGCCGGGGCGAAACACGGATTTGTAAACAGATTGGCTCATGGATTTGTCTCCTTCGTAATGAGCTCAGGCACGCAGCATGAAATTGCCGTGGCCAAGGGCGATGGGCTTATCGGGGCTGGATTGCCATGCCTGGATGCGCAGATTCGCCACACGCTGGCCCAGCTTGACCATCACGACGTTGGCATAGGTGTCCTGCGGACGGCCCGAGCGCAGGTAATCAATGTTGAAATCGATGGTCTTGGGCAAGTCCCGGCTGTCCATGTGCCACAGCAGGTAGAACAATCCGGCGCACTCCAGAAACCCCCCGGTGGCTCCGCCATGCAGAGCCGGCAGGATGGGGTTGCCTATCAGTTTTTCCTGGAATGGCAGGACGCAGGTGAACTCCTCGCCCTTGACATCGATGCGCAAGTCCAGAAAACGCGCAAAGGGCACCGCCCGGATCACTTCGCTCCAGTCACCCTGGGCGCGCGCATGGTCAATTTGTTCGGTCCATTTCATCGTGGCACATCCTCGTTGCGCAATACCGGTCGCCCGGAAGTAAACATGTAAATGCCGACGGCGGTGGCAATTGGGTCGTCCGGCGTGTCGTGGTAAGCAGCGCCTCGGACGAACGCCAGTTCTGCAGTCAGCTTGTAGCAAACGGCCCCTCCCAGAATCGCACGCCCGGGCGTGGCGGGCTTGAGGTAGTCGATGCGCAAGTCCAGCGTGGCCATCGGCCGTATCTCTGGCAGCTTGACGAAAATCGCGAATCCGAACGCTGCGTCGAGCAGCGCAGTGATCACGCCGCCATGCAAAACCCTGGTCTGCGGATCGCCCACCAGCGCTTCCTGATACTCGACCTTGAGCACGCACCAGTCGGTTCGCGCTGCGTGCGGCAGGAGGCCCAGTTCGCGGTTATACGGAGACACATGGGCAAACTTCTGCCATCTCTTGGCGATTTCTTCTTCGTTGATGGTGTGTGTTTCTGTCATCTCGACATATCTCCAGACAAGGTGAGGGTGGGCTCTTCGCCGGCCGCCGTCACCGGATACCAGCGGGTCGCGGCTAGCGTTTCTTCATGGCGCACGTAGCCGGAGCGCTCCAGCCACAGCAGGTGCGCCAGGGTTTCGCCCATGGCAAGGTAAGCATGCAGCGGGTCGCTCTGCGCGCCATAAACGGCGTAGCCGAGTTCGGTGGCATTCATGCCCCCCGCGCCCAGGCGCGCCATGAACTTGCGCAACGCTTTTTGATGGTGCGCCACCAGTCCGTGCGCGCGCTTGACCCCGGCGTGGTAGACGTCGTGATGGGCCGGCAGCACGTGCTCGATATCCAGCGCGGCAATTGTGCGCAGGCTGTTCAGATAGCGCGGCAGCGGATCGGTTTCGCCATAGGGCCAGACGCCGATGTTGGGCGTGATGCGTTCGAGCAACTGGTCGCCCGTGAGCAGCAGCTTCAACTTGGGCGCATACAGGCAAATCTGTGCAATGCTGTGACCGCCCAGCACCAGCACCTCGAACACATGCTCGCCGATGCGCAGCGTCTGGCCGGCTTCGAGCGGCTCGACGCGCGCCGGCACGGCGCAGGCCATGTTGCTTTGCAAGACCCCGCCCACCACCTGTTGCGCATCCTCCGGCGCCACCCCATGGCGGCACATGAAGTCGATACAGTAGGCGCGGTCATCGGCGCTGGGCACGTGCGTCTGCCCCGCCACCGTCCGTTCTTCCTCGCGCATCAGGATGGTAGCGCCGGTGCGCTCGTGCAGCCACACTGCCAGCCCGAGGTGGTCGGGGTGGTGGTGCGAGACGATGATGCGCGTCAGGCCGGCCGCTAGTGGTCCCTCCAGGGCGCGCAGCCACAGCGCACGGGCGGCTTCGCAGTCGGCACCCGTGTCGAATAGGCACCAACCCTCGCTTTCGCGAATCAGGTAGATGTTGACGTGGTCGATGCCATAGTCCACCGGCAGCGTGAACATCAGGATGCCGGGCAGGACCTCCTTCAGCGGCAGCTCGACCGGCTCTTCCATGACTGAAGTAGCTTGAGAGGTGCTCATGTTCACAACCGTTTCGCCACTTCTTCGAGCATGACCTCGGTGGCACCGCCACCGATGGCCTGGACACGGGCGTCGCGCACCATGCGCTCGATCGGCGTCTCGCGCATATAGCCAGCGCCACCGTGGAACTGCTGACAGTCATAGACCACGTCGTTGAGCAGCTCGCCGCACAGCGCCTTGACCATCGACACTTCCTTGACGCACTCGCGCCCCTTCGCATCGAGCCAGGCAGCGTGGTAAACCAACTGACGGGCCGCCTCGACCTGCGCTGCCCGCATGGCCAGGCGCTGGCGGATCGCCTGCTTGTCCCACAGCGTGGCGCCGAAGGCCTTGCGCTCGCGCACATAGGCCAGCGTCAGCTCGATCGCACGCGCGGCTTCGCCCATCATCTGCGCACCCAGCACCATGCGCTCGTTCTGGAAATTGCGCATGATCTGGTAGAAGCCCTTGTTCTCTTCGCCCAGCAGATTGGCGGCCGGGATGCGGCAATCTTCGAACACCAGTTCGGCGGTGTCGCTGCACAGCCAGCCGCTTTTCTTTAACGCGCGCCCGACTCGAAGGCCCGGCGTACCCTTCTCGACAATGAAGATCGAGATACCGCGCGAGCCCTTGGCCGTCGGGTCGGTCTTGGCGGCGACGAAGTACACGTCACCATGCACGCCGTTGGTGATGAACATCTTGCTGCCATTGATAACCCAGTGGTCTCCGTCGCGCACCGCGCGGGTGCGGATGCCAGCCACGTCAGAGCCTGCATCGGGCTCAGTGACCGCCACGGCACAGATCTTCTCGCCGCAGATGATGGCGGGCAGGTAGCGCGCGAGCTGCTCTGGCGTGCCAAAGTTGGCCAGGTGCGGCGAGGCCATGTCGGTGTGCACCATCACCGTCACGGCAAAGCCGCCGTACGTGGAACGGCCGAGTTCTTCGGCCAGGATCGCGCTGTACACCGTGTCAAGATTCGAGCCGCCGTATTGCTCGGCGTAACGCACGCCGAGGTAGCCGAGCTCACCCATTTTTCTCAGCACCGCACGCGGCACCATGCCTTCCTCTTCCCAGGGCGCTGCCTGTGGCACCACCTCCTGCTCGACAAAGCGGCGCAGGTTGTCCCGGAACTGCCGGTGTTGCTCGTCAAAATAAATCGGCTCGTTCATTGCCTTTCCTCAGATTCCATTGCTTCCATGATTACCAACACATCGCCACCGCGCACCGCGTCACCGACGCGGCAACGCAACTCGCTGACCCGGCCCGCCGCGGGCGCGCTGAGCGTGTGCACCATCTTCATTGCCTCCATCTGCACCAGCGTGTCGCCCGCGTTCACCGTCATGCCCACACTGATTTGCACCTGCGTCACTAGACCGGGCATGGGCGCGAGCAGGCGATTGCCGCCCCGCTCATCATCGGCGCACGCCGCGCCCTTGAGTGCGCGCTGCCAGCGGTCGAGCCGGCGCCAGGCCCACGTGCCGCCCGGCCCGGCCAGCCACACGCGTTTGCCCTGCGTAGCGTGCTGTTCCAGCGCCAACGTGAAGCGCACCGTCAGGCCGTCGTGCTGCAACGCCAGGGTGTCGCCGGTTAGCGTCGCTCCCAGGTTCAGCTCCAGATCGCCGACGCGCACGCGCCAGCCTTCGCCCAACGGCGACACGCTGGCTTCATGCACGCAGCGCTGCTCGTCTTCGAGCAGCACCTGCGTGCTGCCAGTGCCACTCCCGGCGCCGGACGCGCGCCAGGCCCCGAGCGACTGCCAGGCCGAGCGCCCGGCCGCCGCCTGCTGGGTCAGCACGCCGTGCACGGCGGCAGCGGCGATGGCCAGCCCATCGTCCGCGCGCGGCTGCCAGCCTGCGGGAAAGGCGCGTTCGATGTAGTGTGTGGTGAGTACTTGCGCGAAGTGGTCGTGGCGCAGCAGATCGGCCAGAAAACCGAGGTTGCTGTGCACGCCGAGCAGCACCGTGTTGTCCAATGCCGTGGCGAGCCGCCGTGCGGCGGTCGGCCGGTCGTCGGCATGGGCAATCACCTTGGCCAGCATGGAGTCGTAATAGGGCGTCACCTGACTGCCGCTGCGTACGCCGCTGTCGACCCGGACGCCCTCGCCGCGCGGCTCGCGGTAGTCGATCAGGGCGCCGATCTCGGGCGCAAAACCCGCCGCCGGATTCTCCGCGCAGACTCGCGCCTCGATCGCGCAGCCGCGCTGCGACAGGTCCGGCTGGGCGAAGCCGAGCGGCTCACCAGTGGCCACCCGCAGCTGCCATTCGACCAAATCAATACCGACCGTCAACTCGGTCACTGGGTGCTCGACCTGCAGCCGGGTGTTCATTTCCAGAAAGAAGGTGTCGCCGCTGCGGCTGTCGTGGATGAACTCGATGGTGCCGGTGCTGTCGTAGCCCATGGCGTGCCCGATCGTCAGTGCGTGCGAAAACAGGGCCTCGCGCACTGCGGGAGGCAGGTGCGGCGCGGGCGCTTCCTCAATCACTTTCTGGTGGTTGCGCTGGATCGAACATTCACGCTCGAACAGATGGACCAGATGCCCGTGCTTGTCGCCCAGCAACTGCACTTCGAGGTGGCGTGGCTCGTCGAGGTAGCGTTCCAGCAGCACGCGGTCGTCGCCGAACGAAGCCTTTGCTTCGCGTCGCACGGTATCCAGCGCGGCCGAGAAGTCAGCCGCGCTGCGCACCACCCGCATGCCCTTGCCGCCGCCGCCGGCCGAGGCCTTGATCAGCACCGGGTAGCCGATGCCCCCGGCCGCCGCCTGCAAGACCGCAGAGTCCTGGTCGTCGGCGTGGTAGCCCGGCACCACCGGCACGCCGGCTCCGAGCGCGATGCGCTTGGATTCGATCTTCGAGCCCATGCGCCGGATCGCTTCGCGCGAGGGACCCACAAAAATGAGCCCGACGGCTTCGCAGGCGTCAATCAGGGCCAGGCTTTCCGACAAAAAGCCGTAGCCCGGATGGATGGCCTGCGCACCGGCGGCACGCGCCGCGGCCACGATGGCAGCGGCATCAAGGTAGCTGCGCGCGGCCTCCGGCGCTCCGATGCGCACGGCCGTATCGCACAGGGCCACGTGCAGCGCCTCGCGGTCGGCTTCGGAATAGACCGCCACCGTGCGCAGGCCCATGCGGCGCGCGGTGCGGGCGATGCGGCAGGCGATCTCCCCGCGATTGGCAATCAGGAGGGTGTTAAACATCAGTCGCACGCCTTCATGCCAACACTCAGACCTGCCGCCACATCGGCAGCCGCTTGCCAAAAAAGGCAGCGATGCCGTCGCACCCTTCTTCGGTTTCCCAGGCGTCGGCCAGCTTGTCAGCGGTGTAGATCATGTTGGTGGGCAGATCGTGCGCCTGCACATAGGCCACAAGCTTCTTGGTGGCCGCCACCGCGCCGGGCGCGCACTGCAGCAGGTCGGCGAGTTCGCGTTCAATGGCCGCGTCGAGCTGATCGGCCGCCACCACTTCTGAGAGCAGGCCCAGGCGCTGCGCCTCTGCCGCGCTCATGCGGCGCGCCGTCAGGAAGGTGCGCCGGGCGTTGGCTTCACCCATGCGCGCCACGACGTAGGGCGCGATATTGGCCGGCAGCAGGCCCAGGCGCACCTCAGTCAGCGAGTAGATGCCGGTATCGACCGCGATCGTGATGTCGCAGACCGAGATCATGCCGACTCCGCCGCCATACGCGGGGCCATTGATGCGGCCAATGACGGGCATAGGCAGCTCGTTCAGGGCGCGCAGCATGAGCGCCAGATCGCCGCTTTCGCCCACGCGCTCGGTCCGGCTCTTTTTCATGTTGTCCTGCATCCAGCCCAGGTCACCACCCGCGCAAAAGGTCTTGCCGGTGCCGGTGAGCACCACCGCGCGCACGCCCGGCGCTGCGGCCAGCCAATCGACGGCACGGCGCAGCTCGCTGATCAGGGTGGCGTTGAGCGCGTTATGAGTGTCGGGGCGGTTGAGCGTGAGGCGGGCCACGCCGCGCGCGTCGACGACCAGTTGCAGGGTCTCGTAGGTGGGGGTGTTCATAGAGGTTCTCTTACATGCGGTAAACAGGGGTTGCCGTACTCGGCAACGCACGGCGCGCCGCCAGCGCCAGCGCCAGGCCCAGCACATCGCGCGAGGCCGAGGGTTCGATCAGACCGTCGTCCCACAGCCGGGAGGTGGCGTAATAGGGATCGCTCTGGCGCGCGTACTGCTCGCGTACCCTGCGTTCGATATCCAGCAGCCGCGCCTCATCAGCCGGGCCGCGCAAGTTAGAGCGCGCCAGCTCGACCATCACGTTGCTGGCAATGTCGGCGCTCATCGTGGCAACTCTGGCACTGGGCCAGGCGAACAGGAATTCGGGCTCAAAGCCGCGGCCGCACATGCCGTAGTTGCCGGCGCCATAAGAGCCGCCAACCACCAACGTGAGCTTGGGCACGCGCGCGCAGGCCATGGCATACACCATCTTGGCGCTGTGCTTGGCAATACCGCCACGCTCGGCCTCGGTGCCAACCATGAAGCCGGGGATGTTCTGCAAAAACAGCAGCGGTACTCCGCGCTGGTTGGCCAGTTCGATGAAATGCGCGCCCTTCAGGGCCGACTCGGCCAGCAGCGCGCCGTTGTTGGCGAGGATGGCGACCGGCTGGCCGTGGATCGCGCCAAAGCCGGTCACCAGCGTATCTCCCCACAACGGTTTGAACTCGTGGAAAGCGCTGCCGTCGAGCAGCCGCGCAATGATTTCGCGCGCGTCGTAGGGCTGTTTGGGGTCGACCGGTACGACGCCATCGAGCTCAATCGGGTCGTAACGTGGTGCGCTGGGCGGCAGCGGCGGCACCATGGGCGGCTCGGGCGGCAGGCTGGCGACGATCTGACGGAGCATGGCCAGCGCCTGATGCTCGTCCTCGGCCAGGTGGTCGCTGACACCGGAGACACGGCTGTGCATCTCCGCGCCGCCCAGGGTTTCGCCGTCGACCACTTCGTTGATCGCGATCTTGACGATGGACGGGCCACCCAGATGAATGCGTGCGTTACCGCGCACCATCACCACTTCGTCCGACAGCGCGGGAATGTAGGCGCCGCCCGCGGTGCAGCCGCCGAACACGGCCGAGAGCTGCGGCAGGCCGGCCTGCGACATGCGGCACTGGCGGTGGAAGCTGTTGCCGAAGTAGTCCTTGTCGGGAAACACGCGGTCCTGCTCCGGCAGAAAGGCACCGCCGCAGTCCACCAGGTACAGGCAGGGCAGTCGCAGGCGCTCGGCGATTTCCTGCGCCCGCACGTGTTTCTTGACGGTTTCATGGAAGAACGAGCCGCCCTTGACGGTGGCGTCGTTGGCGATGAACATGCACGGCCGCCCGGCCACCATGCCGACGCCGGTGACGATGCCCGCACCCGGCACCTCGTTGCCATACTGATCCCAGGCCGCCAGCGGCGAGAGTTCCAAGAAGGCGCTGCCGTCATCGACGATGAAGTCGATGCGCTCGCGCACCAGCAGCTTGCCGCGCGCGTGGTGGCGCCCGATGTGCGCATCACGCCCGCCAGTGGCCACCCCGGACAGGCGTGTGCGCAAGGTCTCGACCTGGGTGCGGCCGTGCGCCAGCGCCTGGTGGTAGGAATCGCTGCGGGTGTCGATACGGCTTTCTAGGGATGTCATCTGTGTCATCTTTTCATTGCAGCGAGCGAGCCGCTGTGCATCACATGGCCTGACAGGGAGCGGCCGATGATGCGTTCGGCCAGCCGCGCCGCCTCGATCAGCGCCTCCAGGTCGATCCCGGTCTCGATGCCCAGTTCCTCGCACATGAAGACCATGTCTTCGGTGCAGATATTGCCGGCCGCGCCACCGTGCGTGTGGCCCGCAAACGGACAGCCGCCCAGACCGGCGACCGAACTGTCGAACAGCCGCACGCCCATTTGCAGGGCGGCATAAACGTTGGCACCGCCGACGCCGCGCGTGTCGTGCAGGTGCAGGCCAATCTGCGCCTCCGGTACGATCGCGCGCACCGCGCCGACGCGGCGCTTGATCTCCTCGGGATGGGCCCAGCCCATGGTGTCGGCCAGGTAGACCACCGGCAGCGGCACACGCCGGTCGGCGCAGGCATCGACCAGCCAGCGGACCTGATCGGTCAGGACCGACAGCGGCACGGCACCACCGAGATTGCAGCCAAAGGCCGTGATCACGTAGGCCTTTTCCACCGGAATGCCCAGGGCGATGTAGCGGTCCAGCCAGCCGAGCTGGCGTTCACGCATCTCGGCCACGCTGCAGTTGTTGTTGCGCTGCGAAAACGGCTCGGTGGTGTAGAACATCAGCTTGCCGTCCAGGTCCACCTGTTCGCAGGCGCGCGCACGCTCGAAGCCGTTGTCGTTGAGCCAGAGCGCCGTGTAGCGGGTGCCAGGGCGCTTGGTGATGGCGGCAAACAACTCGGATGCGTCGACCATCTGCGGCACCGCGCGCGGACTGACGAAGGACGCCACCTGGATCTGCTTCAGGCCCGAGGCGCTCAAAGCATCAATCAGCGCGGCGCGATCCGCCAGCGGATAGGTTTTTGGCTCCATCTGGAAGCCCTCGCGCGGGCCTTCCTCATGGAACTCGACGGAGGTAGGTAAGTTGCTCATCGCTGACTTCTCTTTCCATCAGGAGGGGCTGACTTCGGCGAGCACCTGGTGGCGCTCGACCATGTCGCCGACCCGGCAGCGCAGGCTGCTCAAGCTACCTTCGAACGGCGCCGTAACGTGCAGCTCCATCTTCATCGATTCAAGCACGATCACGGTCTGCCCGATAGCGACCATCTCGCCGACCGCCGCTTTGACCGCCACCACCTTGCCCATCATCGGCGCGCCCAGCTGGCCGCTGGCGCCGGCGTCACCGGCGTCCCCTCCCAGATAGGGTTGCGCCATGAACACGCCGCTGCCCAGCGCGCTGGCGAGCTCGACCTGCCGCGCATCGCCCCGGATCGTCAGCTCCAGCGCCCGCCCGCCGCACTGCAACAGGGAGCGCCCGGCCGCGAGCGGCTGCAGCGAGGCGTTCACCTCCTGCTCGCCAATGACCAGAGAGCAGGCGCCCTGAGCGTCGCACCTCGAAAACCGCACCGGCCACTCGGCCGCGCCGGCCTTCAACACCAGGACCGGCTGGGGTGCGGCCTGAATCGGCCCACTGCGCAGGCGCCAGCCTGTGAAACCGTCCCCCAGGGTCCAGCAGCCCAATGCGGGCGACTCGGCACGCCGTTGCGCCAGCCAGTGCAACGCGGCCGCAGCCAGGTGCTCAAGCGGCGGCGGGGCGGGCGCCACCACGCCGCGCTGCGCGTGGCGCTCGTCGATCAGGCGGGTGTGAAAGGTGGCATCGCGGGTCTCTGGCCATTCCAGCAGTTCATGCAGGAATTCCAGGTTGGTGACCAGGCCGATCACCGTGCTTTCGCGCAATCCGGCCACCAGCGCCCGGCGCGCCGACTCGCGGTCAGGCCCGTGCGCGATGAGCTTGGCGATCATCGAGTCGTAGTGCGGCGAGATCTCGTCGCCACTGTCCACCCCGGACTCGATGCGCACGCCAGCGCGCGAAAAATCGACCACCTGCAGCCGCCCGGTGGCCGGTAAAAAGCCCGCATCGGCGTCTTCCGCGCACAGCCGGGCCTCAAAGGCGTGACCGATGCAGCGCACGTCGGCCTGCGTCAGGGGCAAGGTACCGGTGTCGGCAATGCGCAGTTGCAGTTCGACCAGATCGAGGCCTGTGACTTCTTCGGTCACCGGGTGCTCGACTTGCAGCCGCGGATTGACTTCCAGGAAGTAATGTTCCTCGCCCGTGACGACAAACTCCACCGTGCCCAGGCCGCGGTAGTTCACGCCAGAAGCCAGCTTGACCGCGTCGGCCAGGATGGCTTCTCGCAGGCGCGGGCTGAGACCGCTGGACGGCGCTTCTTCGATCACTTTTTGATGGCGCCGCTGCAAGGTGCACTCGCGCTCGAACAGGTGGATGGCGTGGCCCTGGCCATCACCGGCTACCTGCACCTCCAGGTGGCGCACCTGCGGCAGGTAGCGCTCGACGATCAGTTCGCCGTTGCCGAAGGCTTTTTCGGCCTCACGCATGGCACTCTCGATGCGCGACTCCAGCCCCTCCAGCGTCTCGACCACCGCCATGCCACGGCCACCGCCACCAGCCACGGCCTTGAGCAGCACGGGCAGCTTCATACCGCGCACCAGATTCAACACCTCGGCTGGGTCGGTCATGCCGCTTTCGCTGCCGGGAATGACCGGCACGCCGAGGCAGGCTGCCTCGCGCTTGGCACTGGCTTTGCCGCCGACGCGCTCGATGGTGTCGGCCCGGGGTCCAATGAAGGTCAAGCCAGCCGCATCCAGTGCGCGCACAAAGGCCGGATTTTCCGAGACAAAACCATAGCCCGGATGAACGGCGTCGGCGCCCACACGCCGGGCCGCCGCGATGATGGCATCGATGTTCAGATAACTCTCGCTGGGCGCTGCACCCCCGAGTTCGACCGATTCACCGATCTCACGCACATGGCGGGCAAACCGGTCGGCACTGGAGTGCACGGTGGCCACTTCCAGGCCGAGCTTGCGGCAGGTGCGGGCAATGCGGCAGGCGATCTCGCCGCGGTTAGCAATGAGGACTTTCTTAAGCATGCCCAACTCCTGCGGCGAAGTGGGTCATCAAGACGGTGTGGATGCGTTGCATGGCTGGCGTCCTGGTTAAAAACGGAAGACACCGAACGGCGTCGGTTTGGCGGCAGTACGGGATGCGAGGTCGAGCAGCAGTCCCATGGCGTCGCGTGTCTCCACCGGATCGATGATGCCGTCCACCCACAAATTCGAGGAGAAGTTCGCAGCAGGCTGGAAGTCTTCGTAAATCTTGCGTACCGGCGCCTTGAACGCCTCTTCTTCCTCGGGCGTCCACTCTTTTCCCTCGGTCTTGTTGATCTGTTTGCGCACCAGTGCCATCACCGTGGCGGCCTGATCCGGACCCATGATGGCCGCGCGGCCGGTCGGCCAAGCAAACATCGCGGTCGGGTTGAACGGGCGGCCACACATCGCAAGGTAACCTGCACCGTAAGAGGCGCCCATGATGATGGTGTACTTGGGCACGTTGGCCGAGGCCATCGCCGTGATCATCTTGGCCCCGGCTTTGGCAATGCCAGCCTGCTCGGCGGCGCGCCCGACCATGAAGCCGGTCACGTCGGCCATGAACAGCAGAGGGATGTCTCGCTGGCAGCACAGATCGATGAAGTGCGCCGCCTTCATCGCGCTTTCCGGGAACAGCACGCCCTGGTTGGCCAGGATGCCAACCTCGTGGCCATGGATGCGAGCAAAGCCGGTCAGCAGGGTGTCGCCGTACATCGGCTTGAATTCCTGGAATCGGCTGTCATCGACGAAACGCGCCAGAATCTCGCGCGTGTCGGTCGGGATTTTGGTGTCGCGGCTGATGATGCCGTAAATCTCGCGCGGATCGAAGCGCGGAGGCACCGACGGCTGACGCGTCCAGCGTGGCTTGGGCTGCTCACCCAAGTCCCGTACGATTTCACGCGTGATGGCCAGCGCGTGGCGGTCATCTTCGGCAATGTGATCGGTGACGCCGCTGACGCTGCAATGCATCTTGGCACCGCCCAGCGACTCGGCATCCACCGTCTCGCCGGTGGCGGCAAAGGTCAGCTCGGGGCCGCCGAGGTACATATAGCCCTGCTCCTTGACAATCACCGCCTCGTCGCACAGCGCCGGGATGTAGGCGCCACCCGCCGTGCAAGGCCCCATCACCACGGCAATCTGCTGGATGCCTTCGGCCGACATGCGGACCTGGTTGTTGAAAATGCTGCCGAACTGCCCCACGTCGGGAAAAATGTTGGCCATCTCCGGCAGGAAGGCGCCACCGCTGTCCACCAGCGTGATGCAGGGCAAGCGGTGTGCCCAAGCAATTTGCTGCGCCCGCACATGCTTCTTGCAGGTCATGCCGTAGTAGGTGCCACCCTTCACGGTGGCGTCGTTGGCAATGATCATGCACGGACGGCCCTGCACCAGACCGATGCCGGTGATGATGCTGGCACCCGGCGGCACGCCGTCGTACATGCCCTCGCCGGCAAGCATGCCGACCTCTAGGAAAGGCGAACCTGGATCGAGCAGCACTTCGACGCGATGGCGCGGCAGGATCTTGTTGCGCGCCAGGTGTTTTTCCCGAGCTTTCGGGGGGCCACCGGCCAGCGCCAGTTGGCGACGGCTTTGCAGGTCCGCAATCACGGCCTGGTAGGCTTTTTGGTTGAGCCGAAATTCGTCGTCGGAAGTCGATATGCGGGAGGAAAGGATGGTCATATGTGATTGCGCCTATTCGCGAGACAAAGCATTCAGCCGCTCAGGCCTTGAACACCGGTGTACGGCGTGCCTCGAAGGCCGCCAGACCTTCGCTGACGTCGTCATCGAGCAGAGCCGCGCTGGCCAGGTCTTCCTCAAGCTGGAGACCGACCTCCGACGAACCCTCCATGCCTTGCCGTGCCAAACGTTTCATGGTGGCCATGCCGATGCGGCTGCGCGTGGCGATCTTGCTGCAATACGCCAGCGCCGCTTCACCCAACTGCTCAGGCTCGACCACATAGTTCACCAGCCCCCACTGCTCGGCGGTGGCGGCATCGATCCAGCGCGCCGAAAAGAACAGGTCCAGGCCACGGCGCAGACCCGCAATGCGTGGCATGCGCTGGCTGCCGCCCCAGCCGGGAATCAGGCCGAACTGGGCATGCTGGTCGCCAAAGCGCGCGTCCTTGGCCGCAAAGATGATGTCGCAGGCCAGCATCAGTTCGCTGCCACCGGCCAGGGTCAGACCCTGGCAGGCCGCCACCACCGGCAAATCGCTGCGTTCCAGGCGCTTGAGCACGCTGTGACCATAGCTGATGAAGTGCTTGAGCCTGGCTGGATCGCCACGCAGCGACTTCACCTCATCCAGATCGGCGCCGGTGCAGAAGTGCTTGCCTTGCGCCCGGATCAGAATGGCGCGCACACCGGAGTCGAATTTCTCGAACCCGTCGATGGCGGCCTCGATGGCCGCATGAACGGACATCGACAGGCAATTGAATTTTTCGGGGCGGGCTAACTCGATAATTCCAACTGCGCCGGCACGGCTGATCTCCACTGGGGATGTCTGAATCATTTCTTGCTCTCCTTGGCGTACTGCACGGCGGCGCGTCCCACGCGCTCGCGGGCAACGATCAGCTTCATGATTTGCGCCGTTCCGTCGCCGATTTCCAGGCCCATCACGTCGCGCAGGCGCTGCTGGTGAGGCAGGTCCATCGACCAGCCATAGTGCCCAAAGGTCAGCAGGCACTGGTGAATCGCGTCAAAAGCGGTCTTGGGGCCCATCCACTTGACCATGGCCGCTTCCGCGGTGTGCGGCTGACCGGCATCGCGCAGGGCCAGGCCGTGGTAGCAGAGCTGGCGGCAAGCGGCGATCAGGGTCTCGAACTCGACAAGGGGAAAGCTCACGCCCTGGTACTGCGCCAGCGGCGCGCCAAAGGTCTGGCGTTCCTTCACGTATTCCCAGGCTTCGTCGATCGAGGCCTGCGCGGCGGCCACGCACTGCAGCGCGATCAGGATGCGGCTGAAGTCAAAGCCCTGCATCACCTGCGTGAAGCCTTTGCCCTCCTCGCCCAGCCGGTTCTCGACCGGCACCCGCACATCGTCGAAAAACACCGAACCACGGCCGATGATCTTGCTACCAACATCATTGAAGCGCGTGCGTTGCACGCCGGGCTGATTCAGATCGACCAGGAAGGCGCTGATGCCTCGTGCGACATCCTCGGGCTTGCCGGTGCGTGCGAACAACACCATGGCATCGGCCTGGTCGGCAAAAGTGATGGAGGTTTTCTCGCCGGAAAGCACGTACTCGTCGCCCACGCGACGCGCCTTGAGTTGCAGATTGGCGGCATCCGAGCCGCCCCGTGGTTCGGTCAGACCCAGCGCGACGATGGCCTCGCCCGCCACGATCCGGCTGTTCCAGGTGCGCGCCAGCTCGGGGGACGCATTGGCATGGATGATGGCGCCCATCAGCGAACTGAGCAGCTGCATGTAGCTGACGTTGAAGTCACCATAGGCAATTTCCTCGGTGATCATGCCGGCCGTGACGCCACTGAGGCCCAAGCCGCCATATTCCTCGGGCAGATCAACACCGATCAGACCGAGCGAACCCATTTCCTTGAACAAGGCCCGGTCGATGCCAGGTTGCGATTCGCGCTTCTGGTAATCGGGCCTGAGCTTCTCTCGTGCAAAGCGGCGCGCCACGTCACGCAGCGCCATCTGGTCGTCGTCGAACATCATGGGAAATCTCCTGATTGACTGTTGTCTGTAGTCGAAGTCGCCGCCTGCATCGCACCGTCAATCGGGAAGAAGAATTTGAGGTGCTCGCCAATTGCATGGCTGGTCGACGCCGTATGATATATCATCGAACAGGTGTTAGTTAGATTATTAAAAAGGCGTTCTCCATGTCCACCGAAGCCACCGTTTTCTTTCCGACGCTGCTCTCCGCGCTGAAGGTCGGCGCGCACACCCTTGGCAACCGGACGCTGATGGGATCGATGCACACCCGCCTGGAGTCGCTGGACCGGTCGATCGACCGGCTGTCCCTGTTCTATGCCGAGCGCGCACGCGGTGGCGCTGGCCTGATCGTCACGGGCGGCTATGCCCCCTGCCAGGATGGCCTGCTGGATGAAACCGGTCCCCTGCTGGTCACGACGGCACAAGCCGATGCGCTCAGACCGATCCCGCAGGCGGTGCATGCCGAGGGCGGCAAGATCATTCTGCAAATCCTGCACACCGGGCGATACGCAAAAATCGCCAGACCCGTGGGCGCCTCTGACATCCCCTCCCCGATCAACCCGCGCGCGCCGCGCGCCTTGAGCACGGCCGAAGTCTGGCAAACGGTGGAGGACTATGTCCGCTGCGCCGAACTCGCGCAACGCGCCGGCTTCGATGGCGTCGAGATCATGGGCTCGGAGGGCTACCTGCTCAACCAGTTCACCGTCACGCGCACGAACAACCGCAGCGACGAATTTGGCGGCAGCATGGAAAGTCGCCACCGCCTGCCGGTGGAGATCGTGCGACGCACGCGCGAGCGCCTGGGGCCGCCGTTTCTGCTCATGTATCGGGTGTCGGCGCTCGATCTGGTCGAGGGCGGCGCCCCGTCTGACGACATCATCCAGCTCGCCCAGGCGGTGCAGGCCGCAGGCGCCGACATCCTCAACACCGGCATCGGCTGGCACGAAGCACGGATCCCGACCATTGCCTACGTGGTGCCGCGTGCCGCCTGGCGCTTTGCGGCGGCCCGCATCAAGAAAGCGGTGACGATTCCGGTCATCGTTTCCAACCGCATCAACACGCCGGAAGTGGCCGAAGAAATCTTGGCCAGCGGTGACGCCGACATGGTGTCGATGGCGCGCCCCTTCCTGGCAGATGCCGACTTCGTGCGCAAGGCGGCGCAGGGGCGCGCCGACGAGATCAACACCTGCATCGCCTGCAACCAGGCCTGTCTGGACTACATCTTCGCCGACCGCCCCGCCACCTGCCTGGTCAATCCACGCGCCGGCCGCGAGCTGGAGTTTTCGCTCTTGCCGCCAGGGGCCGTGCCGCGCAAGGTGGCGGTGATCGGCGCCGGCGCGGCCGGGCTGGCCTGCGCGCTGACCGCGGCCGAACGCGGTCATGCGGTCACCCTGTTCGAGGCCGGATCCGAGATCGGCGGCCAGTTGAACCTGGCCCGGGCCGTGCCAGGCAAGCAGGAGTTCAATGAACTGCTTCGCTACTTCAAGCAGGGCGTGGCGCGGCACGGTGTGACGCTCAAGCTCAACAACCGAGCGGACGCCCCCTCTCTCGCTGCCGGTCACTACGACCGCATCGTGATCGCCGCTGGCGTGCGCCCGCGCCTGCCGCAAATCCCGGGCGTCACCCACCCCAAGGTGGTGAGCTATGCCGACCTGCTATCGGGCCGGGCGCAGGCGGGCCACCGGGTCGCGGTCATCGGTGCCGGGGGCATCGGCTTCGACGTGTCCACCTTCCTGCTGCATGACGAGCATGCGGGTAAGGCGACCAACGCGCCCCAGGCGGTCGAGCAGTTTCACGCTGAATGGGGTGTTGACACCTCGCCCTCAGCCGCTGGCGGCCTGAAACCGATGCAGCCGGTCAGCTCGCCACGCGAAGTTACCCTGTTGCAGCGCAAGCCGGAAAAACCCGGACGCAGCCTGGGCATGACCACCGGCTGGGCGCTCAAGGCCGAGTTGGCGCGGCGCGGCCTGCGCACGCTCTCGGGCTGCACCTATGAACGCATCGACGATGCCGGCCTGCACCTGAGCATCAACGGCATGCCGCAAACGCTGGCCGTGGACACCATCGTCCTGTGTGCCGGCCAGGACAGCGAGAACGCACTGGTTGCCGAACTGCGTGCGCTCGGCCTCGCGCCCGATGTCATCGGCGGCGCCGAGCTGGCCGCCGAACTCGACGCCTTGCGCGCCATTGACCAGGGCACACGCCTCGGTCTGGCGATCATCTGAAACCACTTCATTTCGAATGCGACAACACCGCATTCTCGCGCCGGGTTCAAAACTGGAGCAACTGATGGAAGAACAAACTGCTGACAACGTACGTTGGAGTGTGGCCAGGGACATTGGCCGGATCGTGCTCGACCGCAGCGACGGCCCTCACACGATCTCTCTCGCGTCCACTGCTGCACTGGCCCGCGCAGTTGCCGAGATTGCCGCAGCAAAGCCGCGGGTCGTATTGCTGACCGGCAGCGGAACGATATTCTGCGCCGGCGGGGATATCGCCGAGATGCGCCAACACGCTGGAACGCTCGACGTCTATATTGACGAGCTCGTGGGCATCGCGCACCCGGCGCTACTGCGACTGTCGGAACTGCCGGTGCCGGTGGTGACAGCCATCAACGGCTCGGTCGGCGGTGGCGGCATCGGCTGGGCACTTTGCGGCGACTTCGCTCTGGCGGCAGCATCAATGAAGCTGCGCACAGGGTACGCAGCCATCGGCTTGTCCCCTGACATGGGCGCATCCCACTTCATCAACCGACGCATCGGCTCGCTGCGCGCGCGCCAGCTTCTCATGCTCAGTGACCCCATCGACGCTCGCCGATGCCTCGACTTCGGCTTGGTGGACGAAGTCGTGCCTGACGCCGAGTTGGGCGCTCGCGCCCAAACCCTGTGCGAACGACTGGCCCGTGCGCCCACCGCCTCGATGGCTGGCATCAAGCAACTGTGCGAAGGCGCCGCGCGACGCAACCTGCACGAGCAAATGGCGCTCGAGAGGTCTCTGATTGAAGCTCGCGCCCGAAGTAGCGATGCAAGTGAAGGCGTGCAGGCCTTTCTGGAAAAGCGCGCCCCACGTTTCAGCGGGCGTTGAACAGCGTTCTCATCCATGAATTTCACACCCAACCCAGAACACGAAACCATCCGCGAAGCGATCGGCAAAATCTGCGCCCGCTTCGACGACAGCTACTGGCTCGAACGCGACAAGGTTGGCGGCTTTCCGCACGAGCTGCACCGCGCCCTGGCCGACGGCGGCTGGCTCGGTGTTTGCCTGCCGCAGGAATATGGCGGCGGCGGCCTGGGCATCAGTGAAGCGACCGTGATGATGCAGGCCATCTCGCAGTCGGGTGCCGGACTGTCTGGCGCATCGGCCGTGCACATGAATATTTTCGGTTTGCAGCCCGTGGCCGTGTTTGGCAACGAGGAGCAAAAACGCCGCATGCTGCCTCCGCTGATCCAGGGCAAGGAGAAAGCCTGCTTCGCCGTCACCGAACCCAACACCGGCCTGAACACCACCCGCCTGAAAACCCGTGCCGAGCGGGTTGGCGACCACTATGTGCTGTCCGGCCAAAAGGTCTGGATATCGACCGCCCAGGTGGCCGAGAAGATGCTCATTCTGGCGCGCACCACGCCGATCGAGGACTGCAAGAAACCGACCTTCGGCCTGAGCCTGTTCTACACCGACCTCGACCGCCGTTTTGTCGAGGTGCGCGAAATCGAAAAGATGGGGCGCAAGGCGGTCGACTCGAACGAACTCTTCATCGACTGCCTGCGGGTGCCGGTGGAGGACCGCATCGGCGAAGAGGGCCGCGGCTTTGAGTACATCCTGCATGGCATGAACCCGGAGCGGGTGCTGATCGCGGGCGAGGCGATCGGCCTGGGTCGGGCGGCGCTGCAGGTGGCCGTCAACTACGCCCGCGAGCGCGTGGTCTTCGACAGGCCTATCGGGCAGAACCAGTCGATCCAGCATCCGCTGGCGCAATCATGGATGGAGCTGGAAGCCGCCGAAATGATGGCGATGCGCGCGGCCTGGAAATACGACAACGGCCTGCCCTGCGGCGCCGATGCCAATGCCGCCAAGTACATGGCGGCCGAGGCTGGTTTCAACGCCTGCCAGCGCGCCATGGCCACGCTGGGTGGCTATGGCTACGCCAAGGAATACCACGTCGAACGCTACCTGCGCGAGATGATGATTCCGCGCATCGCGCCGATCAGCCCGCAACTCATCCTGTGCTTCATCGCCGAGAAGGTGCTGGGGCTGCCCAAATCCTATTGACATTCACGACCAGCAACCACCCCATCATGACCACCACCCACAACAGCGAACGCGCTGAACAACTGACCATGCTGCGCGAAAGCGCGCTCAGTTTCGTCACCAAAGAATCACCACTCAACCGCGCCCGCGCCCTGCGCCAGCAGATGCCGGGCTACGACCGCCGCTTCTGGGGCGCCCTGGCCGAACAGGGTTGGACCGGGCTGCTGGTGCCCGAACAACTGGGCGGATACGCGCAAGGCTTCACTGAGATGGGCGAGGTCGTCGCCGCGCTCGCCACGCAGGTCGCGCCGGAACCGGTGGTGCCGGTGCTGGTGTTTGCCGGTCGGCTGCTGGCCCATGCGGGTGCCAACGAGCTCTCAACACGTCTGCTGACCGAGCTCGCCGAGGGTCGCACCCTGCCCGCTGTGGCCTGGCAGGAAGACGTCACCGGCACGAAAGACCGGCCGGGCCAGGCGGCGACCAGGCTGGAGCGCCAGGTCGACGCCCTGCTGCTCAATGGCTGCAAGCGCCATGTGCGCCCCGGCGCCGGGGCCGACGGCTACATCGTCAGCGCCACCGGCCCCCAAGGTCTGGCCCTGGTGTGGGTGCAGGCCGATGCGGCCGGCCTGACCCTGTCGAGCCAGTCGCTGGCCGACGGCAGCTATGCGGCACAGATCGACTTGAACAGCGTTCGCCTGCCCGCCAGCCACCTGCTGGCCGAAGGGGCCGCCGCCGAGGCCGCGCTGACCCGCGCCTACGATGAAACCCTGGTATTGACCAGTGTTGAACTGCTGGCCCTGGCGCGCGGCATGCTGTCCATGACGCAAGACTACCTGCGCACGCGGATCCAGTTCGGCAAGCCGATCGGCAGCTTCCAGTCGCTGCAGCACCGCGCCGTCGACCTGTTGATTCAGCAGGAACTGACCGCCAGCGTGGTGACCCAGGCCCTGGCCCTGCTCGATGACCCGGACGGCGACGCCAGCGCCCGCTCGGCCATGGCCAGCCGCGTCAAGTCGCGCGCGTCGGACGCCGGCTTGCAAGTGGCGCGCGAAGCGGTGCAACTGCACGGCGCCATTGGCGTCACTGATGAAAACGACATCGGTCTGTACCTGCAGCGTGCCCTGGTGCTGTCCGCCTGGCTGGGCAATGGCACCCAGCAGCGCCGCCGCTACGCCAACCTCACCCAAAACGCCACCGCGCAGGAGCACGCATGAACACCACCGCCTCCAGGGCCACCGACTGGAATGCACTCGACAACGCCAGCTTCCGCGCCGCCCTGCGCGAATTTTTTGAAAAACATTTCCCCAGCGAATGGCGCTACCCGCAACGGCGCCTGCGCTGGTCCGAAATCGGCCCTTGGTACCTGAAGCTGTCGGAAAGAGGCTGGGTCGCGCCGAGCTGGCCCACGCAGTACGGCGGCATGGGCCTGAGCCCCGAGAAACTCATCATCTTCATCGAAGAGCAGGAGCGCTGGGGCGTGGCGCGCGCGCCCGACATGGGCATCACCATGGTCGGCCCGCTGCTGATCAACCACGGCAACCAGACCCAGCGCGCCTACTACCTGCCCAAAATCATTGCCGGCGAGCACATCTGGTGCCAGGGTTACTCGGAACCCAATTCGGGCTCCGACCTGGCCAGCCTGCGCACCGAAGCGGTGGTCGACGGCGACGACTTCATCGTCAACGGGCAAAAGACCTGGACCACGCTGGCGCAGGACGCCACCCACATCTTCCTGCTGGTGCGCACCGACAAAACGGCCAAGAAGCAGGAAGGCATCAGTTTCCTGCTGGCCGACATGAAAACGCCGGGCATCACGGTGCGCCCCATCCGCAACATCGCGGGCAGCGAAGACTTCTGCGAGGTCTTCCTGGAAAACGTGCGCGTGCCGCGCAGCAACATCGTGGGCGAGCTCAACAAGGGCTGGACCATCGCCAAGGCGCTGCTCGGCTTCGAACGCATCTTCCTGGGCAGCCCCAAGCAAAGCCAGTACGCGCTGGCGCGCGTGCAGGAAGCCGCGCAGCGGCTCGGCCTGTTCGAAGACACCGGCTTCGTGGACCGCTACACCAAGCTGGCGCTGGACGTGGCCGACCTGGGCGCGCTCTATGGCCGCTTCATCGAGCAGGTCAAACGTGGCGAAACCCTGGGCCCCGATGTCTCCATGCTCAAGCTGTTCGGCACCGAAACCTATTCGCGCCTGGCCGACCTGCTGGTCGATGTCATGGGATCGAGTGGTGGCACGCCCGGATCCACCGCCCTGCCCGGTGGCAAAACCGATGCATTGACCAGCTTCTACAACGCGCGCCCAGCCACCATCTACGGCGGCAGCAACGAGGTGCAACGCAACATCTTGGCTGCCAGCGTGCTGAGGCTGCCGTCATGAGCGCATCGGGCTATCCGGCATTTGACGGCCCCGGCCCGGATGCTCAGTTCGTGCAGGCGCTGGCGCAAGGCCGCTTTCAGATCCAGCACTGCATGGCCTGCGGCCAGCATGTATTTTATCCGCGCGCGCTGTGCACCCATTGCGGCTCGGCCCAGCTCGACTGGATTGAACCCAGCGGGGTCGGCTGCGTCTATTCCAGCACCACGGTGCGCCGCAAGCCGCAAGCCGGTGGCGACTACAACGTGGCGCTGGTGGACCTGGCCGAAGGGCCGCGGCTGATGTCGCGCATCGATGGCATTGCGCCTGACCAGGTGCGCATCGGCATGCGCGTGCAGGCGCGCGTGATCGACGATCCGGCCAAGGGCAAGTTGCTGGTCTTCTTCCCCGCGGGCGCCACACCATGAGCGCCGCGTCGGGCCGTTCCCAAGCAAGCTCGCACCGCTGTGCGCAGCACGAAGGTCCTCCATGAGCACCACATCTCCCCTGCGCGGCGCGGCCGCCATCGTGGGTGCCAGCCTGGGCGGCGTGCCCATGACCCCCGGTCGCAGCGCGCTCGAAATTCTGGGCGAAGCGGTGCACGGCGCGCTGGCCGATGCCGGCTTGAAGCTGTCCGATGTCGATGGCCTGTTCACCGGCTCGTCCTACCACTTCCTCGCCGGTCTATCGGTGGCCGAATACCTGGGCATCCATCCCAAGTTCTGCGAAGCCACGATGGTTGGCGGCTCGTCTTATGTGAGCCACCTGCTTACCGCCGCCATGGCGCTGCACACCGGCCAGTGCGAAGTGGCGCTCATTTGCTACGGCAGCAACCAGGGCTCGGGCTTCGGCAAGCTCAAGTCGATGGCCGAAACGCCCTTGTACGAAGCCCCCTACGAGCCGCGCTACCCGATCTCCAGCTACGCGCTGGCGGCCGCTCGCCACATGCACCAGTACGGCACCACGCGCGAGGACCTGGCGCACATCGCGGTGGCGGCGCGCCAGTGGGCGCAACTCAATCCGCTGGCCCATGCACGCGATCCGCTCAGCATCGAGCAGGTGCTGGATTCGCGTCTGGTGAGCGACCCGCTGTCGGTGCTCGATTGCTGCCTGGTCACCGACGGCGGCGGCGCCCTGGTGCTGGTGCGCAGCGAGCGGGCGCGCGACTTTCCCAAACCGCCGGTCTATGTGCTCGGCGCGGCTGCGGCCACCTGGCACCGCCAGATCGGCTCCATGCCCGACCTGACGGTCACCGCCGCCGCCGAGTCCGGGCCGCGCGCCTTCGCCATGGCCGGGCTGGCCCTGAAGGACGTGGACGTGCTGGAGTTGTACGACGCCTTCACCATCAACACGCTGCTGTTCCTCGAAGACCTGGGCTTTTGCGCCAAGGGCGAAGGCGGCGCTTTCGTGCGCAACGGGCGCATCGCACCGGGGGGCGCGTTGCCGGTCAACACCAATGGCGGCGGCCTGTCGTGCTGTCACCCGGGCATGTACGGCATGTTCCTGCTGATCGAGGCCGTGCAGCAACTGCGCGCCGAGGCCGGCGACCGCCAGGTGCCGAATGCGGAGATCGCCCTGTGCCACGGCAACGGCGGCGTTCTTTCCAGCCAGGTGACGGCCCTGCTGGGCACGGCCGCCACCGTCTGATTTTTCATATCAACAACCAGGAGTCATTTCATGAGCAAGGGCAACATGCTGCAAGACAAAGTCGCCGTGGTCACCGGCGCGGGCCGGGGCATCGGCCGCGACATCGCACTGATGATGGCGGCGCAAGGCGCCAAGGTGGTGGTCAACGACATCGGCGCCTCGGTCGGCGGCGAAGGCAATGACGCCAGCCACGGCCAGCAGGTGGTCAACGAGATCAAGGCCGCTGGCGGCCAGGCCGTTCTCAGCACCGACAGCGTCTCGACCTGGCCCACGGCCAACCGCATCATCGAATGCGCGGCCGACACCTTCGGGCGCATCGACATCGTCGTCAATAACGCCGGCATCCTGCGCGACCGCCTGTTCTTCAACATGTCGCCCGAGGAGTGGAGCGCCGTCATCGACGTGCACCTCAACGGCAGCTTCTTCACTTCGCGCGCCGCCGCCCCGCACTTCAAGACGCAGAAGTCGGGTGCCTATGTGCACATGACTTCCACGTCCGGCCTGATCGGCAACCTGGGCCAGGCCAACTACGCCGCTGCCAAGCTGGGCATCGTGGCCATGTCGCGCCACATCGCCGGCGACATGCAACGCTACAACGTGCGTTCCAACTGCATCTCGCCGTTCGCCTGGAGCCGCATGATCGGCGCCATCCCCACCGACACACCCGAGCAACAGGCACGCGTGGAAAAACTGAAAAAACTCGGTACCGAGCAGATTGCGCCCATGGCCACCTTCCTGGCCAGCGATGCTGCAGCCGACGTCACGGCCCAGATCTTCGCCGTGCGCGGCAACGAGATTTTCCTCATGAGCCAGTCGCGCCCGATCCGCGGCATGCACACCGCCGAGGGCTGGACACCCGAGACCATCGCCGAGCGCGTGTTGCCCGCCATGAAGCAGAACTTCTATCCGCTGGAGAGCTCGAACATCGTGTTCTCCTGGGATCCCGTCTGACGTCATCTGCCATGGCGATCAACTACGAGAAACTGATGGCATGGCCGTTCGAGGACGTTCGCCATCGCTACACCCAGCGCGACACCATGCTCTACGCATTGGGCGTGGGCCTGGGCACCGACCCGACCAACGAGACCGAGCTGCGCTTTGTCTATGAAAAGAACCTGCTGGCGCTGCCCACTCTGCCGGTGGTGCTGGGCTATCCCGGCATGTGGCTCAAGGACCCGGCCACCGGCGTTGACTGGGTGCGGCTGGTGCATGGCGAACAGGGCTTGCGCCTGCACCGGCCGGTGCCGCCCGAGGGTGAAGTGATCGGGCGCACGCGGGTGAGCCAGATCATCGACAAGGGGCCGGACAAGGGGGCTCTGATCTACACCGAGCGCACGGTGACGGACGCCACCAGCGGCGAACTGCTGGCCACGCTGACCTCGACCACCTTCTGCCGCGCCGACGGTGGCTTTGGCGGCCCGGCCGGGCCGGTCAAAACCGTGCATGAGCTGCCCACGCGCGCGCCTGATCACAGCGACGATTTCGCCACCCAGCCGCGTGCCGCGCTGATCTACCGCCTCTCGGGCGACTACAACCCGCTGCACGCCGAACCCGCGGTGGCAAGCGCCGCTGGTTTCAAGCAGCCCATCCTGCACGGCCTGGCCACCTACGGCATCGCCGGCTGGGCACTCACCCAGCGCGTCTGCGGCGGCGACCCGAGCGCCCTGCAGTCGCTGGATGTGCGTTTTTCGTCACCCGTTTACCCCGGCGAAACGATACGCACCGAGCTATGGGTGGATGGCAAGGTCGTTTCCTTTCGCGCCCGCGCCGTCGAACGCGACATCGTCGTGCTGAACAACGGACGCGCCGAGCTGCGCTGACCGTCCTTTGCCTTTCATTTTCGTTTTCGTTTTCAATTTTTTTCAAGGAGCCTCAACATGAACTACGCTGACTTTCAATTCCTCAAGTTCGACCACAAGCCCAACGGCGTGCTGGTCATCACCATCAACCGCCCCGAGGTCATGAATGCCACCAATGGCCGGCTGCACTGGGAGCTGACCAAGATCTGGGGCGTGGTCACTGACGATGCCAAGACCAAGGTGGCGGTCATCACCGGCGCGGGCGACCAGGCCTTCTCGGCCGGCGGCGACCTGGAATGGGTGGCCGGCATGGTCGGCAACCCGAAGGAAATCGCCAACACCATGACCGAGGCTTCGGACGTGGTCTACAACATGATGGCCTGCGACAAGCCCATCATCTCGGCCATCAACGGCGTGGCCGTCGGTGCCGGTCTGGCAGTCGCCTTCCTGGCCGACATCAGCATCATGGCCGAGGAGGCCAAGATTACCGACGGCCATGTCAAGATCGGCGTCGCCGCCGGCGACCACGCAGCCATTCTGTGGCCGCTGCTGTGCGGCATGGCCAAGGCCAAGTACTACCTGATGACGGCCGAGTTCGTGAACGGCAAGGAAGCCGAGCGCATCGGTCTGGTCAGCCTGTGCGTGCCGCGCGCCGAGCTGATGAACAAGGCCATGGCCGTGGCCAACAAACTGGCCAATGGCAGCCAGCAGGCGATCCGCTTCACCAAGCGCTCGCTCAACGGCTGGATGAACGTGGCGCGCCCGATCTTCGAGAGCTCGCTGGCGATGGAAATGCTGTGCTTCCTGGGCGAAGACGCCAAGGAGGGCGTGGCCTCGGTGCGCGAGAAGCGCGCGCCCGAGTTCCCCTCGGCCCAGAACTGATTGAGTTCGCTCCTTCTCCCTCTCGGGGAAGGAGCCTGAATTTCCCAAGTACACAGGAGAACACCCCATGGATTTCGCGCTGACCCAAGAACAACGGATGATCTACGAGTACGGCGACCGTATCTCGAAGCAGTTCGACCACAATTACTGGCGCGGCTACGCCAACAAGAACGAACGCCCCACCGAGTTGTACGAGCAGATCACCAACGACGGTTTTCTCGGCATCATGGTGCCCGAAGCCTATGGCGGTGCCGGCCAGGGCATGACCGAGATGCTGCTGTTCATGGAGGGACTGGCCAACAACGGCATTCCGCTGCTGAACCTGGTGGTCGGACCGACCATGACCATGGGTCTGCTGGCCAAGCACGCCAGCGAGGACATGAAGCGCCGCTTTCTGCCGGGCGGCTGCACCGGCGACATCAAGTTCTGCTTCGCCATCACCGAACCGAACGCCGGCTCGAACTCGATCGAGATCACCAGCATCGCCAAGTCCGACGGCAAGGGCGGCTTCAAGCTCAACGGCCAGAAGGTCTTCATCACCGACGCCAACTGCGCCGACTACGCCATGGTCGTGACCCGCACCACAGCGCGCGCTGACGTGAAAAAGAAAACCGACGGCTTCACCATCTTCATGGTCGACATGAAGAAAAAAGGCATCAGCAAGACGCTGATTGAAGTTGCCTTCCCGGTGCCCGAAACACAATGGCAACTGTTCTTCGACAACGTGGAGCTCACCGAGGCCGATGTGCTGGGCGAAGTCGGCAAAGGCTTCAACATCCTGTTCGACACGCTCAACCCCGAGCGCATCATCCTCTCTGGCTTGTGTACCGGTGTCGGGCGCTTCGCCTTGAAGAAGGCGGTGGCCTACGCCAACGACCGCAAGGTGTTCAACAACACCCCCATCGGCGCCTACCAGGGCGTTCAGCACCCGCTCGCGATAGCCCGCAGCGAGATCGAGATGGCCTCGCTGATGGCGCTCAAGGCCGCCTGGGCCTTCGACCAGGGTCTGCCTGCCGGGGAGTTTGCCAACATCGCCAAGTACGCGGGTGCCGAAGCCGGCATCCATGCCGTTGACGCGGCCATCCAGACCCATGGCGGCAACGGTTTCACCAAGGAATACGGCATTTACGACTTGTACGGTCTGGTGCGGCTGCTGCGCACGGCTCCGTTGAACCGCGAGCTGGTGTTGAACTACATCGCGGAGCATGTGATGGGCCTGCCGCGCTCCTATTGACAGGCCACCATGGGTAACAGCGCTCCCCTGCCCGCCTTTGGTGCCCTGGCCGGCCTGAAGGTGATTGACCTCTCACGCGTGCTCGGTGGCCCGTACTGTGGACAGATTTTGGCCGACCACGGCGCGCAGGTCATCAAGGTCGAGCCGCCCGCTGGCGACGAGACCCGCGCCTGGGGCCCACCCTTTGCCGACGACGGCACGGCGGCCTACTACAACGGCCTGAACCGCAACAAGCGCGACATCGTGATCGACCTGTCCAAGCCCGAAGGGCGCGAGATCGTTCTCAAGCTGCTGGCGGACGCCGACGTGCTGATCGAGAACTTCAAGATCGGCACGCTGGAGCGCTGGGGCATCGGCTATGAACAAACGCTGCGCGAGCGCTTCCCGCGCCTGATCCACTGCCGGGTCAGCGGCTTCGGCGCCGATGGGCCGCTCGGCGGCGCGCCTGGCTACGACGCGGTGGCGCAGGCACTGGGCGGCCTGATGAGCGTCAACGGCACGCCGGACACCGGCCCGCTGCGGGTCGGTGTCCCGGTGGTCGACATCACCACCGGCCTGTCGGCCGTGATAGGCGTGCTACTGGCGGTGATCGAGCGGCAGCGCTCCGGGCGAGGGCAGTTCGTCGAGGCCACGCTGTACGACACCGCCGTGTCGCTGCTGCATCCGCAAAGTGCAAACTGGTTGCAGTCGGGCCAGACACCCAGGCTCAGCGGCAATGCGCACTCCAACATCGTGCCCTACGACAAGTTTCCGACCCGGACCTGCGAGGTCTTCCTGGGCATCGGCAACAACGGGCAGTGGAAAAAACTGTGCGAGTTCCTCGGCCATCACGACATGGCCAGTGAGCCGCGCTTTGCCACCAACGCCGAGCGTTTTCGCCATCGCGACGAACTGCGTGCCTTGCTAGAGGCGCAGTTGCAAGAGGTGGATGGCGAACAGCTGTGCCGTGACCTACTGGCCGCCGGTATTCCGGCCGGCGCCGTCAGGGCCATTCCGCAGGTATTGACGGACCCCCACACCCTGCATCGGGACATGGTGGTGCAGGTCGAGGGTGTGCCTGGCATCGGCATCCCGGTCAAGCTGTCACGCACACCCGGGCGCGCCCACAGCGCGCCGCCGCGCTTCGGCCAACATACGCGTGAGCTGCTGACGGAGCACGGCTACGGCGCCGCCGCCATTGATGCCCTGATCGCACGGGGAAGCATCGTAGAACACGTTGCGACATGAACTCCGCGTGCCAGAGATTAGGGCAAACCCCATATACCTAACTAATGTTAGGTGCAACAATGAAAAACTTTTATGCAGAACAGAAAATCGGGTCGGCAAGCTGTGCACAGGCAGTTGGTCGACCGTGCTATGTCATAGGCACCCTCAGTGATAAACACCATCAATACCAAAGAGCAGCGGCCAACTCCGATGAAAGCCAGCAACGCGGCGGCAGTGCCCGCCCTCGAATGCCGAGGGCTGGAGCGGCGATTCGGCGGCCTCGTCGCGTTGAAGGATGCCAATTTGCGCATTGAGCGTGGAGAGATCTTCGGCTTGGTTGGCCCCAACGGCAGCGGCAAGACGACCATGACCAACGCCATCACCGGCTTCTTTCCACCCCAAGTCGGCAGCATATGGCTCAATGGCCGCGACATCACCGGCATGGCGCCGCACAAGGTCGCAGCTCTGGGCGTCGCGCGCACGTTCCAGAACCTGGCGCTCTTCAACGGCATGAGCGTGCTTGACAACATCCTGCTGGGGCGTCACATCCACATGAAGCCCGGCGTGGCAAAAACCGCCCTCTACTGGTGGCTGGGTCGCAAGGATGAGATGGCGAGCCGGCTCAAGGTCGAAGAGATTATCGATTTCCTGCAGCTGCAGAGCGTGCGCGACGAGCTGGTGGACAGCATTCCGATCGGACTGAAAAAGCGCGTCGAACTGGCACGCGCGTTGGTGGCCGAACCCAGCTTTCTGGTTCTTGACGAACCGATGGCTGGCATGAACCAGGAGGAAAAGGAATACATGGCCCGTTTTATCCTCGATGCGCGTGCCGAGCGCAATGTCACTGTGCTGCTGATCGAGCACCACATGGATGTGATCACCGGCATCTGCGACCGCATGATGGTGCTCAGCTATGGTGAAACCATCGGAACCGGTATTCCTGCCGACGTGATGAAGGATGAACGTGTGATCAAGGCCTACCTGGGGGGTGCGCATGCAAAGCACTGAAACCAATGCTGCCGAGGGCAGCAACACCACATGGGATATGGGCACCGACACCACCCTCATCCACATTCTGGCTCGCAACGCCGAGTTGCTGGGCAATCGCGTGGCCATGCGCGAAAAGCACCTGGGAATATGGCAGGAGACCACCTGGTCGCAGATGCTGGATACCACGCTCGCCTGCGCGGCCGGCATGGAAAGCCTGGGTTTTAGCGCAGAGGATGCCTTGCTGGTCCTGGGCGACAACCGACCCCGGCTCTACATGGGCATGCTCGCGGCCGGCGTGCTGGGCGGCTACGCGATGCCCGTCTACTCTACTGCAACACCCGACGAAATCCGTCACTTCATGCATGAGACGCATGTCCGCTTTGTCCTGGCAGAAGACCAGGAGCAAGTCGACAAGGTGCTTGATCTGGGCGATCAGGGTGCAACGATCAAGAACATCATTTACGACGAGCCACGCGGCTTGACCAACTATTCGAATCCCGGACTGATTTCGTGGGAAAAGTTGCAGGCCATCGGTGCAGATCGCTTGCGTGCCGAGCCGAAACTGCGAAATGCCTTGATCGAACGGGCGCTGCCCGACGGACCGGCGGTGTTCGTGCACTCGTCGGGGACCACGGGCAAGCCGAAGGGCGTGGTACTGAGCCACCGCAATTTCCTCGCGGGGGTGCGCAACGCCCATCGCGGGGGCGCCTTCACATTTGGCGAGACCATCCTCGCCTATCTGCCCATGGCCTGGGTGGGCGACTTTGCCATCACGGTCGGCGCCGGTGTTGCGCTGCACTTCACCATCAATATCCCCGAACGCCAGGAAACGGTGCTGCACGACCTGCGCGAGGTGGCTCCCACTTTCTATCTGGCGGCACCCCGCAGCTGGGACAACATGCTGACCACCATCCAGGTTCGCATGGAGGATTCGACGCCACTCAAGAAATGGCTCTACGATGTTTTCATGAACTCGGCGCTGGCGTCCGAACGACGCAAGCTCGAGGGAAAACAGCCCAGCCTGACAGAGCGTCTGAAGCGGCAACTGGGAGAGTGGTTGATCTTCGGACCGATCAAGGACCAGTTTGGCCTCACCCGCCTGCGAGGTGCTTTCACCGGCGGCGAGGCCATTGGCGAAGACACTTTTGTTTTTTACCGCGCACTGGGCGTGAAATTGCGACAGTTTTATGGTCAAACTGAAAGCAGCGCCTTCACTGCCTTGCAGGACACCGAAGAAGTACGCCTGCACACGGTCGGCAAACCGCTGCCCGGTGTGGAAGTCAAGATCGGCGACAACGGAGAGGTCTTGATTCGCTCCGGGAGCGTGTTTTCCGGTTACTACAAACTTGAAAATGCCACCCGTGAAGCACTTGAGGACGGCTGGCTGCACACGGGCGATGCAGGTTATATCGAGCCTGATGGACACATGGTGGTGCTCGGACGGTTGTCGGAGGTGGTGTATACCTCCAAAGGCGAACGCTACATTCCGAACTACATTGAGAACCGCCTCAAATTCAGTCCGTACATCAAGGATGTGGCCGTGCTCGGGAGCGGCCGCGACACGCTGGCGGCCATCATCTGCATCGACATGGAGCCGGTGGGCCATTGGGCTGAGGTACGGGGCATTTCCTACATGTCCTATGCCGACCTGTCGCAAAAACCCGAGGTGATCGAACTGGTCACGGCAGCGGTCAAGCGCGTCAACAGCATCCTGCCAGACGGGTTGAAACTGCATCACTTCGTGTCCTTACACAAGGAGTTCGACCCCGACGACGGAGAGGTCACGCGAACCCGCAAGCTGCGCCGCAACGTGGTCGAGGAGCGTTATGCGCCCATCATTGATGCGATCTACGGCGGCCAGCAGACGGTCACGATGAAGGCGCAGATCACGTATGAATCCGGTGAAGTCGGCACCATCGAGCGCCAACTCTCGGTGCAGGAGATTTAAATTATGGATTTTTCACTGTTTGCCGAATTGGCCATCAATGGCGCGCTGTCGGGGCTCATGTATTCACTGGTCGCCATGGGCATCGTGATCATCTACAAGTCATCCTCGGTGCCTAACCTGGCGCAAGGTGCGATGACCATGCTGGGTGCCTATGTCGTGCTGGCCATCGCCAATGGATTGGGCGTGTCGATGTGGGTCGCCATCCCGCTGGCCATGGGAACGATGTTCTTTGTCGGAATGGGCATCGAGCGGGTGGCGTTGCGCCGGCTGGCGGGCCGCCCCATCATCATGATCCTGATGATGACACTGGGGCTGGACATCTTTATACGCGCGACAACAATGGCCATCTGGGGCGGCTCTGGCCTTCCGCTGTCCATTGGCATCAGCGACGACCCGCTGTTTCTGGGGCCGGTGCTGCTCAGTCGGGCTTATGTGGTGGGCGCCGTGATGGCCATCGCGCTGTTTTTGGTCTTGATGTTCTTCTTTCGCACGCGCAGGGGCATTGTCCTGCGCGCCATCTCCGACGATTACATCGCATCGTGGTCGATCGGTATTTCGGTTGAACGCGGGGTGGCGTTTTCCTGGGCCATGTCCTCGGTTCTGGCCACCACGGCCGGCGTGTTATGGGGCTCGGTTCAAGGGGTCAGCCAGGCGCTGGCGCTGCTTTTGCTCAAGGGCTTGACCGTCGCCGTTTTGGGCGGTCTTGACAGCATCGGCGGCGCCATTCTGGCCGGCTTGCTGCTGGGCCTTCTTGAAGGCGTTGCATCTGGCTATCTCGACCCCTTGGTTGGCGGTGGTAGCCGCGACCTGGTGGTTGCCACAATACTGATTCTGACCATCCTGATTCGGCCGCATGGCCTGTTCGGGCGCCACGACATTGAAAGGATCTGAAGGTCATGCTATTTCGTCAATCAGGAATTTTCCATACCAATTACGCCAACGCGCGCTCGCTTTTTCCGCTCCCCGCGGATCGCTGGATGATCGGCTTGTTGCTGGCCTTTGCGTTAACTGCGCCATTCACCATGAGCACGCTCGTCCTCAGCACCCAGTTGTTACCGTGGCTGGTGTGGACTGCGGCCGTGCTCGGCTTGAACCTGATCCTGGGCTGGACCGGACAGTTCCACTTCGGCTATGCCGCCATCATGGGCATCGGCGCCTACACGGCGGTGCACGGCGTACGCAACGGCATTCCCTGGGAGATCGCGATGGTGCTCGGCGGCGTGATGGCCGCTGTGATCGGCATCGTTTTCGCTTTCGCGGCGCTGCGCGTGAAAGGCCTGTATCTGGCGCTCAGCACGCTGGCCCTGCAGTTCGTCATGGACTGGGTGATCTCCCACGTGCCGGCCATCAGCGGCGGCACCCAGGCCACACTGCAGGCACCTGACATCAGCCTGCTCGGCCAGGCCATCACCTCGGATACCGGACTCTATTACGTGGCGCTGGGCTGGTGCCTGATCGTCACCGTGTTCATGCTCAACTTGCGCCGCACCGGGCTTGGCCGCGCGCTCATTGCGGTGCGTGAAAAGGACTTCGCTGCGGCGGTCATTGGCGTGCACAGCCTGTATTACAAGCTGGTGGCGTTCGCCACCTCGTCCTTCATTGGCGGCATCAGCGGCGCCATCCTGATCTTCACCTTCTACCGAGCAGCCACACCGGAGCAATTTGCCGTCAATGTCTCCATCGAGTTGCTGGCCATGGTGATCGTCGGCGGACTGGGCAGCATCATCGGCAGCTATTTTGGGGCCGCCTTCATTCTGTTGATGCCCGGCCTGATGAACAGTCTGATCGGCTGGCTGGCGCAGCTCCTGGGCATCTCGCTCGGGATCGAAACGCTGGCCCACATTCCACATGCGGTTTATGGCGCGCTGATCATTATTTTCCTGCTGGTTGAGCCTATGGGGCTGGGCAAGATGTACACCAATCTGCGCAACTACCTGCTGGTCTGGCCCTTCGGCTACGCCCGAAAGTAAAAACGACATCATGGCGACTGACAACTTGACTTCCACCCCAACGCTGATGCAAAACCAGACTGCGGAACCTGCCTTGATATTGTCACTGAACAATGTCGAGGTCATCTACGATCATGTATCGCTCGCCATCAAGGGCGTTTCGATCGATGTGCCGCAAGGCGACATGGTGGCACTGCTGGGCGCCAACGGCGCTGGCAAAAGCACGACGCTGAAGTCGATCAGCGGCCTGCTGCGCCCTGAGCGCGGCCTGGTAACCCGCGGTGAGGTGCAATTCCTGGGTCAGAACATCGATGCACTGGCGCCGCAGGAGCGCGTCAAGCTCGGTATCGTGCATGTGCTGGAAGGGCGGCGTGTGTTCGAACACATGACGCCTGACGAAAACCTGGTGGCGGCCTCGGCGGTTCGTGGCACCCGCCAAGACATGCTGCGTAACAAGGATATGGTTTACAGCTACTTCCCGCGCTTGCATCAGCGGCGCACCGCGCAGTCCGGCTACCTGTCAGGCGGCGAGCAGCAGATGCTGGCCATTGGCCGTGCCTTGATGACGCAACCCAAGCTGCTGATGCTTGACGAGCCGAGTCTTGGTCTCGCGCCTTTTCTGGTGGCCGAGATTTTCGACATTGTTCGGCGCATCAACAAGGAAGAAGGCCTGTCCGTTCTGCTGGTGGAACAAAACGCAATTGCAGCTTTAGAGGTCGTCTCGCATGGCTATCTGATCGAGAACGGACGCGTGGTGATGCATGACAGCGCAGAAGCCATGAAGAAAAACCCGGACATCCAGGAGTTCTATCTAGGAGGCACCGAAGGGCGAAGCTTCCATGACATCAAACACTATAGTCGGCGCAAACGCTGGCTCACCTGAAACGAGTTTCTCGTAGCATGAACACCTCCACATCGCGTCGAGCTCTCGCATTAAGTCTTGGGCACGACCGGCATGCCTACTACAGACTGCATTTCACCCCGTGCTAGCTAAACAGGAGACATCACCATGAAAATCAAACTGCTTTCAATTCTTGCTGGCGTGGGGATGGCGATGTCCAATGTCCAGCCCGCGCTGGCCCAGGCCCAGACCGAACCGATTAAATTTGCGCTATGTTACGACCTGAGCAAGGTTTACGCCTTCGCCGTACCGCAAGTTGCCCAGGCCGCGCGCGACTATGCGCAGATACTCAACCAGAAAGGCGGCATCGAAGGCCATCCGGTCGAGATTCTGGTTCAAGACCATGGCAACGAACCGCAGCGGGGCATCGAGTGCTATGAAAAGATGAAGCGCGAGGGTGCGATCACCTTCGACTTCTTTTCCACGCCGGTCGGGCGCGCGCTGCTGCCGCGCGCAATGCAGGACAACAATGTGATGATTTCATCCTTTACTGGCCGCAGCGATGCAGTCGACGGCGATGTGTTCAAGTGGATATTCCCCATCGGGCCCACCTATTGGAGCCAAGCAGCCAATAACATCCAGTACATCAAGTCCAAGTCGAACAACAACCTGAAGGGGGTGAAGATCGCATTCTTTTACCTGGACACCGCGTTTGGGTTGGAACCCATCGGCGTGTTGAAGACACTCGCGGCCAAGGAAGGCTTCGACCTCCAATTGTTCCCGAACCCGCTGCCTGGTAACAATCAGTCAGGGGCATGGTCCCAGATCCGCCGCTTCAACCCCGATTGGGTCATCAGCTGGAATCTGGGCAACATGCACGTTGTTGCCTCGCGCGAAATGAAACGCAACGCCATGCCGATGGACAAGTACATCGCAGTCAATTGGTTCAACGAAGTGGACATCGCGAACATTGGCGCCGACGCAGCCAAGGGCATCAAGCGCGGCACTAATGTGGTGGGCGGTCAGGAGCACCCGCTGATCCAGCAGATCCTGAAGGATCTGTATGACAAGGGAAAGGGCAACGGCGACCGCAAGCATACCAATGACATCTTCTACAACACTGGGCTGGCCACCTACGCTCCTGTTTTCGAAGGCGCGCGTCTGGCAATCAAGCAGTATGGCTGGCCTCTGACATCCGACAAGATGAAGCGCGGGCTGGAGAGCCTGCGCAACTTCGACGCTAACGGCCTCATCGCCCCTGTAACTGTGACGGCCAAGGACCATGGCGGCGGCGGCAAGACGCGCATCGACATGTGGGATGGCGCGAAGTGGGTGCCAGAGACTGGCTGGTTCTCCGCATACGACGATGTAGTCCAGGAAAGCGCCAAGAAGGAATCGGCGGAGTTCGCCAAGTCGAAGCAGTAGCGATACGCCTCGGTCAGGCCTCGGGCACGACTGTACGGCGTGCCTTCTACAGACTGCATTTCACCCCGTACTAACTAAACAGGAAACATCATCATGAAAATCAAACTGCTTTCCATTCTTGCTGGCCTGGGATTGGCGCTGGCCGGTCTGCAGTCCGCGCAGGCGCAGGCACCAGCCCAGCCCGTCAAATTCGCGCTTTGTTATGACCTGAGTAAATCCTACGGCTTTGTGACGCCACAAATTGCCCAGGCGGCGAATGACTATGCCAAGGTATTGAATCAGAAAGGCGGCATTGAAGGCCACCCCATCGAGATACTGGTTCAAGACCATGGCAACGAGCCGCAGCGTGGCATCGAGTGCTACGAAAAGATGAAACGCGAAGGCGCCGTTGCCTTTGATTTCCTGTCCACGCCGGTTTCCCGCGCCGTTCTGCCGCGCGCCATGGCGGATGGCAATGTGATGGTGCAATCCTTTGTAGGTCGTGGCGATGCGGTCGATGGTGATGTGTTCAAGTGGATTTTCCCCATTGGGCCCACCTACTGGGGTCAAATGGCCAACAATATCCACTACATCAAAACCAAGTCCAACAACAATCTCAAGGGCGTGAAGATTTCGTTCATCTACCCCGACTATCCGTTCGGGCAGGAACCGATCGGCGTGTTGAAGACACTTGCGGCCAAAGAGGGCTTTGACCTGCAGTTGGTTCCCAACCCGATGCCGGGCAATGACCAGGCCGCCGCTTGGTCCCAGATCCGCCGCAACAACCCCGACTGGGTGATCAGCTGGAACCTGGCCGGCATGCACGTCGTCGCCTCGCGCGAAATGAAGCGCAACGGCATCCCGATGGACAAGTACATTTCCGTCAATTGGCTCAACGAAGTTGACCTTGCCAACATTGGTCTGGAAAACGCAAAAGGCCTCAAGCGCGGCACCAACGTTACGGGTGGACAGAGCCACCCGCTGATGCAGCAGATCATCAAGGACCTGTATGAGAAAAACAAGGGCAGCGGTGACCGCAAGCATCTCAACGATGTTTACTACAACACCGGTCTGGCCATCTATGCCAGCGTTTTCGAAGGCGCTCGCCTAGCCATCAAACAAAGTGGCTGGCCCCTCAACCCTGACAAAATGAAGCGCGGACTGGAAAGCTTGAAAAACTTTGATGCCGAAGGCCTGATCGCCCCCGTGACGGTGACCGCCAAAGACCATGGCGGCGGCGGCAAAACCCGCATCGACATGTGGGACGGCGCCAAGTGGGTGCCCCAGACTGACTGGTTCTCGGCGTATGACGACGTGGTCCAGGACATCGTGAAGAAAGAATCTGGCGAGTTCGCCAAGAACAAACAGTAATTGCCTTCCCTTGGGATGGTTCACGGTCAGGCGCGTTGCGCACTGATAGTGAACCATCCCATCTTGTTTCTCGGATTTTCATCCCTCTCTTGAATCGACAGGTGGCAGCCTATGCCACAGTGGATTGCAGTGGTAGCTGCCAGGCGCACCATCCAACACAGGAAATCTCGCTCGCTGTCTAACTATCGTTAGATAGTTATAATTTCATCCTCACCAATGTGGCGCCTAAAGCGCAAGGAGCAATCAGTATGGATCTCGAACTAAAAGGAAAATCGGTCATCGTCACGGGTGGCGGCTCGAACATTGGCCGCGGCATCGTGCTCGGCTTCGCCGCGGAAGGCGCCAACATCACCATCGGCGACATCGACGAAAGTCAGGCGCAAAAGACGGCAGAACTCGCGCTGGCGAGCGGCGCGGCGTCGGCGCAGGTTGTCAAGACCGATGTCACCCAACTTGACCAGGTGCAAGCCATGTTCAAGGCAGCCTCGGACAAGTTCGGCGGCGTCGATGTCCTCGTCAACAACGTCGGCTGGGACCAGTTGATGTTCTTCACGCAGACGACCCCCGATCTGTGGCAAAAGATCATCAACATCAACTACCTCGGCGTTCTCAACTGCACCAAGACCGCGCTTGAAGTCATGGTTCCTCGCAACGCCGGCTCAATCGTCTCCATCAGCTCTGATGCCAGTCGGCAAGGTGAGCCACGTGAAGCGGTGTATGGCGGCGTCAAGGCTGCCATCAACAGCTTCATGAAAACGATCGCCAAGGAAAACGGGCGTTACGGCATCCGCTGCAACGTGGTATGCCCCGGCGTCACTATCCCCAGTACCACCGACGAAGTGGGCGGAAGCAGCATGTGGATTGATGCCGACAGTATGTTCACGCCGGAGCAACTGGAAAAAGTCGCCAAGGCGCTGCCGTTGCGCAAGGTGGGACGGCCGCAGGATATTGCCAATGCCGTCGTCTTCCTGTCTTCAGCGAAGGCTGCGGGCCATGTCACCGGGCAGGTTCTTTCAGTGTCTGGTGGTTACAGCATGATTGGGTAAACGCCCGGGCACGGTCGAAAGACATGCGGCATTGGAATAACAGACAAAAAGGAAAACCCATGGAATTCAAGGACATCCTCTACGAAGAACTCGACTCGGTGGCCTACATCGCGATCAACCGCCCCGAAGTGATGAATGCGTTTCGCGGCCAGACCGTCGAGGAACTGCTGCAGGCATTCATGAAAGCAGGCTGGGACAAGCGAATCGCCGCCATTGTGCTCACCGGGACGGGTGACCGTGCTTTCTGCACCGGCGGCGATCAGTCGGCTCATGCCGGCCAGTATGACGGCCGGGGCACCATCGGTATCCCGGTGGAAGAGTTTCACAGCGCCATTCGTGACGTGCCCAAGCCCGTGATCGCCCGCGTGCAGGGTTACGCCATTGGCGGCGGCAATGTCCTGGCCACCTTGTGCGACATGACCATTGCCTCGGAAAAGGCCGTGTTTGGCCAAGTCGGCCCGAAAGTAGGCTCGGTCGACCCTGGCTGGGGCACGGCTTACCTGAGCCATGTGGTTGGCGAAAAGAAAGCCCGCGAGATCTGGTACATGTGCCGCCGCTACAGTGCACAGGAGGCCCTGGCCATGGGTCTGTGCAACACCGTCGTGCCCCACGACCGGCTCGACGCCGAAGTCGCCCGCTGGTGCAAGGAAATTGTCGAAAAAAGTCCGACGGCTCTGGCGATCGCGAAACGTTCGTTCAATGCATCCACCGAGCACATTCGCGGGATCGGCAGCCTGGGACTTCAAGCGCTGAGCCTGTACTACGACACGGCAGAGTCCAAAGAAGGCGTGAGCGCTTTCCTGGAAAAACGCCGGCCTGATTTCAGGCAGTGGACCAACGGGAGCAAGTGAGCAACTACTTGCGACGCGCCAATGCACGAGTCTGCCCCTTCGACCAAAGCCAAGTTTGATACGATTTGCTTTTTTGGATCTAACTATCGGTCATTATGAAGCCAAGTACAGAAGCAAAGCTCAGCAAAGATAACGCAGATGGCCCCGCTACACGTGAACGGGTGCTGCTCGAAGCTGCACGGCTGTTCAGGCATCATGGCTATGCGGCAACTACTTTGCGCGAGGTTGCGGATGCTGCCGGCGTCAAAGCCGGCAGCATCTACTATCACTTCGAATCGAAAGAGCAGATCCTGGGCGAGGTACTGGACAAAGGTATCACCATCGTCGCCGATGCCGTGCGCACCCGTGTTGCGGCTCTTCCCGAAAGTGCACCCTGGCGAGACCGAATCGCCGCTGGCATTGAAGGCCATCTCTGGGGAATGCTGCATTATGGCGACTTTACGTCAGCCAACATCCGCATCTACGGCCAAATCCCGATCAGCGCAAAAAATCGCCACCGGATCGTGCGGCGGGCTTACGCAGACTATTGGGATCGGCTGTTCGAATCAGCGCTCGCCAGCGGCGAGTTGCGCCAGGACACAAGCACGGCCATGATTCGGCTTTTCGTGATTGGTGCATTGAACTGGACCGTCGAGTGGTACAACCCCCAACGAGGCTCGTTTCAGGATTTCTCACGCCAAATCACAGCGATCGTGTTCGATGGAATTCTCCTGCATGACAAAGCATAGCCGCAATGCATTGCCGGCAACTTCAATAGGCCGGGCAGAGAGACGGACAACCATGGTCCCCATGTCGCCTACGTGGCTCAGTGGCACGCCAACCGACTGCATCTTGGAAATCGCAAATTGAACAACACACCGAAGGATCAAAAAATGACTGTCAAGGAAGGGTGGCCCGGCCGGTTCTATGAAGACTTCGAGGTCGGCGACGAGTATCGGCATGCCCTCGGCCGCACCCTGACCCAGAACGACAACATCTGGTTCACGTTGCTGACGCAAAACACGGCTCCGCTGCACTTCGATGCCCACTACGCCGCGCAGACGGAGTTCGGCCGCCCGCTCATCAATTCCTGCCTCACGCTGGCCCTCGTGACGGGGCAGACGGTGAGCGATGTCTCGCAAAACGTCATGGCCAACCTGGGGTGGGACGAAGTTCGACTTCCGCATCCAGTGTTTGAAGGCGACACGATTTACTCCCGCACCACGGTACTGGATAGGCGCGAGTCGCGGTCGCGAACCAATGTCGGCGTCGTCACGGTGCGCACCGAAGGCTACAACCAGAGCGGCGTGATTGTCTGCACCTTCAAACGCACGGTGATGGTCTACAAACGTGACGGCGCACCGCGCACCGCACCGCCGCTGCCGGTCGACAGCCGGCCCTGACCTCCCCTTTTTATTTCGTCAACTTCGGCCCCAGGGTCGCCAACTTTTTGACTCTCTCCGCATGAAGCCCACCTCCCTGCTCGAACAATACGGCCCGCGCGAGGCGATGGAATACGACGTGGTAGTGGTGGGTGCCGGCCCCGGCGGTTTGGCCACAGCCATCCGCCTCAAGCAGCTCGCGGCAGCAAAGGGCGCGGACGTCTCCGTGGTGCTGCTGGAGAAAGGCTCCGCGCCCGGTGCTCACATCCTCTCCGGCGCGGTCATGGACCCCATCGCGCTGAACGAACTCTTCCCCAACTGGAAGGAGCTGGGCGCACCGCTGAACCAACCCGTCACCGGTGACGACGTGCTTTTCCTGAGCGAAACCGGCTCCAAGCGCACGCCCAACTTCCTGGTGCCCGACTGCTTCCACAACGAGGGCAATTACGTCATCAGCCTGGGCGCCCTGACCCAGTGGCTGGGCGAGCAGGCGGAAGCCCTGGGCGTGGAAATCTTCCCCGGCTTCACAGCCGCCGAGGTGCTGTACAACGACAACGGTTCGGAGAGCGGGAATTTACCTTCGGTAAAGGGTGTCGCCACCGGCAACCTTGGCATTGGCAAGGACGGCCTGCCGCACGACGGCTTCCAGCTCGGCATGGAGTTGCATGCCAAATACACCATCTTTGCCGAAGGCGCGCGCGGCCATCTGGGCAAACAGCTCATCACGAAATACAAGCTCGACGAAGGCCGCGATCCACAAAGCCATGCCATCGGCATCAAGGAACTGTGGGAGATCGACCCGGCCCGCGCCCAACCTGGTCGGGTGGTGCACACGGCCGGCTGGCCGATGGACAGCCAGACCTACGGCGGCGGTTTTCTCTACCACTTGGAAGGCAACAAGGTCACGCTGGGCTTCGTCACCGGGCTCGACTACAAGAACCCATGGCTCAGCCCCTTTGAGGAAATGCAGCGCTGGAAGGCCCACCCCGCCATTCGCGCCCACATCGAAGGTGGCAAGCGCATCGGCTACGGCGCGCGCGCCATCACCGCCGGTGGCCTGGTCAGCCTGCCCAAGACCGTGTTCCCGGGCGGCGCGCTGGTCGGCTGTGATGCCGGCTACCTGAACGCCGCACGCATCAAAGGCAGCCACGCCGCCATCAAGAGCGGCATGCTGGCCGCCGAAGCCGCGTTTGAAGCCCTGGCCGCCGGACGCAGCGGCGACGAACTCAGCGCCTACCCCGCTGCGTTCAAAAACAGCTGGCTGCACACCGAACTCGACCAGTCGCGCAACTTCAAACAGTGGTTCAAGAAGGGCAGCCTCGTCGGAGCCCTGATGACCGGCATTGAACAGTGGCTGCTGCCCAGGCTTGGCATCAAGCGTCCGCCCTGGACGATCCACCGCACCCAGGCCGACCACGCCAGCCTGCGCCCGGCCGCCGAGATGCCGCAGATCAGCTACCCCAAGCCCGACGGCAAGCTCACCTTCGACCGGCTCTCCAGCGTGTTCGTCAGCAACACCAACCACGAAGAAAACCAGCCCGCGCACCTGACGCTCAAGGACGCCAGCGTGCCGGTGCAGATCAATCTGGCGAAATACGCCGGCCCCGAGAGCCGTTACTGCCCGGCCGGCGTTTACGAATTCGTAAAGAACGACGACGGCTCGGACCGGCTGCAGATCAACGCGCAGAACTGCGTGCACTGCAAGACCTGCGACATCAAGGATCCGACTCAGAACATCGTCTGGGTCACGCCCGAAGGCGGCGGCGGGCCGAACTACGCGGGAATGTAGCCGAGAGTGATTCAAATCTAAGAATTTATCCGTAAATAATGTTGACTGGCAGCTCGATCTTGCGCAGGGCGATGATGGCTGCCGCCAGGTGGTTGAGCGCCAGGAAGGTGTGTTCGAGCTTTTCGTAGCGCACCAATAGTTTCCTGA